>Ga0207713_1000021_pt1 | contig 353108 bp, 319 predicted proteins | sample KBSS64metaG_FD_184404 | JGI IMG/M metagenome (GOLD analysis project Ga0207713, IMG submission 184404) | Switchgrass rhizosphere microbial communities from Kellogg Biological Station, Michigan, USA - KBS S6-4 metaG (SPAdes) (version 2) | ecosystem: Host-associated > Plants > Roots > Rhizosphere...
ATTTTACCTGTCCATCAGTTGCCGGAATACGCGCTTTGAAACGCCCATCTGTAGAAACCAGATTCAGCACAGATCCCATCCCCTGAGAAGAGCTGTAGATTACCATCGTGCCGTTAGGTGCCAGACTTGGCGTTTCATCCAGGAACGTTGACGACAGAACTTGAACGCCACCCGCTACCAGATCTTGTTTGGCAATGTGCTGCTGCCCGCCGTTGGAGCTGACCATTACCATAAACTTACCATCGCTGCTCACGTCTGCGTTCTGGTTCTGTGTACCTTCCCAGGAAATACGCTGCGGAGCACCGCCATTCACATTCACTTTATAGATTTGCGGACGGCCTGCCTGGTCAGAAGTAAAGGCCAGGTTCTGGCTATCTGGGAACCAGGTCGGTTCAGTGTTGTTGCTACGACCATCCGTTACCTGACGGATTTGACCAGAACCAATATCCATCACGTACAGATTCAGGCTACCGGTTTTAGACAGGGCAAACGCCAGTTTGGAGCCGTCAGGAGAGAACGATGGCGCACCGTTGTGACGTGGGAACGACGCAACCTGACGAACCGCACCGTTAGCCAGCGTCTGGATAACCAGCGCAGAACGACCGCTCTCGAAGGTGACATAGGCCAGTTTGGAACCGTCTGGAGACCAGGCCGGAGACATCAGCGGCTGGGAAGAACGTTTCACCAGGAACTGGTTGTAACCGTCGTAGTCAGATACGCGCAGCTCGTAAGGGAACTGACCGCCATTGGTCTGAACCACGTAGGCGATACGCGTACGGAACGCACCTTTAATACCGGTCAGTTTTTCAAATACCGCATCGCTGGCCGCGTGAGCCGCATAGCGCAGGTACTGTTTCGTGACCTTGTAGGAGTTCTGAGCCAGAACGGTACCTGGTGCACCACCGGTATCTACCAGCTGCCATGCAACGTTGTATGAGCCATCTGGGTTCGGAGTAACCTGACCCACAACAACGGCATCAATACCCAGTGCAGACCATGCAGCAGGCTGAACTTCCTGCGCGCTGCCCGGCTGCTGTGGCAGACGAGAACGGTCTAATGGGTTGAATTTACCGCTGTTACGCAGGTCAGCCGCCACGATGCCACCGGCATCTTCAGGCGCAGCCCCAGGGCCCGCCCACTGGAACGGTACAACACCAATTGGGCGTGCCGAGTCCACCCCTTGGGTGATCTCGATACGTACTTCTGCGTGCAGCACGGCTGCCCACAGCATTAAGAAACTAAACGCTACACGTAATGCCTGCTTCATCATATCTCCCTTATCTGGGTAACCTTACCCGCGATAATTTAGCAGAATGTTAACAAACCCAAATACACAAAACTACTAAAGCCTGGTTACGACAATAGACTGTTTTTCATTCTTCTGTGAGAAGAGTGGGTTACAGCTTAAAGTCTAGTTTGGCATCTTTTATCTTTTCATAAACAGCCTCGTTAGGCGGTTTAGGAATGTTCGCCGATCTCGCTGCGGCCAACGCTGCCTGACAAAGCGCAGGATCGCCACCTTCAGACGTCACATTTTTTAATCTACCGTCCGGCGCAAGGTTGATATGCAGTACGCATTGCTTGCCCTGATAAAGACCCGCATCGAACAGGCGACTCTGAATCGCAACCTGGATCTGCTTAGCGTAAGCGCTGATATCTGCACCCGTCGCACCGCCGTTAGCTCCAGAGGTGCCACTGTCCTTCGACGGCTGACCACTGCCTTTGGCTCCGCCGCCTGTTTTCGGCGCATTCTTACCTGAACTCAGATCGCCCAACAGATCGTCGACACCTGCCGCAGCGGCGGCTTTATCAGCAGCAGCCTTCTTCGCAGCAGCTTTATCAGCTGCGGCTTTCTTATCGGCAGCGGCTTTCTCAGCAGCAGCGGCTTTTTTATCGGCAGCCGCTTTTTCTGCAGCAGCCTTCTTATCAGCAGCGGCTTTTTCTGCAGCAGCCGCTTTTTCTGCAGCCGCTTTCTCGGCTGCAGCAGCCTTCTTCGCAGCATCGGCAGTCGCCTTCTTCTCAGCTTCCTGCGCAGCTTTCTTCGCGGCATCTGCTTCAGCTTTTTTCTGAGCATCTGCAGCGGCTTTCTTAGCGGCTTCAGCTTCCGCTTTTTTCTGGGCATCGGCAGCCGCTTTCTTCGCTGCTTCTGCTTCCGCTTTCTGAGCATCAGCAGCCGCTTTTTTCGCCGCTTCTGCAGCGACTTTTGCCTGGGCATCAGCTTGCGCTTTGGCGTCCGCTGCCGCTTTTGCAGCTGCCTCTTCCGCCTGCTTCTGCTGTTGCTGGGCTTGTTTCGCTGCAGCTTCCGCTTGTTTCTGCTGCTCGGCCTGCTCTTTTGCTGCTTCTTGCGCCTGCAAACGTTCTTTCTCAAGCTGCTTCAGACGTTCCTGCTCCGCGGCCTGCTTTTCACGCAGTTCTTCCGCTTGCTGTTGCGCCTGTTTTTCACGCTGCTCTTCCGCACGTTTTGCACTCGCCTGCTGCTGCTGCTGGCGATTATAGTTCTGCACTACCGCACCAGGATCCACCATAACGGCATCGATGGAGGATCCTCCACCGCCGCCAGATGCATCAATGTGCTCATCGAACGAACTCCAGATCAGCGCTGCAAAAAGAATAACGTGCAGCACTGCGGAGATGATTATCGCTCGCTTAAGCTTGTCGTTCTGTTCGGTTGCCTTTGACACTATCGGTTCCCAAAAACTACGCAGATGATCAAATAGGCTGAGTCATTAAGCCAACTGACTTAACGCCCGCACTATGTAGCAAGTTCAGCGCTTTAATAATTTCATCGTAGGGTACATCTTTCGCACCGCCGATTAAGAAGACTGTTTTCGGATTTGACTCCAAACGTCGTTGCGCTTCAGCAATAACCTGCTCCGGGGGTAGCTGATCCATACGATCTTTCTCTACCACTACGCTGTACTGCCCTACGCCGGAAACCTCAATAATGACAGGTGGGTCATCATTGGTGCTTACCGCCTGTGATTCTGTCGCATCCGGTAGATCGACTTCCACGCTCTGGGTAATGATTGGCGCTGTCGCCATAAAGATCAGCAGCAGTACCAACAGTACGTCCAGCAGGGGAACGATATTGATTTCGGACTTGAGCTCGCGACGACCTCGTCCACGCGATCTGGCCATGGTTTACCCCTTGTTGCTCTCGGTACTGGTAAACGCCTGGCGGTGCAGAATCGCGGTGAACTCTTCCATAAAGTTGTCGTAGTTCAGTTCCAGTTTGTTCACACGCTGGTTCAGACGGTTATAAGCCATAACCGCTGGAATTGCAGCGAACAGACCAATAGCGGTCGCGATCAGTGCTTCTGCGATACCCGGTGCAACCATCTGCAACGTCGCTTGCTTCACCGCTCCCAGAGCGATAAAGGCGTGCATAATCCCCCAAACCGTACCAAACAGACCGATATACGGGCTGATGGAACCCACGGTACCGAGGAATGGAATATGCGTTTCAAGAGTTTCCAGCTCACGGTTCATAGAGATGCGCATCGCACGCGAGGCACCTTCAACGACCGCTTCCGGCGCATGGTTATTCGCACGATGCAGACGGGCAAACTCTTTGAAACCACTATAGAAAATTTGTTCGGAGCCTGAGAGGTTATCACGGCGTCCCTGGCTTTCCTGGTACAGACGTGAAAGCTCGATACCCGACCAGAACTTGTCTTCAAACGCTTCAGCTTCACGGCCTGCCGCATTAAGAATACGCGTTCTCTGGATAATGATGGCCCAGGATGCGATTGAAAAACCAATCAAAATCAACATGATAAGTTTAACCAGAAGGCTTGCCTTCAGGAACAAATCAAGGATATTCATGTCAGTCACTGCTTAAACTCCGCGACAATAGACTTAGGAAGCGCACGAGGCTTCATTATGGTTGGATCAACACAGACAATCAGTACTTCAGCTGAGTTCAGTACCGTGTTCTCCGCATTGACTATCCGCTGCGTGAAAACCAGTGAGGTTCCGCGCATTGATGTAATTTCAGTTTGGACTTCGAGCATATCGTCGAGTCTGGCAGGCGCAAAATACTCAAGCGTCATCTTGCGTACCACGAAGGCAACTCGCTCAGCCAACAGAACCTGTTGACTAAAGTGATGATGTCGCAGCATCTCTGTGCGCGCCCGTTCATAAAAAGCAACGTAGCTGGCGTGGTAAACCACACCACCGGCATCGGTATCTTCGTAGTAGACACGAACCGGCCATCGAAACAGCGTTGTATTCACTTTACATCCCGGTAATGCAACAAAAGTTAATTCTTTTAAACTTCGCTACTATACGCGCGGGAATGATGGTTTGGAATGGGGGAAAGTAAACGGAGAGTAAATTTTTATGGGCTCGGGTAAGCCCATAACGTTAACGGACAATTCTTATTCAGAAGAAGAAGAAAATCAGTCCTGCGAAGAGAACCAGATCGGCAATCAGCGGGCAGAAGATGCCTTTCCAGTGAACCGCTTTCGGACGAAAGCCGACACCGTGGATCACACCAGTACACACCGCCCACATAATGAAGAAGCCGTGCCAGATCTCAAGCTCGCTGGTTTTCGCGGCAAAGCGCGAAGGGTCCCAGAAAATACAGCCTGCTAGCAGTAATGCCATCACTAAAGAAAGCGCCCGTAATGGGCGCTTATCCATTACCGCGTATAACGTTGCGATAATGTTCATTAGTGTTTCTCTTCACCCACTTTAGACGCTTCAACGTGCTCAAGCGCCAGGGCAGTAATGATGCCAAATGCGCAGGCAAGAAGCGTCCCTAAAATCCATGCGAAATACCACATATTCAGCTCCTTACTTAGTACAGAGTGTGGGTGTTGCTTTCGATATGTTCTTTGGTGATACGACCGAACATTTTCCAGTAACACCAGGAGGTGTAGAGAAGAATAATCGGTACGAACACACAAGCAACATAGGTCATCAGGTTCAGCGTCAGCTGGCTGGAGGTTGCATCCCACATGGTCAGGCTAACGTTCATCATGGTGCTGGATGGCATCACGAATGGGAACATAGCGATACCAGCAGTCAGGATGATACATGCCAGGGTCAGTGACGAGAACACGAACGCCAGTGCACCTTTTTCCAGACGAGAGGTCAGGATAGTCAGCAGCGGCAGCAGCACACCCAGAGCCGGGATAGCCCACAGCACAGGCGTGTTATTGAAGTTCACCAGCCAGGCACCAGCCTGACGCGCAACTTCTTTTGTCAGCGGGTTAGACGGTGCTGCATGGTTGATAGCAGAGGTAATCACGTAGCCATCAATACCGTACACAACCCAGACACCTGCCAGCGCGAAGCAAACCAGCGTAACCAGTGCAGCAATCTGCGCGGTGACGCGGGAACGCAGGTGCAACTCACCCACGGTACGCATCTGCAAATAGGTTGCCCCTTGGGTAAGGATCATCGCCACGCTCACGACACCCGCCAGCAGACCAAACGGATTCAGCAACTGGAAGAAGTTACCGGTGTAGAAGAGACGCATGTACTCGTCCATATGGAACGGTACGCCCTGCAGCAGGTTACCGAACGCCACGCCAATCACCAGCGGCGGAACGAAGCTACCGATGAAGACACCCCAGTCCCACATGTTACGCCAGCGACTGTCTTCAATCTTGGAGCGGTAGTCGAAACCAACCGGACGGAAGAACAAAGCCGCCAGCACCAGGATCATAGCCACGTAGAAACCGGAGAACGCAGCCGCGTAGACCATCGGCCAGGCAGCGAACAGCGCGCCGCCTGCGGTGATCAGCCACACCTGGTTACCGTCCCAGTGCGGGGCGATGGAGTTGATCATGATTCGACGCTCGGTGTCATTACGACCGAGGAAACGGGTGAGCATCCCCACCCCCATGTCGAAACCATCCGTGACGGCGAAACCGATCAGCAGAACGCCGATCAACAGCCACCAGATAAAACGCAATACTTCATAATCGATCATTTGATGACTCCTGTCTTAGCGTGCCGGCTGAGTAGTCGCGGTGGACTGCTCGTAGTGATAGCGACCGGTTTTCAGGCTGCTTGGGCCAAGGCGCGCGAACTTGAACATCAGGAACAGTTCAGCCACCAGGAACAGGGTGTACAGACCACAAATCAGCAGCATGGAGAAGATCAGATCGCCCGCGGTCAGGGAGGAGTTCGCTACCGCCGTTGGCAGTACCTCACCTATCGCCCATGGCTGACGACCGTATTCCGCCACAAACCAGCCGGATTCGATAGCAATCCACGGCAGCGGGATACCGTACATCGCGGTGCGCAGCAGCCATTTTTTCTCGCCGATACGGTTACGAATAACGGACCAGAAGGACGCCGCAATGATCAGCAGCATAATGATGCCGCAACCCACCATGATACGGAACGCGAAGTACAGAGGTGCCACGCGCGGAATGGAGTCATTGGTTGCCATCTGAATCTGCGCTTCCGTCGCGTCGGAGACGTTCGGGGTATAGCGTTTCAGCAGTAGACCGTAGCCCAGATCTTTCTTCACGTCGTTGAACTGGTCGCGAACGGCCTGGTCAGTAGAGCCGGCGCGCAGCTGTTCCAGCAGAGCATAGGCTTTCATACCGTTACGGATACGGCCTTCATGCTGCACCAGCAGATCTTTCAGGCCAGTGACCTGTCTGTCGACGGAACGGGTCGCGATGATACCCAGCGCGAAAGGAATTTGAATAGCGAAACGGTTCTTTTGCGCTTCCTGATCCGGAATACCGAACAGGGTAAAGGCAGCAGGAGCCGGTTGCGTTTCCCACTCGGCTTCTATCGCCGCCAGCTTGGTTTTCTGCACGTCACCCATTTCGTAACCGGATTCATCACCCAGCACGATAACGGAGAGGATCGCTGCCATACCGAAGCTTGCTGCGATAGCAAAGGAGCGTTTTGCGAAAGCGAAGTCACGACCGCGCAGCATATAGTAAGCGCTGATGCCCAGCACGAACATCGCGCCGCACACATAGCCAGATGCCACGGTGTGAACAAACTTAACCTGTGCGACCGGGTTCAGTACCAGCTCGGCAAAGCTGACCATCTCCATACGCATGGTTTCGAAGTTGAATTCAGACGCGATTGGGTTCTGCATCCAGCCGTTCGCCACCAGGATCCACAGTGCGGACAGGTTAGAACCTAAGGCCACCAGCCAGGTAACAGCCATGTGCTGAACTTTGCTCAGACGGTCCCAACCGAAGAAGAACAGACCTACAAAGGTGGATTCGAGGAAGAAGGCCATCAGACCTTCAATGGCCAGCGGCGCACCGAAGATATCCCCAACGTAATGGGAATAGTAAGACCAGTTAGTCCCGAACTGGAACTCCATGGTCAAACCGGTTGCCACGCCCAGCGCAAAGTTGATACCAAACAACTTGCCCCAGAACTTGGTCATATCTTTATAAATCTGTTTGCCGGAGAGGACGTACACCGTTTCCATAATCGCCAACAGGAACGCCATACCCAGCGTCAGTGGCACAAACAGGAAGTGGTACATCGCGGTCAAGGCAAACTGTAAGCGCGACAGTTCGACTATGTCTAACATCATGACTCCTTGCTCATCGCATGAAGACTCCGAGAGTGAACCCAGTAAGAGCGATCCACACGCATGCCCCAATACAAAGTTATCTGCTTCCCTTCTTCAGTGCTTATTCTCTACGAGAGGAAAAAGCAGTGATGAAAAGTTGCAAATACGTTAATAAAAAACCCAAATTGATCCCGCAAATATAATACGCTGCAAAACCCTTACAATAAACAGGTTTTTATTGAATCACATTTACGTTTTACGACGGTGATCAACTTATAGCAAAACTACCACTTTTCAGCCATTTTGATCGGGCACAATTTAACGCCTTTTAGCGTCTATTTCCAAGCATTAAACATTGATTTAAATCAAAATTAAGACGCAATGTTAATTGTGTACAGTCACGGTAAACAGAGTAAAAACCATGTTAAATATATGTATACAGAAATACACATATAGTTATCGAATGAGGTGATTAATATAATGAGTGGTGATTTTGATTAACTATTGTGACGCGGTTGGCTGATTAAGGCAGGACATTAATTCTAGTTGGACTTACGTATTTTTCCACATCCTCTCTTTCGCGCAAATAAATAACAAATATTTTACCTTTACTGGCCAGTAAATTAACACCGCTTTGTGACTATTTCATGACATGCTGCGCGCAATAAAAAAAGGCCGCTCTTCAGCGGCCAACCATGTCGAAACGGACATTTTATTATTTCAACGCTCCCTTTTCAGGGAGCAGAGAGGACTTACTTAATGATGGATTTCAGTGCTTCGCCGATATCCGCCAGGCTGCGAACGGTTTTCACGCCTGCGGCTTCCAGCGCTGCGAATTTCTCATCAGCCGTACCTTTACCGCCCGCGATAATTGCGCCAGCGTGACCCATACGCTTACCTTTCGGTGCCGTTACGCCCGCGATATAACCCACAACTGGCTTAGTCACATGTTCTTTGATGTAAGCAGCGGCTTCTTCTTCAGCGCTGCCACCGATCTCACCGATCATCACGATCGCTTCAGTCTGCGGATCTTCCTGGAACAGTTTCAGGATGTCGATGAAGTTGGAACCCGGGATCGGGTCACCGCCGATGCCCACACAGGTGGACTGGCCGAAACCGTAATCCGTGGTCTGCTTAACCGCTTCATACGTCAGCGTACCGGAACGGGACACGATACCCACTTTACCCGGTTTGTGAATATGGCCCGGCATGATGCCGATTTTGCATTCGCCCGGGGTGATAACACCTGGGCAGTTCGGGCCGATCATGCGCACGCCAGCTTCATCCAGCTTCACTTTCACGGTCAGCATATCCAGAGTTGGGATGCCTTCAGTGATGGTGATGATCAGTTTGATGCCTGCATCAATAGCTTCCAGAATGGAGTCTTTGCAGAATGGCGCAGGAACGTAGATCACGGTCGCGGTTGCACCAGTGGCTTCTACAGCTTCACGCACGGTGTTGAACACCGGCAGACCCAGGTGAGTCGTACCACCTTTACCTGGCGTTACGCCGCCAACCATCTGCGTACCGTAGGCAATCGCCTGTTCGGAGTGGAAAGTCCCCTGGCTACCGGTGAAGCCCTGGCAGATAACCTTGGTATCTTTATTAATTAAAACTGACATTATTTCCCCTCCACTGCGGCAACAACCTGCTGAGCTGCATCCGTCAGACTTTTCGCTGCAATAATATTCAGGCCGCTGTCAGCCAGTTTTTTCGCGCCGAGTTCAGCGTTGTTACCTTCCAGGCGGACAACAACCGGAACGTTAACACCCACTTCTTCTACCGCACCGATGATACCGTCGGCAATCAGATCACAGCGGACAATACCGCCGAAGATGTTCACCAGAACCGCCTTCACGTTGTCGTCAGAGAGGATGATTTTGAACGCTTCGGTTACGCGCTCTTTGGTTGCACCACCGCCAACGTCGAGGAAGTTCGCTGGCTCACCGCCGTGCAGCTTAACGATATCCATCGTGCCCATTGCCAGGCCCGCACCGTTAACCATGCAGCCGATGTTGCCATCCAGCGCGACGTAGTTCAGTTCCCACTGTGCAGCCTGTGCTTCACGCGGATCTTCCTGAGACTGATCGCGCATTTCACGCAGGTCAGACTGGCGGAACAGCGCATTACCGTCAGCGCCCAGTTTGCCGTCGAGGCAGATCAGATCGCCCTGGGTGGTAATCACCAGCGGGTTAATCTCGATCAGCGCCAGATCGCGCTCCAGGAAGATGTTCGCCAGACCCATGAAGATCTTGGTGAACTGCTGAACCAGCTTGCCTTCCAGACCCAGTTTGAAGGCCAGTTCGCGACCCTGGTAAGGCATTGGGCCTGCCAGCGGATCGATAGCTACTTTGTGGATCAGGTGCGGGGTTTCTTCCGCCACTTTCTCGATTTCCACGCCGCCTTCAGTAGACGCCATGAACACCACGCGACGGGAGCTACGGTCAACAACCGCGCCCAGGTACAGTTCTTTCGCGATATCTGTCGCTGCTTCAACCAGGATCTGGTTTACCGGCTGGCCATTCGCATCTGTTTGATAGGTTACCAGGCGCTTGCCGAGCCAATGTTCAGCAAACGCACGGATCTCTTCTTTGCTCTTAACAACCTTCACACCGCCCGCTTTACCACGGCCACCAGCGTGAACCTGACATTTAACTACCCACGGGCCGGAACCGATTTTAGATGCGGCTTCTTCTGCTTCACGCGGGGTAGTACAGGCATAACCCACCGGAGCCGGTAAGCCATACCGGGCAAACAGCTGTTTGGCCTGATATTCATGTAAGTTCATGTGTTCTATCCATCCTTCAGGTAATCGTTAGGTAGTGCTTTTATAGGCCCGGCAGACAACACGCCGCCGGGCAAGACTGCAAAACTAGACGTCCAGCAGCAGACGCGTTGGATCTTCCAGCAGTTCTTTAATGGCCACCAGGAAGCCCACGGACTCGCGACCGTCGATCAGACGGTGATCGTAAGACAGTGCCAGGTACATCATTGGCAGGATCTCAACTTTACCGTCTACCGCCATAGGGCGATCTTTAATGGCATGCATGCCGAGGATCGCGCTCTGCGGTGGGTTGATAATTGGAGTCGACATCAGTGAACCGAATACACCGCCGTTGGTAATAGTGAAGTTACCGCCGGTCAGGTCGTCTACGGTCAGTTTGCCGTCGCGACCTTTAACAGCCAGCTCTTTGATATTTTTCTCGATGTCAGCCATACCCAGGGCATCCACATCACGCAGAACTGGGGTTACCAGGCCACGTGGGGTAGAAACCGCCATGCTGACGTCGAAGTAGTTGTGGTAAACCACGTCATCGCCATCAATAGACGCGTTGACTTCCGGGTAGCGTTTCAGTGCTTCAACAACCGCTTTCACGTAGAAGGACATAAAGCCCAGACGGATACCGTGACGTTTTTCAAACGCGTCACCGTACTGCTTACGCAGATCCATGATTGGCTTCATATTAACTTCGTTGAAGGTGGTCAGCATCGCGGTGGAGTTTTTCGCTTCCAGCAGACGCTCGGCCACACGCTTACGCAGACGCGTCATCGGTACGCGTTTTTCGCTGCGTGCACCCAGAGCAGGCTGCGCTGTCGGTGCCGCCGCAGGGGCTTTAGCCTCTGCTTTCGCAGGCGCTTTCGCCAGGTGCTTCTCAATATCTTCGCGCGTCAGACGACCACCGACACCGGTGCCTTTAATGGCAGCCGCGTCCAGGTTGTGCTCGGCCAGCAGGCGACGGATCGCCGGACTGAGTGCATCGTTAGTTTGCTCTTCCAGAGACGCCTGCTGGCGCTGCGCTGGAGTAGACGCTTTCTCTTCAGTTTTCGCGCTGGACTCTTTACCCGCGCTGTTGCCTTCACGCAGGCGACCCAGGATCTGACGAGAGGTTACGGTAGTGCCTTCATCTTCCAGCACTGCATCCAGAATGCCATCCGCCGATGCCGGTACTTCCAGTACCACTTTGTCAGTTTCGATTTCTACCAGCACTTCATCGCGCTTAACGGCATCGCCCGGTTTTTTGTGCCAGGTGGCGACGGTCGCATCTGCTACAGACTCAGGCAGGTCGGGAACAAGAATATCTACGCTACTCATTTTGTATCCTTTAATTAATCGACGTTCAGCGCGTCATTGACCAGATCTTGTTGCTGCTTCTGGTGAACGGACATATACCCTACCGCCGGTGAGGCGGAGGCCGGGCGACCTGCGTAACGCAGAGCAGACCCAAATGGAATCACTTCACGGAAATGATGCTGGCTGCAGTACCATGCGCCCTGGTTGAGCGGCTCTTCCTGGCACCAGACAAAATCATGTACGTGAGCATATTGTTTCAGTACGTCCTGCATCGCCTGATGCGGGAACGGATAAAGCTGTTCGATACGCACGATGGCGACATCTTTCTGGTCGTTCTTGCGGCGTTGTTCCAACAGGTCGTAATAAACCTTACCAGAACACATTACGACACGCTTAACGCCTTTCGGATCCAGCTCGTCAACTTCGCCGATGGCTGGCAGGAAGGTGCCGTTAGCCAGTTCATCCAGGCTGGACACGGCCAGCGGATGACGCAGCAGAGACTTCGGTGACATCACCACCAGCGGACGGCGCATACCGCGCAGCGCCTGACGACGCAGCATGTGGTAAACCTGAGCTGGGGTAGATGGCACGCAAACCTGCATGTTCTGCTCTGCGCAGAGTTGCAGATAACGTTCCAGACGCGCGGAGGAGTGCTCTGGACCCTGCCCTTCGTAACCATGTGGCAGCAGCATGACCAGGCCACACATACGGCCCCACTTCTGTTCACCCGAAGAGATGAACTGGTCGATAACAACCTGTGCGCCGTTAGCGAAGTCACCGAACTGCGCTTCCCAGATGGTCAGGGTGCGTGGTTCTGCCGTGGCATAGCCGTATTCGAAGGCCAGTACCGCTTCTTCAGACAGCACAGAGTCCCAGACCTTGAACGGGCCCTGACCGTTGTGCACGTGCTGCAGCGGGGTGTAAGTTGAACCGTTGGTCTGGTTGTGAACAACCGCGTGACGGTGGAAGAAGGTCCCACGGCCCGCATCTTCACCGGACAGACGAACAGGAATACCTTCATCAACCAGCGTTGCGTAAGCCAGGGTTTCAGCGCCGCCCCAGTCGAACAGTTTCTCACCTGCTGCCATTGACTGTCGGTCACCATAGATCTTCGCTACGCGAGACTGCATCTCGATGGCGTCGGGTACGGTGCTGATGCGTTTAGCCAGCTCCTGCAAACGTTTCATCTCGACCTTGTTCGGGTAGCTCTCATCCCACTCGTGGTTGAGGTACGGCGACCAGGTAAAGGAGTGCATGTTCATTGGGCGCAGCTCTTTCACTACGCACTCACCCGCATCCAGCGCGTCGCGGTAAAGATTGACCAGCTCGGTCGCATCTTCCAGCGTCGCCACTTTGTCGCCTTCCAGCTTGTCTGCATAGATTTTACGCGGCGTTGGGTGTTTTTTGATTTTCTGGTACATCAACGGCTGGGTTGCACTTGGCTCATCAGCTTCGTTGTGGCCGTGGCGGCGGTAGCAGAACAGGTCAATCAGCACGTCACGTTTGAAGGTATTACGGTAATCCAGCGCCAGACGGGTCACGAAAGCAACCGCTTCTGGGTCATCCGCGTTAACGTGGAAGATTGGCGCCTGTACCATTTTACCGATGTCGGTGCAGTACGGCGTTGAACGTGCGTCCAGCGGGTTAGAGGTGGTGAAGCCCACCTGGTTGTTGATCACGATGCGAACGGTACCGCCCACTTCATAACCACGCGCTTTCGACATGTTCAGAGTTTCCTGAACCACGCCCTGACCGGTAATTGCCGCATCGCCGTGAATGGTGATTGGCAGCACTTTATTGCTGCTTGGCTCGTCCAGACGATCCAGACGCGCACGTACGGAACCAATAACTACCGGGCTAACAATTTCAAGGTGTGACGGGTTAAACGCCAGCGCCAGGTGAACCAGACCGCCATCGGTTTCGATATCAGACGAGAAGCCCATGTGGTACTTCACGTCGCCGGTGCCGAGGTGTTCTTTATGTTTGCCCGCGAATTCGTCGAACAGGTCCTGCGGTTTTTTACCCAGCACGTTGACCAGCACGTTCAGACGACCACGGTGCGCCATGCCCAGAACCACTTCGCGCGTGCCGCTGTTACCCGCGTGACGAATCAGCTCTTTCAGCATTGGTACTAACGCATCACCGCCTTCCAGCGAGAAGCGTTTCGCGCCTGGGAATTTCGCCCCCAGATAGCGTTCAAGGCCTTCTGCTGCAGTCAGTTCGCTTAAGAAGCGTTTTTTCTCTTCCGTCGAGAAGGTCGCGTGGCCAGCCACGGACTCAATGCGCTGTTGGATCCAGCGTTTCTCTTCGGTCGACGTAATGTGCATATATTCCGCGCCGATGGAGCCGCAGTAGGTTTGCTTGAGCGCATCAATCAGCTCGCCCAGCTTCATCGTATCTTTGCCGATAGCAAATGAACCTACGTTAAAGCTATCCTGGAAATCGGCCTCGGTCAGATCGTGGTAAGCCGGATCGAGATCCGCTACACGGTCTTGCTGCCACAGTCCCAGCGGATCGAGATTCGCATGCTGGTGACCACGGAAGCGATAAGCGTTGATAAGCTGCAGGACTTTAACCTGCTTCGCATTGGTATCAGGGTCGGAAATCGCAGAAGAGTAACGTGAGGCATCCTTCGCCAGACGGCGGAAATAATCACGTGTTTTGGAGTGGAATTGATCCGGTTTGACTCCCGTGCCAGGCAACTCCTGGAACATGGAACGCCAGTTTGCGTCCACTGAGTCAGGATCGGTTAAGAAGTCTTCATAGAGCTGTTCGATCCAGCTCTGGTTCGCACCAGAAAGGAAAGAAGAGTCCAGCCAGGCTTTCATTGCGCCGTTCTGCATCGTGATCCCTTAAGCATTTTTATGCTTACTTTCGCCGTAGAAACTACCACGCACACCACGTGTACGTGCCGGGGTTCACCTGCGAGCTCTTTTACTTTGGCCCGCGAAGGAACCTTTAGAAACTGTCTAGACTTCAGGGCAGTTTTTAAAGGTTTCTGCACTCTATCCCCTCTCCTTTTGGGAGAGGGTAAGGGTGAGGGGAACAGCGCTCCCCTCTCACGACTTATGCACTGCGCTGCAACAGCATCGACTTAATATGGCCGATGGCGCGTGTTGGGTTCAGACCCTTAGGACACACACTGACGCAGTTCATGATGCTATGGCAGCGGAATACGCTGAAAGCGTCACTCAGTCCTTCCAGACGGCTATCGGTCTCGGTGTCGCGACTATCGATCAGGAAGCGATAGGCAGCCAGCAGACCCGCAGGGCCGATAAATTTGTCCGGGTTCCACCAGAACGATGGGCAAGACGTAGAACAACATGCACAGAGAATACACTCGTACAACCCATCGAGTTTTTCACGCTGCTCTGGAGACTGTAAGTGCTCACGAGCGGGTGGATTTTGCCCATTATTCAATAAGTAAGGCTTAATCTTCTCATATTGTGCATAGAATTGCCCCATGTCTACCACCAAATCACGCACGACCGGCAGGCCTGGCAGAGGACGGATAACAATTTTCTGACCAGGACGCTGCAGCGCTGAAATTGGCGTGATGCAGGCCAGGCCATTTTTGCCGTTCATGTTCACACCGTCAGAGCCACAAACCCCTTCACGGCAGGAGCGGCGGAACGACAGCGTAGGATCTTTTTCTTTCAGCTGGATTAAGGCATCCAGCAGCATCATGTCACGACCTTCTTCCGCTTCCAGGGTGTAGTCCTGCATACGCGGAGCATCATCAACATCCGGGTTATAACGATAAACTGAGAATTCGAGTTTCATTATCCTGTCTCCGCATTAGTAAGTACGAATCTTCGGCGGGAACGCCGGACGCAGTTTCGGTTCCATGTTGACGCTACGACGCGTCATGGATTCCGACTCTGGCAGATACAGGGAATGGCACAGCCAGTTTTCGTCATCACGATCCGGGTAGTCGAAGCGGCTATGCGCGCCACGGCTCTCGGTACGGAAGTTTGCCGACACCGCAGTGGCGTAAGCGGTTTCCATCAGGTTATCCAGCTCCAGACACTCAACGCGCTGGGTGTTGAACTCGCTGGAGGTATCGTCCAGACGGGCGTTTTTCAGGCGCTCGCGGATCGCTTTCAGCTGCTCAAGACCTTTCGCCATCGCGTCACCTTCGCGGAATACCGAGAAGTTGTGCTGCATACATTCCTGCAGCGCTTTACGGATTTCCACCGGATCTTCGCCATTACGGTTGCCGTTCCAGCGGTTGAGGCGCGCCAGGGAAGCGTCGATTTCATCGTCGGTTGCATCAAGCAGGTCACCCTGCTCGGCAATGGATTCCTGCAGATGCAGACCCACCGCACGACCAAACACCACCAGGTCCAGAAGGGAGTTGCCGCCCAGACGGTTTGCACCGTGTACGGACACGCAGGCAATTTCGCCTACTGCAAACAGGCCAGGGATAACCACATCTTCGCCCTGCTCGTTCACGGTCAGCGCCTGGCCGGTCACTCTGGTCGGAATACCGCCCATCATGTAGTGGCAGGTTGGGATAACCGGAATTGGCTCTTTTACAGGGTCAACGTGGGCGAAGGTACGGGACAGTTCCAGGATACCCGGCAGGCGGGATTCCAGAACGTCTTTGCCCAGGTGGTCGAGTTTCAGCTTCGCGTGCGGACCCCATGGGCCGTCACAGCCGCGGCCTTCACGGATTTCGATCATGATAGAACGCGCTACCACGTCACGACCCGCCAGGTCTTTCGCATTCGGGGCATAACGCTCCATGAAGCGCTCGCCGTGTTTGTTCAGCAGGTAACCCCCTTCACCACGGCAGCCTTCCGTGACCAGAACGCCCGCGCCGGCGATACCGGTTGGGTGGAACTGCCACATCTCCATATCCTGCACCGGCACGCCGGCGCGGATGGCCATACCCACGCCGTCACCGGTATTAATGTGGGCGTTGGTGGTGGACTGATAAATACGGCCTGCACCGCCGGTTGCCAGCACGGTTGCGCGGGCTTTGAAGTAAACCACTTCACCGGTTTCGATGCACAGGGCGGTACAACCGACCACTGCGCCATCGGCGTTTTTCACCAGATCCAGCGCATACCACTCGGAGAAGATGGTGGTATGGTTTTTCAGGTTTTGCTGATAAAGCGTATGCAGCAACGCGTGGCCGGTACGGTCAGCCGCTGCTGCAGTACGTGCCGCCTGCTCGCCGCCGAAATCTTTCGACTGGCCGCCAAACGGACGCTGATAGATGGTGCCATTTTCCAGACGGGAGAACGGCAGCCCCATGTGATCCAGCTCCAGAATCGCTTCCGGACCGGTCTTACACATATATTCGATGGCATCCTGGTCGCCGATATAGTCGGAACCTTTTACCGTATCGTACATGTGCCATTCCCAGTTATCTTCATGGGTATTACCGAGCGCCACGGTGATGCCACCCTGCGCGGATACGGTATGGGAACGGGTTGGGAAAACTTTAGAGAGCAGCGCACAGGTCTGGCCGCTCTGGGAAATTTGCAGCGCTGCGCGCATACCTGCGCCACCAGCACCAATCACTACAGCATCAAATTCTCTGACTGGCAGTTTCATTACACACCCCACACCACAACGAATCCATAAATAACGTAAACCACCAGTGCAACGACAATGGCCAGCTGCAGCGGAAGGCGAATCGCCAGAGGTTTAACGTAATCGGTCAACACCTGCCACATGCCAATCCAGGCATGAATAAGGATGGAGAACAGAGCCAGCAGGGTGAACACCTTGGTGAAGGCCGATCCGAAGAATCCACTCCAGATTTCCCACGTCAGCGTGCCGCTGGTGGCGAAGAAACCGATCATATAGATGATGTAGAGCGTGAGGACGATGGCGGTAGCGCGGACCAGAATGAAGTCATGTACGCCGTTGCGTCCTAATGCGGAGGCGTTGCTTACCATACGAGAACTCCTGCGAGAAGTGAAAGCACGACAGTAATCACAAATGAAATGTTAGCGGAGCGTTTTCCGGCTTCGAAAGTCTCTTCCAGATAGCCAAAGTCCATCAGCATATGGCGAACACCCACAACAACGTGGTACGCCAGCGCGGTCAGAATGCCCCACATGATAAATTTCACGAAGAAGCTGTTCATAATGGCAGAGGCCTGGAGGAATCCTTCAGGAGACGAGAGGCTGGTTCCCAGCAACCACAGCAGAATACCGACCGCCACAAACGTAATCACACCGGATACGCGGTGCAAAATGGACGCTATTGCTGTTACAGGGAATCGGATCGTTTTGAGATCCAGATTGACAGGTCTTTGTTTTTTCACATTTCTTATCATGAATAACGCCCACATGCTGTTCTTATTGTTTCCTTCCTCCGGACTGCGATGCGGGTCAAGCAGCGTTCCTTTTCTATAACTGCGCGTCATGCAAAACATTGCTTCCAAATGCTAAAACGACACGTTACAACGCTGGGTGGCTCGGGATTGCAGGGTGTTCCGGAGACCTGGCGGCAGTATAGGCCGTTCACAAAATCATTACAATTAACCTACATACAGTTTGTCGGGTTTTCTCTGGAACAGTGATCAGGGTCACGATAACAACATCTTTTTAATTTTTAATCATCTGATTTGACAAATGTTAAACAATATTGTTACAAACGTCATCAGAAAAGGCATATAATGCGCAAAAGTTATGAGGTCTCACTTTCACCTGACAAATAGTTATGTAACAGTGTGATGGTATTGACCGAAGTTATCAGGACAGTTATTAGTGATATACAGGTTTGAATAATTCGGACTGCAAAAACGCTGATTTGCTGTTGTTTCACTGATATTTCATTCGTTTACCTGCAAGGCGCCATAGCTCTGTACCCTGGTTTCTCCTCGCGAGCTGAGCGGCAAGCCAAATAACAATCTGGTAACGATGAATAACAGCTGAAGGCAAATCCGGTGAACCGCAGTCTTAAGCATAAGGCGCTAAGGAGACCGTAAATGGCTGATACAAAGGCAAAGCTCACCCTCGGTGGTGACACTGCTATTGAACTGGATGTGCTAAAAGGCACGCTCGGTCAGGATGTTATTGATATCCGTACGCTGGGTTCCAAAGGGGTATTTACCTTTGACCCTGGATTTACCTCTACCGCATCTTGCGAATCCAAAATCACCTACATCGACGGTGACGAAGGTATCCTGCTCCATCGCGGCTTCCCCATCGATCAGTTAGCCACTGAATCCAACTATCTGGAAGTGTGCTACATCCTGCTGAACGGCGAAAAACCGACCCAGGCTGAATACGATGAGTTCAAAACAACCGTCACCCGTCACACCATGATCCATGAGCAGATTACCCGTCTGTTCCATGCGTTCCGTCGTGATTCTCACCCAATGGCGGTGATGTGCGGCATTACCGGCGCGCTGGCAGCGTTTTACCACGACTCTCTGGACGTAAATAACCCACGTCACCGTGATATCGCGGCGTTCCGCCTGCTGTCCAAAATGCCAACCATGGCAGCGATGTGCTACAAATATTCCATTGGCCAGCCGTTCGTTTACCCACGTAACGACCTCTCCTACGCCGGTAATTTCCTGCGCATGATGTTCTCCACGCCGTGTGAAGAGTATGTGGTTAATCCGGTGCTGGAACGCGCAATGGACCGTATCCTGATCCTGCACGCTGACCACGAACAGAACGCCTCTACTTCTACCGTCCGTACCGCTGGCTCTTCAGGTGCGAACCCGTTCGCCTGCATCGCTGCAGGTATCGCCTCCCTGTGGGGACCGGCGCACGGCGGCGCAAACGAAGCTGCGCTGAAGATGCTGGAAGAGATCAGCTCTGTTGAGCACATTCCTGAATTCGTGCGTCGCGCGAAAGACAAGAATGACTCCTTCCGTCTGATGGGCTTTGGTCACCGTGTTTACAAAAACTATGACCCACGCGCAACCGTGATGCGTGAAACCTGCCACGAAGTGCTGAAAGAGCTGGGCACAAAAGACGATCTGCTGGAAGTGGCGATGGAGCTGGAACACATCGCGCTGAACGACCCGTACTTCATCGAGAAGAAACTCTACCCGAACGTAGACTTCTACTCTGGTATCATTCTGAAAGCGATGGGTATTCCGTCTTCTATGTTCACCGTGATCTTCGCCATGGCGCGTACCGTGGGTTGGATTGCGCACTGGAACGAAATGCACAGCGAAGGCATGAAAATTGCGCGTCCACGTCAGCTGTATACCGGCTACGATCAGCGTGATTTTAAGTCTGATATTAAGCGCTAATGTTACTCGGGTGCGGCCTGATGCCCTCCCCCTAACCCTCTCCCACGGGGAGAGGGAACAAACATCAAAAACGGTAACCTAAGGGTTACCGTTTTGCTTTTATTTCTGGCAGTGTGGACACCAGTAAAAGGGCCTCGAAGAGAGCATAATCCTGTCGATTATCCCGCCGCACCGCTCGCACTTCTCCCCCGCCCGATGAAACACCTTAAAGCGGAACAACGCCCCGTGATGCTTGTTTTCATCCACCACGCCACGCGTGTTGTACGATAAGCGCGGAATATCCAGCAGCGCGTGGGACAGCGCCTCCAGCTGTTTGTCACTTAGCTGCGACGCTTTGTGCTGCGCAGCCAGCCCCACTTCCCACAATATTTCCACCCGCAGGTAGTTCCCAAGCCCCGCCAGAAACGCCTGATCGAGCAGCAGGCCGGAAAACTGTCGGTTGCGGAATTTAGGCGTTAACAGCCGGGCTTTAACCTCGCTCGCCGTCAGGCGCATATCCAGCACATCCGGTCCGACACGTTGCAAGAACGGGTGAGTGAGCAGTTGCTCCGGCGTTAACATTTCAATATCCGAAGCGCTGTACAGCAGGATAGCTTTCTCCGCCGTTTGTAGCCGGACACGCAGTACGCGGGTAGTGCGTGGCTGCTCGCTCGCGTTAACGACGCGCCATACGCCGTACAGCTGGTTATGGCTATATAACGTCAGGTTATGGGAAAAATGTGTCAGCAGCGCCTTGCCGCGCGTTTCAATATGGGTCACCGTCTGGCCCACCAGCTGTGATTCAAACGGTTTGAGTTGAGGAAAAGCAAACCAGACATCCGTCAATGGTTTGCCCTTTATCGCCGCCTCCAGGCTATCCGCTGCACGGCGGATCTCCGGGCCTTCTGGCATCGTATTGTCCTTATCGTGAATATCAGGCGCTGACGAGAATCCCCTGCTCCGCAAAGGCCGCCCGTAAGCGACGCGCAAACTGCAACGCATGCTCGCCATCACCGTGTAAACAAACCGTCTCAGCCTGAACCGTTGCGCTTGTTCCGTCAATTGCGGTGACGCGCCCTGAACGCACCATCGTCAGCGTCTGGCTTAACGCCACCTCTTCGTCGGAAATAAGCGCCCCAGGCTGGCTGCGCGGTACCAGGCTGCCGTCCGGCTGATAGCCGCGATCCGCAAAAACCTCCTGGCGCGTGTTTAATCCCAGTTGCTCACCGGCGCGAATAAGCTCGCTGCCCGCCAGACCCACCAGGATAAGCTGCGGGTTACAGTCACGCACCGCGCGAGCAATGGCCTGCGCCAGAACCGGATCTTTTGCCGCCTGGTTATAGAGCATGCCGTGCGGCTTCACATGGCGCAGCGTGCCCTGCTGGGCGCGGACAATCGCCTCCAGTGCGCCAATCTGATAGAGCGTCTGTGCGTAGACCGTTTCAGCAGGGAGATCCATCGCCGTCCGGCCAAAGTTTTCCCGGTCGGGAAAACTTGGATGCGCGCCGATCGCCACGCCATTTTTGATGGCATTACGCACGCTCTCCAGCATGGTTTGCGCATCCCCTGCGTGAAAACCGCAGGCGATATTGACCGACGACACCAGCGTCATCAGCTCTGCATCCGCGCTGCCGCCCTCTCCCAGATCGGCATTTAAATCAATCTTTACCATCCAGCCTCCACGCCAGCTGCTCCAGATAACGCTGCTGGTCTTGACGCGCTTTAAGCGCCTCTTCCAGCGAACATTGCACAAAATGAATGGGCTGCCCGAGGGGGATTTGCGCCAGATGGTAGCGATCGGCCTCAATGATGCAGGCAATGCGCGGATAACCGCCCGTTGTCTGTGCATCGTTCATCAGCACAATAGGCTGCCCGTTAGGTGGAACCTGAATCACACCCGGCAGCAGGCCGTGGGAGAGCATTTCACGATCGGTGGTGCGGGTCAGGGGCTGTCCCTGTAGGCGGTAACCCATGCGGTTACTCTGCGGGCTAATTTTCCACGGCGAGCGCCAGAACGATTCCTGCGATGCCGCATCAAACTCCTGATATTCCGGCCCCGGCAAGACGCGGATCTGGTTTCCCCACAGCAGCTGTTTTACGCCAAGCGTCGTTGTGAAATGGCGCGCGGACGGTTTTATCGCCAGTCGATCGCCGTCGCGCAATAGCCGGCCTTCGTGCCCACCGATGCCTGCTTTCGCGTCCGTGCTGGACGAACTTAGCACCTCCGGCACGTCAAGGCCGCCCGCCACGGCAAGATAGCTACGCACGCCGTGCAGAGGGCGTTTGAGATTCAAACGCTGCCCGGCTTTCGCGCGCAGACGCCAGCCCGTCCAGACGGCTTTGCCATCAAGCGTTGCTTCACAACCGGCCCCCGTTAAGGCAAACCAGGTTTCCTGACCGAACTCAATCACGCATTGGCCCAGCGTAATCTCCAGCGCCGCCGTGCTGCCAGGGTTACCCACCAGCACGTTGGCAATCTCTAGAGCGGGACGGTCGAGCGCGCCACAATAGCTGACGCCCGACTGGCGCATGCCGAAACGACCGGCATCCTGCACGGAGGTGTAAAGCCCTGCCCGAATCAGCGTTAACATACGCCCTCCTTCTGCGGAATAAAGCGCAGAGTATCGCCAGGGCGAAGCAGTATTGGCGAATCCACACCCGGCTCAAAGAGCGGCGTAGAGGTATGGCCAATCAGCTGCCAGCCACCGGGTGTGGCAAGCGGGTAAATACCGGTTTGTTGACCCCCAATCGCCACCGTTCCTGCCGGCACACTCAGACGTGGTTCGGCGCGGCGCGGCGTATGGAGTGCGGCGGGCAATCCCCCCAGGTACGGAAAGCCTGGCTGGAACCCTAAGAACCAGACAACGTAGTTAACTGAACTGTGTAACTCAACCACCTGTTTTTCCGTTAACCCATTGTGTTCGGCCACAACCGAGAGATCGGGGCCGCCTGCTCCGCCGTACACCACCGGGATCTCAACCGCCCGGGATTCGGGCTCTAGCGCCTCGCTCTCTTCCCACCAGACCTGTAAACGCTCAATGGCATCCAGCGCCAGCGAATGCGGATTACGCAGTACGACGGTGATGTTATTCATCCCAGGAATGGCTTCAACCACTTCCGGCACATCGGCCAGACGTTGCGTAAGCCGCCAGATACGCTTTTGCGTGGCAAGGGTGACCGGCGGTTCCAGTTCCAGAACGACTGCCGTTTCACCCAGAAGATAACAACGTGCTCGCTGCACTCATGCACCTCTCATCAGGCCGGATTAGGGATATCAATAAAGGTGACATCCAGGTCGGTATTTTCAGTCAGCCATTCACTCAGGGCGCGAATGCCGCCGCGCTCTGTTGCGTGGTGACCTGCCGCGTAAAAATGCAGGCCTTGTTCACGGGCGGAGTGAATGGTTTGCTCTGACACCTCTCCGGTGATAAAGGCATCGACACCGAAACGTGCTGCGCTATCAATAAAGCCCTGGCCTCCACCGGTACACCAGGCAACGCGCTTCACGGTGTCCGGTCCGGTATCACCGCTCCACAGCGGTCGACGTCCCAGCCGCGCTTCAATCCAGGAAGCCAGCTCCAGCCCGGGAACAGGCATCGCTAATTCGCCCCACGGCAGCAGCGATTCAATTTCACCCATGACGGTGATCCCCAACAGCTGCGCGAGCTGAACGTTGTTACCCAGTTCAGGATGCGCGTCCAGCGGCAGGTGATAGCCGTACAGGTTAATGTCGTTTGCCAGCAGCGTTTTAAGACGATGACGCTTCATGCCACGGATAATTGGCGCTTCGTTTTTCCAGAAATAGCCATGATGAACAATCACCGCATCGGCTTGCTGACGCACGGCTTCATCAAGCAGCGCCTGGCTTGCCGTCACGCCAGTGATAATTTTTTTTACCGTTTCGCGCCCTTCAACCTGCAGGCCGTTTGGCCCGTAGTCGCTGAAGGAGGCAGTATTGAGTTTTTCGTTAATCAGGCTTTCCAGTTCAGTGTTTTTCATCATCACTCTCTTAAGCTTTGCGGGCAGCTTCATACGCTGCCAGCGTGGCGACACGCGCCTGTTTATGGTCGACAATCGGACGCGGATAATCGAGCGTTACGCCCTGCTTATCCGCCCATGTCCACGGGTCGTGGATCGCTTTAGCGGGTACATCCTTAAGGGCAGGTAACCAGCAACGAATAAACGTCCCGTCAGCATCAAATTTTTGCCCCTGCGTGGTCGGATTAAATATCCGAAAATAGGGCGCCGCATCGGTTCCGGTAGAGGCTGCCCACTGCCAGCCCCCATTATTCGCCGCCAGATCGCCGTCGATCAGCTGAGAAATAAAATAGCGCTCCCCGACGCGCCAGTCGATAAGCAGATCTTTCACCAGGAAGCTGGCGGTAATCATTCGCAGACGGTTATGCATCCACCCCGTTTCATTAAGCTGACGCATAGCGGCATCAACAATCGGATAGCCCGTTTCACCGTCCTGCCAGGCGTGTAAAAATGCGTCATTCTGCTGCCATTTTACGGCATCAGTCCAACGAATAAAGGGACGATGTTTACATAAATCAGGATGATACGTCATCAAATGACGATAGAACTCACGCCAGATAAGCTCATTTAGCCATACCGAACCTGGCCCGCCATCCAGTGCCCCAGGCTGTTCTGCCAGCAAGCGATGTAAGCACTGACGCGGTGAGAGCACGCCCAACGTTAAGCAGGCTGATAAACGGCTGGTGCCTTCCACAGCAGGAAAGTCCCGACGCGCTTCGTAACCGGCCGCGCCCTGTTTACAGAAGTGGCGCAGTTGGGCGATGGCGGCTTTCTCATCGGCGGGGAACAGGCCCTCAGCAAAGGGTGCTTGCGGGTAGTTGAACGTTAGCTCGGGTAAATCCGTTAATCCCTCGCCTCTGACAGCGGGGGCCGCCACGCATTCAGGCAGCGCCTCTTTCAGGCGTTTGATAAAGGCATTTTTGAACGGCGTAAAGACTTTATACATCTCGTGGTTGCCGGTCATCACGCTGCCCGGCGGCAGCATGACGCTGTCGTCAAAACCCTGACACACCACATCTCCGACCCTTTTTTCCAGCTGGAGATCCCGCTGCTGTTCGTTGAATTCATACTGGTAGTTATAAAAAAGGTGGGTGACATCGTGCTGCTGACAGATTTCCCGCACGATTTTAAGCTGCCCGGAAAAATCATCCCCTTCTTTATAAATCAGCGGAATGCCTTTCTCGGCAAGGCCGTTTTGAAGGCTATTCAGGTGCGAGCAGAGATAGGCGGCCTGCCGGGGAGCCATATGGTGCTGGCGCCACTGTTCAGGCGTGGCGATAAACAGTGCCAGCACGTTTGCATTTTTGCCGCGGCAGGCCGCTGCGAGGGCGATGTTGTCATGTACGCGTAAATCCGCGCGAAACCAAACCAGATGGGTGGGCATAAAACTCCAGGCAAGTATCCATTATGTCCGTAAGGTCACGCCACCAAAGGAAAAAGGGGCGAGCGTGTTATGTACTTTGCCATGAAGTGTAGACGCGATGAAATAAAAAAGGCCGCCCGAGGCGGCCATCACGCTTTACCACGAGTACGCTGGCGACAATGAACGCCAGGAATTTATAAAGGCTCTGGGGGATTGTCAGCCGTTTACAGGAGGGGTCATAAGGATCCCGGGTAGGAGCTGCAAGCCCCTAACGGATCACGAATTCCGAGGGACAAAAAAACCGCCACATTGCTGTTGGCGGTTTTTTTATTGCTATGTGTAGCCTTTATTTTTTTAGTAGAAATCGCAGGTCGCTTTTTCTGCCTGATCCATCCAGACCGGCTTCTCGCTGGTTTTCGCCCAGACGCGGTGCAGATAGCTATAAAAACGTGCACGATCTTTCCAGAAAAGCATCACCGGCAGTGCCAGCACGCCCGCCACTACGGCGAAGGTGCGACGCATCAAAACGATATGAGCCGGATACTCTTTATACAGATCCATTTTTTCTCCCCTATAGTTGGCCGGAAACGTCATCCGGAAAATTCAAAATTTGTGACCTGGCTAAAATAATATCGCTTTGTTTGTAATTTTACTACTCATCCGACCACTTATTTTTGTCCATTTAGCCAATATTTACATTCACGGCGTAACTAAGTTACAAAAAAGTTAACAATTTACTTATCAATAGTTAAATTGTGGCCATTGTCATTTTTACACTTTTTTTACACCCCCCTTCCTGATTTTTGCGAAATCTTTGCGCCATAAATCCTACCTTTAGCACAAATACAAATGTCACCCGGAGGTGAGTTGTGAGTGCAGGTCTGATTGCCGGCATCGTGCTGGTGTTCCTGTTATTGGGTTATCTGATTTATGCCCTGATTAATGCGGAGGCATTCTGATGGCTGCTCAGGCATTTTTGCTCATCGCCAGTTTTTTACTGGTGCTGTTCGTTCTGGCAAAGCCGCTGGGCACGGGGCTTGCGCGGATGATCAACAACGTGGCATTACCGGGAACCGGTCGTGTAGAAAAAGCGATCTGGCGCGTCCTGGGAATAGACGATCGGGAGATGAACTGGCGTCAGTACCTGCTGGCCATTCTGCTGCTGAACATTGTGGGCCTTATCGTCCTCTTTAGCATGCTGATGCTGCAGGGCATTCTGCCACTGAATCCACAGCAATTGCCCGGTTTGTCCTGGCACCTGGCGCTGAACACCGCCGTGAGCTTCGTCAGCAATACCAACTGGCAATCCTATGCCGGTGAAACCACACTCAGTTACTTTAGCCAAATGGCGGGTCTCACCGTGCAGAACTTTCTCTCTGCGGCGAGCGGCATTGCGGTGATCTTCGCCCTGACGCGTGCGTTTTCTCGTCAGAATACCCGCACGCTGGGCAATGCCTGGATCGATCTGACGCGCATCACCCTGTGGGTCTTGATTCCGATTTCACTTCTGATTGCCCTGTTCTTTATTCAGCAAGGCACTCTGCAAAACCTGCTGCCTTACGCACCTTACACCTCGCTGGAAGGGGCAAAACAGCTTCTGCCAATGGGGCCAGTGGCGTCGCAGGAAGCCATTAAAATGCTCGGCACCAATGGTGGCGGGTTCTTCAATGCCAACTCATCGCATCCGTTTGAAAACCCAACGGCGCTGACAAACGTCGTTCAAATGCTGGCGATCTTCCTGATCCCCGCCGCGCTGTGCTTCGCATTCGGTGAGGTCGTCAACGATCGCCGTCAGGGCCGCACATTGCTCTGGACCATGTCGTTAATCTTCGTCGTCTGTGTGGCCCTGGTCATGTGGGCTGAGTGGCACGGAAACAGCCACTTCATGCAGCTGGGCGCGAACAGCAATATCAACATGGAAGGTAAAGAGAGCCGCTTTGGCATTCTTGCCAGCAGCCTGTATGCCGTGGTCACCACAGCAGCCTCGTGCGGGGCCGTTAATGCCATGCACGACTCCTTCACCGCGCTGGGCGGGATGATCCCGATGTGGCTGATGCAAATCGGTGAAGTCGTGTTTGGCGGCGTAGGCTCTGGTTTGTACGGCATGCTGCTGTTTGTTCTGCTGGCCGTGTTCATCGCTGGCCTGATGATTGGTCGCACCCCGGAATACCTGGGTAAAAAAATCGATGTCCGTGAAATGAAGCTAACGGCGCTGGCGATTCTGGTCACCCCTGCCCTCGTGCTGCTCGGCACCGCACTGGCGTTGATGACCGAGGCTGGACGCAGCGGCATCTTTAACCCAGGGATCCACGGTTTCAGCGAGGTGCTATATGCCGTCTCGTCTGCTGCGAATAACAACGGCAGTGCCTTTGCAGGCTTAAGCGCGAACTCCCCCTTCTGGAACTGTCTGCTGGCGTTTTGCATGTTGGTCGGTCGCTTCGGGGTCATTGTGCCCGTCATGGCAATTGCAGGTTCACTGGTGAATAAAAAAATTCAACCCGCGACCACCGGCACATTACCTACCCACGGCGCGCTGTTTATTGGCCTGCTGACCGGCACCGTACTGCTGGTGGGTGCCCTGACATTTATTCCCGCCCTCGCATTAGGCCCGGTTGCGGAACACCTCTCTTTACGCTGATTTTGCGGAGAATTTGTCATGAGTCGTAAACAATTGGCCCTGTTCGAACCGTCGTTAGTTCGCCAGGCCCTCATGGACGCGGTGAAAAAGTTAAGCCCGCGCGTACAGTGGCATAATCCGGTGATGTTTATCGTCTGGATAGGGAGTTTACTCACCACTGCCCTGGCGGTCGCCATGGGAACCGGTCATCTTGCAGGAGATACCTTCTTTACCGGCGCCATCAGCCTGTGGCTGTGGTTTACCGTGCTGTTTGCCAATTTTGCCGAAGCGCTGGCGGAAGGCCGTAGCAAAGCCCAGGCCAATAGCCTGAAAGGGGTGAAAAAGACCGCCTTCGCACGCAAATTACGTGAACCGAAATACGGCGCGCAGATGGATCACGTACCGGCGGATGAACTGCGCAAAGGGGATGTAGTGCTGGTCGAAGCCGGCGACATTATCCCCTGCGACGGGGAAGTTATCGAAGGTGGCGCTTCCGTTGACGAAAGTGCCATCACCGGCGAGTCTGCGCCGGTTATCCGTGAATCTGGCGGTGACTTCGCTTCGGTAACGGGCGGGACGCGTATTCTTTCTGACTGGCTGGTGATCCAGTGCAGCGTTAACCCAGGCGAAACCTTCCTCGACAGAATGATCGCCATGGTTGAAGGCGCGCAGCGTCGCAAAACGCCAAACGAAATCGCCCTGACCATTCTGCTGGTCGCGCTGACCATCGTCTTTCTGCTGGCAACCGCCACCCTATGGCCGTTTTCCTCCTACGGCGGGACGGCGGTCAGCATCACCGTGCTGGTTGCCCTGCTGGTCTGCTTGATCCCTACGACGATAGGCGGCCTGCTGTCAGCCATCGGCGTGGCGGGTATGAGCCGGATGCTCGGTGCCAATGTCATTGCCACCAGCGGACGTGCCGTTGAAGCGGCCGGTGACGTAGATGTGCTGCTGCTGGATAAAACCGGGACCATTACCCTCGGCAACCGCCAGGCGTCAGAGTTCTTACCCGCTCCAGGCGTAGATGAAAAAATGCTGGCCGATGCGGCACAGCTTTCATCGCTGGCGGATGAAACCCCGGAAGGTCGCAGCATCGTCATCCTGGCAAAGCAGCGCTTTAACTTGCGCCAGCGTGATGTGCAGAGCCTGCACGCCACCTTTGTTCCTTTTACCGCGCAAACCCGCATGAGCGGTATCAACATTCAGGACCGGATGATCCGTAAAGGTTCAGTGGACGCCATTCGTCGCCACATTGAGGCCAATAACGGCCATTTCCCACCTGAAGTGGATAAGCTGGTTGAGAGCGTTGCCCGCCAGGGCGCCACGCCGCTGGTCGTTGCCGAGGGCGCAAGCGTGCTGGGGGTAATTTCCCTGAAGGACATCGTCAAGGGCGGTATCAAAGAGCGCTTTGCCCAGCTGCGTAAAATGGGGATCAAAACGGTGATGATCACCGGGGATAATCGGTTGACGGCTGCGGCAATTGCCGCCGAAGCCGGTGTGGATGATTTTCTTTCAGAGGCCACGCCGGAAGCCAAACTGGCGTTGATCCGTCAGTATCAGGCGGAAGGTCGTCTGGTGGCGATGACGGGAGACGGTACCAACGATGCTCCAGCGCTGGCGCAGGCCGACGTGGCAGTGGCAATGAACTCCGGTACGCAGGCGGCGAAAGAGGCGGGCAACATGGTCGATCTCGACTCTAACCCGACCAAGCTCATTGAAGTTGTGCACATCGGTAAACAGATGCTCATGACCCGCGGCTCGCTGACCACATTCAGTATCGCCAATGACGTGGCGAAGTACTTCGCCATTATCCCGGCGGCGTTTGCGGCCACCTACCCGCAGCTGAATGCGCTGAACGTGATGCACCTGCACTCACCGGCGTCGGCGATCCTGAGTGCGGTGATCTTTAACGCCCTGATCATTGTCTTCCTGATCCCGCTGGCGTTGAAAGGGGTCAGCTATAAACCGCTGACGGCTGCCGCTATGCTGCGCCGCAACCTGTGGATTTATGGTCTGGGTGGGCTGGTTGTTCCCTTCATCGGGATCAAGGTTATTGACCTGCTGTTGACCCTGTTCGGACTGGTTTAAAAGGTGAATCAAATGACGATGTTACGTCCCGCTATACTTCTGTTTATTCTACTGTCGCTGATTACCGGCGGGCTTTATCCGCTGGTGACCACGGTGCTGGGCCAGTGGTGGTTTAAGGATCAGGCAAATGGCTCGCTGATAATCCAGAACGGCGAAAACCGGGGTTCGCGCCTGATTGGGCAGAATTTTACCGACGCGCGCTACTTCCAGGGCCGCCCTTCCGCCACTGCGGAAAGCCCGTATAATCCCATGGCGTCGGGGGGCAGTAACCTGGCAGGAAGTAACCCAGCGCTGGATAAAGCCATTGAGGAACGTGTTGCCGCCTTGCGCAGCGCGAACCCGCAGTCCAGCCGTGAGGTTCCTGTAGAACTGGTGACGGCCTCGGCCAGCGGGCTGGACTACAGCCTGACGCCTGACGCGGTGGCATGGCAAATTCCGCGCGTGGCCGCCGCCCGTCAATTGCCTGTCGATCGGGTGAACAAGCTGGTTGCCGAGCACACGCAAAAACCGTTGGTCAGTTATATCGGCATGCCGGTAGTGAACATTGTTGAGCTGAATCTGGCGCTGGACGCGCTAAGGAAAAACTAAATGACCGACGAGCCCATGCGCCCGGATCCGGATAAGCTGCTTGAACAGACGGCTGAAGCCCATCGCGGCAAATTGAAAATCTTCTTCGGCGCCTGTGCGGGCGTCGGGAAAACCTTCGCCATGCTGACTGAAGCCCAGCGGCTGCGGGCGCAAGGGCTTGATATTCTTATTGGTGTAGTTGAAACCCACGGCCGTAAAGAGACGGCTGCACTTCTGACGGGGCTGGCGACCCAGCCGCCCCGCCGTATCAGCCATCGTAGCCGGCTGGTAACTGAGTTTGATTTAGACGCCGCCCTCGCCCGTCGCCCTGCGCTCATCCTGATGGATGAACTGGCGCACAGCAATGCCCCGGGCTCGCGTCACCCTAAACGCTGGCAGGATGTCGAAGAGTTACTTGAGGCCGGCATCGATGTGTTTACCACCGTCAACGTCCAGCATCTCGAAAGCCTGAACGATGTGGTCAGTGGCGTTACCGGCATTCAGGTACGGGAAACTGTCCCCGATCCGTTCTTCGACTCCGCTGACGAAGTGGTGCTGGTCGACCTACCGCCAGACGACCTCCGCCAGCGTCTGCACGAGGGCAAAGTCTATATTGCCGGTCAGGCCGAACGCGCCATCGAGCATTTCTTTCGTAAAGGCAATCTGATTGCCCTTCGCGAACTGGCTTTACGCCGAACCGCCGATCGCGTGGATGACCAGATGCGCGCCTGGCGCGATCTGCAGGGACAAGAGCGGGTCTGGCACACGCGGGATGCCATTTTACTGTGTATTGGTCACGGCAGCGGTAATGAAAAACTGGTCCGCACGGCTGCCCGGCTCGCGGCTAAATTTGGCAGCGTCTGGCATGCGGTCTATGTTGAAACGCCGCAGCTCCACGCCCTGCCGGAAAATCAACGCCGCGCGATCCTCAGCGCGCTTCGCCTGGCGCAAGAGCTGGGTGCAGAAACAGCCACCCTTTCCGATCCGCAAGAAGATAAAGCCATCCTGCGCTACGCCCGTGAGCACAATCTGGGCAAAATTGTGATTGGCCGCCGCCAGCACCGCCGCTGGTTTAGCCGTGAGTCCTTTGCCGACAAGCTGGCCCGCCGGGCTCCCGATCTGGATTTAGTGATCGTCGCGCTGGATGACAAACCCACGCCGTTACCCAACCGAACGCCGGACGCTCGCGCCTTCGGTGATAAATGGCGTATTCAGATCCGGGGCTGCCTTGTCGCCGTCGTGCTTTGCGCCTTAATCACCGTGATTGCCAGCCAGTGGCTGATTGCCTTCGATGCGGCCAACTTGGTAATGGTTTATCTGCTCGGCGTGGTCATCGTCGCGCTTTTTTACGGACGCTGGCCCTCGGTGCTGGCAACGGTTATCAACGTTGTCAGTTTCGATCTCTTCTTTATCGCCCCACGCGGCACGCTGGCCGTGTCTGACGTGCAGTACATTCTCACCTTCGGCGTCATGCTCACCGTTGGGTTGGTGATCGGCAATTTGACGGCCGGCGTTCGCTATCAGGCGCGTATCGCCCGCTACCGTGAACAACGCACGCGCCACCTGTATGAGATGTCTAAATCTCTCGCGGTTGGCCGCACGCCGCTGGATATTGTGCAAACCAGCGAGCAGTTTATTCGCTCGACGTTTCATGCCAGCAATCTGATCTTGCTCCCGGACGAACACGGTAAGCTGCGACCGCTGACGTCGCCTTCGGGCATGACCCCCTGGGATGAAGCTATCGCCCGCTGGAGCTTTGATAAGGGGTTACCTGCAGGCGCGGGGACCGACACCCTCCCCGGCGTCCCGTATCAGATCCTGCCGCTGCGCAGCGCGGATAAAAACCAGGGGCTGGTCATCGTAGAGCCGTCTAACCTGCGCCAACTGATGATCCCCGAGCAGCAACGCCTGCTGGAAACCTTTACCCTGCTTGTTGCCAGTGCCCTGGAACGGCTGGCGCTGACCACCAGCGAAGAACAAGCGCGCCTGGCAAGCGAGCGAGAAAGCATCCGCAACTCTTTGCTGGCGGCGCTGTCGCATGATTTACGCACTCCTCTTACCGTGCTATTTGGTCAGTCAGAAATCCTGACGCTGGATCTGGCGGCTGAAGGTTCAAAACATGCCGTGCAGGCCAGTGAGATCCGCCAGCACGTGCTAAATACCACGCGTTTGGTAAATAACTTGCTCGATATGGCGCGCATTCAGTCAGGCGGTTTTAACCTCCGGAAGGAGTGGTTAACGCTTGAAGAGGTTGTCGGCAGCGCGTTGAAAATGCTGGAACCTGGTCTCGGGGATCGCCCTATTACGCTGAACATGCCTGAACCGCTGACGTTAATCCACGTCGACGGCCCGCTGTTTGAACGCGTGCTGATTAATCTTTTGGAAAATGCCGGAAAATACGCAGGGTTGAAGGCGCAGATTGGGGTAAATGCCAGGGTGCACGATCGGGCGCTCCAGCTCGACGTCTGGGATACGGGGCCGGGAATTCCCGCCGGGCAGGAAAAGGCGATATTTGAAAAATTCGCGCGCGGCAATAAAGAGTCTGCCATTCCGGGAGTCGGTCTGGGTCTGGCTATTTGCCAGGCCATTATCGACGTGCACGGTGGAACCATTTCGGCGGAGAACCGCCCGGAAGGAGGCGCACGTTTTTGTGTTACACTTCCACTGGATACCCCACCTGAACTTGATGAATTACCAGAGGATTTGTGATTAACGTCCTGATTGTTGAAGATGAGCTTGCCATCAGTCGATTCCTGCGTGCTGCGCTGGAAGGGGACGGCCTGCGCGTGCATGATGCGGGGACGCTTCAACGCGGGTTAATTGAGGCTGCCACGCGCAAGCCCGATCTGGTGATCCTCGATCTCGGGCTGCCGGATGGGGACGGCATCGACTTTATTCGCGAAGTGCGTCAGTGGAGCCAGATGCCTATTCTGGTACTCTCTGCCCGCACCGAAGAGACGGACAAAATAGCGGCACTGGATGCCGGTGCCGATGACTACCTCATCAAACCCTTTGGCATTGGCGAACTGCAGGCACGGCTTCGCGTCGCGTTGCGTCGACACAGTGCGTCCACCCCCTCCGACCCGGTTTACACCTTTGGTGCTATCCAGGCTGACCTCGCGTCACGACGTATTCTCCGCGGTGAAGAAGAGATCCATCTCACCCCCATTGAGTTTCGTTTGCTCGCCGTGCTGCTCAACAACCACGGCAAGGTGCTGACGCAACGCCAGCTGTTAAATCAGGTCTGGGGACCGAACGCCGTTGAGCATAGTCACTATTTACGCATATATATGGGACACCTCCGGCAAAAACTTGAGATCGACCCTGCGCGCCCTCGCCATTTATTAACTGAAACCGGTATCGGTTATCGGTTTATGCTTTGAATAACTATTCATATTTATTTTAAATAATAGATACCCTCCTCGTAAATACCACCCTTAAATAAGACACCTTCTAGTTACCGTCTTATTTACCTGCATTTAAAACATCATCAAAACCAATTATTAACACATGGATAACAAATCAGTATTTTGATCTGCGATATTCATCAAAAACGACTAATTATTTCAAAAATGATCGCTTAACGGTGACCTTAATCACAGTTACCAGCCCCTTCCTGGATAAAATGACCACGCTTTCAATTACTGAAAGGAATACCAACATGGAAAACAATAATCGCTTGATGCCTCATATAAGGCGGACAACGCATATCATGATGTTTGCCCACCGAAATTGCTTCGACTTTCATCTCTTTAATGCCCGGTAGTCCCTTGACTTCTGGCGCCCTCGTTTACAGATTTTCTTAAACACCTTATTTTACAGGTTATTACCTGTGAACGCGTGCGCTCACATCTCTTGATTCAGACTCATCTGCAACCGGGCAGACTGAATTTCAACTATTAAAAAGCATTCTTCTGATTTCACGTCAGCGGCCAACTATTGCTTTTTTTCCGGATAAATATCGATTTCTGCCTTGTGAGAAATCGAGGGACTTCTATTACCTAAAATAAAGAGAGAAAGATGAAAAGTTTAAAAATTGCAGCCAGCCATTCTTGCCCTGATTGCTTTACCACTCACCGCGAACTGGTGGATGTCGACGCCACTGACTATATTGACGTTGCCGCCGTTGTTCTTGCGGTCAGTGATATTTCCAGCGGAAAAATAGAAGAAATAGAATCCAACGGGTTTGGCATTCCTGTTTTTGCCGCTACTCATAAAGAAGAGATCGTTCCGGCAGAATATTTGTCCCGCATTCAGGGTGTATTCGAATGCTCTGACACCCGCCACGATTTCTATGGTCGTCAACTGGAAGTCGCCGCGCAAAAGTACGAAATTCAACTGCGTCCACCGTTCTTCCGTGCCATGGTCGATTACGTCGAGCAAGGCAACAGCGCGTTTGACTGTCCGGGCCACCAGGGCGGGCAGTTCTTCCGTCGCCACCCTGCCGGTAACCAGTTTGTCGATTACTTTGGTGAAACGCTTTTCCGCTCAGATCTCTGTAACGCCGACGTGGCCATGGGCGATCTGTTGATTCACGAAGGCGCGCCATGCATCGCACAGCAACATGCCGCTAAAGTCTTCAATGCTGATAAAACCTACTTTGTGCTAAACGGCACCTCATCATCAAACAAAGTGGTCCTAAACGCCCTGCTCACGCCCGGTGACCTGGTGTTGTTCGATCGCAATAACCACAAATCTAACCACCACGGCGCGCTTCTTCAGGCGGGTGCAACGCCGGTCTACCTGGAAACCGCGCGCAACCCGTACGGTTTTATTGGCGGAATTGATGCCCATTGTTTTGAGGAACGTTACCTGCGTGAAAGTGTGGCAGAGGTCGCACCCGCCCGCGCGCGCGATGAACGCCCGTTCCGCCTGGCGGTGATCCAGCTTGGCACCTACGACGGCACAATTTATAACGCCCGCCAGGTGGTCGATAAGATTGGTCATCTGTGCGATTACATTCTGTTTGACTCGGCCTGGGTGGGTTACGAACAGTTTATTCCGATGATGGCCGACTGCTCGCCGCTCCTGCTGGAACTTGATGAAAACGATCCGGGCATTCTGGTCACGCAATCTGTACACAAACAGCAGGCGGGCTTCTCCCAGACCTCGCAAATCCACAAAAAAGACAGCCACATCAAAGGCCAGCAGCGTTATGTACCGCATAAACGTCTTAACAATGCCTTCATGATGCACGCCTCCACCAGCCCGTTCTACCCGCTGTTTGCAGCACTGGATGTCAACGCCCGCATGCACGAAGGCCAGAGCGGTCGCAATATGTGGATGGACTGTGTGGTGACAGGTATTGAAGCGCGCAAGCTGATCCTGGATAACTGTCAGTTTATTCGCCCGTTCGTTCCTGAGCAGGTGGAAGGGCGTTCATGGGAAAGCTGGGACACGGCAGAGATTGCGACTGACCGTCGCTTCTTCCAGTTTGTACCGGGTGAAAACTGGCATGCCTTTGAAGGTTATGCTGAGCATCAATATTTCATCGACCCCTGCAAGCTGCTGCTGACCACGCCAGGCATTAACGCCCGGACGGGTGAGTACGACGCGTTCGGTGTCCCCGCCACCATTCTTGCCAATTTCCTGCGTGAAAACGGCATCGTGCCCGAAAAATGCGATCTTAACTCCATCCTGTTCCTGCTCACGCCTGCGGAAGATATGGGTAAGTTGCAGCAGTTGGTCGCTCAGCTGGTGCGTTTCGAAAAGCTTCTCCAGACGGATGCGCCATTAATCGACGTGCTGCCTTCGCTGTATAAACAGCATCCTGAACGCTATGCGGATTACACCCTGCGTCAGATTTGCCAGGAAATGCATGAACTGTATGCCCGTCACAACGTGAAGCAATTGCAAAAAGAGATGTTCCGTAAATCCCATTTCCCATGCGTGATGATGAACCCGCAGGAGGCGAACTATGCCTACCTGCGTGGTGAAGTCGAGCTGGTCTCCCTTCGCGATGCCGAAGGCAGAATTGCCGCCGAAGGCGCGCTCCCTTACCCACCGGGTGTGCTGTGCGTGGTCCCGGGTGAAGTCTGGGGGGGGTCCGTTCTGCGTTATTTTGCTGCCCTTGAAGAAGGGATCAACCTGCTGCCGGGCTTCGCACCAGAGCTGCAGGGTGTGTATGTCGAAGAGTGCGATGGCCGTAAGCAGGTTCGCTGTTACGTCATCAAGCAAACTGCCGCTCAGCCCGCACTGCTGAAAGGAGAGGCATTATGAGTAAATCCAATAAGATGGGCGTGACCCAACTGACCATCCTCACCATGGTGAACATGATGGGTTCAGGGATCATCATGCTGCCAACCAAGCTTGCAGAAGTCGGTACCCTTTCGATTATTTCCTGGCTGGTTACCGCCGTAGGGTCGATGGCGCTGGCGTGGGCCTTTGCCAAATGCGGGATGTTCAGCCGTAAATCTGGCGGGATGGGCGGATATGCTGAATACGCATTCGGTAAGTCCGGCAACTTTATGGCCAACTACACCTACGGCGTGTCGTTGCTCATCGCGAACGTGGCAATTGCCATCTCGGCGGTCGGTTATGGCACGGAGTTATTCGGCGCGACGCTTAGCCCGGTGCAGATTGGGCTGGCGACCATCAGCGTCCTGTGGATATGCACCGTTGCCAATTTTGGCGGCGCGCGCATTACCGGGCAAATCAGCAGCATTACCGTCTGGGGCGTCATTATTCCGGTGGTGGGGCTTTGCATCATCGGATGGTTCTGGTTTAGCCCAACGCTCTATGCAAACTCCTGGAACCCGCATCATGTGCCGTTCTTCACAGCCGTAGGTTCATCCATTGCCATGACGCTGTGGGCTTTCCTCGGGCTGGAATCTGCCTGTGCAAACGCTGAAGTGGTCGAGAACCCGGAGAAGAACGTACCTATTGCGGTACTTGGCGGAACGCTGGGGGCGGCGGTGATCTATATCGTGTCGACCAACGTCATCGCGGGGATTGTGCCAAACATGGATCTGGCTAACTCTACCGCCCCGTTCGGGCTAGCGTTTGCCCAGATGTTCACGCCAGAGGTTGGGAAAGTGATTATGGGTCTGATGATCATGTCCTGCTGTGGTTCGCTGCTGGGCTGGCAGTTCACCATTGCACAGGTCTTTAAATCTTCAGCTGATGAAGGCTATTTCCCAAAAATTTTCTCCCGCGTGACGAAATCGGAGGCACCCGTGCAGGGAATGTTAACCATCGTCATCTTCCAGTCCGGCCTGTCGCTGATGACCATTAGCCCGTCGCTGAACAGCCAGTTCAACGTACTGGTTAACCTGGCCGTGGTGACGAACATCATTCCGTACATTCTGTCGATGGCGGCGCTGGTGATCATTCAGAAGGTGGCGAAAGTCGATCCTCGCAAAGCGAGGGCAGCCAATATCGTGGCGCTGGTGGGGGCCATTTACAGCTTCTATGCGCTCTACTCTTCCGGGCAGGAAGCGATGCTTTATGGCGCGATGGTGACCTTTATGGGTTGGACCCTTTACGGGCTGGTGTCACCGAGATTCGAATTAAAGAACAAGCACGGTTAAAAAAAGGGAGCCATTCGGCTCCCTTTTTTATTCTTACGCGTTCTTCAGCACTTCGCTGACAATCTCTACCGCTTCTTTCTCAATCTGCTGACGATGCTCAGCGCCGAGGAAGCTTTCACAGTAAATTTTGTACGCATCTTCCGTACCGGAAGGACGCGCGGCGAACCAGCCGTTTTCGGTCATCACTTTCAAACCACCGATAGACGCACCGTTTCCTGGTGCTGCCGTCAGACGGGCAGTGATCGGGTCGCCTGCCAGGGTGCTTGCACTGACCATCTCTGGAGAGAGTTTGGACAGCGCCGCTTTCTGGGCAGAGGTTGCGCTCGCCTGGATACGGTTGTAGCTCGGCGCACCAAAGCGTGCTGCCAGGTCATTATAGTGCTCCTGCGGGTTCTTACCGGTGACAGCGGTAATTTCCGCCGCCAGCAGGCACATAATGATGCCGTCTTTGTCAGTTGACCACGGCGTACCGTCGAAGCGCAGGAAAGATGCCCCGGCGCTCTCTTCACCCCCAAAGCCAAAGCTGCCGTCATGCAGACCGTCAACAAACCATTTAAAGCCGACCGGCACTTCAACCAGCTTGCGGCCCAGCGCGTCAACCACGCGGTCGATCATCGCAGAGGAGACCAGCGTTTTGCCGACAGCAACCTCTTTGCCCCACTGTGGACGATGCTGGAACAGGTAGTTGATGGCAACCGCCAGATAATGGTTCGGGTTCATCAGCCCTGCCGGCGTCACGATGCCGTGACGGTCATAATCCGGGTCGTTGGCAAAAGCCAGGTCGAATTTGTCGCGCAGCGCCAGCAGGCCAGCCATTGCGCATTCAGATGAGCAGTCCATACGGATTGCGCCGTCTTTATCCAGGTGCATAAAGCGGAACGTCTGATCGACGTGATCGTTCACGATGGTCAGATCCAGCTTGTAGTGCTCGCCAATGCGTTTCCAGTACTCAATGCCGGACCCGCCCAGCGGATCAACGCCGAGCTTCAGACCGGCTTTCTGGATTGCCGCCATATCGACGATGTCCGCCAGCCCTTCAATAAAGGGTTGAACCAGATCCACTTCTTTCACGTGACCGGATGCCATCGCCGCATCAAAGGACATGCGTTTGACGCCATTCAGGCCATCTGCCAGCAGCGCGTTTGCACGGTCTTCCACCACTTTGGTGACGTTGGTGTCTGCCGGGCCGCCGTTCGGTGGGTTGTATTTGATCCCACCGTCATCCGGCGGGTTGTGAGATGGCGTAATAACGATACCGTCCGCCAGCGCACCACCTTTTTTGTTGTGAACGAGGATGGCATTAGAGACCGCCGGCGTTGGTGTAAAGCCGTTGTTCTCCTGAATAATCACGTCTACGCCGTTCGCCGCCAACACTTCCAGTACAGAAATGAACGCAGGTTCAGACAGGGCGTGAGTATCTTTACCCACATAGCAAGGACCGGTGACGCCATTTTTAGCGCGCTCTTCCGCGATAGCCTGGGCAATGGCCAGAATGTGCGGTTCGTTAAAGCTTTGACGCGCCGCACCGCCGCGGTGGCCAGATGTACCAAACTTCACTGCGTGTTCTGCGTTGCCCACGACCGGCTTCAGCACGTAATACTGCGCGGTCAGTTGAGCGACGTTAATCAAATCGCTTTGTTGTGCAGGTTGGCCTGCACGGCTGTGATTTGCCATTGCCTGGTCCTTCTAATGCAAGGGTTAAATTGTACCGCAAACCTTTTCAATCAATTCCGCCGGGAACTGCATGGACTGCATGATGTGTTCCACCATGCTGCACTTGCGGCCCGTGTTGGTATTGGTGATCACCCAGTACGGTGTGCCTGGCACATGCTTGGGTTTGGTTTGATTGCCATTTTGCAACAGCGTCTGCTCGTCACCCGCAAAATAGACGCGAGTACGACCGTGCAGCGACTCGGTCGCTTCAGCAAACGCTTTGTTATCCAGTGAATAGAGTGTAGACAGCACCAGCATAAAGCGGTTGACCGCTTTTTTCTGCTCTGCATATTCGTCAGAAAGCAGCAGCTCACGCACCGCACGAACTTTGTCTTTTACCTGCGCTACCGCAGGTTTTGCCGCGGCAACAACGCTCGGCGCAGACACGACATCTTTAGCGACAGGGGCAACAGGCTGTGAGGCGGCGGAAATTTTAAGCATACGCCGTAAAATGTCGGACGCGCTCTCACCGATATGCCGCGTTTGGCTGGCAATAAACTGATAGAGCTCGTCATCAACTTCGATTGTTTTCATCTTAATCCAGTGCGATATCTTATCTGAATACAAGTCGTTGGGATTATAAGGTCAAATCCCAACAGCGGATAGCGTCAAGCCGGGTTGGCGGCAAAAGTCAGATTAAACTGGATCCTTGCAGCCGGGCGGCAGAATGGTCAACATGATACCCTAACCTGACATACGTAAAAAAAGAACTTTGCCATGAAATTGAATACCCGAGCGCAATCTGCACAATCGCCGAACAATAATTCTCCCATCGTACTGGTTCACGGGCTTTTTGGCAGCCTGGATAATCTGGGCGTGCTGGCACGCGATCTGGTTACCGATCATGATATTTTGCAGGTCGATATGCGAAATCACGGTCTTTCCGGGCGTTCGGAGGAGATGACCTATGCGGCCATGGCGCAGGACCTGCTGGACACACTCAATGAAAATAACATTGAGAAAGCAACGCTTATCGGGCATTCAATGGGTGGCAAAGCGGTGATGGCCCTGACGGCGCTTGCGCCTGAGCGTATTAACGGTCTTGTGGTGATCGATGTCGCCCCCGTGGATTACGACGTGCGTCGTCACGACGAAATTTTTGCCGCGATCGATGCAGTAACGCAAGCCGACGTTTCGACCCGCCATCAGGCGGCGGCGGTGATGCGCGAGCATCTTGATGAAGAAGGCGTGGTGCAATTTCTGCTGAAGTCCTTTGTTGACGGTCAGTGGCGTTTCAACGTGCCGGTGCTGTGGAACCAATACAGCCATATCGTCGGCTGGGAAAACGTGCCGGCCTGGCCGCACCCTACTCTCTTTATTCGTGGCGGTAATTCCCCCTACGTTACCGACGCCTGCCGCGACGCATTGCTGGCACAGTTCCCCCAGGCACGCGCGCATGTCATTGCCGGCGCAGGACACTGGGTTCACGCTGAAAAACCTGACGCCGTGTTGCGAGCAATCCGCCGCTATCTCTCTGATACGGCAAATTGATTAAAAAGGCAGCGACCGGATGCCTGCGGGCTTCCAGTCGTTGGCGTGCCGTTTTCGGTGATGTATGATGGCGCGCTTATCGCCCGGGCATTAGCAGGGCGGCGTGTTTCCCCCGAAGTCTCAGAATCATGGCCAAAGAACAAACGGACCGTACGACACTAGATCTGTTCGCGAATGAGCGTCGACCGGGACGACCGAAAACGAATCCGCTTTCGCGCGATGAACAGCTGCGTATTAATAAACGCAACCAGCTTAAACGCGATAAAACTCGTGGGCTTAAGCGTGTCGAACTGAAGCTCAACGCTGATGCCGTCGACGCGCTTAACGAACTGGCTGACGCACGAAACATCAGCCGCAGCGAGCTGATTGAAGAGATGTTAATCGCTCAACTTGAGACGTTGCGCGGCAAGGCAAAAGTCTGAAAATCCCCTTTCTCGCCATTTTCATGTAGCACAGAGTGCAGTCCTGCGTGATAGCTGTTTCCGCAGGGTTGCCAGTTCTGCTATTATTGCCCTTATCCGTGGACAAATCGTGCCACCATACCATTAAGTTTCAAGAGGTTATTTTACTCATGGCAATCATCGGCATTTTCTTCGGCAGTGATACCGGCAATACCGAAAATATCGCAAAAAACATTCAAAAACAGCTCGGTAAAGACGTTGCCGATGTGCATGACATCGCTAAGAGCAGCAAAGAAGACCTCGAAGGCTATGACATCCTTCTGCTGGGCATCCCGACCTGGTACTACGGTGAAGCCCAGTGTGACTGGGACGATTTCTTCCCAACGCTGGAAGAAGTCGACTTCACCGGCAAGCTGGTTGCGCTGTTTGGCTGTGGCGATCAGGAAGACTACGCAGAATACTTCTGCGACGCGCTGGGAACTATCCGCGATATCATTGAGCCGCGCGGCGCAGCGATTGTCGGCCACTGGCCAACAGCGGGTTATCACTTCGAAGCCTCTAAAGGTCTGGCAGATGACGATCACTTCGTTGGCCTGGCTATCGACGAAGACCGTCAGCCAGAACTGACCGCAGAGCGTGTTGAAAAATGGGTTAAGCAGGTACGCGAAGAGCTGAACCTGGACGACATCCTGAGCGCTTGATTTCCCTACGGCGCAACTCCGGTTGCGCCCGTTTTCCAGGTAAAACCGATTAAATTAATTGCTACAAACTTTTAACTTTTTCGTCCAGACCTGTACAATATCCCCCTGGTAAGAGTGGGTGCCATCGAACAAGTTTGTTGGTGATACCACGTTTTTATAAGCATACTTTGCTTGAGACTTGCAGTTTTCATTTAGGCATGGCAGTTCTATAATGAGACGCATTATCCCAAGTGCATTTTCTGTCACTTCTTTTATAGAAGTGAATCGTTTAGCAACAGGACAGATTCCGCATGACTGACAACAATACCGCATTAAAGAAGGCTGGCCTGAAAGTAACGCTTCCTCGGTTAAAAATCCTTGAAGTGCTTCAGGGGCCAGACAATCACCATGTCAGTGCGGAAGACCTTTACAAGCGTCTTATCGACATGGGTGAAGAGATTGGACTGGCAACGGTATACCGTGTTCTGAACCAGTTCGATGACGCGGGCATTGTTACCCGTCATAATTTCGAAGGCGGTAAATCTGTTTTCGAACTGACCCAGCAGCATCACCACGATCACCTGATCTGCCTCGATTGCGGCAAGGTGATTGAATTTAGCGATGATTCCATCGAGTCACGCCAGCGTGAAATCGCCGCTCGTCATGGCATCCGCCTGACCAACCATAGCCTGTACCTGTACGGTCACTGTGCTGAAGGTGATTGCCGCGAAAACGATCGCGCGCACGACGCCAAATAAGTCACCGTTTCATACTCTGAGCCAGCCGCAAGGTTGGCTTTTTTTTGCCTGCCTTCAGACGAAAAAAAGCCCGGTGACGCAGCGCCACCGGGCCGAATAACAGCGGGTTATTTACTGTTATTGCTACGAATTTCCTGCCAGATCTTATCGCAGCGCTTCGCAACTTCCTGATCGTTACCGGTTTTACGCGCCTGAATACAGGCCTGGTAATCCATCACACGCACGTTTTCCTGCGTCGCAAACTGCTCGTGTGCCTTCTCTTTCTTCAACACGTTCAGCACGCTCTGGCAGGCTTCAATTTTTTCCGGTGACCCTTCCGCCGTATTAATACAGGCGCTATACGCCTCTTTCAGACGAGAGTCCTCTTTCGGTGCCTGATCCTGCGCGCAGGCCACCAGCCCTGAAGCCAGCATCGCCACAATGATGAATTTTTTGATCATGTTCAGCCTCCATGTTGGCGGGACTTAGCCCGCCTGAGCGTTCATCAGAAGATAGTGAATGGTGCAATGACAATGAATTTCACGTCACGCTCATCCTGGAAGATGTTGCCGTAACCGCCTGCATAGCTCGGGATGTCGGAGTGGTTGTCGTACTGGGTGAAGTGCAGCTTGAACATCGTGCCTTTCGCACGACCATCCTGCAGGGTGTAGACCGCATCCAGGCTGTATGCAGACTCTTTCAGGCGATAGTTTGGATCGTAGTAGGCATCCGGCGTTGCCATATTACCCGGTTTGGCATCCCAGCCGTAAGCGTAAGAGGCACCCACTGCCCAGCCAGGCATGTTCCAGTTTTTCAGGTCATACATCGCACCGAAGAAGACCGCTTTTTCGCCGTCGGCGTTGAAGTCAGAACGGTTATCCCACCAAATGTCCAGACGACCGTTTGAGGAGGCATACGTTGGGGTCATACGCTGCAGGAAGTACCCCTGCTGCCCGTCAGCCTTCACCCAGGTACCTTCCAGACGCAGATCAACCTGGCCGATTTTGTAGCCAAAGGTCAGCGCCTGCAGCCATGCGGTGCCATCATAGATATCATTTACGCCGCCATCACTAACTTTGTCGCGCGTGCCGTAGAACTGGTAGCTGGTGTTCAGCGGGCTACCGACGATATCAAACTTGTAGCTGGCTTTAGCAAAGTACTGATCGATATATCCTTCAGCCTGACCGAATGCGGCTTCAAGCACCAGGTCGTTTTTGAAATCGTACTTCGCGCCCAGCGAGTGGAGGTATTCCACCTTGGTCTTTTTATCGTTCTGGTAGAACTTGTCCATCTCAATGTGCCACGGCGCTTTATACTCGTTGGTCCACATATAGGAGAAGCTCAACGCACCTGCATCACCGTAGTCAAAGTTAGCGCCAGCTTCCGCACCCTGATAGGTTCCCGGCATAAAGCTCCAGTGCGGAGCTAATAGCGTCTGTCCGGTTGGCTGAATATAGCCACCGCGCGCCCAAACCGGGCCGTATTTGAATTTCGCCGCAGCCTTATACAGGCTGACACCGCTTTTATCTCCAGACCAGTCTTCTTTGTACGCTTTGTTGCTGGAGGAGAAGGCAATTTCGTTCGGGTGTGCGCTGTCGCCGTTTTCAGACATTTCAATCGCGGTGAATGCCGCAATATCCAGACCGAACATATCGGCTGCATAGCCTGACTGGAAATCCAGGTTGGCGTTCCAGGTGGAGTGAGCAAGGTTGGTCTTGTATTTGTTTTCAGTAACGTCTTTACGGTCACGTTGACGCTGCCAGTAATAAATACCGCCCGTCAGGGTTGAGTCATCAATAAAACCTTCCGCTTTAGCTTCCGGGGTAATCACCAGGCTCGACATTGCTGTCACACCGGCAATAGCCAGCGCCAGCGCACTACGTTTGCCACTGAACGTACGCATAGATTATTCCTCTTTGACGAATTAAAACGCCTAAACGGCGAAAAATATAAAAGACCTAATGGTCAGGGGTAGTTAGAAATACCCTCGAATTAACTACCGCCTTTAGGTTATTTTTCGCGACGCGAATTATCAATGCTTTTCAGTGGGCAAAAGTCAGGATTATGACGAAGTGCACATAATTAGTAGTGCTTTGTAACATTTACGTGGAAGCGAGTATTTTCGGGATATAGCGAGAATTTTCAGGGTGTAAAGTCAGATTGCGGTGCTTATTTTTTCGCCTTCAGTTTTTATGCAAGTATACAAACTTTTTTTAGAAAAATAAGTAGTTCCTCATTGACCTGTATTTCTGCGCATTTTTATTTCAGCAATGCGTTAATAGCATGATCGTTAAATAAAAAAACGCCGCTTATAGCGGCGTTTGTCTCTCATTGACCAGGGCAGCAATATTATTCGCCGATCTTGGCCCAGGTATCACGCAGACCCACGGTACGGTTAAATACCGGCTTTTCTGCAGTGCTATAACGGCTGTCCAGGCAGAAGTAACCTTCACGTTCAAACTGGAAGGCTTTACCGGCTTCAGCAGCTTTCAGAGACGGCTCGGCAAAGCCCTGCTTGATAACCAGTGATTCCGGGTTGATAACCGACAGGAAGTCGTCAGCGGCGCCAGGGTTTGGCACGCTGAACAAACGGTCGTAAAGACGGATCTCAACCGGCAGCGCGTGTGTCGCGCTTACCCAGTGGATAACGCCTTTCACTTTACGACCATCAGCCGGATCTTTACTCAGCGTTTCGGCATCGTATGAACAGAAGATGGTGGTGATGTTGCCTTCGTCATCTTTCTCCACGCGTTCAGCTTTAATCACATAAGCATTACGCAGGCGGACTTCTTTCCCCAGCACCAGGCGCTTGTACTGCTTGTTCGCTTCTTCACGGAAGTCAGCACGGTCGATCCAGATCTCACCGCTGAACGGTACATCACGAGTGCCCATCTCTGGTTTACTCGGATGGTTAGGCATAGAAACCAGCTCGCTCTCGCCCTGCGGGTAGTTTTCGATAACCAGCTTAACCGGGTCGATAACCGCCATTGCGCGCGGCGCATTTTCGTTCAGATCTTCACGAATGCAGGATTCCAGAGAAGCAATCTCAATGGTGTTGTCCTGTTTGGTGACGCCGATACGTTTGCAGAACTCGCGAATGGAGGCTGACGTGTAGCCACGACGGCGCAGACCGGAAATGGTCGGCATACGTGGGTCGTCCCAGCCTTCAACGTGCTTGTCGGTCACCAGCAGGTTCAGCTTACGCTTGGACATCACGGTGTACTCCAGATTCAGACGAGAGAACTCGTACTGACGCGGATGCACAGGAATCGTGATGTTATCCAGCACCCAGTCGTACAGACGACGGTTGTCCTGGAACTCCAGCGTACACAGTGAGTGCGTAATACCTTCCAGCGCATCGCTGATGCAGTGGGTGAAGTCGTACATCGGGTAGATGCACCACTTGTTGCCAGTCTGGTGGTGTTCCGCAAATTTAATGCGGTACAGCACCGGATCACGCATCACGATGAACGGAGACGCCATATCGATTTTGGCACGCAGACAGGCTTTTCCTTCTTCGAAACCGCCTGCACGCATTTTTTCAAACAGCGCCAGGTTTTCTTCCACACTGCGATCGCGGTACGGGCTGTTTTTGCCCGGCGCCGTCAGAGAGCCGCGGTATTCACGGATTTCATCAGCAGACAGTTCGTCGACATACGCCAGGCCTTTGTTGATAAGCTCAACCGCGTAAGCGTACAGCTGATCAAAATAGTCAGAGGAATAGCAGATATCGCCAGACCAGTTGAAGCCCAGCCATTGCACGTCGTTTTTAATGGATTCTACGTATTCGATGTCTTCTTTTACTGGGTTGGTGTCATCGAAACGCAGATTGCACTGTCCCTGGTAATCTTGCGCAATACCAAAGTTCAGGCAGATAGATTTTGCGTGACCGATATGCAGGTAGCCGTTCGGCTCCGGCGGGAAACGCGTATGCACCGTGGCATGCTTACCAGTAGCCAGATCTTCATCGATGATCTGACGAATAAAGTTACTCGGGCGGGCTTCAGCCTCACTCATCGTGGATTCCTCAAAGCGTAAACAACGTATAACGGCATATGATCTTATAAGCCGGCCGTAGTGACAACCTTTTAAAACGTCTCTGAAGAAAATAAAGGGGGCATTTGCGGCAAAAAAAAGCGGCGGAGGATCTCCCCCGCCGCTTAAGGCACTTACTCTACTCAGGAGCGATTACTTGCCTTTAATCTCATACAGCGGCGTTTGACCTGCAACCACCTGACCTTTCGCCTGAATGACCAGGCCGCTGAAGTCGTCGATGTTGCTGCAAACTACCGGGCTAATCATGGAGCGCGCATTCGCGTTCAGGAAGTCCAGATCCATTTCCAGGATCGGCTGGCCTGCCACCACTTCTGCACCCTCTTCCACCAGGCGAGTAAAGCCCTGACCATTCAACGCAACCGTATCGATACCCATGTGGACAACGATCTCCGCGCCTTTTTCGGTTTCGAGGCAGAACGCGTGGTTGGTGTTGAAGATTTTCACGATGGTACCGGCTGCCGGAGACACCACGGTTTTATCCGTTGGTTTCACTGCCACACCGTCACCCACCGCTTTGCTGGCGAACGCTTCGTCAGGCACCTGTTCAATCGCAACCACCTCACCGGTGACTGGGGAAACCAGTGCAGCGATGGTGGTGGCATTTGGCACAGCCTGTGGTTTTGCAGCGGCTGGCGCGGCGGCGGTAGAAGCTGGAGACGCTGCTGCTGCTGCGACCGGGCCGGTGGTTTTCATGGCGTTAGCAATTTTCTCGGCCACGAAGCCAACGATAATCTGCACGCTGGTTTTGTTCAGGCGGATAACACCGGATGCACCCAGGCGTTTTGCCAGCGCTTCGTTCACCAGTGAAGAGTCTTTTACGTTCAGACGCAGACGGGTGATACAGGCATCAATACCGGTCAGGTTGTCAGAACCACCGACAGCGGCGATGTACTGACGCGCCAGGCCAGAAACGTCCTGGTCCTGAGCACCGCTCACGTTCACATCCTGGCCATCCGCTTCGCTACCGGCAACAGCCAGTTCACGACCCGGGGTCATCAGGTTGAATTTGATGATAGTGAAACGGAACACCACGTAGTAGATAACGAAGAATACCAGACCTTGCGGGATCAGCATCCACCAGTGGGTCGCCAGCGGGTTACGCGAGGAGAGCACCATATCCACCAGACCGGCGCTGAAGCCGAAGCCCGCAATCCAGTGCATGCTGGCAGCGATGAACACGGAGATACCGGTCAGCACGGCGTGGATCACATACAGAACCGGTGCAACGAACATGAAGGAGAATTCCAGCGGTTCGGTGATACCGGTGAAGAAGGCAGCAAACGCACCCGCCATCATGATACCCAACACTTTCGCTTTGTTCTCTGGACGCGCGCAGTGGTAGATAGCCAGTGCTGCACCCGGCAGACCGAACATCATGATTGGGAAGAAGCCTGCCTGGTAACGACCGGTGATACCCACAACCGCTTTACCTGCTTCGATGGACTGTGCGCCACCCAGGAAGTTAGGAATATCGTTAATACCGGCAACGTCGAACCAGAACACTGAGTTCAGCGCGTGGTGCAGACCCACAGGGATCAGCAGACGGTTGAAGAACGCGTACACGCCCGCGCCGACAGAACCGAGTTTCTGGATGTGCTCACCGAAGCTCACCAGACCGTCGAAGATCAGCGGCCAGATGTACATCAGGATGAAAGCCACCACGATCATCACGAAGGAGGTCAGAATAGGCACCAGACGACGGCCGCTGAAGAAGGACAGCGCTTTTGGCAGCTCAACGCTGCTGAAGCGGTTGTACAGTTCCGCAGAGATAATACCGACGAGGATACCGACGAACTGGTTACTGATCTTACCGAAGGCAGCAGGAACCTGGTCCGCTGGGATCTTCTGGATCATGGAAACCGCAGCCGGAGAACAGAGCGTGGTCAGCACCAGGAAGCCCACAAAACCGGTCAGCGCCGCGGCACCGTCTTTATCTTTGGACATACCGTAAGCCACACCAATGGCGAACAGTACGGACATGTTGTCGATGATGGCGGAACCAGACTTAATAAAGAACGCCGCTAATGCGTTGTCCCCACCCCAGCCAACCGGGTCAATCCAGTAACCGACACCCATTAATATCGCTGCCGCTGGCAGCGTGGCGACCGGCACCATAAGCGCGCGGCCAACCTTTTGTAAATAACCTAGAATACTCACTTTACTTCCCCCTATGAGACCCCGTTTAAGGCACATTCTCAGCTGTGTTTTTATTGTGTCACTAACCTATAAATACGGTTGATGATTCACTGGCATTGTGAGTGTGTGAAAAATTAATTCGTATCGCAAATTAAACACATACTTTTTGTGATTTTTGTCACCAAATATCGTTAATAACCCTCCCATACACTGGCTAACAGCGAAAACTTATTTTATCATTCAAAAAATCAAGACGGATTGATCCGGCCTGACAGGTTCCAGGTTACGCTTAGTTCAGGCTCCAGTAATCATCCGCCCACTTTTTTACTTTAACTTTAGAGGTGAACAATGAGACTGATCCCCCTGGCAACAGCTGAACAAGTCGGTAAATGGGCTGCTCGTCATATCGTTAACCGTATCAACGCGTTCAAACCTACCGCCGATCGTCCTTTCGTTCTCGGCCTGCCAACCGGCGGCACCCCGCTGACGGCGTATAAAGCACTGGTTGAAATGCACAAAGCGGGCCAGGTTAGCTTTAAACATGTTGTGACGTTCAACATGGACGAATATGTCGGCTTGCCAAAAGAACACCCGGAAAGCTATCACAGCTTCATGCACCGCAACTTCTTCGATCACGTTGATATTCCCGCTGAAAATATTAACCTGCTGAATGGAAACGCGCCTGATATCGACGCTGAATGCCGTCAGTACGAAGAAAAAATCCGTTCCTACGGTAAGATCCACCTGTTCATGGGTGGCGTGGGCAACGACGGTCATATCGCGTTTAACGAACCGGCCTCCTCTCTGGCTTCCCGCACCCGTATTAAAACGCTGACCCATGACACCCGCGTGGCAAACTCCCGCTTCTTTGACGGTGACGTGAACCAGGTGCCGAAATTCGCGCTGACCGTGGGTGTCGGCACCCTGCTGGACGCCGAAGAAGTGATGATTCTGGTGCTGGGCGGCGTGAAAGCACAGGCGCTCCAGGCGGCCGTTGAAGGCAACGTGAATCATATGTGGACCATCAGCTGCCTGCAGCTGCATCCAAAATCAGTTATCGTGTGTGACGAACCGTCCACGATGGAACTGAAAGTGAAAACGTTGAAATACTTCAACGAGTTAGAAGCAGAGAACGTCAAAGGTCTGTAATTGAATAACCGCCTCTGAAGCAGGGGCGGTCGCTTTTTTAAACCGGGGGTCGATATGTACGCTTTAACCCACGGTCGGATTTATACCGGCCATGAAATTCTGGATGACCATGCGATAGTTGTCGCAAATGGCCTGATTGAACGTGTCTGCCCGCAGGCCGATCTGCCGCCGGAGATTGAACAGCGCTCACTCAATGGAGCAACGATCTCCCCCGGTTTCATCGACGTACAGCTTAACGGCTGCGGCGGTGTCCAGTTTAACGACACCGCAGAGGCGGTAACGGTCGAAACGCTGGAAATCATGCAAAAAGCCAACGAGAAATCGGGCTGTACCAGCTATCTGCCAACGCTCATCACCAGCAGCGATGACCTGATGAAACAGGGTATCAGCGTGATGCGCGACTATCTGGCTAAATACTCGAACCAGGCTCTGGGTCTGCACCTGGAAGGGCCTTGGTTAAACATCGTGAAGAAAGGGACCCACAACCCAGACTATGTGCGTAAACCGGATGCCGAGCTGGTCGATTACCTGTGTGCTAACGCCGACGTTATTACCAAAGTGACTCTGGCGCCTGAAATGGCCGGCACTGACGTCATTAGCAAGCTGGCCGCCGCTGGGATCGTGGTTTCTGCTGGTCACTCAAATGCCACGGCGAAAGAGGCCAAAGTGGGCTTTCGCGCAGGTATTACCTTTGCAACACATCTGTACAACGCGATGCCGTATATCACCGGTCGCGAACCGGGGCTGGTCGGGGCAATTCTGGATGAGCCAGACCTCTACTGCGGCATTATTGCCGACGGTTTACACGTTGACTTCACCAATATTCGCAACGCTAAACGCCTGAAAGGCGACAAGCTGTGCCTGGTCACCGATGCCACAGCACCGGCAGGAGCAAATATTGACCAGTTCATTTTTGCTGGTAAAACAATATACTACCGCAATGGACTCTGTGTGGATGAGAACGGTACGCTGAGCGGATCGGCCCTGACCATGATTGAAGGGGTGCGTAACTTGGTTGAACATTGCGGGATTGCTCTTGATGAAGTGCTGCGTATGGCAACGCTTTATCCGGCGCGTGCAATGGGCGTGGATAAACAACTAGGTGGGATTGCACCGGGTATGGTTGCAAACCTGACGGCGTTCACACACGATTATAAAATTATTAAGACCATCGTTAATGGTAACGAGGTCGTCACTGAGTAAGTAAAAGTATGACACCAGGCGGACAAGCTCAAATCGGTAATGTCGATCTCGTTAAACAGCTTAACAGCGCGGCAGTTTATCGCCTGATTGACCAACACGGGCCAATCTCTCGAATTCAGATAGCCGAACAAAGCCAGCTTGCTCCCGCCAGCGTGACAAAAATTACGCGTCAGCTTATTGAGCGCGGCCTGATTAAAGAAGTTGATCAGCAGGCCTCTACCGGGGGCCGCCGCGCTATCTCCATTGTTACCGAAACCCGCAATTTTCAGGCAATTGGCGTCCGTTTAGGCCGCCATGACACCACGCTCACGCTGTACGATCTGAGCAGCAAAGCCATCGCAGAGGAACACTACCCGCTTCCTGAACGTACCCAGGAAACGCTGGAACATGCGCTGCTGAACACCATCGCCCAGTTTATTGAAAGCTGTCAGCGCAAGATCCGCGAGCTGATCGCCATTTCGGTGATTTTACCAGGCCTGGTCGATCCGGAAAGCGGCGTGATTCGTTATATGCCGCATATTCAGGTTGAGAACTGGGGGCTAGTCAACGCGCTGGAAAAACGTTTTAACGTCACCTGTTTTGTGGGCCATGACATCCGCTCTCTGGCGCTGGCAGAGCACTACTTTGGTGCAAGCCAGGACTGTGAAGACTCTATTCTGGTGCGCGTACACCGGGGAACGGGGGCAGGTATCATCTCCAATGGCCGCATTTTCATTGGCCGTAACGGCAACGTTGGCGAGATTGGCCACATTCAGGTAGATCCTCTCGGCGAGCGCTGCCATTGCGGAAACTTTGGCTGTCTTGAGACGGTTGCTGCCAACGCGGCAATTGAGCACCGCGTCCGCCATCTGCTGGAAAAAGGCTATCAAAGCCGCGTCACGCTGGACGACTGTAAAATCGGTGCCATCTGCAAAGCAGCAAATAAGGGTGACGCGCTGGCCTGCGAGGTGATCGAGCAGGTTGGTCGTCATCTGGGCAAAACCATCGCCATCGCCATCAACCTGTTTAACCCGCAGAAAGTGGTGATCGCAGGCGAGATTGTTGAAGCGGAAAAAGTCCTGCTGCCCGCCATTGAAGGCTGCATCAACACCCAGGCGCTGAAAGCGTTCCGCCAGAACTTACCCGTGGTACGTTCAACGCTCGACCACCGCTCTGCGATTGGCGCCTTTGCGCTGGTAAAACGCGCCATGCTCAACGGGACCCTGCTGCAACATTTGCTGGAATCTTAATCGGGCCCTATAGTAACGCCTTCTTTTTTTAATGTCGGAATGTCCATGACCATTAAGAATGTAATTTGTGATATCGACGGCGTGCTGATGCACGACAACGTTGCCGTGCCGGGTGCTGCGGAGTTTCTTCACCGCATCTTAGACAAAGGAATGCCACTGGTTCTTCTCACGAACTACCCTTCCCAAACCGGTCAGGATTTGGCAAACCGCTTTGCTACCGCAGGCGTCGACGTGCCGGACAGCGTGTTTTACACCTCTGCAATGGCCACGGCGGATTTTCTAAAGCGCCAGGAAGGGAAAAAAGCCTACGTGGTCGGTGAAGGTGCGCTGATCCACGAGCTGTATAAAGCTGGCTTTACCATTACCGACGTCAACCCGGACTTTGTGATTGTCGGCGAAACGCGTTCCTTTAACTGGGAAATGATGCATAAAGCCGCGTACTTTGTCGCCAACGGCGCGCGCTTCATCGCCACTAACCCGGATACCCACGGCCGCGGATTTTATCCAGCCTGCGGCGCGCTGTGTGCCGGTATCGAAAAAATCTCCGGGCGTAAGCCGTTTGTTGTCGGCAAACCAAGCCCGTGGATTGTTCGCGCCGCGCTGAACAAAATGCAGGCGCACTCCGAAGAAACCGTTATCGTTGGCGATAACCTGCGCACCGATATTCTGGCCGGTTTCCAGGCGGGTCTTGAAACCATTTTAGTGCTCTCCGGCGTCTCCACGCTCGACGACATTGACTCCATGCCGTTCCGGCCAAGCTGGATTTACCCCTCAGTCGACGAAATCGACGTTATTTGATTTAAAACCACGCCATCGGGCGTGGTTTTTCATTTTGACGCGTTAGAAACAACCTACCATCTAACAAAAAATACCATTCATTGCATAATCGTCAAAAAATACGCCCTCCACATACTCATTTTTCAACATTCAGCAATCACCATTGCACTTTTTCCGTTTTGACCTGCAAATCCCTTGCACGCCCTTCCCCTTTGCGGCATTTTCATAAGCAAGCAACATCACACTGCAACAGGGTTAACGGAGACGGTTATGTGTTCAATTTTTGGCGTACTGGATATTAAAACTGACGCGGGCGAACTGCGTAAAAAAGCACTCGAACTGTCTCGTCTGATGCGCCATCGCGGTCCGGACTGGTCAGGCGTGTATGCCAGCGATAAAGCGATTCTGGCACACGAACGCCTGTCCATTGTTGACGTTAACGCCGGTGCGCAGCCGCTGTATAACGAGAAAAAAACGCACGCGCTGGCTGTTAACGGTGAGATCTACAACCATCAGGCACTGCGCGCCGAATATGGCGATCGTTATGCTTTCCAGACCGGTTCTGACTGCGAAGTCATCCTGGCGCTGTACCAGGAGAAAGGGCCAGAATTCCTCGACGATCTGCAGGGCATGTTCGCCTTTGCGCTGTATGACAGTGAAAAAGACGCTTACCTGATCGGCCGTGATCCTATCGGTATTATCCCGCTGTACATGGGCCACGACGAGCACGGCAACTTTTATGTCGCCTCCGAAATGAAAGCCCTGGTACCGGTTTGTCGTACCATTAAAGAGTTCCCGGCAGGCAGCTACCTGTGGAGTAAAGACGGCGAAATCCGTCAGTACTACCAGCGTGACTGGTTTGACTATGACGCGGTAAAAGACAACGTGACGGACAAAGCAGAGCTGCGTCAGGCGCTGGAAGATTCCGTAAAAAGCCATTTGATGTCAGACGTGCCTTACGGCGTGCTGCTCTCCGGCGGTTTGGACTCCTCTGTCATATCTGCCATCACCAAGAAATTTGCCGCACGTCGTGTGGAAGATCAGGAACGTTCTGAAGCCTGGTGGCCACAGCTCCACTCCTTTGCGGTAGGTCTTGAAGGCGCACCTGACCTGAAAGCGGCGCAGGAAGTGGCAAACCACCTCGGTACCGTGCATCATGAAATTCATTTCACCGTGCAGGAAGGTCTGGATGCGATCCGCGATGTTATCTATCACATCGAAACCTATGATGTGACCACCATCCGCGCATCAACGCCAATGTACCTGATGTCCCGTAAAATCAAAGCGATGGGCATAAAGATGGTACTGTCTGGCGAAGGCTCTGATGAAGTCTTCGGCGGTTATCTGTACTTCCATAAGGCCCCTAACGCCAAAGAGCTGCATGAAGAAACGGTGCGTAAGCTTCAGGCGCTGCATATGTTTGACTGCGCTCGTGCGAACAAAGCCATGTCTGCCTGGGGTGTTGAAGCACGCGTTCCGTTCCTGGATAAAAAATTCCTCGATGTGGCGATGCGCATCAACCCTCAGGACAAAATGTGCGGCAACGGCAAAATGGAGAAACATATTCTGCGCGAATGTTTTGAATCCTACCTGCCGGCAAGCGTGGCATGGCGCCAAAAAGAACAGTTCTCCGACGGCGTTGGCTATAGCTGGATCGACACGCTGAAAGAGGTGGCGGCAAAACAAGTTTCCGACCAACAGCTGGAAACGGCGAGCTTCCGCTTCCCGTACAACACGCCAGGCTCCAAAGAGGCCTATTTGTACCGTGAGATCTTTGAAGAGCTGTTCCCGGTTCCAAGTGCAGCCGAGTGTGTTCCGGGCGGGCCGTCTGTCGCCTGTTCGTCTGCAAAAGCGATTGAATGGGATGAATCATTTAAATCCATGAACGACCCATCAGGCCGTGCGGTTGGCGTTCACCAGTCGGCATACAAATGATCGTCTGAATGACTCACAGGCCCTCCGGGGCCTGTTTTTTTTGCAGTGAATTTTGCTGGGCAAAAACGATTAATAACCAATAATTGCCGATTATTCGGTCACGCTGTTCGCAACCTAACCAAACAGTCACATTCCAGCTATTTTCGATGAAAAAGGTGTTGACGCTGCAAGGGTCTATACGCATAATGCGCCCCGCAACGCCGATAAGGTAACGCGAAAAAAAGATGGCTACGTAGCTCAGTTGGTTAGAGCACATCACTCATAATGATGGGGTCACAGGTTCGAATCCCGTCGTAGCCACCATCTTTTTTGCGGGAGTGGCGAAATTGGTAGACGCACCAGATTTAGGTTCTGGCGCCGCAAGGTGTGCGAGTTCAAGTCTCGCCTCCCGCACCATTCCCAGGTAAGCGTTGCACGGATGGGGTATCGCCAAGCGGTAAGGCACCGGTTTTTGATACCGGCATTCCCTGGTTCGAATCCAGGTACCCCAGCCATATTTCTTCGATTTTGCGGTTCTCCGCGGTATTGGGGTATCGCCAAGCGGTAAGGCACCGGTTTTTGATACCGGCATTCCCTGGTTCGAATCCAGGTACCCCAGCCATCGAAGATTGCAGTACTGGCTACGTAGCTCAGTTGGTTAGAGCACATCACTCATAATGATGGGGTCACAGGTTCGAATCCCGTCGTAGCCACCATATTAGTGATTTACCGATTTTATCGGTAAACTAAAAAAATTGTTGGGGTATCGCCAAGCGGTAAGGCTCTGGTTTCTGATACCAGCATTCCGAGGTTCGAATCCTCGTACCCCAGCCAATTTAAAAAAGTCGTTAAGCAGTTTGTTTAACGCAATTGGGGTGTCGCCAAGCGGTAAGGCTCTGGTTTCTGATACCAGCATTCCGGGGTTCGAATCCCTGCACCCCAGCCACTTAGTAACAAAAAAGCCCGCTCTGCGGGCTTTTTTGTTTTTGTTGTTCTGTATCGTGCGCCCTGATGCCCTCTCCCGGGGGGAGAGGGTAGAGTCTTAGAGGCCTAACGCATACTTCAGCGCCTGGCGCTTCAAACCTCCAGCACGCTCTGCCGCCATCAAGCCAATATTACGTAAAATGCGCACCGGGCCTAAATCGTTGCTGAAACCGGCATAGAACAGATCCATTCCTGATTGCATGATGAAGTTATCCGCCATACGCCGCGTCTGGTAGCGCTTAAGCACCTGATGGCTGGACCAGGCTTCCGCGTGAGCGCGCGCGCTGCTCAAGACATCCAGTAACGCGTCGACGTCACGGTAACCCAAATTCACGCCCTGCCCGGCCAACGGATGAATGGTGTGTGCCGCATCCCCCACCAGCGCCAGTCCTTCCCGGGCATACTTCAAAGCATGACGGCGGGTTAACGGGAATGCACCCGCAGCAACCGGAGTGACATGCCCCAACCGGCGCGGGAAGTGCTGCTGAATGTCGCGCTGCAGTTGCTCCATCGAAAGCCCCTGCAGCTGGCGAATGCGTGCGGGTTTGTCGTACCACACCAGCGACGCCCAGCGATCAAACAACGGTAAAAAGGCATGCGGCCCGTTCGGGGTGAAGTGCTGCCAGGTACTCTCGCCAGGTGCATTCTCACACTGCACGGTAATCAGCATGCAGGATTGCTGATACTGCCAGGCATGTACGCCGATCCCGGCCATCTGCCTGACCTGCGAGTTGGCACCATCTGCCCCAACCACCAGCTTCACGCTCAGCGCGTCGTCATTGTCGAGCGTCAGGACATACCCACTATCGTGTCGATGTAAGGCTTTCAGCGACGCTGGAACCCGTAGCGTCACCTTTGGATGCGCCTCCAGCGCCTGCCAGAGCGCAAGCTGCAGCACATTGTTCTCTACCATATAGCCCAGACGCGGCAGCTTAAGTTCAGCGGCGTCAAAGGCAACATGGGCATTTTCCCATTCCCACGTTTCAAGGCGGCTGTAAGGATGCGCGCGCATCGCCAGCACCGCATCCCAGACGCCCAGCCCGCGGAGCAGGTCAACGGACGCCGCACTGATCGCAGAGATACGCACGTCCGGTTTGGCGGTGCTATCAAATGCCGCAGGCGCCGCCTGCTCAATAACCGTTACGTCAAATCCCTGCTGCGCCAGCCCCAGCGCCAGTGCGCCGCCGACCATACCGCCGCCGACAACGGCAACTTCGGTGTGTTGGAGTGTCATGGTCAATTTTCCTTATTGCAGAATCCCTTAAGTTTACCGGATTTTTGCACGCTTGAGACGCATAAACCTTCATACTGGTCACAACCCCACCAAAGCATTACAATACGCGGCTTGCAATCCTGAGCTGAGCAAGTCGATGACTAAAAAACTCCATATAAAAACCTGGGGCTGTCAGATGAACGAATACGATTCATCCAAGATGGCCGATCTGCTGGATTCAACCCACGGATACCAGCTGACTGAAAATCCGAAAGAAGCCGACGTGTTGCTGCTGAACACCTGTTCAATTCGCGAAAAAGCGCAGGAAAAAGTCTTTCACGTATTAGGGCGCTGGAAGCTTCTCAAACGAAAAAACCCGGACCTGATCATCGGCGTTGGCGGCTGCGTCGCGTCGCAGGAAGGTAAGTTGATCCGCCAGAGAGCTCCCTATGTGGATATTGTCTTTGGCCCTCAAACCCTGCACCGCCTGCCGGAGATGATCAACAAGGTTCGCGGCAACCGTAGCCCGGTTGTTGACGTAAGTTTCCCGGAGATCGAGAAATTCGACCGTCTGCCAGAACCGCGCGCGGATGGCCCGACGGCCTTCGTCTCCATCATGGAAGGCTGCAATAAATACTGTACTTACTGCGTTGTACCTTACACGCGCGGTGAAGAAGTCAGCCGTCCGGCAGATGACGTTCTATTTGAAGTTGCGCAGCTTGCCGCGCAGGGCGTACGCGAAGTGAACCTGCTGGGCCAGAACGTCAACGCCTGGCGCGGTGAGAACTATGACGGCACCACGGGCAGCTTTGCTGAGCTGTTACGCCTGGTAGCCGCCATTGACGGCATCGATCGTATTCGCTTCACCACCAGCCACCCGATGGAGTTTACCGATGACATCATCGAGGTCTATCGCGATACCCCAGAGCTGGTGAGCTTCCTGCACCTGCCCATTCAGTGTGGTTCCGATCGCGTACTGAACCTGATGGGCCGTCCGCACACGGTGCTGGAGTACAAATCCACGATCCGCAAATTGCTTGACGCGCGCCCGGATATCCAGATTAGCTCCGATTTCATCGTCGGCTTCCCTGGCGAAACCACCGATGACTTTGAGCGCACCATGAAGCTCATCGGCGATGTGAATTTCGACGTCAGCTACAGCTTCATCTTCTCTGCGCGTCCTGGTACCCCGGCGGCCGATATGGTTGACGATGTGCCGGAAGAAGAGAAAAAGCAGCGTCTGTATATTTTGCAGGAGCGTATCAACCAGCAGGCTAACGCCTGGAGCCGTCGTATGCTCGGCACTGTCCAGCGCATCCTGGTGGAAGGGACCTCCCGTAAGAGCATCATGGAGCTCTCCGGCCGTACCGAGAATAACCGCGTGGTGAACTTCGAAGGCACCCCGGAAATGATCGGTAAATTCGTGGACGTCGAGATTGTCGACGTGCTGACAAACTCCCTGCGCGCGAAGCTGGTACGCACCGAAGACGAAATGGGCCTGCGTATCGCAGAATCACCAGAATCCGTCATCTTGCGTACCCGCAAAGAAAACGATTCTGGCGTGGGCATTTACCAGCCTTAATGTCCCCAGGCCTGCCTTTCCGGCAGGCCTTGTAATTCCTTCCTTCGTCCCCAATATGCATAGCAATGCTTGCGCCTTTTTTCTGTGGCGTGAATACTTTCGGTAATGACAGTTTTATGATGGCCGGTGGCGCTACGTTTACCGGGCCTGCAAAACAATCAAAGAGGAACGGTTTGAACATAGACACGCGTGAAATTAGCCTTGAGCCCGCAGACAACGCTCGCCTGCTGAGCCTGTGCGGGCCGTTTGATGACAACATCAAACAACTGGAGCGACGTCTGGGTATCGAAATCAATCGTCGCGATAACCATTTCAAACTCACCGGCCGCCCTATTTGCGTTAACGCAGCTGCCGATATTTTGCGTAGCCTGTATGTCGATACCGCCCCAATGCGCGGCGAGACGCAGGATATCGAACCGGAACAGATCCACCTTGCCATTAAAGAGGCGCGCGTGCTTGAACAAAGCGCAGAAAGCGTGCCGGACTACGGCAAGGCGATCAACATCAAGACCAAGCGTGGCGTTATCAAACCTCGTACGCCGAACCAGGCGCAGTACATCGCCAATATCCTCGACCATGACATCACCTTCGGCGTAGGCCCGGCGGGTACGGGTAAAACCTACCTGGCGGTCGCCGCAGCCGTCGATGCGCTGGAGCGTCAGGACATTCGTCGCATTCTGCTGACCCGTCCGGCGGTGGAAGCCGGTGAAAAACTGGGCTTCCTGCCAGGTGATTTAAGCCAGAAGGTCGACCCGTACCTGCGCCCGCTGTACGACGCGCTGTTCGAGATGCTGGGCTTTGAGAAAGTTGAAAAGCTCATTGAGCGTAACGTTATCGAAGTCGCCCCGCTCGCGTACATGCGCGGTCGTACGCTTAACGATGCATTCATCATTCTTGATGAGAGCCAGAACACCACCATCGAACAGATGAAAATGTTCCTGACCCGCATCGGTTTTAACTCGAAAGCGGTCATCACCGGTGACGTCACCCAGATTGACCTGCCGCGCAGCACCAAGTCCGGCCTACGTCACGCCGTTGAAGTGCTGGCTGAAGTCGACGAAATCAGCTTTAACTTCTTCCACAGCGAAGACGTAGTGCGCCACCCGGTTGTCGCGCGCATCGTTAACGCCTATGAGGCCTGGGAAGAAGCCGATCAAAAACGTAAGGCCGAACTGGCTGCAGAACGTAAGCGCGAAGCGCAGGAGCAAGAACAGAAATGAGTCAGGTGATCCTCGATTTACAGCTGGCCTGTGAAGATAATTCCGGCATGCCAGAAGAGGCACAATTTCAGAAATGGCTGGATGCGGTGATCCCCCAGTTTCAGGAAGAATCAGAGGTCACAATCCGTCTGGTGGATGAAGCAGAAAGCCATGAGCTTAACCTGACCTACCGCGGGAAAGACAAGCCAACCAACGTGCTTTCTTTTCCGTTCGAAGCGCCTCCGGGCATCGAAATGCCGCTGCTGGGCGATCTCATCATCTGCCGCCAGGTGGTTGAACAGGAAGCCAAAGAGCAGCAAAAACCGCTTGAGGCTCACTGGGCGCACATGGTGGTGCATGGCAGCCTGCATCTGCTGGGCTACGATCATATTGAAGACGACGAAGCGGAAGAGATGGAGTCCCTCGAGACAGAGATAATGCTTGCTCTGGGCTATGAGGATCCGTACATTGCCGAGAAAGAATAGTCAGTCAATCGACTGGCTAACATGCCGCCGCGAAAGGAAATAGCGCGGCGGTAAACAGTGAACTAACAAGAGAACCCTTAACAAACGCCATGAGCGACGACAATTCACACAGTAGCGACACGACAAACAGTAAAAAGGGATTTTTCTCCCTTATTCTGAACCAGCTTTTCCACGGCGAACCGAAAAACCGTGATGAACTGCTGGAGCTGATTCGTGATTCCGGGCAAAACGACCTTATCGACGAAGATACGCGCGAAATGCTCGAAGGGGTAATGGACATCGCTGACCAGCGCGTCCGCGATATCATGATCCCCCGCTCGCAGATGATCACCCTGAAACGCAACCAGACGCTGGACGAATGCCTCGATGTCATCATCGAATCCGCCCACTCGCGTTTCCCTGTCATCAGCGAAGATAAAGATCACATCGAAGGGATTTTGATGGCGAAAGATCTGCTGCCGTTTATGCGCAGCGATGCCGAAGCCTTCAGCATGGAAAAAGTGTTACGCCAGGCCGTGGTTGTGCCGGAAAGTAAGCGCGTGGATAGAATGCTGAAAGAGTTCCGCTCTCAGCGCTACCACATGGCGATTGTTATTGACGAATTTGGCGGCGTGTCCGGTCTGGTCACGATCGAAGATATACTTGAGCTGATCGTCGGCGAAATCGAAGACGAGTATGACGAAGAAGAAGATATCGACTTCCGCCAGCTGAGTCGCCATACCTGGACCGTACGCGCATTGGCCTCCATTGAGGACTTCAACGACGCCTTCGGCACCCACTTCAGCGATGAAGAGGTCGATACCATTGGCGGGCTGGTGATGCAGGCCTTCGGTCACCTCCCGGCGCGCGGTGAAACCGTTGACATCGACGGTTACCAATTCAAGGTCGCGATGGCCGACAGTCGACGTATTATTCAGGTTCATGTCAGAACGCCGGACGACTCACCGGTGCCAAAACTGGAAGATTAATCTAAATGGCATTTGCCTCATTACTTGAACGCCAGCGCGTCCGTTTGCTGCTGGCGCTGTTACTCGGAGCCAGCGGTACGCTGGCTTTTTCTCCTTACGACATCTGGCCTGCTGCTTTTCTCTCCCTGATGGGGCTACAGGGGTTAACCCTGAATCGTCGTCCCGTTCAGGCTGCAGCTATCGGTTACTTCTGGGGGCTTGGCCTGTTTGGCTCTGGCATCAACTGGGTCTATGTCAGTATCGCCCAGTTTGGTGGCATGCCGGGACCGGTTAACGTCTTCCTGGTGGTATTACTCGCCGCCTATCTGTCGCTCTACACCGGCCTGTTCGCAGGAATACTGTCTCGCCTGTGGCCAAAAACCACCTGGATTCGCGTCGCCATTGCCGCACCGGTTGTCTGGCAAATAACCGAGTTCCTGCGCGGCTGGGTGCTAACCGGCTTCCCGTGGCTGCAGTTCGGGTACAGCCAAATTGACGGGCCGCTAAAAGGGCTGGCGCCCGTGATGGGCGTTGAGGCAATCAACTTCCTGATGATGGTCATCAGCGGCCTGTTAGTACTGGCACTGGTTACCCGCAGCTGGAAACCGCTTGTCGCGGCGCTGGTGCTATTTGCTCTGCCCTTCCCGCTGCGCTATATCCAGTGGTTCACCCTCCAGCCCGAACGCGCCACCCAGGTTTCGATGGTTCAGGGAAATATTCCCCAGTCGATGAAGTGGGATGAAAATCAGCTGCTGAACACGCTGAAAATTTACGCCAACGCCACTGAAGAAGTGATGGGTAAATCGCAGCTGATTATCTGGCCGGAATCCGCTATTCCCGATCTGGAGATTAACCAGCAGCCGTTCCTGAACATGATGAATGACCTGCTGATTGCGCGCGGCAGCACGCTGATTACCGGGATCGTCGATGCGCGTCTGAATCAGCAAAACCGCTACGACACCTACAACGCCATTATCACGCTCGGTAAAGACAGCGAATACAGCTACAACTCCACGAACCGCTATAACAAAAATCACCTCGTTCCCTTTGGGGAGTTTGTTCCGCTGGAGTCGATTCTGCGTCCGCTGGCCCCATTCTTTGACCTGCCGATGTCCTCGTTCAGCCGCGGGCCGTACGTTCAGCCACAGCTGCACGCGCACGGTTTCGCTCTAACGGCAGCCATCTGCTACGAAATTATTCTCGGCGAGCAGGTGCGTGATAACTTCCGCCCGGATACCGACTTCCTGCTGACCATCTCTAACGATGCCTGGTTCGGTAAATCAATTGGCCCGTGGCAGCATTTCCAGATGGCACGCATGCGTTCTCTGGAACTGGCGCGTCCGCTGCTGCGCAGCACCAACAACGGCATCACCGCCGTGATTGGTCCACAGGGTGAAATTCAGGCCATGATCCCGCAGTTCACCCGTGAGGTACTGACCACCACCGTCACCCCCGCAACCGGTTTAACGCCGTATGCCCGCACGGGTAACTGGCCGCTGTGGATCCTGACCGCGCTGTTTGGCTTTGGCGCGCTGCTGATGAGCCTTCGTCAGCGTCGTAGATAACCCCTCACCCTAGCCCTCTCCCCCAAGGGGAGAGGGAACAGTCCACACACGTTCACCATCCAGCTCCGCCTTTTCGCCTCTTCTTTTCAGATCGAGGGGAATTCTGGCACGTCTATTGCTTTGTTTATCCACGAAAACGCCGTTTGGCTTAACGTGTAACTCGTTCGCACCAGCGTTGATCGTCAGTAGCACCGAAACGGTGCAACGAGAGATTTTTGCCTCTGAATGGTGCGGCGCGCTTCGCAAAAATAAACAATAACGCAGCAAAATCTTTACATTAAGCCAGACTAAATGTTAACAAGCTTGCATAACACTGCACTCGCATAGCGCGAGATATAACAACATCACAATGGGTATCAATGCGTCACTGGCGCTGATAAGAAAGGAGTTGGGTATGCAATTACGTAAACTGGCCACAGCAATGCTGGTTATGGGAATGTCCGCTGGCGTCGTTCACGCTGAAGACGCGCCTGCTGCCGGGAGCACCCTCGACAAGATTGCCAAAAACGGCGTAATCGTGGTCGGCCACCGTGAATCTTCTGTCCCGTTCTCTTACTACGACAACACGCAAAAAGTCGTGGGCTATTCACAGGACTACTCCAACGCCATCGTTGAAGCTGTGAAGAAAAAGCTGAACAAACCTGACCTGCAGGTGAAGCTGATTCCAATCACCTCGCAAAACCGTATTCCGCTGCTGCAAAACGGCACTTTCGATTTTGAGTGCGGTTCCACCACCAACAACCTTGAGCGTCAGAAACAGGCCGCCTTCTCTAACACCATCTTTGTGGTAGGCACCCGTCTGTTGACCAAAAAAGGCGGCGAAATAAAAGATTTTGCTGACCTGAAAGGCAAAGCGGTCGTTGTTACTTCCGGTACGACCTCGGAAGTGCTGCTACACAAGCTGAATGACGAGAAGAAAATGGATATGCGCATCATCAGTGCGAAAGACCATGGTGACTCCTTCCGTACTCTGGAAAGTGGCCGTGCCGTCGCGTTTATGATGGATGATGCCCTGCTGGCTGGCGAACGTGCGAAAGCGAAAAAACCAGACAACTGGGAAATCGTGGGGACAGCCCAGTCTAAAGAGGCATACGGCTGTATGCTGCGTAAAGACGACGCTGATTTCAAAAAGCTGATCGATGACACCATCGCGCAGGCACAGACCTCCGGTGAAGCGGAAAAATGGTTCGACAAATGGTTCAAGAACCCGATTCCACCAAAAAATCTTAACATGAACTTCGAACTGTCAGACGACATGAAGGCGCTGTTCAAATCGCCAAACGATAAAGCTCTTAACTAATTAGAACGACAGGGGCGGGATCTCCTGCCCTCTCGATTGTCGGGAAGCATGGACAGACTATACGTTGAGCGGTCGTTCCCCACTCAGCGCGAAAAATGAGCTTCTCACCAATCTTCGAGGGTAGCGCTGCTACCCTTTTTTTTCTGGAGTTTATTATGTCAATTGACTGGAACTGGGGCATATTCCTGCAACAAGCCCCGTTCGGCAACACCACCTATCTTGGCTGGCTGTGGAGCGGCTTTCAGGTTACCGTTGCGTTATCGATAACGGCGTGGATCATCGCGTTTTTAGTCGGTTCGCTGTTCGGTATTCTGCGCACCGTCCCTAACCGCTTTCTTTCAACACTCGGCACCCTGTATGTGGAACTGTTCCGTAACGTTCCGCTGATTGTGCAATTCTTTACCTGGTATCTGGTTATCCCGGAACTGCTGCCGGAAAATATCGGTATGTGGTTTAAATCAGAGCTGGATCCGAATATCCAATTCTTTGTCTCGTCCATGCTCTGTCTGGGTCTGTTCACCGCTGCGCGCGTTTGCGAGCAGGTGCGTGCCGCTATCCAGTCTTTACCGCGTGGACAAAAAAATGCGGCGCTGGCGATGGGTCTAACTCTGCCACAAGCCTACCGCTACGTGCTGCTGCCAAACGCCTACCGCGTCATCGTTCCGCCAATGACGTCAGAGATGATGAACCTGGTGAAGAACTCTGCCATTGCCTCTACTATCGGTCTGGTCGATATGGCCGCGCAGGCAGGTAAGCTGCTGGATTATTCCGCGCATGCGTGGGAATCCTTCACGGCGATCACGCTCGCATATGTTCTGATAAACGCTTTCATCATGCTGGTGATGAACCTGGTTGAACGCAAAATTCGCCTGCCGGGCAATCTGGGAGGTAAATGATGTACGATTTTGACTGGAGTTCTATTGTTCCTTCCATGCCTTACCTGCTTGATGGCCTGGTGATTACCTTAAAAATCACCGTTATTGCCATCATCATCGGCATTGTCTGGGGCACTCTGCTGGCCGTCATGCGTTTGTCGAGCTTTAAGCCGTTCGCCTGGTTCGCCACCGCCTACGTTAACGTTTTTCGCTCCATCCCCCTGGTGATGGTGTTGCTGTGGTTCTACCTGATCGTTCCAGGCTTCCTGCAAAACGTGCTGGGGCTGTCCCCAAAAACCGATATCCGCCTGATCTCCGCCATGGTGGCGTTCTCCATGTTTGAGGCCGCTTACTACTCAGAGATTATCCGTGCGGGTATTCAGAGTATCTCCCGTGGACAGTCTAGCGCTGCACTGGCGCTGGGGATGACCCACTGGCAGTCAATGCAGCTTATTATTCTGCCACAGGCGTTTCGCGCCATGGTTCCACTCCTTCTGACCCAAGGCATCGTACTTTTCCAGGATACCTCACTGGTCTACGTGTTGAGCCTGGCAGACTTCTTCCGTACCGCGTCCACCATCGGCGAACGTGATGGTACGCAGGTCGAGATGGTCCTCTTCGCGGGTGGGGTCTATTTTGTGATTAGTTTAAGCGCATCGCTGTTGGTCAGCTGGCTGAAGAAAAGGACTGTACAATGATTTCCCTGAAAAATGTTTCAAAATGGTATGGGCACTTTCAGGTGCTGACCGACTGCTCCACAGAAGTGAAAAAAGGCGATGTAGTGGTGGTATGCGGCCCGTCCGGCTCCGGCAAATCTACGCTTATCAAAACCGTTAACGGTCTTGAGCCCGTTCAACAAGGCGAGATCCTCGTCAACGGCACCAAAGTGAATGACAAGAAAACCAACCTTGCCCAGTTGCGCTCTCACGTCGGCATGGTGTTTCAGCACTTTGAGCTGTTCCCCCACCTCTCTATCATTGAGAACCTGACTCTCGCGCAGGTCAAAGTGCTTAAGCGTGATAAGAAACTCGCGCGCGAGAAAGGGCTGAAATTACTGGAGCGCGTAGGGTTATCAGCCCACGCCGATAAGTTCCCCGCGCAGCTCTCCGGCGGCCAGCAGCAGCGTGTGGCGATCGCCCGCGCCCTGTGCATGGATCCGGTGGCGATGCTGTTCGACGAACCGACTTCAGCGCTCGATCCTGAAATGATCAACGAAGTGCTGGACGTTATGGTTGAACTGGCCCACGAAGGCATGACCATGATGGTGGTGACCCACGAGATGGGCTTCGCCCGTAAAGTGGCTAACCGCGTGATCTTCATGGACGAAGGGAAAATTGTCGAAGACTCACCGAAAGAAGAGTTCTTTGCTAACCCGAAATCCGAGCGCGCAAAAGACTTCCTCGCCAAAATCCTGCACTAATCTTCCCAGCGCGCAATCTGCGGATTGCGCGCTGCTTCACGCTTTGCACCTCTTCTTCTCGTCGGCGTCATATTGCAGCGTTAACCTTGTCACAAAATAACGCTAAGAATGGAGAACCCTATGGCACAGCCAATCATCCTCGATTGCGATCCAGGTCATGACGACGCGATCGCCCTCGTCCTTGCCCTTGCCTCCCCTGAACTGGACGTCAAAGCCGTCACCTCCTCTGCCGGGAACCAGACGCCAGAGAAAACACTGCGCAACGTACTGCGCATGCTGACACTGCTAAAGCGCACCGATATTCCGGTAGCAGGCGGAGCCATAAAGCCGCTCATGCGTGAGCTAATCATCGCTGACAACGTTCACGGCGAGAGCGGGCTGGACGGACCGGCACTGCCAGAGCCAGATTTTGCACCACAAAACTGCACCGCCGTTGAGCTGATGGCGAACGTTCTTCGCGGCAGCGCTGAACCGGTCACGCTGGTGGCTACCGGCCCGCAGACCAACGTCGCGCTGCTGCTCAATAGCCACCCTGAGCTGCACGGTAAAATCGCCCGAATCGTGATTATGGGTGGCGCCATGGGGCTGGGAAACTGGACGCCCGCCGCAGAGTTCAACATCTTTGTTGACCCAGAAGCCGCAGAAATTGTCTTCCAGTCAGGCCTTCCGATTGTGATGGCAGGGCTGGACGTCACCCACCGCGCACAGATTATGGCGGATGATATTGAGCGTTTTCGCGCGGTTGGAAACCCGGTCGCGACGACGGTGGCCGAACTTCTCGACTTCTTTATGGAGTATCACAAGGCGGAGAAATGGGGCTTCCACGGCGCGCCGTTGCATGATCCTTGTACCATCGCCTGGCTGTTGAAGCCGGAGATGTTCACAACGGTAGACCGCTGGGTTGGCGTGGAAACCCAGGGGAAATATACCCAAGGGATGACGGTGGTGGACTACTATTCTCTGACGGGCAATACCCCGAATACCACGGTGATGGTGGATATTGACCGTGAAGGGTTTGTTGATTTGCTGGCGGAGAGACTGGCTTACTATTCTGCGGCCTGATGCCCTCACCCTGCCCCTCTCCCACCGGGAGAGGGAACTGAATCTCGATTTTCCCTTGCTTAGGGTTCAAAAGGCCGTCGCTGGAACTGGTCATGCCCGCATTTCGGGCACAGCGGCAGCACGTCAGGGGTATAAACCGCGATATGGTGATGGCATTTCTCACACACCAGATTCCCCAGCCCAACCACTTCGCCGCTATGGTACACGCCGTGATGGTTCAAATCCTGAAACACCTCGCGCCACTCCAGCTGCGTTTTGTCGGTGATATCCGCCAGCTCCTGCCAGAGGCTCTCTTTAATCACCCGCATAAAGACGCTGTCGGCAACCTCCTCCTGGCTCTCCTCATAGCTGCGGGCGAACTCTTCCAGGTCCCGCCGCACGGCGCGGGTCACCTCTTCCACTTCCGTTCGCGTTAACTCACCCGTTTGCGTCACCCGCGCACGTGCCTGATCGACCAGCGCGTCAATATCGCGCTCGCCGTTGCGCAGCCGTTCCGTCAGTGTCGCGACCAGTTCGCGGTAAAATTGAGCAACCTTGTTCATCCTTTTGCCTCCCAGGTAAGTAACTATTTCTAATAATAGACCTTATTTCACTACCGCTTTGCCGGGTGAAGCACAGACTCCATAAATTCCTGCAGCGGGCATTTGTGCGAAAGGCTGTTTTGACGCTGACGTTTGGGCTATGCTATGCGGATCTGAGATATCACATCCATTGGCTACATTTGTAGCTGTATTGAAAACAGGACCACTGGCTGCCATGCAAGAGCAATACCGCCCGGAAGAGATAGAATCAAAAGTCCAGCAACACTGGGACGAGAAGCGCACCTTTGAAGTAACCGAAGACGAGAGCAAAGAGAAGTATTACTGCCTGTCGATGCTTCCCTATCCTTCTGGTCGACTACACATGGGCCACGTGCGTAACTACACCATCGGTGACGTGATTGCGCGCTACCAGCGCATGCTGGGCAAAAACGTTCTGCAGCCTATCGGCTGGGATGCGTTCGGCCTGCCTGCGGAAGGCGCCGCGGTGAAAAACAACACCGCACCGGCTCCGTGGACGTATGACAACATCGCGTACATGAAAAACCAGCTCAAAATGCTGGGCTTTGGCTATGACTGGAGCCGCGAGCTGGCAACCTGTACCCCAGAATACTATCGCTGGGAGCAGAAATTCTTCACCGAGCTGTACAAAAAAGGCCTGGTGTACAAGAAAACTTCTGCCGTTAACTGGTGTCCGAACGACCAGACCGTTCTGGCGAACGAACAGGTTATCGACGGCTGCTGCTGGCGCTGCGATACCAAAGTTGAGCGTAAAGAGATCCCACAGTGGTTTATCAAAATCACCGCTTACGCTGACGAGCTGCTGAACGATCTGGATAACCTGGATCACTGGCCTGACACCGTTAAGACCATGCAGCGCAACTGGATCGGCCGTTCTGAAGGTGTAGAAATCACGTTCAACGTGGATAACTACGATCGGACGCTGACCGTCTACACTACCCGCCCGGACACCTTTATGGGTGCGACCTACCTGGCGGTTGCCGCAGGTCATCCTTTGGCGCAAAAAGCTGCCGAAAACAACCCGGAACTGGCTACCTTTATCGACGAATGCCGCAACACCAAAGTGGCCGAAGCCGACATGGCGACGATGGAGAAGAAAGGCGTTGCAACAGGTTTCTATGCTAAACATCCACTGACTGGCGAAGCCATTCCCGTGTGGGCAGCAAACTTCGTGTTGATGGAGTACGGCACAGGTGCGGTGATGGCCGTTCCGGGTCACGATCAGCGCGACTACGAATTTGCCACCAAATATAGCCTGCCGATCAAAGCCGTTATTCTGGCAGCCGATGGCAGCGAGCCAGACCTGTCTGAGCACGCGCTGACCGAGAAAGGCACCCTGTTCAACTCTGGTGAATTCAGCGGTCTGAGCTTCGAAGACGGCTTCAACGCCATTGCCGACAAACTGGCAGCCCTGGGCGTTGGTGAGCGTAAAGTTAACTACCGTCTGCGCGACTGGGGGGTTTCCCGTCAGCGTTACTGGGGTGCACCCATCCCGATGGTCACGCTGGAAGACGGTACGGTAATGCCAACGCCAGAAGATCAGCTGCCGGTGATCCTGCCGGAGGACGTGGTCATGGACGGTATCACCAGCCCGATAAAAGCCGATCCTGAATGGGCAAAGACCACGGTCAACGGCCTGCCAGCGCTGCGTGAAACCGACACCTTTGACACCTTTATGGAGTCTTCCTGGTACTATGCGCGCTATACCTGCCCGCAATATCAGGAAGGTATGCTGGATTCCGATGCAGCGAACTACTGGCTGCCCGTCGATATTTATATCGGTGGTATCGAGCACGCCATCATGCACCTGCTCTACTTCCGCTTCTTCCACAAACTGATGCGTGATGCAGGTCTGGTGAACTCTAACGAGCCAGCCAAACAGCTGCTATGCCAGGGCATGGTACTGGCGGATGCATTCTACTACGTCGGCGTAAACGGCGAGCGTAACTGGGTTTCTCCGGTTGATGCCATCGTTGAGCGCGACGAAAAAGGTCGCATCGTTAAGGCGAAAGACGCCGAAGGCCATGAGCTGGTCTATACCGGCATGAGCAAGATGTCGAAGTCCAAGAACAACGGTATCGACCCACAGGTCATGGTTGAGCGCTACGGCGCAGATACCGTGCGTCTGTTCATGATGTTTGCGTCTCCGGCGGATATGACTCTGGAGTGGCAGGAATCCGGCGTTGAAGGGGCAAACCGCTTCCTGAAACGCGTCTGGAAACTGGTCTACGAGCACACCTCGCAAGGTGATGCCCCAGCCCTGAACGCCGCTGCCCTGACGGAAGATCAGCAGGCGCTGCGTCGTGATGTTCATAAAACTATTGCAAAAGTGACCGATGATATTGGTCGTCGTCAGACCTTCAATACTGCAATCGCGGCTATTATGGAACTGATGAACAAGCTGGCAAAAGCACCGCAAGAAGGCGAGCAGGATCGTGCCTTAATGCGTGAAGCACTGCTGGCCGTGGTTCGCATGCTTAACCCGTTCACTCCGCACGCCAGCTTTACCCTGTGGCAGGAGCTGAAAGGCGAAGGTGATATTGACAACGCACCGTGGCCTGTGGCTGACGAATCAGCGATGGTTGAAAACACAACGCTGGTTGTGGTGCAGGTAAACGGCAAAGTGCGCGGTAAAATTACCGTGGCTGTCGATGCAACCGAAGAACAGGTTCGCGAACGCGCAGGTCAGGAACATCTGGTTGCGAAATATCTTGAGGGCGTTACCGTACGTAAAGTGATCTACGTACCAGGTAAATTGCTGAATCTGGTCGTTGGCTAAGCGCGGGAGGAAACGTGCGACAACTGGCAACAATACTCTTATCTCTGGCGGTGCTTGTCACCGCTGGTTGTGGCTGGCACTTACGCAATACCACGGCGGTGCCCGCTGAGATGAAAACGATGATCTTCGACTCAACGGATCCGAATGGTCCACTCAGCCGGGCGATTCGTAACCAGCTACGCCTGAACGGCGTTGAGATTATCGATAAAGAAACGCTGCGCCAGGATGTACCGTCTCTTCGCGTTCTGGGTATGACTCTGAACCAAGACACGGCGTCTATTTTCCAGGATGGCCGTACAGCTGAGTACCAGATGGTTATGTCGGTCCGCGCGGCGGTGCTTATCCCAGGTAAAGATATTTTCCCGATCAGTACCAAAGTGTACCGTTCGTTCTTTGATAACCCGCAAACCGCTCTTGCAAAAGACGCAGAGCGGCAGATTATCATTAACGAAATGTACGACAAGGCTGCAGAACAGCTGATCCGTAAGCTGCCAAGCATTGCCGCGTCGACGAGAGCAGGATCTGACATCATCGACAAACCGGATGCCGATTCGCTTCCTGCTGCTACCTCGATGGGTAACTGATGATCAGGTTGTATCCTGAACAACTCCGCGCGCAGCTCAATGAAGGGCTGCGCGCGGCGTATCTGTTACTCGGAAACGATCCGCTATTGCTTCAGGAAAGCCTTGATGCGGTTCGCCATGCGGCGGCGGCACAGGGTTTTGATGAACACCATACCGTCCAGTTGGATAACAACACCGACTGGAACGCACTCTTCTCGCTGTGTCAGGCCATGAGCCTGTTCGCATCGCGTCAGACCCTTCAGATCCTGCTGCCGGAAAATGGCCCTAACGCGGCCATCAATGAACAGTTGGCTACGTTGGTTAGCCTGTTACACAGCGATCTCCTGCTGGTTGTTCGCGGCAACAAGCTCACAAAAGCGCAGGAAAATGCAGCATGGGTGACCCAACTCGCGACCCACGCGGTGCTGGTTACCTGCCAGACGCCGGAGCAGGCGCATCTGCCGAAATGGGTGGCTGCACGCGCCAAACAGCATAGCCTTCAGCTAGACGATGCCGCGAATCAACTGCTCTGCTACTGCTATGAAGGTAACCTGCTGGCTTTGGCGCAGGCGCTGGACAGGCTCTCCCTGCTGTGGCCGGATGGAAAGCTGACGCTACCCCGCGTCGAACAGGCGGTGAACGATGCCGCCCACTTCACGCCGTTCCACTGGGTGGATGCGCTTCTGGCAGCAAAAGGGAAACGCGCCCTGCATATTTTGCAGCAGCTACGGCTTGAAGGCAGCGAACCGGTTATTTTGCTGCGTACGCTTCAACGTGAACTGATGCAGCTTATTACGCTCAAGCGCCAGTCGGCCCATACGCCCCTGCGCTCGCTGTTTGATAAACATCGCGTTTGGCAAAACCGTCGTGCTATGACCACCGAGGCGATTAACCGCCTAAGTCATGAACAGCTGCGGCAGGCCGTTCAGCTTCTGATGCGCGCGGAGCTTACGCTAAAACAAGATTACGGCCAGTCAATCTGGGAAGAGCTGGAAAGCCTTTCGCTGCTGCTCTGCCATAAAGCGCTGGCTGACGTTTTTATTGATGGATAGCATGCATTCTCTACAGGCACTGTACGGTGGTACATTCGATCCGGTCCATTACGGACATCTGAAGCCGGTTGAAATTCTGGCGAATCTGATTGGTTTGCAGCGCGTCATTATCATGCCCAATAATGTCCCGCCGCACCGTCCTCAGCCTGAAGCGACCAGCGAGCAGCGTAAAGCGATGCTCGCGCTGGCCATTGCCGACAAACCTCTCTTTAGCCTGGATGAGCGAGAATTACGCCGCGACACCCCGTCCTGGACATCGCAAACGTTGCAGGAGTGGCGTGTCGAGCAAGGGCCGCACAAACCGCTGGCCTTTATTATTGGCCAGGATTCGTTGCTCAATTTCCCCAGTTGGCATCAATATGAAACCATCCTGGAGAATAGCCATCTCCTCGTTTGCCGCCGCCCAGGTTATCCGCTGACCATGCGCGAAGCGCAGTATCAGCAATGGCTTGAAGCGCATCTGACGGACAACGTGGAAGATCTGCATAATCAGCCTGCCGGGAAGATTTATCTGGCGGAGACACCGTGGTTTGATATTTCGGCAACCCTTATTCGCGAACGCCTGCAGCAGGGTTTAGCCTGTGACGATCTCCTTCCCGCGTCAGTGCTAGCGTATATCCATGAGCACGGGCTGTATCAGAAAAGCGCAGATGAATAACCAGAGCACCTGAAATAGTCGCTTATTGAGTCTCCCGCCTTGACAGGGTAAGCCATACTGTTATCCTCCGCTGCCAGACTTTCCCGCCCGTCATTGCTTTACAGAAATTGTTTTACAAAAATGGCGATGCAATCTCAGGCGGAGGGTGGGATGATACCCGCCTTCAAAAGCCCGGCCGGAGACATTTGTCCCGATACTGGCGTCAGTTCAGGTATACTGTCTGGCTACAAATTCATAGTTGTACCATCTCATTCACCCCAGGGGGAAAACTTGCAGGGTAAAGCACTCCAGGATTTTGTTATCGACAAAATTGATGATCTGAAAGGTCAGGACATCATCGCTATCGACGTAAAGGGTAAATCCAGCATCACCGACTGCATGATTATCTGCACCGGTACTTCTACTCGCCATGTTGTTTCGATTGCCAACCATGTGGTTCAGGAATCGCGCGCAGCAGGGCTTTTGCCGCTTGGCATTGAAGGCGAAGCGACCGCTGACTGGGTTGTTGTCGATCTCGGCGATGTGATTGTCCATGTCCTGCAGGATGAGAGTCGTCGCCTGTATGAGCTGGAAAAACTCTGGGGTTAATGCGTGAAGTTGCAACTGGTCGCCGTCGGCACCAAAATGCCGGACTGGGTACAAACCGGTTTTACTGAGTATCTGCGTCGTTTCCCAAAAGATATGCCGTTCGAACTGGTGGAGATCCCAGCAGGAAAGCGCGGCAAGAACGCTGATATCAAACGTATTCTCGATAAAGAAGGTGAACTGATGCTGGCTGCCGCAGGCAAAAACCGCATCGTCACCCTCGATATTCCAGGTAAGCCCTGGGATACGCCGCAGCTGGCGCTTGAACTGGAGCGCTGGAAGCAGGATGGCCGCGACGTCAGTCTGCTGATTGGCGGGCCAGAGGGGTTGTCCCCTGCCTGCAAAGCGGCGGCTGAACAAAGTTGGTCCCTCTCCGCGCTGACGCTTCCTCACCCGCTCGTTCGGGTTCTGGTGGCAGAAAGCTTGTACCGCGCGTGGAGTATTACTACCAACCACCCATATCACCGCGAGTAGTGACTGACCAGGGTAGATTAAGCAGCGGATGAAACTACAGAATTCTTTTCGCGACTATACGGCTGAGTCCGCGCTGTTTGTGCGCCGGGCACTGGTCGCCTTTACGGGGATTTTGCTGCTTACCGGCGTGCTGATCGCCAACCTTTACAATCTGCAAATTGTCCGCTTTACGGATTACCAAACGCGTTCGAATGAAAACCGTATCAAGCTGGTGCCTATCGCCCCCAGTCGCGGCATTATTTACGACCGCAACGGTACGCCTCTGGCATTAAACCGAACCATCTACCAGATTGAAATGATGCCGGAAAAGGTCGACAGCGTGCAGGACACGCTGGATGCGCTGAAAAGCGTGGTGGACCTTAACGACGACGATATTGCCGCCTTTAAAAAAGAACGCGCCCGCTCGCACCGCTTCACCTCAATCCCGGTCAAAACGAACCTGACAGAAGTGCAGGTCGCACGCTTTGCCGTAAACCAGTACCGTTTCCCGGGTGTTGAAGTCAAAGGCTATAAACGCCGATTCTACCCTTATGGTTCTGCGCTGACGCATGTGATTGGCTACGTCTCAAAAATTAACGATAAAGACGTCGACCGCCTGGATAAAGACGGCAAACTGGCCAACTACGCCGCGACGCATGATATCGGTAAGCTGGGTATCGAACGCTATTACGAAGATGTCCTTCACGGGCAGACCGGCTATGAAGAGGTTGAAGTGAACAACCGCGGCCGCGTCATTCGTCAGCTGAAAGAGGTTCCGCCGCAGGCAGGGCATGACGTCTACCTGACGCTCGACCTGAAGCTGCAGCAGTATATCGAAACATTACTCGCGGGAAGCCGTGCCGCCGTTGTCGTTACCGATCCCCGTAGCGGCGGCATTCTGGCTCTGGTTTCCATGCCAAGCTACGATCCGAACCTCTTCGTTGACGGTATTTCCAGCAAAGATTACTCCGGCCTGCTTAATGACCCGAACACGCCACTGGTGAACCGTGCCACCCAGGGTGTCTATCCACCAGCATCCACGGTGAAACCCTATGTCGCCGTCTCTGCGCTGAGCGCAGGCGTGATCAACCGCAACACCAGCCTGTTTGATCCAGGGTGGTGGCAGCTGCCGGGCTCTGACAAGCGTTACCGCGACTGGAAAAAATGGGGTCACGGACACCTTAACGTCACCAAGTCTCTGGAAGAATCGGCAGATACCTTCTTCTACCAGGTCGCCTATGACATGGGGATTGACCGCCTGTCAGAGTGGATGAGCAAATTTGGCTACGGGCACTACACCGGCGTTGATCTCTCTGAAGAACGTTCTGGCAACATGCCGACCCGAGAGTGGAAGCTCAAACGCTTCAAGAAACCGTGGTATCAGGGTGATACCATTCCGGTGGGCATCGGCCAGGGTTACTGGACAGCAACGCCACTGCAAATGAACAAAGCGATGATGATCCTCATCAACGATGGCGTGGTGAAAGTCCCGCACCTGCTGCAAAGTACCGTTGAAGACGGCAAAAAAGTGCCGTGGAACCAGCCGCATGAAACGCCTGTAGGCGATATTCACTCTGGTTTCTGGGAAATCGCCAAAGACGGTATGTACGGCGTGGCTAACCGTCCTAACGGGACTGCGCATAAGTACTTTGCCGGTGCACCGTATAAAGTGGCGGCTAAATCAGGTACCGCACAGGTCTTTGGCCTGAAGGCGAATGAAACCTATAACGCGCACCGCATTGCTGAACGTCTGCGTGACCATAAACTCATGACGGCGTTTGCTCCCTACGATAACCCGCAGGTTGCGGTGGCGATGATCCTGGAAAACGGCGGCGCTGGGCCGGCGGTAGGGACTATCATGCGCCAAATCCTCGACCACATTATGCTGGGCGATAACAACACTGAATTGCCGACTGAAAACCCGGCATCCGCTGCGGCGGAGGACCAATAATCATGACGGATAATCCAAACAAAAAATCGCTGTGGGATAAAATCCACATTGACCCTGCGATGCTGCTGATCCTGCTGGCTCTGCTGGTCTACAGTGCCCTGGTTATCTGGAGCGCCAGCGGCCAGGACATCGGCATGATGGAACGCAAAATCGGCCAGATCGCAATGGGTCTGGTCATAATGGTGGTCATGGCGCAGATCCCGCCTCGCGTTTACGAAGGCTGGGCGCCCTACCTTTACATCTTCTGTATTGTGCTGTTGGTTGCGGTCGATGCTTTCGGCGCGATTTCCAAAGGGGCGCAGCGCTGGCTCGATCTGGGTATTGTTCGCTTCCAGCCCTCGGAAATTGCCAAAATTGCGGTCCCCTTGATGGTGGCACGCTTTATCAACCGCGACGTCTGTCCGCCGTCACTTAAAAATACCGCCATCGCGCTGGTGCTGATTTTCCTACCAACCTTGCTGGTTGCCGCACAGCCCGATCTCGGTACCTCGATCCTTATCGCGCTGTCCGGCCTGTTTGTTCTGTTCCTGTCGGGTCTAAGCTGGCGTTTAATTGGTATCGCGGTCGTTCTGATTGCCGCCTTTATCCCCATTCTCTGGTTTTTCCTGATGCATGATTACCAGCGCCAGCGCGTAATGATGCTGCTCGATCCGGAGACCGACCCGCTGGGTGCGGGCTATCATATTATTCAGTCTAAAATTGCTATTGGCTCCGGCGGTCTGCGCGGCAAAGGCTGGCTTCACGGCACGCAGTCGCAGCTGGAGTTTTTGCCCGAACGCCACACTGACTTTATCTTTGCGGTACTGGCGGAAGAGCTGGGGCTGGTTGGCATATTAATCCTGCTGGCGCTTTACGTGCTGCTGATCATGCGAGGGCTATGGATTGCCGCACGCGCGCAAACCACCTTTGGCCGCGTCATGGCGGGCGGGTTGATGCTGATTTTATTCGTTTATGTCTTCGTAAATATTGGTATGGTGAGTGGTATTCTGCCGGTTGTAGGCGTACCGCTGCCGCTGGTGAGTTACGGAGGCTCGGCACTGATCGTGTTGATGGCCGGGTTTGGTATCGTCATGTCGATCCATACCCACAGAAAAATGTTGTCAAAAAGCGTATAAAAATAAGGGGATCGGAATGCGTAAGCAGTGGCTGGGGATCTGCATCGCAGCAAGTTTACTTGCGGCCTGTACAAGTGATGATGGTCAGCAACAAGCAACCGTTGCACCACCGCAGCCTGCGGTTTGTAACGGCCCGATCGTTGAAATCAGCGGAGCCGATCCCGTCTATGAACCGCTCAATGCCAGTGTAAACCAGGATTATGAGCGCGACGGCAAAAGCTTTAAAATCGTTCAGGACCCTTCCCGTTTCAGCCAGGCCGGCTTTGCCGCCATTTATGACGCTGAGCCGGGTAGCAACCTGACGGCAACGGGCGAAGCGTTCGATCCATTACAGCTCACGGCCGCACACCCAACGCTGCCAATCCCAAGCTATGCCCGAATCACCAACCTGGCGAATGGGCGGATGATCGTGGTGCGCATTAACGATCGTGGCCCGTATGGCAATGACCGCGTGATTTCACTTTCGCGCGCGGCGGCTGACCGTCTGAACACCTCGAACAATACCAAAGTCCGTATCGATCCTATCATCGTGGCGCAGGATGGTACCCTCTCCGGGCCGGGTACGGCCTGTACCACAGTGGCGAAACAGACGTATGCCCTTCCCGATCGCCCGAATCTGGACGGCGGAATGGGAAGCGTATCACCTCCGGCAGAGCCTGCTCAGCCCGGCAGTGAAACCCACGCTATCAGCAACGATACCCTGCAAAGTGACGACAGCACGGGCGCACCGGTAAAGAGTAGCGGCTTCCTGGGCGCGCCAACGAACTTAGCCTCAGGCGTGCTGGAAGGCAGTGAACCAACGCCAGCTCCTGAGGTTACACCGGTTACGCAACCTGCACCGGTCACGGCCCCTGCTAGCGCGCAAAACGCGGTAGTTCCTGCCCCAGCGGCAACAAGCGGCGGCTATGTGGTTCAGGTTGGGGCAGTTAGCGATCGGGCACGTGCGCAACAGTATCAGCAGCGTTTAAGCCAGCAGTTCAGTGTTCCTGGGCGCGTAGAGCAAAACGGTGCGGTCTGGCGCATTCAGATGGGGCCGTTTGACAGCAAGCCACAGGCTGCTTCTCTGCAACAGCGTCTACAAAATGAAGCGCAGCTGCAGTCCTTTATCGCTGTTGCAAAATAATTAATCGGCGGTATCCGAATTGTCGGTTTGTGTAACTAACATTCACAAAGTCATACCGAAAGTCGGATGCCTGCCTGTATAGCATTTGCTATAGTAAGGCACTTTTTTTAATTCCATCACGGATGTCGTAGTTCTGACCATGAAGACCACTTTTACCGCTCGTTTTATGCAGCGCATGGCGCTGACCACGGCCCTTTGCGCAACTGCCCTCTCCGCGGCGCATGCCGATGACCTGAATATCAAGACCATGATCCCTGGCGTTCCGCAGATTGATGCCGAATCCTACATCCTGATCGACTATAACTCTGGCAAAGTTCTGGCAGAACAGAACGCCGATGCCCGCCGCGACCCGGCCAGCCTGACCAAAATGATGACAAGCTATGTTCTCGGTCAGGCCATGAAGGCAGGGAAATTCAAAGAGACCGATCTGGTCACCATCGGTAACGATGCGTGGGCAACCGGCAACCCGGTGTTCAAAGGTTCCTCTCTGATGTTCCTGAAACCGGGCATGCAAGTTCCCGTGTCTCAGCTGATCCGCGGTATTAACCTGCAGTCCGGCAACGATGCCTGTGTCGCCATGGCCGATTTCGCGGCAGGCAGCCAGGACGCGTTTGTTGGACTGATGAACAGCTACGTTTCCGCTCTGGGTCTGCAAAACAGCCACTTCCAGACCGTTCATGGCCTGGATGCAGAAGGTCAGTACAGCTCTGCACGCGATATGGCATTGATTGGCCAGGCGCTGATCCGTGATGTGCCAAACGAATACTCCATCTATAAAGAAAAAGAGTTCACCTTTAACGGTATTCGTCAGACCAACCGTAACGGCCTGCTGTGGGACAACAGCCTGAACGTTGACGGCATTAAAACAGGTCATACCGACAAAGCCGGTTACAACCTGGTGGCCTCTGCAACAGAAGGCCAGATGCGTCTGATCTCTGCGGTTATGGGCGGTCGTACCTTCAAAGGTCGTGAGACCGAAAGTAAAAAACTGCTGACCTGGGGCTTCCGTTTCTTTGAAACCGTAAACCCGCTGAAAGCAGGTAAAGAGTTTGCTTCTGAGCCGGTCTGGTTCGGTGACAATGACCGCGCGTCACTGGGCGTGGATAAAGATCTGTACCTGACCATTCCACGCGGCCGCATGAAAGATTTGAAAGCCAGCTACGTGCTGAACACTACCGAGCTGCACGCACCGCTGCAGAAAAACCAGGTTGTGGGCACCATTAACTTCCAGCTGGACGGCAAAACCATCGATCAGCGTCCACTGGTTGTTCTGCAAGAAATTCCTGAAGGCAATTTCTTCGGCAAAATCATTGATTACATTAAATTGATGTTCCACCACTGGTTTGGCTAAAAATTGAACACTTGAAAGTGTGATTTTGATCCCCATATACTAAGTATCCTGATAACTCCCACCTGACGTGGGAGTTATTATTTTTTGACGTTACGCCGGAGCTGACATGAAAACCAAACTTAACGAACTGCTTGAATTCCCTACCTCATTTACTTACAAAGTAATGGGTCTGGCGAAACCTGAGCTGGTTGATCAGGTGGTTGAAGTGGTACAGCGCCATGCGCCGGGCGACTACTCTCCGTCAGTAAAACCAAGCAGCAAGGGCAACTACCACTCGGTTTCTATTACCATTACTGCGACTCACATTGAGCAGGTTGAGACGCTGTACGAAGAACTCGGCAATATCGAAATTGTTCGCATGGTTCTGTAGTCCTTCTGCGGTTACCCGGTTTGCCGGGTAACCCGTTTCCCCTCTGTGATATACTCCCCCTCACCTTTTGTCCCTCGTCTTCGGAGACGTTGTTTTGTACCAGGATAAAATTCTTGTCCGTCACCTCGGGCTGCAGCCTTATGAGCCTGTCTCTCAAGCCATGCATGACTTCACCGACTCACGCAATGACACAACACCTGATGAAATTTGGCTGGTAGAACATCTGCCGGTGTTTACACAGGGGCAGGCGGGAAAAGCCGAACATCTATTAATGACGGGTGATATCCCGGTGATTCAGAGCGATCGCGGTGGGCAGGTGACGTATCACGGACCTGGCCAGCAGATTATGTATGTCATGCTGAATCTGAAGCGCAGAAAGTTGGGCGTACGGGAGCTGGTTACCCTACTGGAACAAACCGTCGTCAACACGTTGGCAGACTTTGGCATCGACGCCCATCCTCGTGCAGATGCACCGGGCGTCTACGTCGGCGAAATGAAAATTTGCTCTCTGGGACTACGAATTCGTAAAGGCTGCTCATTTCATGGGCTGGCATTGAATATTAATATGGATCTTACCCCCTTCCAGCGCATTAATCCTTGTGGCTATGCCGGAATGGAAATGACCCAAATGCGTCAGTGGGTCGAAAGCGCGACACCTGATAATATTCATCCTGTGCTGTTAACTCATTTTTTAGCACTGCTTAACAATCCTCCCCACGAATATATTCCTGCTTAATATATGCTACATCATGGCTCGATTATTTGACGGGCCACTGCTTATTTGCTGCTTTTACGCTTTACAATAACCCCCATCTTCTATATTTTCGAAGCGCTCGAACTATAGCATTACATATTATTTACTTTATCAATCGATGTTGTCAGCAAGACCTATGTAAACTGCGTGATAATCACACAACTGTTTGTTTTTGATAATTAAGTGAAACACAGCAAACACTTTACTAATCTCTACAAGCATAATAAATAAATTCAACTATCATTCATATTGTGAATGCATACGGAGTGAAAGTGTGGAGTATAATAATTTACCAGCCAAACGCCTGAATGAACCCAGTGGCGGAGACAAGCCGCAAATTTTTCGGACTTTACGTAATATTGATCTCAATTTATTGACTATTTTTGAGGCAGTATATGTCCATAAGGGTATCGTTAACGCTGCGAAAATTCTTAATCTCACGCCCTCAGCAATTAGCCAGTCAATTCAAAAGCTGCGCGCAATATTTCCCGATCCCTTGTTCATTCGTAAAGGTCAGGGGGTGACGCCAACGGCCTACGCCACGCATCTGCATGAATACATCAGCCAGGGGTTAGAATCGATTCTGGGCGCTCTGGACCTCACCGGAAGCTACGATAAGCAGAGAACCATCACCATCGGCTGCACGCCTTCTGTTGGGGTAATGGTGATGCCCGCTATCTTCCAGGCCGTCAAACAGCATGCCCCGCAACTTCTGTTGCGCAACGTTCCCCTCAGCGAGCCGGAAACGCAGCTTGCCCAGTTCCAGACCGATTTGATTATTGATATTGGCAGCTTCAATGCCAGAGCGCTTGGGCAAAACATTCTCTATGCCGACACCCTGGTGCTGGTTTGCCGCCAGAAACATCCGGCGCTCGGCGAGCCATTAACGGTCGAAAATCTGCGTAACTACGATCACTCCTCGTTCATGGTTGAGGGACCAACGCAACACTCACTGCGCCAGCGTATTGATGAGGTCTTCCCAGAACGCCAGATTAGCTTCAGCAGTTACAATATGTTTACCACTGCGTCCTTACTGAGCAGCAGCGACCTCTTGTGCATCATGCCTTCTCGCCTGTATAACCTGCTACGGAAATGCTGGCCGCTGGAGAGTATTCCACTTGATTCACTCAATAGTGAAGCCATTGAAATTTCACTGCATTATAACAAGCTAAGCCTGCGCGATCCGGTACTGGAAGGCGTGATAAACGTCATCCGCCAAGCCTTCTGACAGGGTTACACAGCATAAGCCCCTGCGACAAGCAGGGCAAAAGGCACAAAACAACAACTATTTTACAATTTGGCGACCCGGTAGGCTGCTTTATCGACCGTTTCAATGATATACTGCCTGTCGTTCGTTCAAAAATAGTTGATAAATACAACATTCCCTTGAATTGAAACGCTTTCCTTCGATATTCGCAACTGGAACACGCACGCTATGAGTAAACCCATTGTGATGGAACGCGGTGTTAAATACCGCGATGCCGATAAAATGGCCCTTATCCCGGTTAAAAACGTGGCTACAGAGCGCGAAGCGCTGTTAAGAAAACCGGAATGGATGAAAATTAAACTTCCGGCAGACTCTTCGCGTATCCAGGGGATCAAAGCGGCGATGCGCAAGAATGGCCTTCACTCCGTTTGTGAAGAGGCGTCTTGCCCGAACCTTGCTGAATGTTTCAACCACGGCACTGCAACGTTTATGATTTTGGGTGCAATCTGTACCCGCCGCTGCCCGTTCTGCGACGTTGCACACGGTCGCCCCGTCGCGCCTGATGTAAACGAGCCGCAAAAACTGGCTCAGACCATTGCCGATATGGCCCTGCGTTATGTTGTCATTACCTCAGTTGACCGTGACGATCTGCGTGATGGTGGTGCTCAGCACTTTGCAGACTGCATTACTGCCATTCGTGAGAAAAGCCCAAGCATCAAAATTGAGACGCTGGTTCCAGACTTCCGCGGTCGTATGGATCGCGCGCTGGAGATCCTGACCGCCACGCCACCGGATGTGTTTAACCACAACCTCGAGAACGTGCCGCGTATCTACCGTCAGGTGCGTCCGGGTGCTGACTACAACTGGTCTCTGAAACTGCTGGAGCGCTTTAAAGAAGCCCATCCGCATATTCCTACCAAGTCAGGCTTGATGGTTGGCCTCGGTGAAACAAATGCCGAAATCGTCGAAGTGATGCGTGACCTGCGCCGTCACGGCGTAACCATGCTGACGCTGGGACAGTATCTGCAGCCAAGCCGCCATCACCTGCCGGTGCAGCGCTACGTTAGCCCAGATGAGTTTGATGAGATGAAAGCCGAAGCAATGGCGATGGGCTTTACCCACGCAGCCTGCGGACCATTCGTTCGTTCTTCTTACCATGCTGACATGCAGGCAAAAGGCGAAGAAGTTAAATAAGTCTGTAATATTTGTTTACAGTTATACAAAAAAACCGGCCTCATGAGCCGGTTTTTTTTCGCAAGCCCTCGGGCATTGCCGTTACTCTTTGTGAGAAAGCTTCTCTGCAGGAACGTCATCCTCGGCGCTTTTCTTCGCAGCCGCATCATCGTCGTTCATCGCTTTCTTGAAGCCTTTAATGGCTGCACCCAGGTCACCACCCAGCGTGCGTAACTTCTTGGTACCAAACAGCAGGACGACCAGTGCGGCAACCACCAGCAGTTTGGTAATACTAATCTCACCCATAGATACCTTCTTTACATAAAACAGGCTACATTCAGCGCCAAAAACCTGATTGTATTAACGGTCATTTGGCGCGTGCACACAATAGCAATCTGTAACAAGGTGAATCAAGCATTGTTGAAAAAAACATCAGATTAATTGCGGTGGCGCAAACCGACGATTACGAAGAACAGGTAATTGCTGACGCGCAAGCGTAATCCTGTCTAAAAGTATCTCCGTCATCAGCAACGCGGGGGCTTCCGCCGCCGCCGCGATCGTTACCCCCAGCGGATCAATCACCCTACTTTGCCCGATATTTTTATTACCACACTCCCCTGCAGCCACGACATAACAGGTGGTGTCCAGCGCGCGTGCGCTGAGCAGTGTTGCCCAGTGATGCTCTTTTAAAGGGCCCTTTACCCATGCGGCAGGGAGAACCAGCACGTCCGCTCCCTGTAAGGCCAGGTTAAGTGCCAGCTCCGGAAAGCGCAGGTCGTAGCAGGTCATCAACCCAACCCTCATTCCGGCAATATCAATCAGCGGAGGAACAATGTCTCCTGGGTCGACGAGCCGCGACTCCTGGATACTGAACGCATCATAGAGATGGAGCTTCGCATATCTGCCGATAATGGCTCCCTCACGCAGCACCACCAGCGTATTGACCGCCCGGCCAGGCGAAGAAGGCACATGTATCGTCAGTATAGTGGTCATGGCGTTTCCTGCACTCTCGTGACACAGCATTTGCAGGAATCCGCCATCCAGCGGCTGGGCTGATTTGACCGACAAATCAGGATCGCTGTCATGCCTTGCCAATAACGCTTCAGGAAGTACCAGTAACGATGCGCCCTTCTGCCGCGCCTCGGCCATCAGCGCAACGCATTTTCGTGCATTCACTTCCCATTCCGGCGTTACCGCAAACTGCCCCACCGCAACATACATATTTGTCCCCTCATCATAAACAGCGTTAAACTCGTTGCTCTTACACATCAAATAGCAGGTATTTAGCGTGTTACAACTACTTTTAGCCGTTTTTATTGGTGGAGGGACGGGTAGCGTTGCGCGGTGGTTCTTAAGCATGCGGTTTAACCCTTTGCATCAGGCCATCCCTATGGGAACGCTGGCGGCGAACCTGATTGGTGCGTTTATCATTGGTATGGGGCTGGCTTGGTTTAACCGCATGACGCACATCGACCCAATGTGGAAGGTATTAATTACCACGGGGTTCTGCGGCGGATTGACCACATTTTCAACCTTCTCCGCGGAAGTCGTTTTTCTGATTCAGGAAGGTCGGGTGGGGTGGGCGTTAATGAACGTGGCGGTTAACATGTTCGGCTCGTTTGCGATGACCGGGATTGCATTTTGGCTATTTTCTTCCGCCAGCGCGCAATGACAATCGCAGCGTTAATGTTGGCTTAATTTTTCTCTGTCACTCTGGATGCAATACTGAACGAGGGTGACAGAATGAAAGAGAGTTTGATGAGTGCAGGCATGGTGTTGTTGAGCGTGTTGATTATCGCCAGTTTTCTGAAAATGTATCTATTAGGCTGATTCAAAACGAAAAAAACCCGCTCAATGAGCGGGTTTTGAAATTCTTGCTGACGCGTCTGAATTACAGAGCCATTACGTTAGCAGCAGAAGGGCCTTTGGCACCGTTAGTGATTTCAAACTCAACGCGCTGACCTTCAGCCAGGGTTTTGAAACCATTAGACTGGATTGCAGAGAAGTGTACGAACACATCTTTGCTGCCATCTTCAGGAGTAATGAAACCGAATCCTTTGGACTCATTAAACCACTTAACGTTACCTTTAATCTTAGACATCAAAATTACCTTTACATTAAAAAACGACACAAATGCTGTGTCGGGTATCAGTACATCAATTGTGAGACCTTTTGTCCAGCGCTTCTTTGATAAAAAGTGACAAAAGTCGCGTTAATTTTAACTGTCGGTTTTTTATCCTTTACGATTCAAAGACCGCACATTTTATCGCCAACATGTAACGTTTTTCAGTTAAAACTGAAAACGCATCCAGGCAAAGTAAACGTTCCCGTTGTTATAGGTTCCAGGAATATAGGTCATCTGAAACGTTGCTGGGCCATAGCCAATAGATGCCAGTGGCAGCAAGACGGGAATCGGAATGTACTTCCAGTTATCACGCGCCGTGAAGCCCGCCGTGTACCCCAGACCCAGGTGGAAATTATCGTCCGCTAAAGGACGCCAGGTCTTCTCCCAACCGTAACCACCAATAGGCTCCCATTTGTTGTAAGAGTCCTTGAAGGCCATCAGATATAGGCCGTGCCAGTTTCCTTTGTCATCCCATCGGGATTGACCAAAACCCGCGCCCCATGGACGCTCGTTGTAATGGTCGGTTTTTTCTTTATCGTACGCAAAACGCGCGTGCCACGTTATTGCCGGAATATAGAGATCATAATGCTCTGGCTCCTTCCAGGTTTGAGCGACGTTATCCGTAAACGTTGAGAACCAACCTTTATCCGTCGCGCTGTTCTCTGCCTGTGCAACAGACGAGAAAGTTAACTGCCCAAAAATAAACAATAAAATCAGGAAAAATTTATTACGTACGATCACAGTGCAATTACCATTCTTAGTATTCGGGACAAAGTTTATCACAGATTAATTGAATGAAGCCTTAACGACATAAGCGTTATTCCTCATTCACTATACTGTTTATGGGAATATTCCTACAGGTCGTATTCCTGCACGCGAAAATATCGCATGCAGGATGCATATTTAACGTTGGTGTAACAATTTATACAGTGCAGGAATAACCAGCATCGACAATAAAGGTGCCGTCACCATGCCACCTATCATCGGCGCGGCAATACGCTGCATCACCTCTGCACCACTGCCTCCACCCCACATGATGGGCAGCAATCCCGCCATAATGGTCGCCACCGTCATGACTTTTGGCCGCACGCGTAACACCGCACCTTCGTGGATTGCGCGCATCAGCATCGTGTTTCCCCCTTCCGGCTCACGACTACGGTATTTATCCAGAGCATGGTTTAAATAGAGAACCATAATGACACCAAACTCCGCGGCAACACCGGACAATGCAATAAATCCCACGGCACCCGCAACAGAGAGATTATATTCAAGCAGCCACAATAACCACACGCCACCAATAAGGGCGAAAGGTAATGTCCCCATTATTACCAGGACATCTGTCACACGCTTAAACGTTAACCACAGAAGGATAAATATAATCATTAGCGTTACCGGCAAAACTATTTTCAGCGTTGCCATCGCCCGTTCGAGATATTCAAATTGCCCGGACCAGGTAATAGACACCCCCTGCGGTAAAACCACGTTTTCGGCGACGCGCTTTTGCATATCACCTACCGCAGACTTGAGATCGCGCCCGCGCAAATCCACATAAATCCAGTTAGACAAACGCGCATTTTCACTTTTTAACATCGGCGGGCCTTCGGTGACGCTGATGTCCGCCAGCTCACCCAGCGCCACCTGGCTTCCGTTTGCCGTCACCACAGGTAACAGGCGTAACTTGTCGACATTATCGCGCAGATCGCGGGGGTAGCGCAGGCTGATTGGATAACGTTCACGGCCCTGAATCACTTCACCAATGTTGTCGCCGCCCACCAGCGTTGACACCAGCGTTTGCAGCTCATCAACGGTTACGCCGTAGCGCGCCGCTTTTTGCCTGTCGATACGTATATCCACGTAGCGTCCACCCGCCAGACGCTCGGCCAGAGCAGACGTCACGCCGGGAACCTGCTTCACCACATGCTCAATGTGCTGCGCGACCCGCTCGATATCGGCAATATTATTGCCGTTCACCTTAATACCTACCGGGCTTTTGATCCCCGTCGCCAGCATATCCAGCCGGTTGCGAATTGGCGGCACCCAGACATTTGCAATCCCCGGAATCGAGACCGTTTTATCCAGCTCATCAATCAGCTTTTGTGGCGTCATTCCCTCTCGCCACTGCTCACGCGGTTTAAAGTGGATGGTTGTTTCCAGCATGGTTAAGGGAGCAGGATCGGTTGCTGACTCGGCACGCCCGGCTTTACCAAAAACGCTTGCCACTTCCGGCACGCTTTTGATTAACCGGTCCGTTTGCTGAAGCAGCCGGGAAGCCTCCCGCGCCGAAATCCCCGGCAGCGTTGAGGGCATATACAGTACATCCCCTTCATCCAGCGGCGGCATAAACTCGCTCCCCAACCGGCTTAACGGCCAGAGTGTTGCCACTAAAAGCGCAAACGCCAGCACCAGCGTGGTTTTCGGGAAGGTCAGAACCTTATCCAGCAGCGGTTCATACAGACGGATCAGCATCCGGTTAATCGGATTGGCTTTTTCATCGGGGATATTCCCGCGAATGAAATAGCCCATCAATACGGGAACCAGAGTGATCCCAAGCCCAGCCGCCACGGCCATCGACCAGGTTTTAGTGAATGCCAGCGGCGAGAACATGCGCCCTTCCTGCGCTTCAAGCGAGAACACCGGGATAAACGACAGGGTAATAATCAGCAAACTGCAAAACAGCGCGGGCCCTACTTCTATCGCTGCACGTTCGGCCAGGTGCCAGTAATCACGTGACGATGGGGTTTTGCCAGGACGATCGTGCCGCCACTGCTCTATCACTTTGTGCATATTTTCAATCATCACGATGGCTGCATCCACCATTGCCCCGATGGCAATCGCAATCCCGCCAAGCGACATAATGTTCGCGTTGATCCCCTGGTAATGCATCACCACGAACGCGCCCAGTATGCCCAGCGGCAGCGAGACAATCGCCACCAGCGCCGAGCGAAAATGGAACAAGAACAGGGCACAGACCGCCACCACCACGGCAAATTCTTCCAGCAGCTTGTGAGTCAGGGTTTTGACCGACGCCTCAATAAGCGTGGATCGGTCATACACGGGGACAATCTCAACGCCCTCCGGCAGCGTTTTTTGCAATGCATTCAGCTTCGCCTTAACGGCATGGATAGTCTCGAGCGCATTCTGCCCGTAACGCATCACCACCACGCCGCCGGCCACTTCCCCTTCGCCGTTTAGCTCAGCCACGCCCCGGCGGATCTCCGGGCCAAAGCCAATGCTGGCGATATCGTTGAGCAGTACGGGGACGCCATTGCGGCTGGTAATGACCACATTGCGGAAATCATCCAGCGAGCGTAAATACCCGGTGGTGCGCACCATATATTCCGCCTCGCCCATCTCCAGCAAGGCACCTCCGCTCTCTTTATTGGCTGCCTGCACGGCGGTGGAAAGCTGGCTGTGGGTGATATTCAATGCACGCATCTTCGCAGGATCGGCCACAATCTGATACTGCCGTACCATCCCGCCAATGCTTGCCACTTCCGAGACGTTTGGCACGGTCTTCAGCTCAAATTTCAGCGTCCAGTCCTGAATCGCACGCAGATCGGCCAGGCTATGTTTACCGCTACGGTCAACCAAGGCATATTCATAAATCCAGCCCACGCCCGTGGCATCCGGTCCCAGCGAGACGTTAACACCGGGGGGAAATTGCGCCTGAACCTGACTTAAATACTCCAGCACTCTGGAGCGTGCCCAGTAGAGATCGGTACCATCCTCAAACAGCACGTAGACATAGGCATCACCAAACATTGAAAAGCCGCGCACCGTTTTGGCTCCCGGGACAGACAGCATCGAGGTAGTGAGCGGCCAGGTGACTTGATCCTCAATGACCTGCGGCGCTTTACCGGGGTAGCTCGCCTTGACGATAACCTGAACATCCGACAAATCGGGCAGCGCGTCCAGCGGCGCGCGCTGTACCGCCCACACGCCCCAGCCCGCCATCACCAGCGCAGCCAGGATCACCAGTAGCCGGTTGCGCAATGAAGCACGAATAACAGCGGCAATCATTGGCTCACCTCCGGCATCACGCTGCGAAGGCTGGCCTCAGAGTCGATGAGGAACTGCCCAGAGGTGACTACCCGATCGCCCTCTTTTAGCCCGGAGCGGATTTCCGTCCACCCCTGTGCTGTGAGCCCCGTCTCTATGCTAGCCGGATGGAAGTAACCATCACCCGTAGCAATCAACAGGCGTGAAGATTCCCCGCTGTTGATCACCGCCTCTTCAGGCACGGCCAGCACCGGAGGGCGCTGGGGTTCTTCCGCCCGGGTGACCGTAAGATACATACCCGGCTTGAGTTTTTGCTGCCTGTTCTCCAGCACAATTCGCGCTTTCAGCGTGCGCGTCGTGGTTTCCATCTGCGGCAATAGTTCGCTGATGGTGCCGTGGAATTGCTCGCCCGGCCAGCTTTCGCTAGTGACAACCATTTTGCTTCCCACCGCCAGGGATTGCGCCTGCGTTTGCGGGTAATCCATCACCAGCCAGACAGGATCGAAACTCGCGAGTTCGAACAGCGGCGCGGTTGCTGTGATTTGCGCCCCTTCCCGCACATCCAGCTTCACCACATACCCGTCCCGGGCGGCGCGCAGCGTCAGAGTAGTTTGGGGTTTCCCCTGTTTCTCCAGCGCGCGAATGACCTCTTGTGGCATAAACTGCAACGCCAGCCGCTCACGCGCCGCGCGGGTCAGCGCGTTATCGCCAAGCCGGCGCACGGCCAGGTATTCCTGCTGTGCCGCCGTCCACTGTGGGATCCACAGCTGTGCCAGCGGCTCTCCTGCTTTCACCTGCTGCTGCGGGGCATTGACAAATAGTGTCGATACCACCCCGTTTGCCGGAGCGGTGACGACCGTCACGCCGCGTTCATCAGCGGATACCGTCGCAAAGGCAGTAAACGGTGAAACCAGTTGGCGCATCTGCGCGGTGGCTGTTTTCATCCCCAGGTTTTGCTGCTGCTGCGTGCTAATTCCCACGCCGGTTGCTACCTTCTCTTCATCGGCGTAGCGCGGCACCAGCTCCATATCCATAAAGGGCGATTTCCCAGGTTTATCAAACCGTTGGCCAGGCATCATTGGATCGTACCAATACAGCACCTTGCGTTCAGCAGGATGCGATACCGTCGTGGGCTGATGGGGCTGCTTATTGCCCACAACGTAGCCGCCGCTGGCGGCCACGATAGCCACAAAAATGACTGCAGTTATTGCACGTTTTTTCATTGCGTCAGCTCCTGTGGTATCAGCCAGTTCACCGCTGCCCAGCTGCGCGCCATTTCGCGCTCGGCCTGATTTACTGCCAGCTCCGTATCCAGTACGCCACGGCGCGCATCAAGCAGTGCAGGAAGGTCAGACTGCCCGGAACGGTACTGGGCCGTCAGCACATCCAGACGTCGACGCTGTAACGGCAACACCTCATCCCGTTGACGCTGCCACAAGATCTGCGCCGCCTGATACTGCGTAACCAGCGTGTGTACCTGTGCGATATGCTCGCGCTTGACGAGCGTGAGCTGGTCTACCGCCTGCATCGAGCGGGAAACATCGGCAGCGTAATCTTTGTCCTGTCGTTTTGACTGGAAAATCGGCAGATCCACGCTGAACATCACCCCCGCCATGTCGTCATACCCTTCGGCACGGTGGGCATAGAACACTTCAACATCCACGTCCGGAATGGCGGCGACGGCTGATTGTGCTGAACGCGCTTTAGCGGTTTCCGCCTCGCGTCGTGCCGCCTCAACCTCCGGATGCCGAACAATGCTCTCCTCAAGCGTGTGTTCATCTGCCGGTAAACGTTGGTAGCGCGGTAACGGCCCGCGCACGTCAGAAATCGCCTGTCCCGTCAGCTGCAGCAGACGGCTTTGCGCCAGCCGCACATCTCGTTCGGCCAGCGTCTTTTTGTCACGCATTGCGCTAAGGGTCATCTGCAACGCCAGTACGCTGTCCGGGTTTGCGCTACCCGCACCGACGCTCGCTTTCAGCACACCGTTTTGGCGCTCTGTTTCACTGACCAGTGTCTCAGCGCTTTTCAACGCCTGGTGAGCCAGCGCCAGATCCAGCCAGGCCTGGGCGGTATCGCGCTGAAGGGCTGCACGAATGGTCGCAGATTTAGCTAATACGCCCCTCGCCTGGGCCTGGAACGTCTGCGCCTTGCGCGCCCGCTTTTCGGCACTGACGTAGCTTTGCATGACGCCGATTTTCTGCATGGTCATGCCTTCGCGCGTAAGACGTCTGTCGTTGTTGCCTTGTACCGGCACGTTTTCAATGCCGAATTTCAGTTTGGGGTCGGGTAATTGCGTGGCTGAATCCGCCATGGCATCCAGCGCCTGCGCTTCGTTACGGCTGGCGGATAACTCGGCTGAATAGCGCTGTGCTTCGGTCAGGGTCTGTTCGAGCGTCCACGGCTCCGCCTGCACGGCGGAGCTTAAAAGGCCGAACAGCACCCCACCGAGCCACAGGCTCAGTGTGTGTTGTTTCATGGTGTCCTCGCTTAGCGCTGTGGCGTCAGCGAGACAATCTGAAAGCCGTCACCCGCACGCTCAAGCGTGAAGGTCACCTCATCCCCGGGTTTTACGTCATTGCGTTTCGCACCGGCAGACAAGGTAAATGGCATAGTCATGGCCGGCCATTTCAATTCAGGAATGGCGTCGTGCTGGAGTATGACCGCATGTTCAGAAAAAGACTGAACCACGCCGTGGCCTTGCCAGCTCTGGGTTGCCTGAACGGCAAATGAGGCGAATGAGACGGACGCGCCAAGCAGCGCGGAAAGGAAGACAGTACGCATAGGAAACTCCTGTTAAACGTTAAATAGAGAAAAAAATCAACGAATTAACAGGCTTCTTATTCTCTGAACCGGCAATAGCGGATCGTTGCCGGTGGCCCCACGGCGGGAGGCGTAATGGACCAGGCAGAATGACGCTCAACGGTGCATTCTGGCGTATTGAGGGTCAAGATCATGGCGACAGGGAGCGCCATCACCTGCGGTTGTGCAGGATCGCTTTGTGCCTGATCCGGTACGCAATGCTTCTCACACAGCGGTGAGGCACTGGCTGCATCCGGGTTCGCCATCATATCCTGATGCTGAACAGCGGCAATTTCACCCCGCAAATCAATGGAACAATGATGCGAGGCAACGGCAACCTGGCTCTGGATCAACAGCCAGCCAAACGCCATCAAAAACATCAGCAGATGTTTTTTGAAGAAACGCAGGCGGTAAGTCCAGCTGGCGCGCATATTGGGTTAGTCAGGTAGCATATCGTGGCGAGAGTATAAGCAAGCAAAAAGATGAATGAACAGTTCCTTTAAACAGATTTACGTTCCCGATCGGTCACTCACTGAATACCCTCCAAAACATTAACAATCCACCATCATTTTAATGACATATAATTATGTTTCAGTCGCTCACTATCGACATGACATAAATGTCGGGGGCAATGGCAAAAATATCGTCGATATCTCCTTTAGTAGTATCTTTATTGATTTTAATCAGCAAGGACGGGCCATTAATTCGGCACATTTCATCCTTCTTTAATTTATTGATTATTTGTGCTCTCGGGCAGCAAGGATACAGGGGAAATCATGCTTACGTTTATCGAACTCCTTATCGGAGTCGTCGTCATTGTCGGTGTAGCACGCTACATCATTAAAGGCTATTCAGCCACCGGGGTGCTCTTTGTTGGCGGCCTGACGCTGCTGATCATTAGCGCACTGATGGGCCACAACGTTTTACCTGCCAGTGAAACCAGCACCGGCCATACAGCCACCGATATCGTTGAATACATTAAGATCCTGCTCATGAGCCGCGGTGGCGACCTGGGTATGATGATCATGATGCTGTGTGGTTTTGCGGCGTACATGACCCATATCGGCGCTAACGATATGGTCGTTAAGCTGGCCTCTAAACCCCTGCAGTACATTAACTCCCCGTATCTGCTGATGGTGGCGGCCTATTTCCTCGCCTGCCTGATGTCGCTGGCGGTGTCGTCAGCAACCGGTCTGGGCGTGCTGTTAATGGCTACCCTTTTCCCGATTATGGTTAACGTCGGCATCAGCCGTGGCGCAGCAGCGGCAATCTGTGCCTCTCCGGCGGCCATTATTCTTTCACCGACGTCCGGCGACGTGGTGTTGGCTGCAAAAGCGGCGGAAATGTCGCTCATCGACTTTGCCTTTAAAACCACGCTGCCCATCTCGATTGTTGCCATCGTAGGTATGGGTATCGCGCATTTCTTCTGGCAGCGCTATCTCGATAATAAAGAGAACATCAGTCATGAGATGCTGGACGTGAGTGAAATCACCACGACCGCACCGGCCTTCTATTCTATTCTGCCGTTTACGCCGATTATCGGCGTGCTGATCTTTGACGGCAAATGGGGACCGCAGCTGCATATCATCACCATTCTGGTTATCTGTATGCTGCTAGCCGCCATACTGGAGTTCGTGCGTGGTTTTAACACGCAGAAAGTCTTTTCTGGCCTCGAAGTGGCCTATCGTGGAATGGCCGATGCCTTTGCAGGCGTGGTAATGCTGCTGGTGGCCGCAGGCGTTTTCGCCCAAGGTCTGAGCACCATTGGCTTTATCCAGAGCCTCATTTCCATCGCCACCTCATTTGGCTCTGCAAGTATTATCCTGATGCTGGTGCTGGTGGTATTGACCATGCTGGCAGCAATGACCACCGGCTCCGGCAACGCCCCCTTCTACGCCTTCGTCGAGATGATCCCGAAACTGGCCCACACCTCCGGGATTAACCCGGCGTACCTTTCAATTCCGATGCTGCAGGCCTCCAACCTCGGTCGTACCATTTCTCCGGTGTCCGGTGTGGTGGTTGCGGTAGCGGGCATGGCTAAAATCTCGCCATTTGAAGTGGTAAAACGAACGTCAGTTCCCGTTCTGGTTGGCCTGATCATCGTCATCATCGCCACGGAAGTGCTGGTGCCTGGCGCCGCCTAAGCTAAATTCCTGCATTCCAAAAAGCGCCTACGGGCGCTTTTTGTGCTTTAATAACTTCCAGAAATCAATCGTCTTCAATCGATCAGGAAATCAAATGTTCAGGAAGGATTTCGCTATCTCTTCAGGCGCGATGGCGCTTGCACTTTGTGTCTTCTCGGCACAGGCAGACCCGCTAAAAGCAACACAGTATGGTGACTTCGATCGCTACGTTCTGGCGCTTTCCTGGCAAACCGGGTTTTGTCAGAGCATGGTCGATCGTAACCGCAACGAACCTGACGAGTGTCGTTTGCAAAAAGAGAGCGATAACAAAACGGATTTTCTGACCGTTCACGGGTTATGGCCAGGCCTGCCGAAGTCTATTGCCGCGCGGGGCGTAGACGAACGTCGCTGGATGCGCTTTGGCTGCGCCACCCGCCCGCTTCCAAACATGCCGGAAGCGAAAGCCAGCCGCAAATGCTCTGCTGCCGAAACCGGGCTGTCGCTGTCTGGGGCCGCGAAGCTTAACAGCGTCATGCCGGGTGCGGGCGGGAACTCGTGTCTGGAACGTTACGAATACGCGAAACACGGCGTCTGCTTTGGTTTTGATCCTGATGCATATTTCGGCACGATGGTGCGAATGAATCAGGAGGTGAGAAGCAGTGCGGTAGGTAAATTCCTGGCGGAAAACTACGGCAAAACCGTCCGCCGTAGCGATTTTGACAACGCGGTTGCCAAAAGCTGGGGCAAAGAGAATATCAAAGCCATTAAGCTTAGCTGCAGCGGAAACCCGGCTTATCTGACGGAAATGCAGATCTCGCTGAAAGCCGACACCATTAACAACCCGCTTTCTGCGGCGTCCTTTGTTCCCCAGCCGCACCCAGGCAACTGTGGCAAACAGTTTGTCATCGATAAAGTCGGTTACTGACACGCAGCCGGGCGCGCATTCGCTCGGCCTTTCATTTGTTTCCCTTATATGACGATAAGCGTCACACTTCTGCTTACCTGCATCATCCCTCCAGCAATTGCATTATTTATCTGGTAAACATCAGTGAAACCTCCCCGCCATAATCGTGGTGTCAATTACAGGAGGATTTTCACATGGCTAAGAAACTGATTGCATTGTGCGCGTGCCCCATGGGACTGGCGCATACCTTTATGGCCGCCCAGGCGTTGGAAGACGCCGCCGTGGAAGCGGGCTATAGCGTCAAAATTGAAACGCAAGGCGCAGACGGTATTCAGAACCGCTTAACGGCGCAGGATATCGCCGAAGCGGACATCATTATCCACGCCATTGCCATCACCCCAGAAGACAACGAGCGCTTTGAAACCCGCGACGTCTATGAAATCACGCTTCAGGATGCCATCAAAAATGCGGCTGGCACCCTGAAAGAGATCGAAGAGATGATTGCTGCAGAACAATAATAATCTTCACATTCAGGGGTTTTCGTCATGGCAATTAAAAAACGCAGTGCGGTTCGCCCGGAAAGTCTCGAAGGGAACACGCTCGCAATCAAACCGACGCCGGCGGCAACAGGCAATACATTCTGGAAAGAGCTTCCTCAGCACATTATGTCGGGTATCTCCCGCATGGTGCCGACGCTCATTATGGGCGGGGTGATCCTCGCCATTTCACAGCTTATCGCCTATGTCTGGCTGGAGATCCCGCCCGATACCGGCATTATGGATGCACTGAACTCCGGCAAATTCACCGGCTTTAATCTCTCAGTACTGAAATTCGGATATTTGACGGAATCCTTCGGCGGGCTGCTGTTCAGCTTCGCCATCCCGATGTTCTCCGCGTTTGTAGCAAACTCCATCGGCGGCAAGCTTGCCTTCCCGGCCGGGTTTATTGGCGGACTGGTTGCGACACAGCCCACACTGGTATTGAACTTCGATCCTGAAAAACTCACCTGGCTCGCCACGAAGCCCGTCCCGTCCACCTTTATTGGTGCACTGATTATCGCCATCGCCGCAGGCTACCTGGTGAAGTGGCTGAACACCCGTATTAATGTGCCCCAGTACCTGCTGGCCTTCAAAAGCACCTTCCTGATCCCGATTCTGTCCGCGCTGTTCGTGATGCTGGCAATGTATTACGTCATCACTCCGATAGGTGGCTGGCTGAACGCCGGCATGCGCACAGTGCTGCTCGCCGCAGGCGAGGCCGGTTCGATGATGTATGCCATCGGCATGGCTGCCGCAACGGCGATTGATCTCGGCGGGCCGATCAACAAAGCAGCCGGTTTTGTCGGACTGGGGTTAACCACCGATCACGTGCTGCCAATCACGTCCCGCGCCGTAGCGATCGTGATCCCGCCAATTGGACTGGGTCTGGCGACGCTTATCGATCACCGTCTGACCGGCAAACGCCTGTTCAGCCCGCAGCTCTACCCGCAAGGGAAAACCGCGATGTTCCTCGCCTTTATGGGGATCAGCGAAGGCGCTATTCCGTTCCTGCTGGAAAACCCGCTTGCGACACTGCCAGCGTATATGATCGGCGCTATCGCCGGTGCGATGACGGCAACAGCGCTCGGTGCCGTTCAATGGTTCCCGGAATCCGCCGTCTGGGCATGGCCGCTGGTGACCAACCTCGGTGCATATATGCTTAGCATCCTGGTCGGTGCGGTAATCACCGCTCTGCTGGTGGTGACAATCCGCAACACCCTGCATAAGCGCGGAAAACTCGCTATCGATACGCTGTAACGGAGTAAAAGAGATGGATTTACTGGCAACGCTTCGCGCCTGGCTGGCCGCTGAAAAGCTGGATGGCGTACTCATCGCCTCGCGTCAAAACAAGCAGCCGCATCTGGGTATTTCTACCGGATCGGGCTATGTGCTGGTGACGCAAACGCGCGCGCATATTCTGGTGGATTTTCGTTACTACAACGATATTGCATCACGCGTAACGGGCTACCAGATGCATCTGCTCGATGCGGCTAACCCTTTTACAGCGGTGGTTAACCGGCTTATTGCCGACGAAAAGCTCACCACGCTGGGCTTTGAAGGCGAGCATATTAGCTGGCAAACCGGCTGTACGTGGCGCGATACGCTAGATGCGACGCTTTGCGGTATCTCCCTCGACGCCCTTCGGCAGGTAAAAACGGCTGACGAAATCGCCCGCATCCGCGCGGCCTGTCACATTGCCGACAGCGCCGCGCGGCATATCCGGCGTTTTATACAGCCGGGCATGCGCGAGCGCGATGTCGCCGCCGAGCTGGAGTGGTTTATGAAGCAACAGGGGGCGGAAAAACCCTCTTTCGATACCATCGTCGCCAGCGGGCCGCGTGGCGCTCTGCCGCACGGAAAAGCCTCTGACAAAGTGATTATGGCAGGCGAGCTGATCACCCTCGATTTTGGCGCCCAACACCAGGGCTATTGCTCGGATATGACAAGGACGTTCCTTGTCGCCGGGAAAAATCAGGCGATCGAGGAACATCCGCTCTATTCGGTCTACCAGATTGTGCTTGAGGCACAGCTCGCCGCCATCAACACCATTCACCCAGGCATTCCTTGCTGCGAAGTAGATAACGCCGCGCGAGATGTGATTACTCGCGCGGGCTTCGGCCCACAATTTGGTCACAATACCGGCCACGCCATTGGTATTGATGTTCATGAAAATCCACGATTTTCCCCAACCGACACCACGCTACTGCAGCCGGGCATGCTGTTGACCGTCGAACCGGGAATTTACCTCGAAGGCCAGGGGGGCGTGCGCATTGAAGACGTCGTACTGGTGACCGAAACCGGCGCAGACGTGCTCTACACCATGGATAAATCGCTGCTGCTAACGGGAGAACATTAATGGACAAAGCGTTACTGCGCGCGTTGAGCGAAGCTGACGCCATTGCGGCGTCTGAGCAGGAAGTGCGCGACATCCTGATCCATGAGGCGCATAAGCACAATAAAGAGGTGCAGTATGACGGTCTGGGTTCGGTGCTGATCCGCGTTAACCAAAGCAACGGGCCGAAGGTCATGATCTGCGCCCATATGGATGAAGTGGGCTTTATGGTACGCAGTATTTCACGAGAAGGTGCCATTGACGTCCTGCCGATTGGCAATGTGCGCATGATGGCGCGCACGCTCCAGCCTGTTCGCATCACCACGCGAAATGGCAGCAAAATTCCAGGCCTGCTGGATGGCGATGTCAAAGGCGAGAGCGTGGATAACCTGCGCGTCGACATCGGCGCGACCTCGGCTGAAGAGGTATTCGCCGCCGGCATTGATGCGGGCGACCGCGTGACCTTCGATACCCCCTTTCAAACCCTGCCCCACAATCGGGTGATGGGGAAAGCCTTTGACGACCGCCTCGGCTGTTACCTGCTGATTGCCCTGCTGCGTGAACTGCACCAGGCGCCACTGGATTGCGAACTGTGGCTGGTCGCCAGTTCCAGTGAAGAGGTGGGTCTACGCGGCGGGAAGACCGCAACGCACGCAATTAATCCTGACATCGCGCTGGTGCTGGATACCGCCTGCTGGTCAAAAAACTTTGATTACAGCAACGCAAATCACCGCCAGATTGGGGCGGGCCCCATGCTGGTGTTGTTGGACAAAACGCTTATCGCGCCACCAAAGCTCACGGCGTTTATTGAAAAAGTGGCGCGCCCGCTTGGTATTCCGCTGCAAAAAGACATGTTCAGCAATGGCGGTACCGACGGGGGAGCCGTTCATCTCTCCGGCACGGGTGTTCCCACGGTGGTGCTTGGGCCGCCGACCCGACACGGGCATTGCGCGGCATCCATTGCGGACGAAAAAGACATTGACCACACCCATAAACTACTTGTCGCCCTGGCGGCGTGTTTAGATCGTGAGACTGTCGTTCACCTGACGGATTTCAGGTGCTGATCTCACGCGGTAAGGAGGAAGTATGCTTTCGATTGAGTTTTTCTGCCCGCTGCCTAACGGACTTCACGCCCGTCCTGCCTGGGCGCTAAAAGAACAATGCAGCGCATGGCGCAGCGATATTCGGTTTATCAACAAACGGCTGAACACACACGCCGATGGAAAAAGCTCGCTAGCGCTGATCAGCACCGGCACGCTGTTTAACGACAGCTGCGTGCTGGAAATCAACGGCAGCGATGAAGACCAGGCCAGACGCGCGCTTGAGCAGTACATCGACACCGTTTTCATCGACAGCGACAGCATTCCGTCTGGCGATGCGCCGCACATTGCGCCCCCCCTGCCCCGCTCGCTCGTGCGCCTCAACCCGCAATTGCAGCATACCATCACCCTTGCCAGCGGCATCGGGACCGGTACGCTACGGGCCTGGCAGAGCGATAACCTCCAGCGCTATCGCCAAAACCCGGCCACGCCGGAAGACTGCACCCGCCTTGAGCACAGCCTGGCCACGCTGGCTGAACAACTTAACCAGCGCCTGCGCGGGCTGGATGGTGAAAGTAAAACCATTATCAGCGCGCACCTGTCTCTGATTCAAGACGACGAGTTTGGCGGGAATATCCGCCGTCTGATCAATGAAGAGCGCATGAGTCTGGCGGAAGCCATCATTCGCAACATGGAGCAGATCTGCAATAAGCTTTCTCTCTCTGCGAGTGACTACCTGCGTGAGCGCGCGAGCGATATCCGCGACATCAGCGAGCAGCTGTTATCTATTACCTGGCCCGAACTGCAGCCCGCGTCGTCTTTCACGCTACACTCCCCAACCATTCTGGTCGCGGAGGATTTAACCCCCAGCCAGTTTTTAAGCCTCGACACCCACTATCTGAAAGGGATGGTGCTGGAGAAAACGGGCCGCACCTCGCACACGTTAATTCTGGCTCGCGCCGCCTCCATTCCGGTGCTGAGTGGCTTAACGGTCGCCTCCCTGGAGCCGTTTATCGGTAAAGAGGTGATTCTGGACGGCGTATGCAGCGTGCTGGTCATGGAGCCCGATCGTGCCGTCAATCACTACTATAGCGTGGCGCAACGCCTTGCAGACATTCGCCACCAGCAGCAAATCAAAGATGCAGGCCTGCCGGCGCTCACCCGAGATAACGTTCCGGTAGACATTGCCGCCAATATCGGCAGCGCGCTGGAAGCACCAGGCGCCTTTGCCAGCGGCGCGCAGGGCGTGGGTCTGTTCCGTACCGAAATGCTCTATATGGATCGCGATACCGCCCCGGACGAGCAGGAACAGTTTGAAGCGTACCAGCAGGTATTGCTGACCGCAGAAGGCAAACCCGTCATTTTCCGTACCATGGACATTGGCGGCGATAAGCAGATCCCGTATCTCAATATTCCGCAGGAAGAAAATCCGTTCCTCGGCTATCGCGCAGTGCGTATTTACCCTGAATTTGCGCATCTCTTCCACACCCAGCTTCGCGCCATTTTACGCGCGGGTGCCAGCGGTAATGCGCTGCTGATGATCCCGATGGTGCACAGTCTTGATCAAATTTTATGGGTCAAGCAGGAGTTGCAAAAAGTCCGTGAGGAGCTGACATCGCAAGGGCTGCGTCATACCTCGAACCTGCCGTTGGGGATTATGGTCGAAGTGCCTTCCGTCTGCTTTATCATCGACCACTTCTGCGATGAGGTTGATTTTTTCAGCATCGGTTCCAACGATATGACCCAGTACCTTTATGCGGTCGATCGCAATAACCCGCGGGTTTCACCGCTCTATAACCCCATTACACCTTCGTTTTTACGCATGGTGCGTCAGATTGTCACAGCGGCGCACCGCCACGGTAAATGGGTTGGTATTTGCGGTGAACTCGGCGGTGAACATCGCTACCTTCCGCTGCTTCTGGGGCTGGGGATTGATGAATTCAGCATGAGCGGGCCGCGCATTCCAGCTGTGAAAGCCCAGCTGCGCCATCTTGAAAGCGATGCGTGTCGGGAACTGGCGGAGAAAGCCTGCGAATGCCGCAGCGCGGAGGAGATAGAAACGCTGCTCGCTGATTTCACGCCAGAAGCGCCGCCGCGTCCGCTTCTGGCACTGGAGACGATCGTATTTAACGAACCGCTGACCTCAAAAGAGCAGGTGATCCAGTTCCTGTGCGGTAATCTGGCGATTCAGGGGCGCACCGACAACCCGATGGAATTGGAAGAAGATGTGTGGCAACGCGAGGAAATCGTTACCACCGCCGTCGGGTTCGGCGTGGCGATCCCGCACACGAAATCGCAGTGGATACGCCACTCCAGCATCAGCATCGCCCGTCTGGAAAACCCGATTGACTGGGAATCAGACATGGGGGATGTCGAGCTGGTGATCATGCTGACGCTCGGCGCGCAGGAAGGAAATAACCACGTTAAAGTCTTCTCTCAGCTGGCGCGAAAACTGGTTAATAAAGCATTCAGGGAGTCATTGTTCGCCGCGGATTCCCCGCAGCGCGTTCTTGACCTGCTGAATGCAGAAATCAGCTTCTGATCGCTACAAAAAACGCGTGCGATATTCACCCGGCGTCAGGCCAAACTGACGTCGGAACAGCCTGGAAAAATAATCGCTGTCAGGGTAACCGCACCGTTTCGCCACCTCGCCAACCGGCAGGTGGTATTTTTGCAGAATGGTCCGCGCTTTCCCCATCCGCACCCAGCGCACGTAATCGACAAAATTCAGCGTGCCTTGTTGCGAAAACAGGCGCGAGAGATGGTTAGGAGAAATATTAAACAGTGCGGCGACGCTGTCGCGCGATACAGGTTCCGCGTAGTTATCCTGCAACCAGTTACAGATACTCTGGTACAGAAAATCGCCCCGCGAAAGCCCCGACTCCGGGCGTAAAGAGACCGCTTTGCGACACCAGTGCAGCAGGCTGAGCACCAGCGGCTGAATAATGTCCTGATCCTGCGGTGAGGCGCTCAGATGCGTGAGCGCCATCAGCATTGCCGCGCACTCCCCCCGTTCCGGATGGGGAAGTTCAACGTTGCGCTGCGGCTGCCCGTTGCGAGGGTCCTGAAACGCCAGTCCCAGCCAGGAAGGCGCAAAGACAATGCTTAGCAGCATGACCGGTTTTTCAAACATCGGCATATTTGCCGCCTGGGACGGCAGAAAAAGCATCTCTCCCTGCCGGATAACCTTTTGCTCCGGAATAAGCCGGTTTCCGTACACCCCGCGCAGCACCACATCGAGCCGTGGCCACTCGAGGCGAAAGCTCCCGGCAGGCGTTGAGGCTGGCGTATGAGCAAACCAGACGCGCCCCAGCTGTTGCGGGTTAAGCACTAACCCGCTAAGCAGGTCAGCAAAAAACTGCTGATCGGCGGGAAGACGGTTGTCGAGCATGTTACCCCCTGCGCGCATCCGGGCGAACGAGGTCAAACCGGTGCTCGTCGCTGATGGCGTAGTACGCCGTCGGCCCGCCCGCACGCAGAATAGGCTGTGCTTTTGCAGTCTGGTAAATCCCCTCTTCCAGCAGCGTCTCGTCGATATGAATGCCGACAACTTCCCCCAGCACCAGCCAGGTATCAACCGGCGTACCATCCGCCCCGGTAAGCTGAATACATTGCGACAGGCGGCATTCAAAGTTCACCGGGCTTTGAGCAACGCGCGGGACGCTGACCAGCTGGCTGGCGGCGGGCGTTAACCCTGCAAAGGCAAACTCATCCTCACCGTGTGGAAGTGAAACGGAGGTTTCGTTCATCGCTTCCGCCAGATCGCGCGTTGCAAGATTCCAGACAAACTCGCCGGTTTCAGTAATGTTGCGCACGCTGTCCTTCCAGCCGTTGCTGGAAAAACCAACGATCGGCGGGCGATAGTTAAAGCAGTTAAAAAAACTATAAGGGGCAAGGTTAAACTGGCCAGCGGTACTGCGAGAGGAAATCCAGCCAATCGGGCGCGGACCAATAATGGCGTTCAGCGGGTCATGCGGCAGGCCGTGCCCCTGAGAAGGTTGATAGAAGTACATGTTGCTCTCTCATTGTGGGGCAGACACGAATTACGCTTCGCTCATTGCCCTGGTTCAGGACACTCAGCGTAACGCAATCCGGCAAAAATTAAGACTGAATAAATTTCAGCAAATCATCATTAATCTGGTGCTTATGGGTGGTACAGATACCGTGAGAGCCGCCGGCATACACTTTCAGCTGTGCGTCAGGCAGGATCTCCGCCGCGACGCGGCCGCAGGTGTCGATAGGCACGATTTGATCGTCATCGCCGTGAATGACCAGCGTCGGAATGGTCATCTTTTTCAGATCTTCACGCAGATCGGTTTCTGAGAAGGCTTTAATGCAGTCATACAATGCTTTAATTGACCCCTGAAGCCCTTGCTCAACGAAGCTCTCCCGTACCGCTTTCGACTCTTTTGCGCCTGCGCGGTTATAGCCATAAAAGGCAGCGGTCAGCTCATAGAAGAACGCCGCACGATCGTTAACCACGCCTTCACGAATACCATCAAACACCTCTTTCGGCACCCCGTTTGGGTTGAAATCGGTTTTGATCATAATCGGCGTTACGGCACCAATCAGCACCGCTTTAGCCACGCGTTGCGTACCGTGGCGGCCGATATAGCGAGCCACTTCGCCACCGCCGGTTGAATGACCCACGTGCACGGCATCTTTCAGGTTAAGATGCGCCGTCAGTTCGGCCAGATCGTCAGCGTATTGATCCATAGTGTGGCCGTCCCACGGCTGAGCCGAACGACCATGCCCTCGGCGGTCGTGCGCAATCACGCGAAATCCTTTTGACCCCAGATACAACATTTGATCTTCAAAAGCATCTGCCGTCAGCGGCCAGCCGTGACTAAACACAACAGGCTGACCACTTCCCCAGTCTTTAAAATGCAAATAACTGCCGTCTTTCAAGGTGATTTTGTCGTAATCGCTCATGAGCTCTCCTGATAAGGAACACGGAATGCGGATAGTCGCCCGAAATGGGCGCTTAAAAAGGATAATGCAAATTTGCGAGGGATCACGTTTTTCGCCAAAAATTCATATGCCCGATGAATGTGACCTACATCACTTCAAACTTGTGCCTTCAATGAGTATCATCAAGGGAGTTAAACCCTCGCTGCCAGACGGCGAGGGTTTTCTTTTGGATTGTTTCTGCGTTACACGCAGCATTAACGACATGGAGTAATAAATGTCCAGACCCACAATTATCATTAATGAACTCGACGCAGAACGTATCGACAGACTTCTGGAAAAACCGGAGTTCGCTGTGCTCCCGGTTGCCGATGCTTTAAATGAGGAGCTTGACCGGGCGCAAATGTGCACGCCTGAGTCAATGCCGCATGATGTGGTCACGATGAACAGTCAGGTGAAATTCCGCAACCTGACAACGGGCGAAGAGTTGACGCGTACGCTGGTTTATCCGGCACAAATGACCGACAGCAGTGCGCAGCTTTCCGTGCTGGCACCTGTGGGAGCCGCACTGCTTGGGCTGCGCACGGGCGACACCATTCACTGGGAATTACCGGGCGGCGCCTCCACCCATCTTGAAGTGCTGGAGCTTCTCTACCAGCCAGAAGCGGCAGGTGAATACCTGCGTTAATCCCTTCTGAACTCGCGCATAGCCGCTTTGCACAGAGGGTGCACTCGCATCCTCTTTCCGCAATCTCACCCATATGTCTTATATCGCTCAAAATCCCCTTAATCCAGGCTTAATCTGTTTTGTTACCCTGGGGATAGTTATGAGTGAAATAGTTTCTATTTCTACCGTTTATCTCATTTTTATGGCGATCATCGTCACGGCCGTCCTTTTTCTTGAGCGCCACTGGTAGCGAGACGCAAAAGTGCTGGCGAGATTACAGAAACGGCAACGCATTCATGGTTGAATAATTTCAGCGTTTATAAACAAGGAGAAACGGGTATGTATCAGAGAATCATTATGCCGGTTGATGTTTTTGAAATGGAGCTGAGCGACAAAGCCGTACGCCACGCGGAGTTTCTGGCGCAGCAGGACGGCATTATTCATCTTTTACACGTCTTACCAGGTTCAGCCAGCCTGAGTCTTCACCGCTTTGCCGCCGACGTGCGTCGTTTCGAAGAACACCTACAGCACGAAGCCGAAACGCGTCTGCAAACGATGGTCGGGCACTTTAGTATTGACCCTGCGCGTATTAAAACCCACGTCCGTTTCGGTAGCGTGCGTGATGCCGTGAATGAACTGGCGAATGAGCTGAAAGCCGATGTCGTGGTAATCGGTTCGCGTAACCCTTCCATTTCCACCCACCTGCTGGGTTCGAATGCATCGAGCGTGATCCGCCACACTCACATCCCAGTGATGGTGGTGAGATAAAAAAAGAGGCCACCTTTCGGTGGCCTCGCGTTATTGCAGGTGTCGTCTTACTTTCTTTTCTTATGCTGTTTTGGTGCGGATCAGGTAATCAAACGCGCTGAGTGATGCTTTCGCCCCTTCGCCAGTCGCGATGATAATCTGCTTGTACGGTACGGTTGTGCAGTCACCTGCGGCAAACACGCCCTTCACGCTGGTTTCGCATTTCGCATCAATGATGATTTCGCCCATACGGTTGCGCTCAATCGCCCCTTCCAGCCATGGGGTGTTTGGCAGCAGACCAATCTGTACAAAGATCCCCGACAGCGGCACGTTATGCACATCACCGCTCACGCGGTCACGGTATTCCAGACCGGTCACTTTACTGCCATCGCCCTTCACTTCAGTGGTCTGCGCGTTCAGCACGATGTCGACATTTTTCAGGCTACGCACTTTGTCCTGCAGAACCTGGTCCGCCTTCATCTCTGGCGCAAATTCCAGCAGGGTGACGTGTTCCACGATACCCGCGAGATCGATAGCCGCTTCCACGCCGGAGTTACCGCCGCCGATCACCGCAACGCGTTTACCCTTAAACAGCGGGCCATCACAGTGTGGGCAGTAGGTCACACCTTTGGTGCGATACTGATCTTCACCCGGCACGTTCATGTTGCGCCATTTCGCGCCGGTAGCAATGATGATGCTGCGCGCTTTTAACACTGCACCGGAAGCAGTTTCAATCTGATGCAAACCACCCTCAACGTCGGCCGGAACCAGCTTGCTGGCACTCTGGCTGTCGATGACGTCTACGTCGTATTCGCTAACGTGCGCCTTAAGGGCGCCGGCCAGCTTCTGGCCTTCCGTTTTTGGCACGGAGATATAGTTTTCGATATCCACCGTATCAAGCACCTGTCCGCCAAAACGTTCGCCCATCAGGCCAGTACGAATGCCTTTACGTGCAGAGTACACTGCCGCAGCCGCACCCGCAGGGCCGGAACCAACAATCAGCACATCGTATGCATCACGCTTGTTCAGCTCTTCTGCCGCACGTTTTTCAGCACCGGTATCCACTTTGGCAACGATTTCCGTCAGGGTCATACGGCCCTGGCCGAATTCTTTACCGTTCATATACACCGCCGGAACACCCATCACGTTGCGATCGGTAATTTCGTTCTGGAAGGTGCCGCCGTCAATCGCCGTGTGTTTGATACGCGGGTTCAACACCGACATCAGGTTCAGCGCCTGCACCACGTCCGGGCAGTTGTGGCAGGAGAGCGAGTAGTACGTTTCAAACTCGAAATCCCCGTCGATATCGCGGATCTGCTCCAGCAGCGTCTGCGCTTCTTTTGACGGGTGACCACCGGTCCACAGCAGTGCCAGCACCAGTGAGGTAAATTCATGCCCCAGTGGGGAACCGGCAAAGCGCGGCCCCTGGTCAGATCCCGGATTGGTAATCAGGAAAGAGGGCTTACGAACGGCCAGGGCGTTATCTTCTTTGAAGGTCACTTTCGCTGACAGCTCGGCGATCTCCGCCAGCAGTTCCTTGATCTCTGCCGATTTTGCGCTGTCGTCCAGCGTGGCAATCAACTCAACAGGTTTGGTCAGTTTCTCAAGGTAGGCCTTGAGCTGGGTTTTCATGTTTGTGTCGAGCATTCTTCTTCCCTCTCTTAAAACGTCATCATGCAAGCTGCCTTATACGAGCGGCCTGAATGCAACTTGCATCATGGTGTTGAATAAAATGGGCGCGGGTGCGCCCATGGCTGAAATCATTTCCAACGTATTTCGCGTCAGAGCAAGGCGGCTAGCCTTAGAATCCCCGGGAGCTTACAGAAGTAAGTAACCGGGGTGAGCAGGCGACGCCAACGCAGCAATGGCGTGAAAGACGACGGAAAGTTAGATTTTACCCACCAGGTCTAAGGATGGAGCCAGCGTCGCTTCGCCTTCTTTCCATTTTGCCGGGCACACTTCGCCTGGGTGAGAAGCAACGTACTGAGCCGCTTTCACTTTACGCAGCAGGTCAGATGCATCGCGGCCGATACCTTCAGCGGTAACTTCGATAGCCTGGATGATGCCCTGCGGGTCAACAACGAAGGTCGCACGGTCAGCCAGACCTTCATCTTCACGCATGTTGTCGAAGTTACGGGTCAGGGCGCCAGTCGGGTCGCCGATCATCGCGTACTTGATTTTCGCGATGGTTTCAGAGCTGCCATGCCACGCTTTGTGCGTGAAGTGGGTGTCGGTAGACACGGAATAAACGTCTACGCCCAGTTTCTGCAATTCGTCGTAATGATCTGCCACGTCGCCCAGCTCGGTCGGGCAAACGAAGGTGAAGTCAGCCGGATAGAAGAAGAACACGCTCCAGCGGCCTTCGGTATCTTTCTCGGTAACTTCTACGAATTCACCGTTTTTGAACGCCTGGTTTTTGAAAGGTTTAATTTTGGTGTTAATCAAAGACATCTGTACTTCCTCCGTGTTTTCGTTGAGATGTAAGGTAACGAACTTTCGCTGCGCGGGCTAATGCGTTTGCTTTATCAAATCAATCAGCCATACCTAACAACTCGAACAAGACAACCTTGTGAACGAATGAATAAAAGCCCCAAAGTAAAAAGGCCGCCCTGGTGGGCGGCCCTGATACCTGAACTTCCCACAGGAACTTTCAGTGCCAGAAACACTGGCGTTGCGTTGCGCTCTACATACCTTTTTATCAAGGACGTAACAGCGTCTTGATTACACCATCCGATCGCAGACAGGGCAATGCGTTGAAGCGGCATTCCTGTCTATGGTTGCAATAGGTTTTATCGAACACAGGGTTCCCTGGGTGATGGCATTCACAAAAGTTAAAAATAAGGTTGAGTGATAATTAATTGCGGAAATATAAACGACACCATTTTTATTCAATTTTTATTTCACTTTTAAAGATAAAAATATCTTAAGCCAGATTGAAGTTCTATTTCACTAATCTCTCTTCGTGATATATTAAGCCTGCTTTCAATTTGATTTAAGCAAGTTAATCGCATGGATGGTAAATGGTTAACTTCGTTCTATAGTTATCAATGATGTGCTTACGCATTTCCGTGTCTCAGGATGAAAAATGGCAAATCTCTACGATCTCAAAAAATTCGATCTTAACCTGCTGGTAATTTTCGAATGCATTTACCAGCACCTTAGCATTAGCAAGGCCGCCGAGACGCTCTACATCACGCCATCGGCGGTCAGCCAGTCGTTGCAACGGCTGCGCAATCAGCTTAACGATCCGCTGTTCATTCGTTCCGGCAAGGGGATTACGCCAACGACGGTAGGCACGAATCTGCATCATCATCTTGAGCAAAATCTCAATCAACTTGAGCAAACCATCAACATTATGCATGGGTCAGAGCTTAAGAAGAATTTTGTCATTTACGGCCCGCAAATTTTGTCCACAGAGCATCTGCTTAACCCCATGAAATTGCTCATGCGAGAGCATAATTATGAAGTCGAACTGCACGATATGCTGCTGACAGCAGATTCGGCTGAGGACCTGCTGGCGTACCGTAAAGCCGACCTCATTTTCTCTGTTGCACCGATCAGCAACCGCTCGATGGTTTGTGTCCCCTACGCCCGCTACGATGTTGTTATGGTATGCAGCCAGGACCACCCGCGTATCAACGGCGCTATCGCGATGGAAGCGTTAATGCAGGAAAAATTCTCCTACTATATGACGGATGAGCCAGGGGTCAAAGATTACCGGACAAAGGCGGAACAGGTGATTTTCAACAGAACCATTGGCTTTCGCTGTGACTCACTGTTCACCATGATTACCATGATCAGCGCATCGCATTTGATTGGTTACGTCCCTGAAATCATCTTTGAAAAATATCGGGATGTCCTGCGGTTAAAAAAAGTTGAGGCGTCCATCGTTCTGCCTCAACTGGAGATATTTTTGGTTTACAACCGTTCGGCACTTAACAGTTCCATTTTCACAAAATTCATTCAACAAATATCCGAAAAATAAACGGGAAAATGGCTGTGAATTTCACAGCCATTTTTTTGTTGAAACATAACCCTCATTTATACTTCACAAAAACAGATCGTTTTTCCATTTACCTGCCTTCATTTTTCACTACTATTATTCTCATCTCTTTATTGACACCCCCATCCGGTATTTAATTCCAGGAGGCGTTTTCTTTTGTCAATGTTAAAACTTCCACTGCACCAACATGTCCTTGATGCTGCCACCGAGCGTATTATCTGGGCTCTTGAGGATCTCCCCAGGGTGTGCGTTTCGTTTTCCGGGGGAAAAGACTCTACCATTATGTTCCATTTAACTGCGCAGCAGGCGCGAAAAATGGGCAAGAAAATTTATATTCTATTTATCGACTGGGAAGCACAGTTCACCTGTACTATTCAGCATGTGAATAACATGATTGCGCAATATGCAGATGTTATTGAGAAATGCTGGTGGGTTGCGTTGCCGCTCACGACGCAAAATTCGCTGTCGCAATTCCAGCCCGAATGGCAGTGCTGGCAGCCCGATACCCGCTGGGTACGCCAGCCGCCTAAAGACGCGATAACTCATCCGGACTATTTTGATTTTTACCAGCCGGGCATGACGTTTGAAGCCTTTGTTCGCGCATTTTCCGACTGGTTTGCCCAAAACCGTCCTGCGGCGATGATGGTGGGTATCCGTGCCGACGAATCCTACAACCGTTTTTTGACCATCGCCAACGCCCGCAAGCAGCGTTTCGCCGATGATAAACCTTGGACAACCGTCGCGCCGGGTGGGCACGCCTGGTACATCTATCCGCTCTATGACTGGAAAACGGCCGATATCTGGACGTGGTTTGCGAAAACGGGACGCTGCTACAACCCTCTCTACGACCTGATGTTTCAGGCGGGCGTTCCGCCACGCTATATGCGCATCTGCGAACCTTTTGGCCCGGAGCAGCGCCAGGGATTGTGGCTCTACCATGTCGTTGAGCCGGAACGCTGGGCCGCCATGTGCGAGCGGGTCAACGGCGTACACAGCGGCGGGATCTACGCCGGTCAGGACAACCACTTTTATGGCCATCGTAAAATCCTAAAACCCGACCACCTCTGCTGGCGAGAATACGCCATGCTGTTACTCGACAGTATGCCGCACGCCACCGCAGAGCATTACCGCAATAAAATCGCAATCTATTTGCACTGGTATCAGAAAAGAGGGATGGCCGATATTCCCGACACGCAGGAAGGGGACATTGGCGCAAAAGATATTCCGTCCTGGCGGCGGGTATGCAAAGTATTACTCAATAACGATTACTGGTGCCGGGCGCTCTCATTTAGCCCGAACAAGCCCAAATATTATCAACGATACAACGAACGGATGAAATCAAAGCGCCAGGAATGGGGGATCTTATGCAACAACGATTAATTAATGAACTGACCCACTATCTTCAGTCACTACCCGAAGAGAAACAAATTGAGGCGATTAACGCCTTTCGCCAGGCGATTCATGAAAAAAGCCCTTTTCGTGAACAACCTATCGACTGTGTATTATGGATTAAACAAGACGATATTATCGCCAACGATTACAACCCTAATAACGTTGCGCCACCGGAAAGACGGCTGCTCTGCAAGTCGCTGGAACTGGATGGCTTTACTCAACCCATCGTGGTGATGGAAAACGACCCCGCACGCTACGAAATTGTCGATGGCTTTCATCGCCACGAAATTGGTTCAAGCCGTGCAGCATTAAAGCGCCAGCTTAAAGGCTATTTGCCGGTCACCTGTCTGCGTAAAGGGAGGCAGGAAAGACTCGACCGCATGGCTGCCACCATTCGCCACAATCGTGCACGCGGTCGTCATCAGATCGCGGCCATGTCGGACATTGTGCGGGAGCTGGCACAGCTCGGCTGGAGCGACGAGAAAGTGGGTAAGGAGCTGGGGATGGACAGTGACGAAGTGCTGCGTCTGAAGCAAATCAACGGCCTGCTGGAGCTTTTTGCAGACCGTCGTTATTCAGAAGCGTGGACCGTGAAATAATCAGAGCGTGTTCAAACGCGCTGCCGCGGCCAGCAGCGTCGATTCCTGTTTCGCAAAGCAGAGACGAATCAGCTTATGCGGGAAGGGATCGGCGCAAAATACTGACAAAGGAATTGCCGCCACCCCAATCTCTTTCGTCAGCCACTGGCAGAAACTCACGTCATCGAGATCGGATACCGCGCTGTAATCCACCAGCAGGAAGTAAGTGCCTTCACTGGGTAAGATCTCCAGTCGGCTTTGGCTTAACGCCTCGACAAACAGATCCCGGCGCGCGCGATAAAAATCGGGTAGCGCTCGGTAATGTTCCGGCTCGGCACGCAGCATATCCGCCAGCGCCAGTTGAGCAGGCGTATTAACCGCAAACGTCAGATATTGATGAACTTTACGCAACTCAGTGCCGATCGCCGCAGGGGCCACGCAGTATCCCACTTTCCAGCCCGTCATGTGGTAAGTTTTACCAAACGACGAAACGGCAACCGCGCGCTCGCGAAGCTGCGGATGAGCCAGCACGCTGGCGTGCCCTTCCGCAGCAAAGCAGATGTGCTCATAGACTTCGTCGCTCAGCACGTAGATTTCACGTTCGGCAATCGCCTGCCACAGCGCAGCGAAATCGGCTTTTTGCCACACCGTCGCCGAAGGGTTGTGCGGCGTATTCAGGATCACCAGCCGGGTTTTGTCACTCAGCAGCGCAGCAAACGCCTGCCAGTCCGGACGAAAATGCGGCGGCTGCAGCGCCACGCGTTTCACCACGCCGCCGGAAAGTTCAACCGCAGGCGCGTAGCTGTCGTAGCTCGGGTCAAAGCAGATAACCTCATCGCCCGCGCGCACCAGCGCGGTGATGGCCGCATAGAGCGCTTCTGTCGCACCCGCCGTCACCGTTATTTCGCTGTTGGCATCCGGCTTATAGCCATACAGCTCCTGCGTTTTGTCCGCAATGGCGTCACGCAGTGCCTGCACGCCCGTCATCGGCGCATACTGGTTTGCCCCCTGCGCAACGTGATACGCCAGACGCTCCTGTAAATAGCGCGGACCGTCAAAATCCGGGAATCCTTGCGAGAGGTTGATGGCATTGTGCTGCTGCGCCAGGGCGCTCATCTGCGTAAAGATCGTCGTGCCGAGATTGGGGAGTTTACTCTGCGGAATCAATGCGTTATTGCTCATTGTGTTGTGCCTGCTTGTAATACTTATGTTGCTGCCACTATAACACGATGTTAGTCTTTGGCAATCAAGACGCTTAGACGTCTATATGCTATAAATATTCCTGACCGAAAGAGGTAAAAGGATAATGACAGACAACCTGCAACTCACACATCTGGTCGATGCCTGCCGCTGGATTGGTGCAAAAGGCTGGGCGCCCGCTACCGGCGGGAACATGTCGGTACGTCAGGATGAGCGCCTGTGCTGGCTTAGCGAATCCGGCAAGGATAAAGGCAGCCTCACTACCGAGGATTTTTTGCAGGTGGAGATTGCCACCAACCGCGCGCCATCAGGCCGTAAGCCCTCGGCAGAGACCGGATTGCACACCCTCATCTACCGTCTGTTCCCGCAGGCCAACGCCGTGCTGCATGTGCACACCGTAAACGCCACGGTGCTGTCGCGTCTGGTAAAAGAAACAGAGCTGACGATCGCCGGTTTTGAAATGCAAAAATCCCTCACCGGACAGACTACGCACCTGGATACGATTGCCATCCCGGTGTTTGATAATGACCAGGATATAGACGCTCTCGCCTCCCGAATCGCCCATTACGCGCAGGAACGTCCGTTTAATTATGGTTTTCTTCTGCGCGGTCATGGCTTAACCTGCTGGGGACGCGATGTGGCCGAAGCTCGCCGTCATCTGGAAGGACTAGAATTCTTATTTGAATGCGAAATGCGTTTACGACAACTGGAGAGAATATGATTCGCGCGATTGTGACGGATATTGAAGGGACCACCAGCGATATCCGTTTTGTCCATAATGTTTTGTTCCCCTATGCGCGTGAGCGGCTGGCGGCCTTCGTGGCCAGCCAGCAGTACGCCGAACCGGTCAAATCTATTCTGGACAACCTGCGTGATGAAATTGGCAACCCGCACGCCAGCCTCGGCGAGCTTGTCGACGCGCTGTTTACCTTTATGGATGAAGACCGTAAATCGACCGCGCTGAAGGCGCTGCAGGGTATTATCTGGCACGACGGTTACGTCAACGGTGATTTTACCGGCCATCTCTACCCGGACGTTTTGCCCTCGTTGGAGAAATGGAAAGCCCAAGGCATTGATCTATATGTTTATTCCTCTGGCTCCGTTGCTGCGCAGAAACTGTTATTTGGCTACAGCGACGAAGGTGATATTACTCATCTGTTCAGCGGCTATTTTGATACCCACATTGGCGCCAAGCGCGACGTACAGTCTTATCAGAACATCGCGGCGCAAACGGGCATTGCCCCGTCGCAAATCCTGTTCCTGTCGGACGTACACCAGGAGCTGGATGCGGCTGAACAGGCAGGTTTTCGCACCCTGCAGCTGATTCGCGGTGATGATGACGGTGCCAGCCACCACCATCAGGTCCACCAGTTTGACGAGATTAATCCGGAGCAGATCCCTTCATGAGCGCATTAACCATTTATTCCGATAAAGACGCGAGCGAACACCAGTGGCACAGCACTGACGCTGTCGACATCGCCCAGCGGCTCAATGCCAAAGGCGTGCGCTTTGAACGCTGGGCCGCTGACCGTGATTTAGGACAGGATCCCACGCCCGACACGGTGATCAATGCCTACCAGCATGCAATCGATAAACTGGTCGCAGAGAAAGGGTATCAGAGCTGGGACGTGATCAGCCTGCGCGCCGACAACCCGCAAAAAGAGGCCCTGCGCGCGAAATTCCTCAACGAGCACACCCACGGCGAAGACGAAGTGCGCTTTTTCGTGGAAGGCGCAGGGCTGTTCTGCCTGCACATTGGCGATGAGGTTTACCAGGTCCTGTGCGAGAAAAACGATCTGATTTCCGTACCTGCGGGCACGCCGCACTGGTTTGATATGGGCTCAGAGCCGAACTTCACCGCCATCCGTATTTTCGATAACCCAGAAGGCTGGGTAGCGCAATTTACGGGTGATGCGATTGCGGATGCATATCCGCGGTTAGCATGATGTTTTCGCCCTCTCCCTCAAGGGAGAGGGGGTCTAAGAGACTTCACATACGCCACTAGCTGATCCAGCACAATTCCCCACCCTTCATGAAAGCCCATCTGTTCGTGCTGTTCACGGATTTCCGCCGTCGGATGACGGGCAATGGCGGTATAGCGGGTTTTGCCTTCACCCGCATCTTCCAGCAGCAGGATCGCCGTCATAAAGGGCTTCTCGGCCGGTTTCCAACCTTCGGTATAGCCATCGGTAAAGACAAGCTTCTTGCCTGGATCGATTTCAAGGAACACGCCCTTGTTATCCATCCGCTGCCCGTCGACCTCAAATACGGTGTTAAACCGACCGCCCACCCGCAGATCAAGGTCGCATTCAGTCACCTTATGGGGGGTCGGAATGAAGAAGTTTTTGATGTGTTCCGGCGTCGTCCAGCAGAGCCACAGCAGGTCGCGTGGCACATCAACCACGCGTTCAAGCTTTAAGTCGGTATTCGGGTCAAGCGTCACGATTCTGTCCTCTTAAGGGAAACCCTTAAAGGATAGCCGGACTCAGGAGAATTTCCCCTTCGCCACCTCTTGCGGCGTGACGACGCCCGTGTCCAGCACCCAGCCGCTAATCAGCGACGCCGGAGTGACGTCAAAGGCCGGGTTATAGACCTGCGCGTGTTCAGGTGCCCACTGCACCGCACCAAAACTCCCCGCTACGCCCGTCACTTCGCTCGCCGCGCGCTGTTCGATAGGGATCGTTTCACCGTTTGGGCAGTCGGGATCGAGCGTGGTGTGCGGCGCGGCAACGTAGAACGGGATGCCGTGGAACTTCGCCAGTACCGCCAGCGAGTAGGTGCCAATTTTATTCGCCACGTCGCCGTTGGCAGCAATGCGATCGGCCCCGACCCACACGGCATCGACCTGCCCTTTCGCCATCAGGCTGGCCGCCATGGAATCGGTAATCAGGCGATACGGCACTCCCAGCTCGCCAAGCTCCCACGCGGTCAGCCTTCCGCCCTGCAGCAGAGGGCGCGTTTCATCCACCCATACGCTGCTGACGTTGCCTTCCTGATGCGCGCGGGCAATCACGCCCAGCGCCGTCCCCACGCCCGCCGTTGCCAGCCCGCCGGTGTTGCAGTGGGTCAGCAGGCGGCTGCCGGGCTTCACCAGCACGCTACCCGCCTGCGCGATGGCGTCACAAAGCTGTTTGTCTTCGTCAATTAACCGCAGCGCCTCTGCCACCAGTGCCGGAACATATTCTTCCTGCCAGAGCGCCAGCTTCATGCGGTCGAGGTTGTTCATCAGGTTTACCGCCGTCGGGCGGGATGCACGCAGCGTTTCCAGCGCTGCTGCCAGCGCATCGCGGCTTTGGCCGTTTTCCGCCAGCAGTGCCAGCAGCAGGCTTGCAGAAAGACCAATCAGCGGCGCCCCGCGCACGCGGAGAGCGTGGATGTGGCCAACCAGCGCGTCTACCGTCGAGGCATCCAGCCAGCGTTTCTCCTGCGGAAGCGCCTGCTGGTCGAGAATAAAGAGCTGATTTTCCACCACCCGCAGGCTGGTCGTCTGTAATGTCTGCATGTCGTTAATTCCCTGTTGCGTTGTTGTATCACATTGTGTCAGGATGAAATCCAGATGTATAGACGTCTAAATGTCTTTATTACCAAATCAGTGAGGAACAGGCAATGTCGCAATACCGTACCTTTACCGCCCAGGACGCCGTGGAGTATGCAAAGCAGTTTGGCGGCCTTGATGACCCATCATCTCTGGTGGAGGCGCAGGAAGTGGGCGACGGCAACCTCAATCTGGTATTCAAGATTTTCGACAGCGCAGGCGTGAGCCGGATCATCGTAAAGCAGGCGCTGCCCTACGTGCGCTGCGTCGGGGAGTCCTGGCCGCTGACGCTCGATCGCGCCCGCCTCGAGGCTGAAACGCTGGTCGAACATTTTCAGCACAGCCCCCAGCATACGGTCAAAATCCATCATTTCGATCCGGCCCTGGCGGTGATGGTAATGGAAGATCTCTCCAGTCATAGCATCTGGCGCGGCGAGCTGATTAAAAACACCTTCTACCCGCAGGCCGCTCGCCAGCTGGGCGAATACCTTGCGCACACCCTGTTCCATACCAGCGATTTCTATTTGCACCCGCACGAGAAAAAAGCGCAGGTGGCAAAATTCATTAATCCGGAAATGTGTGAGATCACCGAAGATCTGTTCTTCAACGATCCGTACCAGATCCACGAACGTAACAACTACCCTGCCGAACTGGAAGGCGACGTGGCGGCGCTGCGCGATGACGCCCAGCTAAAGGTTGCCGTGGCGTCGCTCAAGCACCGTTTCTTCTCGCAGGCTGAAGCGCTGCTACACGGCGATATTCACAGCGGGTCGATTTTCGTTGCCGACGGCAGCCTGAAGGCCATCGACGCCGAGTTTGGCTACTTCGGCCCAATAGGTTTTGATATCGGTACGGCTATCGGCAACCTGCTGCTGAACTTCTGCGGCCTGCCGGGGCATCTGGGCATTCGCGATGCCGCCGCCGCCCGTGAACAGCGTCTGACCGACATTCAGGAACTGTGGAATACCTTCGCAGAACGCTTCCAGACGCTGGCAAACGACAAAACACGCGATGCCGCACTGGGTGCACCCGGCTATGCCTCTGAATTCCTGAAAAAGGTCTGGAAAGACGCCATCGGTTTTTGCGGTACGGAGTTGATTCGCCGCAGCGTGGGGTTGTCACACGTGGCGGATCTCGACACCATTGCGGACGACGCCATGCGCCACGAATGCCTGCGCCACGCCATTACTCTCGGCAGGGCGTTGATTGTGATTGCCGATCGTGTCGACAGCGTGGAAGAGCTGGTGGCGCGCGTGCGTCAGTACAGTTAAGTTTCCCCCTCATCCTGCGGGAGAGGGGGTTTTAACCCCCATATTCAATCACCGACAGCCCGCCGTTATAATCCGTGCTGTAAATAATTCCCTGCGCGTCCACAAACACATCGCAGGACTGGATCACCCGCGGGCGGTTTGGTCGCGTATCCATCATCTTCTCGGGTGCTGCAGGCACCAGCGCGCCCGTTTCAACCGGACGATACGGATTCGAAATGTCGTATGCGCGCACGCCCGCATTCTGGTAGGTGGCAAAGATCAGCGTGGAGCTGATAAAGCTCCCCGGCCGGTTCTCGTGCAGGTTATGCGGGCCAAAGTGCGCCCCTTTCGCCACGTAGTCAATTTCATCCGGCTGCGGAAAAGTGGAGATACTCACCGGGTTCGACGGCTCGCGAATATCAAATAGCCAGATCGGCTTTTCGCCGTCCTCCTGGTTATCGAGCACCGCTTCGTCGAGTACCACCAGCAGATCGCGGTCCGGCAACGGTAGCGCGGTATGTGTCCCCCCACCAAACGGCGGGCTCCAGTTGCGGTGGCTGATTAACGCCGGCTGGGTTCGGTCTTTCACGTCCAGCAGCGTCAGGCCACCATCCCGCCAGCTGGCGTAAGCCGTGTCGCCCGCAATAATCGCATGATGCAGCGCGTAGCGTTTCCCCTCCGGCCAGTCCGGCTGCTCACCTTCAGCCTGGTGCATTCCCGGCAGCCACCAGCGCCCCGCCACTTCGGGTTTGCGCGGGTCGGCCAAATCGACGGTCAGGAAGATGTAATCGGTAAAGCCGTCAATCAGCGCTGAGACATACGCCCAGCGCCCGCCGACGTACCAGATACGATGAATGCCGATGCCGTTCAGCGATAAAAAGCCGATTTCACGCGGTTTATCCGGCGTCGAAATATCAAACACGCGCAGCCCGGCGCTCCAACTTTTGTCCTGCACATCGCTGACGGTCTGCCCCACCTGGCGGGTGTAGTAAACCTTCTCATCGGCGAAGCGGGCATCGGCAAACAGGTCGCGGGCGTTAATCACCAGCAGCAGGTCGTCATGCGCCTGAAGATGCACATTCCAGGTGCCAGGTGGCGCAGGCACGTAGCCTGCCGCTTTCGGTTTTTTCGGGTCGCGCACGTCCACAATCGAAAACCCCTGCGACACCATATGCCCGATGTAGGCAAAACCACGATGCACCATCAGCTGCACGCCGTCTGGCCGACCGCCCTGGTCGCTGTGGCCAATCAGCCGCATATTGCGGCTGTATTCGGGCGTGGGCAGACCACTCATTTATTTTTCGCTTCCAGCGTCGCAAACCACGGGGCGATAAAGTCTTCGGTTTGGCCCCAGCCAGGAATGATTTTACCCAGCGACGCCACGTTCACCGTCCCCGGCTGCGCGGTCAGCAGCGCCTGCGGGATCGCGGCAGCTTTAAAATCGTAAGTTGCAGGCGTAGTTTCACCGGCAATCTTGTTGGCAATCAGGCGCACGTTGGTAGCGCCAATCAGCTTAGGATCCACCGCCACGCTCACCTTCCACGGGCTGCCGGATTCACGCATCAGCTGCAGATCCTGGTTGGAGATATCGATGCTGTAGAGTTTGATTTCGGTACGGCCATTTTCTTTCAGCGCTTTATACGCGCCCTGGCTGAAGGCATCCCAGGTTCCCCAGATGGCGTCGATTTTGCCTTTCGGGTATTTCGCTAAAATCGCACCGACTTTGTTAGCGGTATCACCCTGCACGTCAGACGACACCGCGCCGATGGACTCCAGCTCTTTGATGTCCGGATACTGTTTTTGCATCTCTTTGTACGCCGCCTGACGGCGTTCCATCGGCGGGAAGCCGGCAACCCACAGCTTGACGATGTTGGCTTTGCCGTTGAAATCTTTCGCCAGCTGGCCGAAGGAGAGATGGGTCAGGGAGGCATCATCCTGTTGGGTGACGGTCACGCCCGGGATTTCGCCGTTGACGGCGGTATCAAACACCGACACTTTGATCCCGGCATCCACCGCTTTTTTCACCAGCTCGGTCGAATAAGGGTCGCGTCCCTGAGAAAGGATAATCCCGTCATATTTTTGGCCTATCGCCTGGTTCACGAAGTCCTGGAATTTGGCGTCATCGCCGTTGCTTAAAAAGGTGCTGACCTTAAAGCCGAGTTTTTTCCCTTCCTGAATCGCCCCGGCGACAAACTGGGTCGTGTTGTCATCAGAGCCGAGGTTGCGGATCACCGCAATGCGAATAGGGCCTTCGTGGCTGGCAATGGCTGCCGGAACCGGCGCAGGCGTTGCCGCGAAGCCTGGCTGCGCGGTCAATAAGCCCAGCGCCACCAAAGAGAGAGCGATTTTTTTCATTTTATTATCCCGTTGTGTTGTTTCAAGTCGTTAGCGTTTTTGTACGTAGGTCAGCGCCAGCGCCACGGCGAGCACCAGCCCTTTTATAATGTCCATCGCGTAATAGGGCACTGAAAGCATCACCAGTCCGTTCGACAGCACGCCGAGTATGATCGCCCCCACCAGCGTTCCCAGCGCATTGGGTTTACCGGAGCCTGCCAAAGAGAAGCCAATCCACGCCGCGGCCACCGCATCCATCAGATAACCGCCGCCAGAATTAACCTGCGACGAACCAATGCGCGAGGCCAGCAAAATGCCGCCCAGCCCTGCCAGCAGAGAGGCAATCACGTAGGCCGCCACCTTGTAGCGCGTGGTGCGAATGCCGGAGAGACGCGCCGCTTCCGGGTTGCCGCCAATAGCGTACATGCGTCGACCGTGGGTCGTCAGCGACAGCGCCAGCTGCGCCAGAATCGTCACCACCAGCATGATAATCACGATGGTCGGCACCTGCCCCAGCAGGCTAAACGCCGCCGGAATGGTCCCTTCCGCCATGTCGCCACTCGGCAGCACCATGTTCTCGGTAATCGAGCCGCCGTAGCTGTAGGTCATCGCCACGCCCTGGACCACAAACAGGCTGGCAAGCGTGGCAAGCATGTCTGGAATACGCAGGATGACGATCAAAAACGCGTTGAACAGCCCAACCAGCGTACAGAGCGCAAGCGTGATAAGAATCGACTCGGTGGTATCGAAGCCGTGCCAAACAAAGAGCGATATCACCAGCGCATTGGCCAGCGAGGCCGTTGAACCGACGGACAGATCAAACCCGCCGATGGTGAGCGAAATCGACACCCCAATGGCAATCACCGTGACGATGGCAATGGATCGCAAAATGTTGATGATATTGTTTGGATCAAGGAAGTTGTCCGACGCCAGGCCAAAAACGGCCACCAGCACGACGACGGTTAGCAACATGCCCCACTTATAAAGAAAATCGAAAAATTGCTGACGGCCAGACGCCGCCGCAGTGACTGAAAGGGCCTTGCTCACGACGCCGTTCCTCCGGTTGAATAATAAAGTAATGTCTCTTCCCGGGCCTCGGCCCCGGCGATTTCCGCCACGATACGTCCGTCCCATAGCACGCAGATGCGGTCGCACAATCCCACCAGCTCGGCAAACTCCCCGGAGGCGTAAATCACCCCTTTCCCTTCGCGCGCCAGGCCATCAATCAGCTGAAAGAGATCGGTTTTTGCTTTCACGTCGACGCCTTTGGTCGGCTCATCGAAAATTAAAATTCTGGCGTCATTGCGCAGCCATTTACCGATGGCCACCTTCTGCTGGTTCCCCCCTGACAGGCGGCGCAGCACCTGCCCCGGCCCACGCGCACGCACGCCGACGCGCGCAATCACCTCTTCAGCCCAGCGCCACGCCTGACGATGTCCAAACAGGCCCCAGCGCGAAAAACGGTTATCCGCCGCGACGGCCAGGTTCATGCTCACCGACTCATCAATAAAGATGCCCTCTTTACGCCGCTCTTCCGGTACCAACGCCAGCCCGCGCAGCACCGAATCTGCCGGGTCGCGCGGCCGCCAGGGCTGGTGATACAGCTCGCCCCGCTCAACGCGGCTTTTGCTGGCACCGAACAACGCTTTACAGAGTTCGGTTTTCCCTGCTCCCGCCAGCCCGGCAATCCCGAGGATTTCGCCTTTGCGCAGCTGTAACGAGATATCCTTCAGCAACGCGTCGTCCTGCAGTCCTTCGACCCGCAGCAGCGTTTCATCGCCGTGTGGCGGGCGCTTAGGCGGGTAGATATCGCTTAGCACGTGACCAAGCATCTTCTCAACAATCGCTTCGCCGCTGAGCTCCGCCATCGGGCCAGACTCAATCAGCTTGCCGTCGCGCAGCACCGTTAAGGTGTCGCAGATGGCTTTCAGCTCGTGAATACGATGAGAGATAAACACGACGGCGATGCCCTGCTCCTGCAGCCGTTTCACCACGGCAAACAGGCGCTCGCTTTCGTGGGCATCCAGCGGTGCCGTCGGTTCGTCGAGGATCAAAAAACGGCAGTGATGCGAGAGCGCCCGCGCGAGCAAAATCTGCTGCTTCTCGGCCAGCGTACAGCTGTCGATGGAACGGCGAACATCAAGCGACACATCCAACTGGGCCAACGCCTGTCTCGCCTGCTGGCGAATAGCCCGCCAGCGGTAGCGGTGCCCCGGCTGCGCCAGCCGATCGAGCATGATGTTTTCCGCAATGCTTAAGCCCGGGATCAGCGCCACATCCACTTCCTGCTGGACGAGATGAATCCCCAGCCGTTTAGCATCAAGCGGCTCGCGGATATTCACCGGCTGGTTGTTAATGCAGATCTCGCCTTCGTAATGATCATGCGTCCCGCACAGTACCGCCATCAGCGTCGATTTCCCCGCGCCGTTCGCGCCGGTCAGCGCATGCACAGATCCGCCGGTCAGCGTGAAGTCCACACGCGACAGCGCCTGAAAGCCGGAAAAGGCCAGGCTTACACCGCGCATCTCAAGGCGACTGGAAACCATCGCGTTAAATCCTTCATTAATATTTTGATTTATGGAATTTTTCACAGCTCCGGTTGACTGACAACGACGGAAAAGGCATAAGATAAAGCAAAATAATATTAGCCATCCGGATGTCCAGACATAACATCGGGTTAGCGCTTCCTAAAAAAGGACAACACAATGAGCATCACCGATATCCGCGTCGTGCCCGGCCCGGCAAACTACTTCTCTCACCCCGGCAGCCTTGCGCATCTGAATGAATTCTTTACCCCGGAGCAGCTTTCCCGCGCGGTGTGGATCTACGGCGAACGCGCAATAGATGCCGCTCGCCCCTTCCTGCCGGAGAGCTTCAGCGCGCCGGGGGCGAAACATCTGCTGTTTAAAGGTCACTGCAGCGAGCGCGACGTGACCCATCTGGTGAATGAATCCGGCAGTGAAGCCCGCGTGGTGATTGGCGTTGGCGGCGGTGCGGTGATGGATACCGTCAAGGCCGTGGCGCGTCGTTTAGGGGTTCCGTTCGTGGGTATTCCCACCATTGCCGCCACCTGTGCGGCATGGACTCCCCTCTCCGTCTGGTATAACGATGCCGGCCAGGCGCTGCAGTTTGAAATTTTCGACGACGCCAACTTTCTGGTGCTGGTGGAGCCGCAAATCATCCTTAACGCCCCGGCCGAGTACCTGCTGGCCGGTATCGGTGACACCCTGGCGAAGTGGTACGAGGCGGTCGTGCTGGCCCCGCAGCCAGAAAATCTGCCGCTGACCGTGCGTCTGGGCATCAACGGCGCGCTGGCGATCCGTGATGTCTTGCTGGAACACAGCGAAGAGGCGCTGGCTGACCAGCAACGTGGTGACCAGACGCAGGCGTTTCGGGACGTGGTGGATGCGATCGTCGCCGGTGGCGGGATGGTCGGCGGCCTGGGTGAACGTTATACCCGCGTGGCCGCAGCGCACGCGGTACATAACGGCTTAACCGTGTTGCCGCAGACGGAAAAATACCTTCACGGCACCAAGGTGGCCTATGGCATTCTGGTGCAAAGCGCCTTGCTTGGGCAGGATGACGTGCTGGCACAGCTGGTTGCAGCCTATCAGCGCTTCAACCTGCCGACCACGCTTCGTGAACTGGAGGTGGATATCCACAATCGCGACGAGCTGGACAAGGTTATTGCTCATACCCTGCGCCCGGTGGAGTCGATTCACTTCCTGCCGGTAGAACTGACCCCAGACGTTCTGCGCGCCGCGTTTGAGAAGGTGGAATCCTTCAACCGTTAATCGCACCGACCGTCTATACCTAATGATGATTCTCACCACTCTCACAACGAGGTCATCATGCAGATCGATTTAACAGGTAAGAAGGCGCTGGTCACCGGCGCCAGCCGTGGATTAGGTCGTGCTATTGCGCTGTCACTGGCACGCGCCGGTGCCGATGTGGTTATTACGTATGAAAAATCCGCTGATAAAGCCCAGGCCGTCGCCGATGAGATAAAGGCGCTTGGGCAACACGGCGAGGCCATACAGGCCGACAGCGCCAATGCGCAGGCCATTCAGGATGCCGTCACGCAGGCTGCGCGAACCCTCGGGGGTCTGGACATTCTGGTCAACAACGCCGGAATTGCGCGCGGCGGGCCGCTAGAAGCGCTGACGCTTGAGGATATTGACGCAATGATCAACGTCAACATCCGTGGCGTGGTGCTTACCATCCAGGAAGCACTGGTGCATATGTCTGACGGCGGACGCATTATCAATATCGGCAGCTGTCTGGCAAACCGGGTGGCGATGCCCGGTATTGCCGTCTATGCGATGACCAAATCCGCACTTAACTCCCTTACCCGCGGTCTGGCGCGGGATCTGGGTCCGCGCGGCATTAACGTTAATCTTGTGCATCCCGGCCCGACCAACAGCGATATGAACCCAGAGGATGGCGAACAGGCGGAAGCCCAGCGCCAGATGATTGCCATAGGGCACTACGGCCAGCCGGAAGATATCGCCGCTGCCGTCACCTTCCTCGCAAGCCCTGCCGCCGGGCAGATCTCGGGAACAGGTCTGGATGTCGATGGCGGTTTAAACGCCTGACCGCACATTTTCTGCAAGCCTCTGCCGCCCGGCAGAGGCGTTTTCGAGCCGCCTCGACGATTCGCATTTTGCCGCTATTCCCCGCCGTTTCAGCGCTCTACAGTGCCCCATAAGAAATTCGGAATTTATCTAATAGTCTTATCATTTCCTTATATTTTGTGTGGGCGTACAGTGGAGGTACGGATGAAGATTGTTTGGTCAAAAAAAGCGGATAAGCAGTTCTCTAAAATCGAGACCAGATACCAAGGCCGTATCAAATCCAGACTGGAAAAAATGGATGACAAAGCAGCACCAGCCTCGGATATCAAGAAATTATCGTCCCCCGAAAATCATTACAGGCTGCGATTAGGCGACTACAGGGTCTTTTACACCCTGGACGATCCGCCGGGCGATACCTGCTACGTGGTACTGGTAAAACGCAGAACAACTACCACTTACCTTCATGAGGAGCATACGGAATATGACTATTCAGTTCATAAATGATGAAGAAGGAAAAAAACAATATGTCGTCATTCCCTACAGTGAATACTTTCGTATGCGCTTAGCCATGCTGGAATATGACGACGAGAATGAAAACGACTGGGAAGACATCCCTTACGCATCAGATATCTACGACGACGTGCTGCTCCCTGGGGAAGTGTGCGACGTGATGCATAACGAAAACGTCAGCCTTCAGGCTGCCTGGCGCATCCTGCGCGGGCTGTCTCAACAGGAAGTGGCCGACAAACTCGGCATCAGCCAGTCTGCAGTGTCACAGCTTGAATCTCTGGACTCTCGCCCGCAAAAACGCACTCGCGAAAAGCTGGCAGCGATCTACGGCTGTAAGCAGGAGCAAATCAGCCTCTACTTACCGAAAGAGGGTTAACAGCACTTCGCACCACCCTTGCCGCCGTATCGGGCATCCTGGCGATCGCGGAAGAATGCTTCGTAGGTCATCGGCGTTTGGTCAGGATGGTTGACGCGCATATGCTCGACGTAGTTGTCGTAGTCCGGCACGCCAATCATCATTTTGGCGGCCTGGCCCAGGTATTTACCTGCTTTGGAGAGGGTGTCGAACATAGGTCGTTTCTCGCTTATTTCTCTCTCCCCAATGGGGTGAGAGTGCTCTACGTCCCCTCTCCCCTTTGGGGAGAGGGTTAGGGTGAAGGGTAATGTTAATGCGCCCCTTTTGCCTGGGTCACAATCTCACCCAGGTTTTCTGGCATTGGCTCATACGGCGTCTCTTTCGCCGTCGGCTTGTCTTCTTTCAGTGCCGCCAGCGCGGTCTTCAGAGAATACAACGCCAGCACCACGACCACCACCATAAAGAAGATGGTCAGCCCGGCATCCAGACGGTTGTTAAACACCAGCTGCGACAGCTGTGATTCCGTATACTGCGCCGGGATCTTACCGCTGTCGATCATGGCCTGGAACTTGTTGGCAATCGCCAGGAAACCGATTTTGTTATCCGGGCTGAAGGCTTTCTGCCAGCCTGCCGTGAGGGTACAAATCAGCAGCCACGACGTTGGCAGCAATGCCACCCAGGCGTAACGCTGGCGCTTCATCTTGAACAACACTACCGCACAAAGCATCAGCGCCATACCCGCCAGCATCTGGTTGGCGATGCCGAACAGCGGCCACAGCGTGTTAATACCGCCCAGCGGATCCACCACCCCTTGATGCAGGAAGTAACCCCACGCCAGTACGCACAGCCCCGTTGCCAGCAGGTTTGCCGGTAAGGAATCGGTACGTTTGAGGCCCGGCGAGATCACGCCCAGCAGATCCTGCAACATAAAGCGCGCCGCGCGCGTCCCCGCATCCACCGCCGTCAAAATAAACAGCGCTTCAAACAGAATCGCAAAGTGATACCAGAACGATACCCCCATTAGCCCGCCCATCGCGCCGTGCAGAATGTACGCCATGCCAACCGCCAGCGTGGGTGCGCCACCGGCACGGGAGATGATGGACTGCTCGCCCACTTCGTTTGCAATGCTGGTTAATGTTTCAGGGGTTATAGCAAAGCCCCAGCCGCTCACCACCTGCGCCGCAGACGCCACCACGTCAACGGTCCCGGCCGGAGCCAGCACCGCCATCGGGCTGTTCATGGCGAAGTACACGCCCGGATCGATAATACAGGCGGCAACCAGCGCCATAATGGCGACGAAGGACTCCATCAGCATGCCGCCGTAACCAATCAGGCAGGCCTGATTTTCATTGGCCAGCATCTTCGGCGTGGTGCCGGACGCAATCAGCGCATGGAAACCCGACACCGCACCGCAGGCGATGGTGATAAACAGGAACGGGAACATATTGCCGGTCCAAACCGGGCCGGTTCCGTCAATAAACTTGGTCAGCGCAGGCATGGTCAGGGTCGGGCGCATAATCAGAATGCCGATGGCCAACCCAACAATAGTGCCGATTTTGAGGAACGTAGACAGATAATCACGCGGGGCCAGCAGCAGCCACACCGGCAGCACCGCCGCCACAAAACCGTAGCCCACCAGCATCCACGTCAGCTGTATGCCAGTAAAATCGAAGAACGGTGCCCACGTTGGGCTTTCAGCCACCCAGCCACCCGATATAATGGCGAAGACTAGCAGCACCAGGCCAATCACCGACACTTCGCCAATACGGCCCGGGCGCAGGTAGCGGATGTAAATCCCCATAAACAACGCCAGCGGAATGGTGAAGGCCACGGTGTAGGTGCCCCACGGGCTGTGGGTCAACGCTTTGACCACAATCATCGCCAGCACTGCCAGGATGATCACCATGATCATAAAGGTCGCCACCAGTGCAATCACGCCGGCGGTCGCCCCCATCTCCTCTTTCACCAGCTCACCCAGTGAACGCCCATCGCGGCGGGTAGAGACAAACAGCACCATAAAGTCCTGCACCGCGCCCGCCAGTACCACCCCGGCGAGGATCCAAATCATCCCCGGCAGGTAGCCCATTTGCGCCGCCAGCACCGGCCCCACCAGCGGGCCAGCTCCGGCAATGGCCGCAAAGTGGTGACCAAACAGCACTTTTTTGTCGGTAGGCACGTAGTCCAGCCCGTCATTATGACGAACGGCGGGCGTCATGCGCGTGGCGTCGACCCCCAGCACGGTCTTCGCGATATAACGGCCATAAAAACGATATGCGATCAGATAAATGCAGACGGAGGCGACAACGATCCAGAGCGCATTGATCTGTTCCCCCCGGTTGAGGGCGATGTAGCCCAGGGCAAATGCTCCCACAACGGAGAGCACTGCCCACATAAGGTATTTCCCTGAGTTGTTCATAGTTGTTATCCGTTGTGGCGAAACAGTGAGATGTTACATTTTGTTTCTAGAACAACCGCGAAAATTTAACAACCTGGAAACGTAATAATGTGTGGTCAAACCAGACATTTACACCACAGTGTTAAGCCGATCACCTTCGTGCCGTCACCGGTCACACTTTTGCCTTTTTCAGCCTGCCACCTTCTTACGGAATGATTTGTATCATTTTTTTTGGTCAAAACCTCGCCAGAATGACCCTGCGCGATCGCGCGCATACAAGGATAAGGATATGAAAAGTTCATTACCTCAGGATCGCAAGGTTGGGCCCGGCGCCTATTTCGCGCTGGCATTCGCAGCCGTTTTCTTTTCTGGCCTGCTGGGCGGAAAAGAGTGGTACGGCGTCTTTGATTTCACCACGCTCAACGGGGCATTTGGCAAAGTGGTTAGTAAAGCCAGTCTGGACGACGGCACCCTGACGACCGCCACCAGCGCCTTTCGCGGCACCGGCGGCAGCGGCGCAATGGACGGGTTCCTCTTCGCCCTCGGTCTCATTCCGGCAGTCATGTTTGCGCTGGGAATGATTAACGTGTTGGAGCATTACGGCGCGCTGCGCGCTGCTCGTCAGCTCTTAACGCCGCTGCTGCGCCCGCTATTAGGCATTCCTGGCACCGCCGGGCTGGCGCTGATTGGCAGCCTGCAAAGCACCGACGTAGGCGCGTCCCTCACCCGAAGCCTCTCCGACGAAGGGCAGATCGGCGAAAAAGAAAAAGATGTCTTCGCCATGTTCCAGTTCTCCGCCGGGGCGATGATTACCAACTTTTTCTCTTCCGGCGCGATCCTCTTTACGCTTATCGCCGTTGACGGCACGGCGGCGGTACCAACGTCCATTGGTGCCTGCATTGCGGTGATGTTCATCATGAAGATCGTTGGCGCGAACGTGCTGCGCCTGATCTTAACCTTCACCGGCAAAGAAACCCCGGTGGAACACCCGGCAAAAGGAGAAGCGGTATGAGCGCCCCACAGTCTAACCCCGTGATTACCGATGTGTTCGTCGAAGGGGCGCGCAAAGGCTGGAGCATTGCCACCGGCAACACCCTGCCTAACGTGGTGATGGCCTTTATCATCATCAAAGCGCTGGAAATCACCGGCGCGCTGAAAGGGCTAGGGATGATCTTCGCCCCGCTAATGGGGCTGTTTGGCCTGCCTGGCGAAGCCGCCGCCGTGCTGATTGGCGGCTGGATGTCGATGGGCGGCGGGATCGGCGTCGCCATCGGTCTGTTTGATAAAGGCATTATTACCGGCGAGCACCTGGCGATACTGACTCCCGCCATCTACCTGATGGGCTCGCAAGTGCAGTATCTCGGCCGCATTCTGGGCGTGATTGGCACCCGCGCCAAACGTATCCCGCTGATGATCGCCATTTCGGTGATCAATGCTTTCTTAGCCATGCTGCTGATGCGCATAATTCTCTGAACAGGACGTGAACATGAATCTTGACCACTACATTGAAGAGCTAAAAACCCTGGTGAACGTGGACTGCGGAACCCAGACGATTGAAGGCGTAGCAGCCGTTGCAGGCGTCATGCAGCAGCTCTGGCAGCGCGAAGGCTGGCACACCGAACAGGTGGATCTGGGCGCTAAGGTCGGCCCCGGCGTGTTCGTCAGCAACAAACCGCAGTCGGAGCGCTTTGACGTTCTGCTGGTCGGCCATCTGGATACTGTGTTTGCCCCCGGCACCGTGGCCGAGCGCCCGATGAGCGCAGACGATACCCACCTCTACGGCCCCGGAGTATCGGATATGAAGAGCGGGCTTCTGAATATTTTGTGGGCGATGCGTCAGCTTGACGCAGCCGACAAAGATCGCCTGTCCATTGCCGTTGCGATGAACCCGGACGAAGAAACGGGCTCGGTGTATTCCCACGAATGGATCGGCGAGCTGGCTAAACGCGCCCGCTGCGTGCTGGTGTGCGAAGCCGCCCGCGCAGACGGCTCGCTGGTGAAAGCGCGTAAAGGCATGGCGGGCTATCACCTCACCTTCAGCGGCGTGGCGGCACACGCGGGTAACGATCCGGAGAAAGGCCGCTCGGCAATTACCGCGCTGGCAAACAGCGTTATCGCCATTAATGCGCTGACCGACCTGGCGCGCGGCACCACGCTCAACGTTGGGGTCATACAGGGCGGCAGCGCGGCCAACGTGGTTGCGGACAAAGCCGTCGCCGAACTCGACCTGCGCTTCTGGGAAAACGACGAGTACGACCGGGTGAATCAGGCGCTGGCAGACTTATGTGAAAAAGGCTTTTTAGACGGCGTAACCGCTTCGCTGACGCGGGTAAATCACAAACCTGCGATGGCAGCAAGCGTTGCCACGCAGGAACTGATGCAGCAGGTTGAAGCAGCAGGCAGGGAGGAAGGTATCGCCATTACCTGGCAGGCGGTCGGCGGCGGCAGCGATGCCAACCACACCGCCGCGCTGGGCATCCCGACGCTCGACGGCTTTGGGCCGGTTGGCGCGGGGTTCCACAGCCCGGCGGAATGGCTTGCTAAGGCGTCAATTGAGCCGAGAATTCGGTTACTTAAACGCGTTGTCTCAATGCTGTAAGCATTTCCCCCTCACCCTCTCCCCTTCGGGGAGAGGGTGAGGGGCGAGTCGCCGCACAAAACTACCCCAGCACCATGGTACTCAACCGGCAGGTACAGCAGCGCCGCCCCTGTTCGTCGAACACCACAATCTCCCAGCTCTGACTGGAACGCCCTAAATGCAGCGGCTGGCACACGCCGCGCACCTTCCCCTGCGACACCGCGCGGTGATGCGTGGCGTTTAGCTCCGTTCCTACCACGTTCTGCCCGTCACGGGTCATCAGAAAACCGGCCATCGACCCTAGCGTTTCCGCCAGCGCCGCCGATGCCCCGCCGTGAAGCAGGCCAAACGGCTGATGGGTACGCGCATCCACCGGCATCTCGGCTTCCAGCGTGTCGTCGCCGATGCGGGTATAAACGATGCCCAGATGCGCCACCATGGTGTTCAGGCTCGTGGCGTTCAGCTCTTCGAGCGATAAATGACGTTTCCAGATCATTTACGCCCCCAGCGTGGAGCCGCCGTCCACCACGATATCCTGCAGGGTGATATGGCTGGCTGCTTCAGAGGCGAGGAACAAAATCGTGCCGGCTATTTCCTGCGGACGGGCAATTTTACCCAGCGGAATGCCGAGCTTAAACTGCTCGCCGAATCCGCGGATCCGCAGCTGCTCTGCATCGTCGCTTTTCCACAGGGTACGCTGCATATCGGTGTCCGTTGACCCCGGAGAAACCAGGTTACAGCGCACGCCGCTGCCCGCCAGCTCCAGCCCGACGGTCAGCGCCAGGCTTTTCAGCGCGGCTTTCGACGCGCCATACGCACTCATGCCGATGCGCGGCGTGTGCGCGGCATCAGACGCCACGGTGACAATCGCCCCGCCCTGCTGACGACGGAACTGGCCCATCGTCTGCTGGAACAGATTAAATGCCCCGCCAACATTGACCGCGAAGGTTTGCTGCCAGTCCTCCTGCGAGAGCTGGTCCGTCGCCCCCATGCGCAGAATACCGGCCGCATTTACCAGCACGTCCAGACGCTCAAGCGTCGTCAGCAAACGGCCGCATACCTCGTTGACCTGTGCAGCATCAGCTACGTTCAGCGTTTCGATGGCGAAGGGATAATCTCCCTGTGGAAATGCCAGATCGAAGCCTGTTACCTGCGCGCCCGCCTCAACGAAGGCCAGCGCGGTGGCATACCCGATGCCTTTCCCCGCCCCTGTTACCCAGACGGTTTGGCCGCTAAAATCGAACCCTGCCATTACTTCACCTCGCGGGAAAGCAGCGCCCACCAGGCGTCGATGGTCGGGTTTTTCGCCAGCATCACGAAGTCGATATCCCCGTGCACTTTACGCCAGCGGGCAGCCAGCGCCATCATGCGCACCGAGTCCAGGCCGTAATCGATCAGGTTTTCGTCATCCATCGGCTCGTCAGATTCATCCAGCAGCGGCAGGATGATGTCGCGCAGCGCCGCTTTCGAGGCCGGAACGGACGGCAGCAGCTCGTCGGTCATCACCACGCGGCCAGAGCGGCCTGCCACGTAGTTGAGGGACATCAGGTGCTCGTCGCGGGTGAAATCCGCCAGCGCGTCGGCGATAAAGAACGGTTTGATGTCACGCATAAACGCATCGGTGGCGGTCGTCATGCAGCCAATATGCGCGTACACGCCGGCGATCAGCAGCTGGTTACGTCCCGTCTCTTTCAGCATCTGCTCCAGCGGCGAGCGGTGGAACGCGCTATAGCGCCACTTCACCAGCACGGTATCGGCTTCGTCCGGTGCCAGCGCAGCTACAATCCGCTGTTGCTCCGGGGAGCGCGTCAGGCCGGGTCCCCACATGTCGTTCAGCAAGGCACGATCTTCATCGCTCTGCTCTTTAGGCTGGGCGGTGTAGTAAACCGGAATGTTGTGCGCTTTGCAGAAATCGCGCAGTCTGGCAATGTTTGCCACTACCTGCTGCATCATCGCGCTGTTTTCACCCCAGAAATTCAGGAAATACTCCTGCATATCGTGGATCAGCAGCGCCGCACGCTCTGGCTCAAACGCCCAGTTCACTTTGCTGGTCGGCAGGTCTGCGGCGGTCGGCAGCGCATAAGCGGTTAATTTTGGAATGGCCATACTCTGTTCCTCAGCCCTGGGCGCGTTCAGCAAGCCACAGGCGCAACTGTTTCTTATCGACTTTGCCGACCGGCGTTAACGGCAGCGTATCAACGCTCTCCACGCGGTCCGGCAGCTTGAATTCGGCAACGCCCTGCTCGCGCAGGAAGCGGCGCACCTCGACGGCTCGCAGCGGCTTTTTCACCACCAGCCAGGCGCAACTTTTCTCGCCCAGCAGGCTGTCTTCCATGCTCACCAGCGCGACGTGGATCACCGACTCATGGCGCAGCAGGAGGTTTTCGATCTCCTCGGCGGCGATCTTCTCGCCGCCGCGGTTGATCTGATCTTTCTCACGCCCCTGCACGGTGATGTAACCCTGCTCATCGATGGCGATAAGATCGCCAGAGCCGTAAAAACCGTTGGCATCGAAGGCCGTGGCGTTATGCTCCGGGCTGTTGAAATAGCCGCGGAAGGTGTACGGCCCGCGCGTCATCAGTCGCCCGACTTCGCCGCGCGGCAGCGGATCGCCGTTTTCATCCGCTACCCACACTTCGTCATCCGGACACATTGGACGACCCTGGGTATTCATAATGCGTTCCGGGGTATCGTCGAGCGCGGTGTAGTTCACTAGCCCTTCCGCCATGCCGAACACCTGCTGGAGCTGGCAGCCAATCTCTGCCGGAATCCGCGCGGCAAGCGTGGCGGACAGGCGCGCACCGCCCACCTGCAGCAGCTTCAGGGACCTCAGCTGCGCGTTGCCTGCACCCTCGGCAATCGCCTGCAGCCACAGGCTCACCGCCGGAGGCACCAGCGAGGTGACGTTAATCCGATGTTTTTCGATCAGCGGGAAGCAGAGCGTCGCGCTCGGATCGCTCGCCAGCACCACGCAGCCCCCGGCGGTGAAGATACCCAGCGATCCGGGAGAACTCATGGCGTAGTTATGCGCAGCCGGCAGCGCGTTCAGATAGCGGGTCTGCGCGGTAATACCGCAAATTTCATTACTGCGACGAATGCTGTAGTCGTAGTCATTGTGCGTGCGCGGGATCAGCTTCGGCGTACCGGTGCTGCCCCCTGAAAGCTGGAAAAACGCCACTTCATCAGCGGGCGTCGGGTTCGGAATGAAATTATCCGCCGGGCGGGCAATGGCGGCTTCCAGCGCATGTTCGCCTTTATCGCCGCGCAGCAGCACGACGCGCACCGAAGGATGCTGGTCCACAAATGCCTGGCGGAAATCATCACCGGCAAACAGGGCATGATCGCGATCGGCAATCAGCAGCGCGGGTGCGATCTGCGCCGCGTACGCGTTCAACTCGCTGCGCTGATGGCTAAAGAGCGCATTCACTGGCGCCACGCCCACCTGCAGCAGCGCAAAGAAGGTGATGTAGAACTCGGCCACGTTGCCGAGCTGCACCAGCGCCGTCTCGCCGCGATGAATGCCCAGCGCCTGCAGGCTTGACGCAAGGTTGTTCACCGCCTGATTAAACTCGCGGTAGGTAAAGCGACGGTCACCGTCAACGATCGCCACGGCATCGTTATCCGCATGGCGGGTCAGAATGCGGTTCAGCGGCAGATCCTGCCAGTAGCCTTTTTCACGATAGCGCCGGGCAAAATCCTCAGGCCAACGGGTAAAGGAGATGGTCATGATGGTTCCTCAGTGCAAGCCAAATACGTTGAGCATGGTGGAGAGTTTCACACCGGTTTCGCGCCACTCACCGACCGGGGACGAGGCGGGCACGATACCTGCACCGGCAAACAGGCGAACCCTGTTCTCGTGCAGGCGGGCACAGCGGATCGTCACCACCCACTCACCGTTTCCTTCGCTATCGCACCAGCCGACAATGCCGCCGAACAGTTCGCGATCGAAAGGTTCCAGTTCGGCAATCAGCTCTTTTGCCGCCTGATGCGGGAAACCGCTCAGCGCAGGCGTCGGGTGCAGCAGGCAGGCCAGAGTCAGGGCGTTCTCATTTTCGCGCGCTTCACCTTCTACCGGCGTCGCCAGGTGCCACAGCGTCGGGGTCGTAATGAGCTGTGGAGAAGACGGCATGCTCAGGTGATGGCTGCGCGGCGTCAGAACGGCCTTCATCGCCTGGGTCACCAGATCGTGCTCGTGGCGATCTTTTTCAGAGGCCAGCAGCTTGTTGCCCGCTTCTCTGTCCAGCACATCGTCCGGCTGACGGCGTGCGGAGCCTGCCAGCGGCAGGGAGCTAAAGTGCATCCCCTCTTTGCGCAGCAACAGCTCTGGGCTTGCGCCAAGCAGCACGCCACCGTCTTCCAGCGGAACGTGGAAGTTAAAGCTTGCCGGGTTCTGGGCGATCAGACGCTCCAGCAAGGCACCGCTCTCAATCTTCTGGTCGGTCGCAATATCAATCAGGCGCGATAGCACCACTTTATTTACCTGCGGCGTGGCCGTCAGCGCAGCGGCGCGAGCAACCATCTCTTCAAAGACGGGCTGCTTCGGGATCTCGGTGCGGTTTTCCATATTCAGCGCCTGCGCGCCGGAAAAATAGCGGGAAGACTGCTGCCGCGCCGGGCGAGAAAAGGTCTGCCAGCGCTGCGGAATAAACAGGGACGACGGCTTGCGGGTATCAAATGGGATAGCGCCCACCATAACCGGGTGAGCAATGCCGCTGGCTTTCGCTTTCTGGAAGGCCTGGGCTAATTTTTGCTGGAAGTTGCCGGCCGGGTCGTCACCGCCGACGGCGGATTCAGAGAAGCGGGCAAAGCAGCCTGACGTGGTAAAACTGCGATAAGGCGACATAAAGAAAAAGCTGTCTGATTGCAGCGTGGTCGCGGTGTGCTGGGTATCCTCAGCCAATGACGTATCCATATCATCCTCCTCAAAATGATAAAAGCAGTAATAATGATTATCATTTATATTTTCGATGGCTAACCTAATCGCACAGCGCGCCGGTGTCAACCGCAGAGCGAGCAACTTGTGCGACTATCGCTTGCATCCCTTCGTTGCATTTATGAAAATGAGAAGCATTAACTTCAACAAAAACAGGATACCGCGCTGTGAAACTCCCTGCCGTTTGCCGTAACGCCCTTCTTTTAACAGGACTTTTTGTTTTAGGACTAACCTCATCGGTTGCCGCAGACTGGCCCCGTCAGGTAACGGATAGCCACGGTGTTCACACCCTTGAAAGCAAACCGACGCGCATTGTTTCCACCAGCGTGACCTTAACCGGCTCGCTGCTTGCGATTAACGCGCCGGTGGTCGCCAGCGGGGCGACGACGCCGAACAACCGCGTGGCCGACGCGCAGGGCTTCCTGCGCCAGTGGGGCGATATCGCCAGAGAGCGCAAGCTGGCGCGCCTGTACATTGGTGAACCGAGCGCTGAAGCGGTAGCCGCCCAGATGCCGGATCTGATCTTGATCAGCGCGACCGGAGGGGATTCCGCGCTGGCGCTTTACGACCAGCTCTCTGCCATCGCCCCCACGCTTGTTATCAACTACGACGACAAAAGCTGGCAGGCGCTGCTGACGCAGCTGGGTACGATTACCGGGCAGGAAAAGCAGGCCGCCGGGCGCATTGCGGAATTCGATAAACAGCTTGCGCAGGTTAAGCAGCAGATGACGCTGCCGCCGCAGCCGGTGAACGCCATCGTCTATACTGCAGCCGCACACAGCGCCAACCTGTGGACGGCAGAATCCGCACAGGGCAAGCTGCTGCACCAGCTGGGCTTTACGCTGGCAGCGTTGCCTGCCGGGGTACAGACGTCAAAAAGCCAGGGCAAACGCCACGACATCATTCAGTTAGGCGGTGAAAACCTGGCGACGGGGCTGAACGGCGAAGGTTTATTCCTGTTTGCCGGTGACCAGAAAGACGTGGAGGCGATTTACGCGAATCCGCTGCTGGCACATTTACCGTCTGTGCAAAACAAGCGCGTTTGGGCGCTGGGGACAGAGACATTCCGCCTGGATTATTACAGCGCGATGCTGGTGTTAGACAGGCTAAATACGTTGTTTAAGTAAGACATTCCCCGCCCCTCTCCCCGTGGAGAGGGGCATGAGGGCATCAGGCCGCGCCATTGTTCAACACCACTTCCTGCCTGAACCGACGCAGCTCCACCAGCACCAGCAGCAAAATCACGCCCACAACCGCCAGCGCAAACCCGCTGATGCTCGCCGACGCAACCGGCGTCATCATTGCACCCAGCCCTCCGAGGATTGCCGCACCAATGGCATCACCCGTCACGTTCTGCGCCGTCCACAGTCCGTTTATACGCCCCAGCATCCCTTCCGGCGTCTGGGTCTGAATCAGTGTGTACTGCAACAGAGAACTGATGGCACTCAGCCAGCCGAAAATCACCAGGCAGATCACCCCCAGCGCCCACACCGGCATCAGGCTAAAGAAACCGATCGCAATAAACGAGGCCAGCGTTGCCACCAGCATAATCAGCCCCGGACGCGCGCTCTGCGCCAGGTTTCCGCTGGTAAGCGCCCCGCAGGCCGCACCCAGCGGAATGGCGGCATACAGCACGCCAATTTCAGAGGCGCTCATCTGCCACTCACCGGCTAAAGCCGGGTAAAGCACACGCACCGCGCTCGCCATCGTTAATAGCCCACCGAGCAGGGCGATGCCGCCAATCAGCGGATTGCTGAACAGAAAACGGATAGCGGCCATCAATGATTTCAGCGGATGCTCGCGCGGCTGCGGTGGCGGCGGAAGCAGCGGCAGGCGCAGCAGGGTTAAGGTGGTGATAAAGGTGCCAGCCGCCGCCAGCCCATAGTTCCAGGCCACGCTGCCGGTTGCCAACAACAGGCCACCGACCATTGGCGAAATGACCGATCCCAAACGCACGGTGAGCATGGTTATCGCGCCCGCCTGCATCAGGTTCTCGCGCCCGACCAGCGCGGGCGTTGCCGCCAGCAGCGCCGTCACGCCCAGCGAGGCAAAAAAGCCGTCCCACAGGCCCAGCGCGTAAATGGCGATTAACGACGGTTCCGGCAGCATGGCGTTCAGACACAAGCCAATAAATCCCACTCCACAGGTACCGCGCGCCAGCAGGATCAGCTTTTTACGCTCGTAGCGGTCAGCCAGCACGCCGCCCACCATCAGGCCGATAAACATCGCTCCGCCGGTTAAGGTAACGGACAACCCCACCAGCCAGCTGGAGTGCGTCATGGTCTGGATTTGCACCGGCACGGCCACGCCGAGCAGGCCGAGAGATAAAATGGAGATAAAACGAGCGATAAAGACGGCGCGAAACGCCGGGTGCGTTTTGAGCAGGCTGAGGTTGAGCAGCCAGGATTTTTGGGTCATTACAAGGCCTTGTCTGGTTTCTTTTATACCAATTCCATGGCGGCACATGCTAACATAGCCAAATAAGATAGATAACGATAATTACTATCATTATCAAATCATGGATGTTGCTATGTCGTTTTCCTCTTCTACGGTGCGCGCCATTGCCGTGCCCGTTTTATTGCTGCTGTTACTCCTTGCGATTGCACTCAGCCTGCTGGTCGGCGCGAAGCCGCTGCCTGCGTCCGTCATTGTCGATGCCTTCTCCGGCACCTGTCAGAGCGCCGACTGCACTATCGTGCTTGACGCCCGCCTGCCCCGCACCCTGGCGGGTTTACTGGCCGGCGGTGCGCTGGGTCTTGCCGGTGCCCTGATGCAAACGCTCACCCGCAACCCGCTGGCCGACCCGGGCATTCTGGGCGTCAACTCCGGCGCCAGTTTTGCGATTGTGCTCGGCGCAGCGCTGTTTGGTTTCACCTCCCCTTCGGAACAACTGGCGATGGCCTTCTGCGGCGCGCTGGCGGCCTCGCTGATTGTCGCCTTCACCGGAAGCCAGGGCGGCGGACAGTTAAGCCCGGTACGTTTAACGCTGGCGGGCGTCGCGCTCGCGGCGGTCCTGGAAGGGCTATCTAACGGCATCGCCCTGCTCAACCCGGACGTCTACGATCGGCTGCGCTTCTGGCAGGCTGGCTCACTGGATATCCGCACCCTGGAAACCTTAAAAGTGGTGGTGATACCCGTCGCGATCGCCGCCGCCGTAGCGCTGTTTTTAAGCCGGGCGCTGAACAGTCTTAGCCTCGGGAGCGACACCGCCACCGCGCTCGGTAACCGCGTGGCGCGTACCCAGCTGACGGGTCTAGTTGCGATCACCGTTCTGTGCGGTAGCGCCACCGCGGTAGTCGGCCCGATTGCGTTTATCGGCCTGATGATGCCGCATATGTCGCGCTGGCTGGTCGGCGCCGATCACCGCTGGTCCTTGCCGGTGACGTTGCTGGCCACCCCTGCCCTGCTGCTATTTGCCGATATCCTGGGTCGCCTGCTGGTGCCGGGGGAACTGCGCGTCTCGGTGGTCAGCGCGTTTATCGGCGCACCGGTGCTCATCTTCCTTGTGCGCCGCAAACGCGGAGGTGGCGCATGATGGCTCCCTCCCGTCGTTTAGTCACCAGCGTCTCCCTGCTGCTTATCGCCATTGCGCTGGTGGCGGTCTGGAGCCTGCGCAGCGGCACCGTCACGCTCGATTTCACCCAGGTTTTTGATGCACTCATCGGCACTGCCCCACGCAACGTGACCATGGTGATCGCTGAATGGCGACTGCCGCGCGTGGCGATGGCGGTACTGGTCGGGGCTGCACTGGGCGTGAGCGGCGCCATCTTCCAGTCGCTGATGCGCAACCCGCTCGGCAGCCCGGATGTGATGGGTCTCAACACTGGTGCCTGGAGCGGCGTGCTGGTGGCGATGGTGCTGTTTGGTCAGCACCTGGCGGCCATTACCTTCACCGCCATGGCCGGGGGCATTTTGACGTCGTTGGTTATCTGGGCGTTGGCCTGGCGCAACGGCATCGACACGTTTCGTTTGATCATCATCGGTATCGGCGTGCGTGCCATGCTGATGGCCTTTAATACCTGGCTGCTGCTGCAGGCGTCGCTGGAAACCGCGCTCTCCGCCGGGCTGTGGTACGCCGGTTCGCTGAATGGCCTGACATGGAGCAAAATCTGGCCCGCCGCGCCGCTGATCCTGCTGATGTTTATCGGCGCGCTGCTGCTGGTGCGACGCATGCGGCTGCTGGAGATGGGTGACGACAGCGCCTGCGCGCTCGGCGTGAGCGTTGAGCGCTCGCGTCTGATGCTGATGCTGGTAGCCGTATTGCTGACCGCCGCGGCCACCGCCATCGCCGGGCCGATCTCCTTTATTGCCCTCGTCGCCCCGCACATTGCGCGGCGCATGAGCGGCACGGCGCGCTGGGGGTTAACCCAGGCGGCGCTGTGCGGCGCCTTGTTATTGCTGGCCGCGGATCTCTGCGCCCAGCGGCTGTTTATGCCTTATCAACTTCCGGTGGGCGTGGTGACCGTCAGCCTCGGCGGGATTTACCTCATCGTCTTGTTAGTTCAGGAGTCACGCAAGAAATGACCGATTTAGCATCCCGCTTGCGCGGCGAAAATTTAACCCTCGGCTACGGCAAAAAAATCATTGCCCGCGACTTAACCGTTGCCATTCCGGACGGTCATTTTACGGCGATCATCGGCCCGAACGGCTGCGGCAAATCGACCCTGCTGCGTACTCTTAGCCGCCTGATGACGCCGGTTACGGGAAGCGTGTACCTCGACGGCGATCGGATCCAGCGCTTCGCCAGTAAAGAGGTAGCGCGGCGCATTGGGCTGTTGGCGCAAAACGCGACCACGCCGGGTGACATCACGGTGCAGGAGCTGGTTTCTCGCGGTCGTTACCCGCACCAGCCGCTGTTTACCCGCTGGCGTAAAGAGGATGACGAGGCGGTGAGCCGTGCGATGCAGGCGACGGGCATGACCGAACTCGCCCAGCAAAGCGTGGATACGCTCTCCGGTGGACAGCGTCAGCGCGCGTGGATTGCCATGGTGCTGGCGCAGGAAACGTCCATTATGCTGCTGGATGAACCGACGACATGGCTGGATATCAGCCACCAGATAGACCTGATGGAACTGCTCAGCGACCTGAACCGTACGCAGGGCTATACCCTGGCGGCGGTACTGCACGATTTGAACCAGGCATGCCGCTACGCCACCCATTTGATTGCGCTGCGCGACGGTGAAATTGTGGCGCAGGGTGCGCCGAAAGAGATTGTCACGCCGGATCTGATCGCGCGGATCTACGGCATGCGCTGCATGATTATTGAGGATCCGGTGGCGGGAACGCCGCTGGTGGTACCGTTGGGCAAGAGTGCGGTCTGATGGCCCCTCACCCTGCCCTCTCCCCTTTGGGAAGACGGCAGGGTGAGGGAAAACAACTATCCCAATATGTCCTTCAATACCGGTCCAATCCTCTCAAACGCCTGCGGTGAAATGATATCCACGTGGGCGCAATCCTGGCTGTAAACCTCAAGTTCGCCCACCCACGGCGCCCAGGCTACCTGCGGATCCAGGGTTCGGGTACGCTCGGCGACAAACAGCGTCGCTTTGCCGTCAAACCGTGCGCTGTGCGCGGTGGTGAGCAGGCGTACCGCATCGGCGTAGTTGCCTTCAATGGCGTTAAACAACGCGCTGGACCCCTGGCCCTGCTGCGCGGCGATAAACGCCTGACGCTCACGCTCGATTTCTGCGAGCACCTCCGGATCAAGCCCGTTCGCCTCTTTCTCCGCCCAGTTCTGGGTTTCTGGCGGCCAAGTATCCAACAGGCCGAGGAACGCCACGACCTCACCCTGCTTGCGCAGGCGTGCGGCAATTCCCTGCGCCAGGGTGCCGCCGAGCGAGTAGCCGAACAGATAATACGGCCCCTGCGGCTGCAGTTTGCGCAGCGTATTCAGATGATGTTCGATCACGCCATCCAGATCCGCACACTGCTGCATCGGCCCGTCTGGTCGCGGTGACTGAATACCGGTGATTGACCAGCGCGGGTTGAGGTAGCGCGCCAGCACGCTAAACTGCCAGGCAAAGCCGGAGGCCGGATGGAAGCAGAACAGCGTTGGGCCATGACTTTCACGCAGCGGCAGCTCCGTCTCGTAGCCCAGGCGTTGCGCCTGCTCATCGCTCATCTGCGAATCCAGCAATGCGCTGAGCCTGCTGACCGTCGAGGCGACCATGATCTGCCCCGGCGTTACCTTGCGGGCAATGATTTGGCTTAACCGTGCCGCCAGGCGCATCGCCAGCAGCGAGTGGCCGCCGAGGGCAAAGAAATCAGCCTCGATGTCCTTTACGTCACAGCCCAGCAGTCCGGCAAATGCCAGCGCCACCGCCACTTCGGTTTCCGTTTCCGGCGCTCGGCCCGAGATGCGGCTGGTCAGCTCCGGCAGCGGCAGCGCCTTGCGGTCAAGCTTGCCGTTGGCACTGAGCGGTAGCGCGGGGATTTGCAGCAGCACTACCGGTATCATATGAGGTGGCAGTTGCGCTTTCAGCGACGCCAGCAGCCGCTCGCGGTCCAGCGGTAAACCGGATTCAGAGACCACATACCCCACCAGCTGACGGGCATCGCCTCCCGTTGCTGCAGCCTGATTAAATACGCAGGCATGCGTCACGGCCTGTGCCACATCCGGCAACGCCAGCATGGCGCGGTCAATTTCGCCCAGCTCAATGCGCTGGCCGCGGATTTTCAGCTGATCGTCACTGCGGCCTAAATATTCCACCGCGCCGTTATCCAGCCAGCGAGCCACGTCGCCGGTACGGTACATCCGCTCGCCGGGGGCAAACGGGTCGGCGATAAAGCGGCTGGCCGTGAGATCCGGACGTCCCAGATACCCCTGCGCCAGCTGAATACCGGTGAGATAAAGATCCCCCGCCACGCCAAAGGGTACCGGGCGCATCATCGCGTCCAGAATACGCAGCCCGGTGTTCCATACCGGGAAACCAATTGGCACGCTGTTGCCTTCCACCGCCGCCAGCTCTGGACCAAATGCGGGATACCAGCTCACGTCCACAGCCGCTTCGGTTGGGCCATAGAGGTTATGCAGCGGCGCGTGGGTCAAGTGTTCCCACTCGCGGCACAGCTCCGTTGGCAGCGCTTCTCCGCTGCAGAAAACCTGCTTCAGGGTCTTGCAGCAGTCGGCGTTTTCCGGCGTCAGTGACGCTACAAATGCCGCCAGCATTGACGGTACAAAGTGAGTGGTGGTGACGCCATACTGCGCGAAAAAGCTCTGCATCGCCTGCGGATCGCGGTGCGCGTCCGGCTCGGCCATCACCAGCTTCGCTCCGGCGATAAACGGCCACCAGAACTCCCACACCGACACGTCAAAACTGCACGGCGTTTTCTGCGCCACGACGTCCTGAGCGCCCAGCGGATAGCGATCCTGCATCCACTTCAAGCGGTTAACGATGGCGGTATGCCCCACCATCACCCCTTTTGGACGACCGGTGGAGCCAGAAGTAAAGATGATGTACGCGGTCTGTTCCGGCTTCGCCAGATGCAGCGGTTCGTGACCCGCAGCAGGCAGCAGTGTGTTGTAACTAAATGAAGCTATCGGCAGATCGCTAAAGCGTGGAAGCTGCTCATCAGTGGTGATGAGCAGGGAGGGTTTTGCATCTTCCAGCATCATGCGCAGGCGATCGTCCGGGTAGCCGGTATCCAGCGGCAGCCAGGCCGCGCCCGCTTCCACAATACCGTGCAGCGCCAGGGTCAGGAACACCGAACGCGGCAGCGCGACCGCCACGCTGTCGCCCGGCTTCACGCCGCGTTCTCGCAGCAGGTTTGCCAGCGCGACAGCCTGCTCGCGCATCTGGCGGTAGTTCAGCTCAATATGCGCATCCGCCAGCGCGGGGGCATCGGGCGTTTTATCCGCCTGCTCCGCCACCAGCTGTGCAAGCGTGGCAGAGGGTAACGCCAGCCCGGTGTCGTTGATGCGCGCAAGCTGCTGATATTCTGCATCAGAGACGGTTTCTACTTCACCGCAGCGCAGATCGGGGTTCGCCGCAAACTGCGTCAACATGGCATTCAGGCGTGAGACGTGCCGCGTCAGCGTAGGTTCGTCGTAACGTTGCTTATTGGCGAGGATTTCAATGCTCAGCCCACCCTGCTCGTCCGGGAACAGCGCCAGTTCAAGATCGTTAACCGGTCCCGTCGCCAGCGTGTGGGTAACCGCCTCAACGCCGTCGATATCAAGCTGGTAATCGAAGACTTTGACGTTCAGGACCGGGCCAAACAGCGCTTCGTCCCCTGCAGCACGCCCGCTGTCGCGAACAATCTGCTCGGCATCGTAACGCTGATGACGACGCATTTTTTTCAGCTGGTTTGCAAGGCGCAGCGCCAGCGCCGGCAGGCTCTCCTGCGGGGCTATGTTCACCGCCAGCGGCAGGACGTTAAGCACCGGTCCGGTCGCCGTTAAGGCTGCTGACCCCATGCGGCGCATAAAGATAAACCCGGCGGCGTAGTCCAGCCGTCCGGTAAGACGCCCGAGCCACAGCGCGACCAGCGCAAGCGCCAGATCGGTGCGCTGCACGTGTCCCGCCGCCTGCACCAGTTGGCTAAAGGCACGGCTATCCGCCGCAACCTTCAGGCGCAGGATATCGGTTGTGGCCGCGCGGCCGGGCAGCGGCGCAGAAGAAAGTGACACCGGAGAAGGGAGTTGCTTACGCTGCTCCGCCCAAAATGCACCGTCACGCGGATACGCCTCGCTGTCGCGATAGCGCTGATACTCTTCCACCACCTCGGCAAAGGGCGTAAAGGGTGACGCTGGCGTAGACTCGCCGTTTTTCCATGCGCGATAAATGGCGGCGATCTGGCGGGTAATGGCCGGGAAACTGAAGCCATCGACCACTAAATGGTGATAACGCTGATACCAATACCAGCGGCGCTCATCCACCTGGATCAGCTGGTGAAACGCCAGCGGCTGACCGCTGTCGACGCGCAGGTTCTGATTAAGGTCGGCGTTCATCAGCGCCACGGCGGCGGCGTGGGAGTCAACGTGAACGATGGGCGGCTCCGGCAGCATCATGGATTCGTCCACCCATTGCCATACCTCACCGTTATCTTCTGCAAAGCGCGTACGCAGGGTATCGGCCTGCATCATGCCTGCGGCAATCGCTTTTGCCAGCAGAGGCGCGTCAATGTCGCCCGTCAGCTCGGTGTAATGCGCCACGCTCCACGCGTTTGGCAACGTCGAAAGCTGCTCCGCCATCCAGATCCCCGGCTGGGCGGCAACAAGAGGAAGACGATTCATGCTTTCTCCCTCGCGAAATAGGTCGGTTCAAGCGTTTGCCAGTGCTCTGCCAGCCACTGCTGGCAAGCCTCCTGGGACTGCGGTTCACAGACCACCCGCCAGCCAGCGGGCAGCGCGCACTGCTGCGGCCACAGGCTGAACTGCGCCTGGTCATTTCGCAAAATGGCGAACTGTCCCTGCGGATTATCGAAAGGATTGCTGAATTCCATACAGACTCCGTTATTGAATAAGCGGCTGCCAGAGGGTCATCAGCCCCTGGGTCAGCCCACCGCGCCAGCAAAGCGCATCGTGTCCGCCGTCAACCTGACGCCAGAAAACCGGTTGCTGTGTGTGTTGTAGCTCGGCGTAAATCGCCCGATTCGCGCGGAAGATAAGCGGCTCGTTGCGCCCGGCCTCAAGGACGATGCGCAGCCCGCGTGCGGTTTTTTCACCCGCTTTAAGTTGTTCAATAAGCAGCCCGTCCTGATGTGCGCCGCGGTGCGGCCACCAGTAGGACCCGGACTGGCTGAGGACGCAGCCAAAACGCTGCGGCCAGTTTAGCCCCGCATAAAGCGATGAAAGTCCGCCAAAGCTTTGACCCGCCACCACGGTGCGGTCTGCCCTGTCGCTAAATGGCGCAGTGGTTTTTACCCGCGGGAGAAGTTCTTCCTGTACCGCCAGCCAGAACTCGGGGTTACACGGCAGCTCGCGGCTGCGGTGCTCGGTATCAATCGCGTCGATCAGCACGTAAACCGCGGGCGGCAGTTTGCCGTCATGGGTCAGGGACGTTAGCGCAGGCCACACCGGCATGCTTTCGGCCCAGAACTGCCCGTCGAGCAATACCGCCAGCGGGCGTTCCTGGGTGTCTTCACCGGTCGTAAAGATCCAGACGCGGCGACGATTGCGCAACCGCGAGCTGTTCCATTCAAGACAGACGGGGTTTTGATAGGGGGTATCAGGCCGATCCCAGCCAGGCTGCACCGGGGCATCCGGCATTTCCAGCGCTGACACGGCATGCCCGCGCCCGCCGCGCCAGCTCTGCGGATTCAGGGGGTCGGACACCGCATGCGGCAGCAGCTTTCGCCAGCCTTCACGCAGCGCCATGCGGTCTGGCTGCTCGCCGCAAAACGCCGCGTCGGCAAAATCATTTTCATTATCAGAAGGGATAAAACAGTAACTGCCGCGCCATTCGGGGCTGAACTCGCCCTGCCACTGCCAGACGTCCGTATCAGGAATGCGTTCGAGGGACTGCGGTCGGGCATTTTGATGGTGATCGGTCACGCCGGTGATGTAAAGCCAGACGCGTTTCACCGCCGAGGTCGCTTGCGTTCCAGCCGGGTCACGCCACCAGAATGTGACGCGATATTGCTCCTGAAAACCCACCACGTCTGGTCCATTTTTTGACTGCCACCAGGCTTCACTTCCCGTTGTTAACGCCGTCACCCTTATAACCTCATGTTTATCGAGTCTTTTTTGTTACAAGACAAAAATTATTGATAATATTATTGATAACTATTTGCATTTGCAATAGCGTAGTGCCCGCGCTGTGGGAAGCGCGCTCATAAAATAATCATACCAGGCATTTCGTGCGCTCGAGGACAGGGCTGCTTACGGCAATGCGGGTGACAACATGCCGCCTCCTCTCCCTTTCGGGAATGGAGCCAAGGGGACGCGGCGCGAAAAGCAGGACGTACAATGAATAAGAAGATTCACTCCCTGGCCTTGCTGGTCAATCTGGGAATTTACGGCGTCGCGCTGCCAGCCCTGGCAGACGACAAAACCACCACCGCGCAGCACGAAGACACGATGGTGATCACCGCCGCTGAGCAGAACCTGCAGGCACCCGGCGTATCGACCATCACGGCCGAACAAATCCGTAGAAATCCGCCCGCCCGCGACGTTGCCGAAATCATCCGTACCATGCCTGGCGTGAACCTGACCGGTAACTCCACCAGCGGCCAGCGCGGAAATAACCGTCAGATTGATATCCGCGGCATGGGGCCGGAAAACACCCTGATCCTGATCGACGGCAAGCCGGTGACCAGCCGTAACTCCATCCGTCTTGGCTGGCGCGGCGAGCGCGACACCCGCGGCGATACCGGCTGGGTACCGCCAGAAATGATCGAACGTATCGAAGTGATCCGTGGCCCGGCCGCAGCCCGTTACGGCAACGGTGCGGCAGGTGGCGTGGTGAACATCATCACCAAGAAATTCGACAACCAGTGGCATGGCTCCTGGAACGCCTACATGAATGCCCCTGAACACAAGGAAGAAGGCTCGACCAGGCGCACCAACTTCAGCCTGAGCGGCCCGCTGGCCGGCGACTTCAGCTTCCGCATGTACGGCAACCTGGACAAAACCCAGGCCGACGCCTGGGACATCAACCAGGGTCACCAGTCTGACCGTACCGGCGCCTACGCCGACACGCTGCCCGCTGGCCGCGAAGGTGTAGAGAACAAAGACATCAACGGCGTGGTGCGCTGGGACTTCGCGCCAATGCAGTCCATGGAGTTTGAAGCGGGCTACAGCCGCCAGAACAACCTCTACGCGGGCGACACGCAGAACACCAACAATGACAACAGCTCCAACGGTCTGGTGAAGAAAAACTACGGCAAAGAAACTAACCGTATTTATCGTCAGAACTTCGCGGTGACCTGGAACGGCGGCTGGGACAACGGCATTACCACCAGCAACTGGGCACAGTACGAACACACCCGTAACTCACGTCTGGGCGAAGGCCTGGCGGGCGGTCTGGAAGGCTTGTTCAACAGCAGTAAGTTCACCGATACCGACCTGGCCGACGTGATGCTGCACAGTGAAATCAACCTGCCGATTGATTTCCTCGTAAACCAGAACCTGACGCTGGGTACCGAGTGGAACCAGCAGCGGATGAAGGACTCCACCTCCAATACGCAAACCCAGCAGGGCGGCACCATCCCGGGCATGAGCGACGATCGCAGCCCGTACTCCCAGGCAGAGATTTTCTCCCTGTTTGCGGAAAACAACATGGAGCTGACCGACAGCACTATGCTGACGCCAGCGTTGCGCTTCGATCACCACACCATCGTGGGCAACAACTGGAGTCCGTCCCTGAACCTTTCCCAGGGTCTGGGCGATGACTTCACGCTGAAGATGGGTATCGCGCGGGCCTACAAAGCCCCGAGCCTGTACCAGACCAACCCGAACTACCTGCTCTACAGCAAAGGTCAGGGGTGCTACGCAAGCTCCGACGGCGTGGGCTGTTACATGATGGGTAACGACGATCTGAAAGCCGAAACCAGCATCAACAAAGAGATTGGTCTGGAGTGGAAACACGACGGCTGGCTGGCGGGCGTGACCTGGTTCCGTAACGACTACCGCAACAAGATTGAAGCGGGCTATGCGCCAATCGGCAAAACGTCCACCAGCAAAGTCTCCACCGATATTTACCAGTGGGAAAACGTGCCGAAAGCGGTGGTAGAAGGTCTTGAAGGTTCCCTGAACGTGCCGGTCAGCGACACGATCAACTGGACCAACAACATCACCTACATGCTGCAGAGCAAAAACAAGGAGACCGGCGATCGCCTGTCGATTATCCCAGAGTACACGCTGAACTCAACTCTGAGCTGGCAGGTGCAGCAGGATGTGTCGCTGCAATCAACCTTCACCTGGTACGGCAAGCAGCAGCCGAAGAAATACAACTACAAAGGTCAGCCTGTGACCGGGTCTGAGAAAGATGAAGTCAGCCCGTACAGCATTGTTGGCCTGAGCGCGACCTGGGACGTGACCAAAAGCGTCAGCCTGACCGGCGGTGTTGATAACGTCTTCGATAAGCGGCTATGGCGTGCAGGGAATGCCCAGACCACGGGTAACACCGCCACCGGCGCGTATATGTACGGTGCGGGCGCATACACGTATAATGAACCGGGTCGAACCTGGTACCTGAGCGTGAATACGCACTTCTAAGGTAAACGCAAAACGGCAACCCAGGTTGCCGTTTTAATGTTTGCTCCCTCTCCCGGTGGGAGAGGGCCGGGGTGAGGCATCATGCCGCACAATCAAAGAGGAAAAACATGCACACCACCCACCGCACGTTCATTCTCGCCGGCCAGACAATCCACCACATCACCTTCGATCCAGCGACCTTCACCGATGCCGATCTCCTCTGGCTTCCCCATCACGCGCAGCTGGCAGACGCCGGACGCAAGCGCAAAACCGACCATCTTGCCGGGCGCATCGCCGCTGCCCATGCGCTTAGCCCGCACACCATCCCCGGTATCGGCCCAAGCGGTGAACCGCTGTGGCCGGAAGGGATAGCAGGCAGCATTACCCACAGCGGCACGCAGGCTATGGCTATCGCCATTCGCAGCCAACATGCCCTTATTGGCATCGATTGTGAAGCGATCCTCCCTGAAGATGAAGCTCGAGAAATTAAAGACGGCGTCATTGATGCGCAGGAAGAAAGTGTCCTCATCCAGTCAGGCTACCCGTTTGCCCTCGCCCTGACGCTGGTCTTCAGCGCCAAAGAGAGCCTGTTTAAAGCCCTCTTCCCGCGAGTGAAAACCTACATGGGATTTGATAGCGCCCGCATTCTCGCCCTCCACCACAACACTTTGACACTGGCATTAAATCCCCCCTTTTCTTCTTTCTTGAAAAATCAGTCAATTACCCTTTTCTGGCAACAGTTCAATACCTCTGTCGTGACGCTGCTTAGCGATCGCTGCCCCCCGTCAGGATCGTGATCCTTTTCTCCTTTTAAGAAATTAGCTGCCTAAACCGTAGACAGTTCGGAATAGCGGCTTTATCGTTAAATTGAATAATAAATCATTATTGAATAAATATTCAATGTGGAGAAAAAGAATGAAAATGACCTTTGTTAAAACCGCCCTACTCGTATCCATGATTGCCGCTTCCGGCTCGTTGTTCGCTGCTGACAATGGACTGATCGCGATAATTACCCCTTCTCACGACAACCCGTTTTTCAAAGCTGAAGCAGACGGTGCGGCGGCTAAAGCCAAAGAGCTGGGGTACACCGTTTTGGTGGCGTCGCATGACGACGACGTGAACAAACAAAACCAACTGATTGAAACGGCCATTGCCCGAAAGGCCAAAGCCATCATTCTCGATAACGCCGGAGCCGATGCCACCGTTGGCCCGCTGGAAAAAGCCAAAGCCGCCGGCGTACCTGCGTTCCTCATCGATCGTGAAATTAACAAAACCGGCGTCGCCGTGGCCCAGATCGTTTCAAACAACTATCAGGGTGCACAGTTGGGGGCCGAGAAATTCGCCAAGCTGCTGAACGGAAAAGGTAAATACGTTGAGTTACTGGGACGTCAGTCGGACACCAACGCCCATGTGCGCTCGCAGGGTTACCACGACGTGCTGGACGATTACAGCGACATGAAGATGGTTGCCCAGCAGACCGCCAACTGGAGCCAGACCGAGGCCTTCACCCGTATGGAAGCCATTTTGCAGACTAACCCAGACATCGTCGGCGTGATTTCCGGTAACGACACTATGGCGCTGGGCGCAGAAGCGGCGCTGAAAGCGGCCGGAAAAAACAGCGTTATCGTCGTCGGCTTCGACGGAAGTGACTACACCCGCGACTCCATTATCAAAAACAGCAATATCAAAGCTACGGTCCTACAGCCAGGCTGGCAACAGGCGCAAATGGCGGTTGAGCAGGCTGATTTCTTCCTGAAGAACGGTAAAGCACAGAAGGAAGAGAAACAGCTGATGGATTGCGTGCTGATTGACGAGTCCAACGCCAGCAAGCTGAGCATGTTCAATCTCAGCAAATAGCGGAGGCATTATGTCGTTAAAACAATGGGGCGCTGCGCTGACAGGCTGCGCCGCCCTGTTGCTGACGGCCTGCACGGTGGTGGATTTGGACGCGGACGGCAAACCAATTTTGCCTGCCGATCCGAACGCGAAAGCGAGTTTCGACAACCAAACCCCACAGCAGATCGCGCAACAAACCTGGCAGACCCGGGTGCTAGACACCGCGACCCAGCACGCGCTTGATCCAGCCGCACTGGCCACACAGTTGAAAACGCCCTCGGCGACCCCGCAGAGCGTCTTTGTCCGGCTGACCGGCAAGGTGGAGAAGGTCGACAGCAGCAACGAACGTGAACAAAAACTGGTGATGATAGTCAACGGCCAGCCGCTGGAAATTCAGAGCGGCCCGGTCATGCGCGGAAACGCCATCCGTGATGCCGCCGGATTCCGCTTCGAGGAGTTTACCAACCAGGTGCAGTTCGCCCAGCTCTCTCGTGCCTTTAACCGCGAGGCCGCGACGCATTTACCTAAAGTCGACGACAGCTGGAACGGTAAAACCGCAAGCGTGGTGTTCGCTACCACGCTCACCAACGGAAAAGCTGACGAGGCCGCCGCGCTGAAACTGAAACAGGAGACGCCATGATGAGCGATATCCCGCATGACGAGATCATCCTGCAAACGCGCGGCATCTCTATGCTCTTTCCCGGTACCGTCGCGCTGGACAACGTCGACTATCGCGTCTGGCGCGGCAAGGTCAACGTTATCATCGGCGAAAACGGTGCCGGAAAATCAACGTTGATGAAGATCCTCGCCGGCGTTCAGCAGCCGAGCCTCGGCGAGATGTGGCTCAACGGTAAACAGGTTCACTTTGCCAATACGCGCGATGCCGCCGCGCACGGCATTGGCATGGTGCATCAGGAGTTAAACCTGTTCGAAAACCTGAACGTGGCGGAGAACATTTTTCTTGGTCGTGAACGGCAAAAAGGGCTGATGCCGATCCAGGAGAGCGAGCAGGAAGCGCACGCCGCAACGCTGCTCAAACGCCTCGATCAGCCGATTTCCCCACGCGAACTGGTGGGCAACCTCAAGGTTGGGCAACAACAGCTGATTGAGATCGCCAAAGCGCTAGCGGAAGATGCCGATATTCTGATCCTCGATGAACCCACCTCGGCGCTCAGCAAAACCGAAGTCGACATTCTTTTTCGCGTGATTCGCGAGCTGACCCGCCAGGGCGTCTCCATCATCTATATCTCGCATCGCCTGGAAGAGCTGATGGCCATTGGGGATGTGATCACGATTTTGCGTGACGGCAAATTCCAGTCTGAAGCGAAGGTGGAAGACATCGACGTACCGTGGATCGTGCGGGAAATGTTGGGCAGCGACCCGGTCAGCAATTTTCTTACCCCAGGGCGCACCTTTGGCGCACCGGTGCTCGAAGCCGAACACATTACGTGCCTGAACGCGGCGGGCAATTCGGTGGTGAACGACGTGAGTTTTAAGGTTCACGCCGGTGAGATTGTCGGCATTTACGGTCTGATGGGGGCCGGACGTACCGAACTGTTCGAGTGCATGTTGGGTACACAACGCAACTATCTCGGCAAACTGTGGCTGGACAGCAAGCCCGTGCCGCAGCTGCTCGCCACCGCCGACAGGATCCGCATGGGCATGAGCCTGGTGCCGGAAGACCGCAAACGCACCGGGATTTTTCCCGGCTCATCGGTCGCCAGCAACCTGACCATCGCCAGCCTGTGGCGTCGCCTACAGCGCGGCTTAACCATCTCGCAAAAGGATGAGCGGGCCGTGGTGGCCTCCACCATCGGCAATTTGTCGATCAAAGTCTCTTCACCCGAGGTGGAGATCCAGGCGCTGAGCGGCGGCAATCAGCAAAAGGTGGTGATTGGCCGTTCGCTGCTCACCGATCCCAAAGTTCTGTTCCTTGATGAACCGACGCGCGGCATCGACGTGGGGGCTAAAGCCGATGTGTTCCGCATGATGGTTGAGCTGTCCCAACGAGGTATTGCGGTGGTGTTTTCCACCTCCGACCTGAAAGAAATTATGGCGGTATCTGACCGTATTCTGGTGATGTCCGGCGGCAAATTGACCGCCGATATCGTTCGCGATCGGGCCGAAGAATCGGCACTGGTAACGGCAAGTGCTCAGGGGTTTTAATATGAAAACGACACAGTCTGTCGCGCTGGCACCGCAAAAGGGCGCCACGCTTTCCCGGGAAAATATCCTGCTCCTCCTGCTGAAGATGCGCACCTTTATTGCGCTGTTCTTGATAGTCGGCTTCTTTACTATGACTGTCCCCGGCTTCCTCTCTACGGGCAGCCTGGTAATCATGATTAAACATATTGCAATCAACGCTTTTCTGGCGCTGGGGATCACCTTTGTGATCATCACCGCGGGTATTGATTTGTCGATTGGCGCCACGCTTGGCCTGTGCGGGATGATCGCCGGATGGCTCATCACCAAAGGCATTGTCCTGCCCATGTTCGGCATCGCGATTTTCCCCAGCGTCTGGGTGATTGTGCCCATTGTGCTGCTGATTGGTGGGTTAATCGGCGCGGTGAACGGCTGGATAATCACCCGCTATAACGTCGCGCCGTTTATCTGCACGCTGGGCACCATGTACGTGCTGCGCGGGGCGGCCATGCTGACGTCCGACGGGCAGACCTTCCCCGGTCTTGCCGGTAATCCGCAGTTGGGTAATACCGGTTTTGACGAGATTGGCGCAGGCACGCTGTTCGGTATTCCGTGGGCGATCTGGATGATGATTGTGCTGGCGGCCGTGATTGCTTACATCGCCCGTCGCCTGCCGTTTGGCCGCCATGTATATGCCATTGGTGATAACGAGCGCGCGGCAGAGTTATCCGGCGTTAAGGTGAAGCAGGTTAAAGTGTTGGTGTATACCCTCTCCGGCCTGTGCGCCGCCATTGCAGGGATTGTGGTTTCTGCCCAGCTTCTGGCCAGCCACCCGGCGAACGGCACGGCGTTTGAGATGAACGCCATCGCCGCCGTGGTGCTAGGCGGGACATCCCTGGCGGGCGGTCGCGGGACGATCCTCGGCACGCTAATTGGTGCCTTCGTGATTGGCTTTCTTGCGGACGGGCTGGTGATGATGGGCGTCAGTGAATTCTGGCAGATGGTGATTAAAGGGATCGTGATTATCGTGGCGGTTATTATCGACCAGATGCAAAACCGCATGCAGCAAAAGGCCGCGGTGGTGGCGCAGAAGGCGGTGATGGAAGGGAAATAGTGCCGCAGACGGCCTTCGTTCCGGGTCGTGGCGACGCCACGCCCGGCATTCCCCGCTCGTCAGTTCGCTTCGTTTTTTAGCAAGCTTCGCGCCGTTGGGTAGTCGGTGATCAGCACGTCAATGTAATCCCCTTCCAGCGCGCCGCGAATCGCGTTGCGCTTCTCTGGCCCACCCGCCAGGGCAATCACCTGTGGACAGGCACGGATTTGCGACAGTTCCATGCCAATGACCGGATCTTCTTCGTGGCTTAACACCTGTTTGCCCTGGGCATCATAGTAATGCAGACAGATATCCCCAACCGCACCGCGTTCGGACAGCAGCGTAAGCATGTCTTCGTTGTAGTAGTTGCCGGAGTTTTTCAGCAACTGCGACGGCTCAAGCTCGCCAATGCCGACAATCGCCACGTTCACCTCAGCAAACTTGCTGACCACCGCCGCCACGTCCGGGCTGCTCACCAGCCGGGCGCGTTCTTCAACGGAGTGTTCAATACTCTGCGACGGTAACAACCAGGCCGGACAATCAAGATGCGCCGCCAGCTGTTGGGTCAAAATGGTGGCCTGCACGTTACCGTTTGGCCCAACGCCGCCAAGCAGCTGGATCACACCCGCAGCACGAATGTTCTGCGGGTGCATCTCATCCACCATGCAGCGAATGGTACTACTCCATGAGGAGATCCCTACCAGGTCTTCAGGACGAAGGCGCGTTTCAACATAGTGCGCAGCCGCACTGCCAATGGCATGCTTCACCTGGGCGTTGGAAGGATTATCCCCCACATCCACCACGATTGCCTGTCGAATGCCGTACTGCTCTTCCAGCGCTTTCTCCAGCGACACAAAAATGTTGGTCGGCTGGACGACGGTGATCTTTACCAGCCCCTCTTTCTGACAGCGCGTTAACGCCCGCGAAACGAAAGATTGTGAGAGGTGCAGTAGCGAGGCAATCTCGGACTGTTTTTTATTTTCGCTGTAGTAGAGTGTGGCAATCTTCACCAGCAACCGTTGTTCATCCTGCTTCGACATAGCGTTCCCCCTGATTTCCTGTCTGTATTTTTATTCATTGCTGAATAGATAACAAGGGAGCGCGTGTCTCCCGCCCCGATCCGAATGTGATCGTTTTCGCTTTTTTTGCAAACAGCCCGATCCGGCCATAGACAAACCTAGAATCCGAGCATATCTTATCATCATGAATAATAAATCAGCATTGAATATATATTCAATTATGTAAAAAATCCCGTTCATGACGGGCACTTTCTTACCCTGCTGGAATAATTATTCATTGAAGATTATAAATTCAGGAGGTGTTTTATGAATCCATTTTCGCTCTCCATCGCAGAGCTCGAAAAAAAGGCCCGCTCGATTCGACGTCGGATCATCGTGCTGAATGCTGAAAGCCCGGCAGGTGGCCATACCGGAGCCGATCTCTCACAAGTAGAGCTGCTGACTGCGCTTTACTTCCGCATTCTCCATTGCTCGCCGCAGCTGAAGGACAGCGACGAACGCGATATTTATATCCAGTCCAAGGGCCACGCCGTGGGCGGCTACTACTGCGTGTTGGCAGAAGCGGGGTTCATTCCGCTGGACTGGCTCTCGACGTATCAACATGCAGATTCCCACCTGCCGGGCCACCCGGTGAAACACAAAACGCCGGGGATTGAGCTGAACACTGGCGCACTCGGCCACGGCCTGCCGGTTGCGGTGGGGATTGCGCTGGCAGCCAAGCGGAATAACAGCAAACGTCGCGTCTTTGTGGTCACCGGCGATGGCGAGCTGGCGGAAGGCAGCAACTGGGAAGCCGCGCTGGTTGCCGCACATTACCAGCTGGATAACCTGGTCATCATCAACGACAAAAACAACCTGCAGCTGGCGGGTTCGACCAAAGAGATCCTCAATACCGATCCGCTGGATGAGAAGTGGCGCGCTTTTGGAATGGACGTGACCGAATGCCGGGGCAATGACATGGAGGACGTGGTCACCACCCTGGAAGGGCTACAGCCAAACGGCAAACCGCATGTGGTGATCGCCCACACCACCAAAGGCGCGGGGATCTCCTTTATTCAGGGTCGTCCGGAATGGCACCACCGTGTGCCAAAAGGTGAAGAAGTTGAACTGGCGCTGGAGGAACTGAAAGATGAGTAATAGTGAACATCTCGCCACTGTGATGGTAGATGCCTTTATTGACGCTGTAGACAGAGGCGTGGATCTCGTGCCGGTGGTGGCAGACTCAACCTCCACCGCCAAAATCTCGCCGTTTATTAAACGATTCCCGGGCAGGCTGGTGAACGTCGGGATCGCCGAGCAGACCCTCGTCGGCACCGCGGCTGGGCTGGCGATTGGCGGCAAGATTGCGGTCACCTGCAACGCCGCGCCGTTCCTGATTTCTCGTGCTAACGAGCAGATAAAAGTCGATATTTGCTACAACAACACCAACGTCAAACTGTTCGGCCTGAACGCGGGTGCCAGCTACGGCCCCCTCGCCAGCACTCACCACAGCATTGACGATATCGCCATCATGCGCGGCTTTGGCAATATCGAGATTTATGCCCCGTCCAGCCCGGCAGAATGTCGACAGATTATCGACTACGCCCTGACGCACGTTGGTCCGGTCTATATCCGTCTTGATGGCAAAGCGCTGCCGGAGCTGCACGACGAAACCTACCGTTTTGCGCCAGGTAATATTGATGTACTGCGCGCGGGGCATGACGTCGCGCTGGTTGCGATGGGCTCAACCGTACATGAAATAGTGGAAGCCGCCGCACAACTCGCCGCAGAAGGTATTGACGCCACGGTTATCAGTGTCCCATCTATTCGTCCTTGTGATACCAAAGCGCTGCTGGCGGCCTTCAAACCATGCAAAGCGGTGGTCACGGTGGAAGAGCATAACGTCAACGGCGGCGTCGGTAGTCTGGTGGCGGAAGTGCTGGCGGAAGCCGGATGCGCCATCCCATTACGCCGCTTAGGTATTCCTGACGGGCAATACGCCATTGCGGCTGACCGCGCCTCGACTCGCGCGCGCCACGAAATAGATGCAGCGGGTGTGCTCAAACACGCCAGAGAACTGCACATGAAACAGGCATCCTGAAAATAACAAGAACATCTTACTGGAGAGAACGCAATGTCCCGAATTCCACAACAACTCACCATGGGCGTCGTTATCGGTAACCGGGGATTTTTCCCCAGTTACCTTGTGGCAGAAGCGCGTGAACAGGCGGTGGCGCTGTTCAGCCGTCTTGGCATAAAGACCATTATGCTCGACCCGAGTCAGACCGAACTGGGCGGAGTTGAAACCCGTCAGGATGCGAAAACCTGCGCCGAGCTGTTCCGCGCGCACCGCGATACCATTCATGGCGTCGTCGTGTTGTTGCCCAACTTTGGCGACGAAAAAGCCATTGCTGAAACCCTGCGCCTCTCTGGGCTAAACGTGCCGGTGCTGGTACAAGCCGAGGAAGATAACCTCGATAAGATGGGGCTCGCCACCCGCCGCGACAGCTTCTGCGGCAAGATCTCTCTGTGTAACAACCTGCGCCAGTACGGCATTCCGTTTACCCTTACCACCCAGCACGTGTGCGCGCTCGATGGCGAAGTGTTTGAGCAGGATCTGAGGCGTTTCGAACAGGTGTGCCGCGTGGTGAGCAGTATGCGCGGCGTGCGCGTCGGGGCAATTGGTGCGCGTCCGGCGGGCTTTAACACCGTGCGCTACAGTGAAAAACTGTTGGAACGTTTGGGCATTGCCGTGGAAACGCTCGATCTCTCTGAAGTCTTTACCCGCATCAAACTGCTGCGCGATGACGACATTCGCGTGGATGAAAAGCGTCGCCTGCTGCTCGATAACGCCGACGCCAGCGGTATTCCGGCTGACAAGCTGGTAACGATGGCCAAGCTGTTCGTGGTGTTAAGCGAGTGGATTGTTGCCAACGACATCGACACCACCGCCATCCAGTGCTGGACGTCGCTGCAGGAGAACCTCGGGATCAACGTCTGCTCGATCATGAGCGTGATGTCCGGGCAGCTGATGCCAAGCGCCTGTGAAGTCGACGTGATGGGCGCACTCTCCATGTACGCCCTCGCCAGCAGCAACCTGAACCCAGCGTCGATCGCCGACTGGAACAACAACTTCGGTGACGATCGCGACAAATGCGTGCTGTTCCACTGCGGTAATTTCGCCGCCGCCAGCCTGGAAACCCCACACATGGGCACCGCCGACATCATCGGCACCACCGTGGGCAAAGAAAACACCTGTGGTGCGGTACACGGTCGCCTTAAAAGTGGGCCGCTGACCTACTTCCGCCTGAGCACCGACGATCTGACCGGAGAAATCAAAGCCTACGTCGGTGAAGGCCGCTCCGTGGACGATCCGCTGGACACGGTGGGCTGCCGCGCGGTGATCCAGGTACCGAATCTGGAGAATCTGCTGTCGTGGATCTGTCGTAACGGTTTTGAACACCACGTCGCGATGAACCACTCCTCCAGCGCGGAGATCCTCCACGAAGCGTTCACCCGTTATCTCGGCGTGTCGACCTATCTTCACCCGTAAGGCCGGAGGCCGCTATGTCGGTACACAAGGATATTATTATTGCCCTCGACGAGGGCACCACCAACGCCAAAGCCGTCGCCTTTGACGGCAACGGTCGCTTGGTTGCCAGCGTCTCACAAACGTTGGCGATCCAGACACCGCGCGAAGGCTGGGTGGAACAGTCAGCGGAACTGCTGCTGAGCGCCTCGCTGGACGTTATTGCCCGCGCAATAGCAGCCGTTGGGGTGGGACGCGTGGCGGCACTGGCGATCAGCAACCAGCGTGAAACCGTGGTGGGCTGGTCCCGGACGACGGGCAAACCGATCGCCCCGGCGCTGAGCTGGCAATGCTCACGCACCGCCGCGTTTTGCCATACCCTGCGCGAGAACGGCCATGAGCTGCGGATCAAAGCGGCCACCGGGCTGCCGGTAGCCCCGCTTTTTTCCGCCTCGAAAATGCGCTGGCTGCTGGAAAATACCGAGGACGGCATTGCTCGTGCCGGGCGCGGTGAGATCTGCCTCGGCACCGTCGACAGCTGGCTGCTGTGGCAGCTTACGCAGGGGAAAAGTTTCTGCTGCGACTACGCTAATGCGGCGCGTACGCAGTTAATGAGCCTGCACACCGCAGACTGGGATCCCGACATGCTCGCGCTGTTTGGTATTCCACGCGAGGCGCTGCCGACCATTAAGCCATCCAGCGGATTGTTTGGTACGACCCTGGGGTTGTCATCCATTCCGGACGGCATTCCGGTGATGGCGATGGTTGGCGACTCGCACGCGGCGCTCTTTGCCCACGGGCTGGGGGCAGAAGGTTGTGTAAAAGCCACCTACGGCACCGGATCATCGGTGATGGCGCCGGTCAGTTCCGCCGGATGCAATGTGTCTGCACTCGCCACCACAGTGGCCTGGCACGACGGTGACGCGCTAGTGTATGGGCTAGAAGGCAATATTCCCCATACCGGCGATGCCGTGGCGTGGATGGCCGACAGTACCGGGCTGAGCGAGCTTACCCCGGCCGAGCTGGCGCAGGCGCTCAACACTCTGCCCCGCTCGGTAGATTCCACGCTGGGTGTATTTTTTGTCCCGGCACTCACCGGGATGGGCGCGCCGTGGTGGGATGAAAATGCTCGCGGGCTGATCCACGGGTTAAGCCGCGGCGTGAAACGCGAGCACCTGATCCGCGCCGCGCTGGAATCCATCGCCTACCAAATTGCCGATGTGATCGCGGCAATGGGTGCCCATCAGGGATTTGCGCTCAACGCGCTGATGGTGGACGGCGGCCCAACCCAAAACGACTGGCTGATGCAGTATCAGGCCGATCTGCTGGGCTGTCCGGTGATGCGCAGCGACGTGGCAGAACTCTCCGCTACCGGCGCGGCATTGTTGGCACGCAAGGCGTTGTCGAACCTCACCGTAGCGCAGCTTCGCCAGTATCTGCCGGAGCATGTGACGTTTACACCGGACAGGGAACGGCATGTGCGATTGCAGAAACGCTGGCAGGACTGGCAGCACGCGGTGGCGCTGGCACGGAGGTAAACGCAAAATAATACGCGCAGTGAACAATCCCCTCGCCCCTCCGGGGAAAGTGTCAGGGTGAGGGGAACAGACCAGATTGTCATCGCTCTGGCCCCTCGCCCTAACTTACAACTCGACCCTACTAAGCCTCACACATCCGGGAACATCACGCTATTTCCCGGCGCTTCCCTGTGCAGGTGGATAAAGTTCAGGTGCCGTTCATACTGATCCAAAATATCCGTAATCACCTGCTCCTTACTGTAATCCATCAGATCATTGCCCTGGCTCCCTTCCAGCAGGAAGGTTTCCAGACGATAGTAGGTCGATTTTCCGCTTCGGGCCCGATAGGTAAACCCAGGAACCGAATACTGCTGCGGCCAAATCTGATAGACAAAGTTCTGCTCGTCACCCATGTGCACCAGCAGATCCAGATGCCCCAGGCTATCGCCCTCGTCCGGCGGCAGGCTTTTCAGCTCCACGTAGGCACCACGCAGCCGCAGCTCCTGCGCCACCTCTTCCATTGCCGGGTAACAGACGGTTTCCATCATCTGTTTGGTGTAGCGTGTGCCCGGGTAGTTCATCAGGCGAGACAGACGTTTCTTCCAGCTCAGCCTGTCCTGCGCGCCCAGCGGTCGCGGTGCGGTATCGCGGTTGGCGCTTTCACGGCGGTAATCCTCGACCTTGAGGGATTTATACAGCCCGGCCATCACGAAGAAGATCACAAAGCTGAACGGCAGCCCCATGATCACCGTGGTGTTCTGCAGCGCCGAAATGCCGTTGGTCATCAGCATGCCAAGCGTCAGCAGGCCGATAACGATAGACCAGAAGATACGCAGCCAGTTCGGCGCATCGCTGTTGATGTCCTTCAGTTTCGAGGTGAAGTTGCCCAGCACCAGCGCGCCGGAATCCGCCGAGGTGACGTAGAACAGCAGGCCCGTAATAGTGGCGACAGACGCGCTGAAGGTGAATGCCGGGTACTGCGCCAGCAGGCTATAGAAGCCGCGCTCCGGGTGCACCATCGCTTCCTGGGCAAAGGTCGCATTGCCGTGGATGATTTCATGCAGCGCGCTGTTGCCGAAAATCGACAGCCACAGCAGGGTAAAGGTGAACGGGATAATCAACGTCCCCATTACAAACTGGCGGATGGTGCGCCCACGCGAAATACGCGCCAGGAACAGGCCAACAAACGGCGACCACGCCACCCACCACGCCCAGAAGAACAGCGTCCAGTTGTTCATCCACTCCACCGGCCGGTCGAAAGCGAAGCTGTTTAGCGTCATGCCCATAAAGCGGTTCACGTAGTCGCCCACGTTCAGCACTAACGCATTGAGCAGGAACGAGGTATCGCCCATAAACAGCACGAACAGGATCAGGCCCAGCGCCAGCGCTACGTTCAGCTCAGACAGCACGCGGATGCCTTTATCCACGCCGGAGGTCACCGAAATGGTGGCGATAATCACCGACAGCGCAATCAGCGCCGCTTTCGCCGCCATCGAATCCGGGATATCAAACAGCACGCTCAGCCCGTAGTTGAGCTGCACCACACCGATGCCCAGCGTGGTCGCGATGCCAAAAATAGTGCCAATCACCGCGGCAATATCCACGCTGTGACCAATAGGTCCGTTGATCTTTTTACCGAAAATAGGGTACAGCGCGGAGCGGATGGTGAGGGGCAAATTATAACGATAGCTGAAGTATCCGAGCGCCATCCCCATCAGGGCATACATCGACCAGCCGGTCAGGCCGTAGTGGAACAGCGTCCAGACCATCGCCTGCCGTGCGGCCTCCATCGTCTGCCCTGCCCCTTCCGGCGGCTGCATATATTGCGTGACCGGTTCCGCCACGGAGAAGAACATCAGGTCAATGCCGATGCCCGCAGCAAACAGCATGGCGGCCCAGCTCAACAGGCTGAACTCGGGTTTTGACTGCTCTGGCCCGAGCTTCACCGATCCGAAGCGCGAGCAGGCAATACAGACCACAAAGACGATATAGAGCGTCGCCGCCAACAAGTAGTACCAGCCAAAGGTCTTCGACACCCAGTTCAGAGTGCGCCCAATCCACTCGGCAGAAAAATCGCGAAAGAAGATCGTCATCAGGGAAAACAACAAAATCAGCCCGGCGGAAGTATAAAAAACGACCGGGTTGATTTTGTCTTTTTCTCTGTCCTGTGAAAGGTCTGTCATCCAGTATCCTCACTGTTTTTGCAACTATTAAAATCCAAATTCGCAACAATTAAGACACATTTTATATTGAACGTCCAATCAAAAACCGCTTTAATACATAACCAACACTGATGAATGGAGCGGCAAAAATGCCCAAAGTGGGGATGCAGCCAATCCGGCGCAGGCAGCTTATCGACGCCACGCTGGAAGCAATAAATGAAGTAGGAATGCACGACGCAACCATCGCGCAGATCGCCCGTCGGGCGGGCGTGTCCACGGGGATCATCAGTCACTACTTCAAAGACAAAAATGGTCTGCTGGAAGCGACCATGCGCGACATCACCGGCCAGCTGCGCGACGCGGTACTGAACCGATTGCATGCGTTACCGGACGCCAGCGCCGAGCAGCGCCTGCAGGCGATTGTCGGCGGCAACTTTGATGAAACCCAGATCAGCAGCGCGGCGATGAAAGCCTGGCTGGCCTTTTGGGCGAGCAGCATGCATCAGCCGATGCTCTACCGTCTGCAGCAGGTGAGCAGCCGCCGTTTGCTGTCGAACCTGGTGTTCGAGTTTCGCCGCGCGCTGCCGCGCGAACGGGCGCAAGAGGCGGGCTATGGGCTCGCGGCGCTGATTGACGGCCTGTGGCTGCGCGCCGCGCTCAGCGGCAAACCGCTGGATAAAGGCCTTGCCCAGTCGCTGACTGGCCACTTTATCAGCCAGCATTTACCGACCGAATAACCGAGGAGAATTTATGTCCCGAATGGCAGAACAGCAGCTTTACATCAATGGTGGTTATACATCGGCCACCAGCGGTCGCACCTTCGAGACCATCAACCCGGCCAACGGTGAAGTCCTGGCCGCCGTACAGGCCGCCGGGCGCGAAGACGTCGACCGCGCCGTAAAAAGCGCCCAGCAGGGGCAAAAAATCTGGGCGGCGATGACTGCAATGGAGCGCTCGCGCATCCTGCGTCGCGCAGTTGATATCCTGCGCGAGCGTAACGACGAGCTGGCGAAGCTGGAAACGCTCGACACCGGCAAAGCGTATTCCGAAACCTCGACCGTCGATATCGTCACCGGCGCGGATGTGCTGGAGTATTACGCGGGGCTGATCCCGGCGCTGGAAGGCAGCCAGATCCCGCTGCGCGACACCTCATTCGTCTACACCCGCCGCGAACCGCTGGGCGTGGTGGCAGGCATTGGCGCGTGGAACTACCCGATCCAGATCGCCCTGTGGAAATCTGCCCCCGCGCTGGCGGCGGGCAACGCGATGATCTTCAAACCGAGCGAAGTGACGCCGCTCACCGCCCTGAAGCTTGCCGAGATCTACACCGAAGCGGGCCTGCCGGACGGCGTGTTTAACGTCTTGCCTGGCGTGGGCGCAGAGACCGGTCAGTTCCTGACCGAGCATCCGGGCATTGCCAAAGTCTCCTTCACCGGCGGCGTCGCCAGCGGCAAAAAAGTGATGGCGAACTCGGCGGCCTCGTCCCTGAAAGAGGTGACGATGGAGCTGGGCGGCAAATCCCCGCTGGTGATTTTCGACGACGCCGATCTGGATCTCGCAGCGGACATCGCCATGATGGCCAACTTCTTCAGCTCCGGCCAGGTATGCACCAACGGCACCCGCGTATTCGTCCCCGTCCAATTCAAAGCCGAGTTTGAGCAGAAAATCGTTGAGCGCGTCAGCCGCATTCGCGCGGGCGATCTGTTCGATGAAAGCACCAACTTCGGCCCAATGGTGAGCTTCCCGCACCGCGACAGCGTGATGCGCTACATCGCCAAAGGCAAAGAAGAAGGCGCGCGCGTGCTGTGTGGCGGCGATGAACTAAAAGGCGAAGGCTTCGATAACGGCGCGTGGGTAGCCCCAACCGTGTTCACCGACTGTACCGACGAGATGACCATCGTGCGCGAAGAGATCTTCGGCCCGGTGATGTCCATCCTCACCTATGAAACGGACGAAGAAGCCCTTCGCCGCGCCAACGACACCGACTACGGTCTGGCGGCAGGCATCGTCACCGCCGATCTGAACCGCGCCCACAGCGTCATCCACCGGCTCGAGGCGGGCATCTGCTGGATCAACACCTGGGGTGAGTCCGCCGCGGAGATGCCGGTTGGCGGCTACAAGCACTCCGGCATTGGCCGTGAGAACGGCGTGATGACGCTCCAGAGTTACACCCAGGTGAAGTCCATCCAGGTTGAGATGGGTAAATTCCAGTCCATATTTTAACCGGGAGGTTTTTTTGCAATTTGACTACATCATTATTGGTGCCGGTTCTGCTGGCAACGTTCTGGCGACACGACTGACCGAAGATCCCAACACCACCGTGCTGCTGCTTGAAGCGGGCGGCCCGGACTACCGTGCGGATTTCCGCACCCAGATGCCCGCAGCGCTGGCCTTTCCACTGCAGGGCAAGCGCTACAACTGGGCGTATGAAACCGAGCCAGAGCCGCACATGAACAACCGCCGCATGGAGTGTGGACGCGGTAAAGGCCTGGGCGGTTCGTCGCTGATTAACGGCATGTGCTACATCCGCGGTAACGCGATGGATCTGGACAACTGGGCGAAAGAGGCGGGTCTGGAGCACTGGAGCTACCTCAACTGCCTGCCGTATTACCGCAAGGCGGAGACGCGCGATATCGGTGCAAATGACTACCACGGCAGCAACGGTCCGGTGAGCGTCACCACCTCTAAACCGGGCGTGAACCCGCTGTTTGAGGCAATGATAGAGGCCGGCGTCCAGGCGGGGTATCCGCGCACCGACGATCTCAACGGCTACCAGCAGGAAGGCTTCGGCCCGATGGACAGGACGGTAACGCCGCAGGGCCGACGGGCCAGCACCGCGCGCGGCTATCTGGACCAGGCGAAACCGCGTCCGAACCTGACCATCCGCACCCACGCCATGACCGATCGTATCGTCTTTGACGGCAAACGCGCGGTGGGCGTCGAGTGGCTGGAGGGTGAAAGCACCCTTCCATCCAAAGCAACCGCCAACAAAGAAGTGCTGCTGTGCGCAGGAGCGATTGCCTCTCCGCAGATCCTGCAACGCTCCGGCGTGGGCAGCGCAGACCTGCTGGCAGAGTTCCACATCCCGCTGGTGCATGATTTACCCGGCGTGGGCGAAAACCTGCAGGATCATCTGGAGATGTACCTCCAGTACGCGTGCAAAGAGCCGGTTTCCCTCTACCCTGCCCTGCAGTGGTGGAACCAGCCGAAGATTGGCGCAGAGTGGCTATTTGGCGGTACCGGCGTGGGTGCGAGCAACCACTTTGAGGCGGGCGGGTTTATCCGCAGCCGCGAAGAATTCGAGTGGCCGAACATTCAGTACCACTTCCTGCCGGTGGCGATTAACTACAACGGCTCGAACGCGGTAAAAGAGCATGGCTTCCAGTGTCACGTGGGCTCCATGCGCTCACCAAGCCGTGGACACGTGCGCATTACGTCACGCGACCCGCACCAGCACCCGGCGATCCTGTTCAACTATATGGCGCACGACCAGGACTGGCAGGAGTTCCGCGACGCGATCCGCATCACCCGCGAGATCATGCATCAACCGGCGCTGGATAAATTCCGCGGTCGCGAAATCAGCCCGGGCATCGAGTGCCAGACCGACGAACAGCTGGACGAGTTTGTGCGTAATCACGCCGAGACCGCTTTCCACCCGTGCGGCACCTGCAAGATGGGCTTCGACGAGATGGCGGTAGTCGACGACGAAGGACGCGTTCACGGGATAGAAGGGTTACGCGTGGTGGATGCGTCGATAATGCCGCAAATCATCACCGGTAACCTGAACGCCACCACCATTATGATTGGCGAGAAAATTGCCGATGCCATTCGCGGGCAAACGCCGCTGGCAAAAAGCACGGCTGCGTATTATGTGGCGAACGGCGCGCCGGTGAGGCGCTAAGCCGCATTCTCTCCTTATCCTCACCTTCTCCCCATTGGGGAGAAGGTGTTTAGTCTTTCCCCATAAATATTTTCATTTCCCTGCATCCAGTTTCCTCCCCTCCCTCGTATGTGAATATGTGAGCAACGCCTTGCTCCTTAATCCGAGGATAAATGATGAAAAAGCTACTCAGTGTTGCATTCGTATCCAGCGCTTTACTCTTCAGTGCAGGCGCATCTGCGGCCATGGATTCAGGTTCCGTGATGGTGGGTGGGGCCGAAATGCTCCCGAGCAAGAATATCGTTGAAAATGCCATGAACTCGAAAGATCACACTACGCTGGTAGCGGCAGTTAAAGCCGCAGGGTTGGTGGATACGCTCCAGAGCAAAGGACCGTTCACCGTCTTCGCACCGACCAACGCTGCGTTTGCCAAACTGCCTGCCGGCACGGTAGATAATCTGGTCAAACCTGAAAATAAAGCGATGCTCACCAGCATCCTGACCTACCACGTCGTGGCCGGTAGCTACGACATGAAAGCGCTGGAAATGAAGATTAAACAGGGCGGTGGTCACGCAGAACTGAAAACCGTTAACGGTCAGCCGCTGTGGATAATGCGCAATGGCCCGCACAATATTCAGCTTAAAGATGGTAAAGGCAACGTGGCGAACATCAGCACCTATGACGTTCACCAGAAAAATGGCGTGATTGATGTCATCGACACCGTCCTGATGCCTAAGTAGTTGTCTATACTTCGGAAGCGAATGCAGACTTCCGGTAAAAATATGGACAACATGCTGGCCGAACGACAGGTGAAATTAATGCAGGCGGTCGCGAATGGCGATCGCCGCGCATTTGAGCAACTGTACCGTCTGACCTCGCCGCATCTTTTTGCCGTTGCCCTGCGCATGCTGCGCGAGCGAGCCTGGGCAGAAGAGGTGCTGCATGACTGCTTTATCACCGTCTGGAATAAGGCGGACACCTATAATTCAGCGCTCAGCTCGCCGATAACCTGGCTTACCCATATTGTACGCAACCGCTGTATAGACTGGCTGCGCAGCGGACCCGCCCGCCAGGCGCGCCATGAAGAAGAATATACAGAGATGCTAAACATCGCAGAAAGCGATGAACGCAACGGCTGGCATGACGACGCCCAGGCCGACCGCCTGCGCCACTGTCTCGAGCACCTGAGCCATGAGCAGCGCCAGAGTATTACGCTGGCTTATTATCAAGGAATGTCCCACGGCGATATCGCTGAGTGGCTCCAGCAACCGATTGGATCGGTCAAAAGCTGGATACGCCGCGCAATGGATCATCTCCGGGAGTGCGTCGGACTATGAACGAAAACGAAAAACGCGACGATGCGCTGGCAGCAGAATATGCGCTGGGAACCTTGCGAGGAGCCGCCCGGCTGCGTTTCCAAAGGCGGCTCATCCACGAGCCTGAGCTGGCAAAACGCGTGGCGCGTTGGAAAAATCTGTTTAGCACGCTGGACAGCCATCTCGCGCCCGTTCTGCCGCCGGAAGAAGTGTGGAAGAAAATCAGGCTCAACCTCCCCGCGCAAACACCCGTACGGCGAAGCCGGGCTTATCTGGGGTGGATGGTCGCGGCTGGCCTGGCCGCCGTGAGCGTGATTACCTGGGTGACCAACCGGGAACCCACGCTCGCGCCTCTGGTGGTGCTCAACGATGCGCAGCAGCAGGGTCTGTGGGTCGTTAGCGCAGACAGTACACGCCAGCGGCTAAACATCACGCCGCTGCGCCCGGCGGAACTTTCGGCGCAAAATAGCCTGCAGCTCTGGCTGATCCCTTCCGGGCAAGCGCCAGTCTCACTCGGCCTGGTCAATAGCCAGTCACCGACGCAGATTACCGTTAAAAACCAAACGATATCCGCAGAGGCCACCATCGCTATCAGCCTGGAACCTAAGGGGGGATCGCCAACGGACAAGCCAACGGGTCCCGTTCTTTACAGCGGAAAAATTTAAGCCTCAGACCTGTGTCTAAAGGCCTCCAGCCTTTTTATCTGCCGGCCTTCGCCGTCAAAATTCTCCGCCGCCAGCCACGCGCGCAGTTCCGCATCCCGCTGCGGCCATTCACCGTCAATAATCGAGAGCATATCGCTATCCCGGTTACGCGCCTTGCGCACCATCTTCTGACGCAGACGTCCTTCCCAGACAAAGCCCAGCCGTTCTGCCGCACTGCGCGACGCGGTGTTCATCGAATCGCACTTCCACTCCAGCCGCCGGTAGCCGTGCTCAAACGCATTTTTCAGCAGCAACCAGACCGTTTCTGTCCCGACGCGTGAGCCCTTCATCCTGCGCGACCAGGTAACATGGCCAATTTCCACTGACCCCTGCTGACGCTCAATCGCCATGTAGCTCACCAGCCCCACCGCGCGCTCGGTCCGTAAATCGATCACCGCATACGGTACCAGCGCGTCATCCATAACCTTCCCGAGCACCCAGTGCGCGGTCGCCTCGACATTATCGGGCTGCGTGCTGGCAAGCCACGTCCAGTCACTGTCGTCGCCCAGCGCGTAGGCATCGAACAAATCGGCGGAATGACGTTCGACATTCAGCGGCTCCAGGCGGCAATACTGGCCCGTCAGCGGCGTGCGGGTTAATAGACGCGCGCCTGTCCAGTCGGGAACGATATCGTTAACGGTTTGACCATGTTGATTGATGTCGGGCACGGTGATGACTCCCTGAAAGGTAAGGATTTTGTTATAGCAAAATAAAAAGCGGGCGAAAAGAGAGCCGCTTAATAGCCAATCTGCATGCGTTATATCCGGATGGCATAAGCAAAGCAGAATTTCGACTTTGAGGAATGTGTTAGTCAGCCTAACGTAGCGGAGCATAAAACAATCACAATAAATTTTTTCAGGGATCGCTATGACAAAAAAACTGCTGCCGTTACTGGTGCTGGCCGCGCTCTCAAGCGCTGCCCACGCCGCTACTCCGCCCAATACGCTGGTTGTCGCCCAGGGTCTTGATGACATCGTCAGCCTCGACCCGGCGGAAGCCAATGAGCTTTCCAGCATCCAGACCGTGCCAAGTTTGTATCAGCGCCTGGTACAGCCAGACCGCGATAACCCGGAAAAAATCACGCCGGTTCTGGCACAAAGCTGGGAAGCCGACGCGGCAGCAAAGACCCTGACCATTAAGCTCAAGCCCGACGCAAAATTTGCCTCCGGCAACCCGCTGCGCCCGGAAGACGTGATTTTCTCGTACACCCGCGCCGTGACGCTGAACAAATCCCCGGCCTTTATCCTTAACGTGCTGGGCTGGGACGCGAGCAACATCGCCAGCCAGCTGAAAAAAGTGGATGACCACACGCTCCAGCTCCACTGGACAGCGGACGTCAGCCCGTCGGTGGCGCTGAATATTCTCTCCACGCCGATTGCCTCCATCGTCGATGAAAAGCAGGTCTCGGCGAACGTGAAGGATAATGATTTCGGCAACGCCTGGCTGAAAATGCACTCTGCGGGCAGCGGCGCGTTCAAGATGCGCGTTTACCAGCCGCATCAGGCCATCGTGCTGGAAGCCAACGAATCTGCCCCTGGCGGCGCGCCGAAGCTTAAAAGCATCATCATCAAAAACGTGCCGGACCCTGCCTCTCGCCGTTTGCTGATCCAGCAAGGTGATGCCGACGTCGCGCGCGATCTGGGCGCGGACCAGATCGGCGCTCTGGAAGGCAAAGCGGGCGTGAAGGTGCTGAGCATCCCGTCCGCCGAGCAGAATTACCTGGTGTTTAACACCGGCAACAGCGCTAACCCGCTGCTGAATAACCCCGCGTTCTGGGAAGCCTCCCGCTGGCTGGTAGATTATGACGGCATCACCAAAGACCTGCTGAAAGGCCAGTATTTTGTCCATCAGAGCTTCCTGCCGGTCGGTCTGCCCGGCGCGCTGGAAGACAATCCGTTCAAGTTTGACCCGGCAAAAGCGAAGGAGATCCTCGCCAAAGCGGGCATCAAGGATGCGCACTTCACGTTGGACGTGGAGAACAAGCCGCCGTTTATCACCATCGCGCAGTCCATGCAGGCCAGTTTTGCCCAGGGCGGCGTGAAGGTGGATCTGCTGCCGGCAGCCGGTAGCCAGGTGTATGCCCGCGTGCGCGCGAAGCAGCATCAGGCGGCGATCCGTCTGTGGATCCCGGACTACTTCGACGCGCATTCTAACGCCAGCGCTTTCGCGTGGAACGACGGCAAGTCCAGCACCGTGGCCGGTCTGAACGGCTGGAAAATTCCTGAGCTGAACAAGGCCACGCTGGCGGCGGTTGCCGAGCCGGATCCGGCGAAGCGCCTGGATCTGTACAAGAAGATGCAGGAAGAGCTTCAGCATAACTCGCCGTACGTGTTCGTCGATCAGGGCAAAACCCAGATTGTGGTGCGCGATAACGTGAAGGGTTATCAGCAGGGGCTGAACGCGGACATGGTCTGGTACGATCGCGTTACGAAGTAGCCCTTCACCCTCTCCCACGGGGAGAGGGTGTTGTTCGTGCACATTTTCAGGATAACGATTTTCCCATGCCACATCTTTCCACCCACGTGACGCGCATGCTTCAGGGTCTGCTGACCCTGCTGCTCACGCTTTTCGGGCTGCTGCTCGTCACGTTTGCGCTCTCGGCGTTCTCCCCGGTCGATCGCGTTTTGCAGATCGTCGGCGATCACGCCAGTCAGTCCACTTACGATCAGGTTCGCCACCAGCTCGGGTTGGATCAATCCCTGCCCGTACAGTTCTGGCACTATCTGCAAAACCTTGCCCACGGTGATTTAGGCACGGCCAGCGCCACCGGGCAACCGGTGTTGCAGGACTTGCTGCACGCCTTTCCCGCCACGCTGGAACTCGCCACGCTGGCGTTAATCATCGGCTCCGTTCTCGGCGTGGCTGCCGGGGTGCTGTGCGCACGTTATGCGGGTTCGCCGCTCGATTTAGCCATTCGCACGCTAACCCTACTCGGCAACTCGGTGCCGATCTTCTGGCTCGGCCTGCTGATGCTGGCGCTGTTCTACGCGAAGCTGCAGTGGAGCGCAGGTCCCGGCAGGCTGGATGATGTCTGGCAATTTACCGTCGAGCCGCGCACCGGGTTTGCCCTGATCGATACCTGGCTTTCCGGCGACCGCGATGCATTCAGAAATGCCATCAGTCACCTGGTGTTGCCGGTGCTGCTGCTGGCCTACTATTCGCTGGCGAGCATCACCCGCCTGACGCGCTCGGCCTGCCTCAGCGAGATGAACAAAGAGTACATCCTGCTCGCCCGCGCCAAGGGGGCCGGGGAGATGACAATTCTACTGCGTCACGTGCTGCCGAACATTCGCAGCACCCTGCTGACGGTGATTGCGCTGGCCTACACCAGCATGCTGGAAGGCGCGGTGTTAACCGAAACCGTCTACTCCTGGCCGGGCATCGGACGCTATCTCACTACCGCGCTGTTCGCCGGAGACACCACCGCCATCATGGGCGGCACGCTGCTGATTGGGGTGAGTTTCGTACTGATCAACAATATTACCGACCTGCTTGTGCGGGCAACCGATCCCAGGGTGCGCTAATGCCGTTTACTCTTTTTCTAAGTCGCCTGCGCCGCTCGCCTGCCGCATTTTGCGGGTTGATGGCTATCGCGATTTTGGCGTTTATCGCCCTGTTTGCGCCGTGGCTTGCCCCGCTTGACCCGAACTGGCAGGACGCCGCCGCGCGTTTGCAGGCCCCCAACGCCGAACACTGGCTGGGCACCGACAGCTACGGGCGCGATCTGCTCTCACGCCTGATCTACGGCACGCGTCCCGCGCTGGGGCTGGTGGCGCTGGTCACGGTTATCACCCTGCCCGCGGGGCTGCTGGTGGGGATTTTGTCCGGCTACTACGGCGGCTGGATGGAGCGCATTCTGATGCGTTTTACCGACGTGGTGATGTCGATGCCGCGTCTGATCCTCGCCTTCGCCTTTGTAGCGATGCTCGGCCCGGGGCTGGTCAATGGCGCGCTGGCGCTGGCCTTAACCACCTGGCCCGCCTATGCGCGTCAGGCGCGAAGTGAAATTCAACGCCTGCGCCACAGCGATTACCTCGCGGCCGCCGAGATGATGGGCATTCGCGGCCTGCGCCTGCTGCTGGGCCACATTCTGCCGCTGTGCCTGCCGTCTGCGATTGTGCGTCTGGCGCTGGATCTGGCGGGGATTATTCTGGCCGCTGCCGGTCTCGGCTTCCTCGGGCTTGGCGCCCGCCCGCCGATGGCCGAATGGGGGGCAATGATTGCTGATGGCATGCAGGTGATTTTCGACCAGTGGTGGATTGCCGCCATTCCGGGCGGCGCTATTCTGTTCGCCAGCCTGGCGTTTAACCTGCTGGGCGATGGCCTGCGCGATGTACTGGAGCCGCAACATGACTGAACAACGCGTCATCGTCGATGCGCTAACTATCGACTATCCCGCCGCGCGCGTGGTCAATAACCTGAGCTTTACGCTTGGCAACGAGCGGCTGGCGCTGGTGGGCGAATCGGGTTCGGGCAAATCCATGTCAGCCCGCGCGCTGATGGGGCTGGTGCGTAAGCCGGGCGTCGTGAGGGCCAGCCAGCTTAGCGCGCTGGGTAACGATCTGCTGACGCTGAACAACCGGCGCTGGCAGGCGCTGCGCGGCAACGGGATTGCCATGGTATTACAGGACCCACGTTACGCCCTTAACCCGGTGAAAAACGTCGCCGCCCAGCTTGAAGAGGCCCTGAACCTGCATCAGTCCCTGCCCCGCTCTGAGCGCAGGGCGCGCATACACGATATCATCCGCGCCGTCGGGCTGACCGAGCACGTGCTGACACGCTACCCCGGTGAACTCTCCGGCGGGATGGGTCAACGCGTGATGATCGCCATTGCGCTGATCAACAACCCGCAGGTGCTGATTGCCGACGAACCAACATCCGCGCTGGATGCGCGCCTGCGCAACCAGATCCTTGAGCTGCTGGTGCAACAGTGTGAAGAACGCCAGATGGCGATGCTGTTGATCAGCCACGATCTGCCGCTGGTGGCGGAACACTGCGACCGGGTGCTGGTGATGTACCAGGGTGAGAAGGTCGACGAAATGGCAGCCAGCCAGCTGCCGCAGGCGACCCATCCGTATACCCGCACCCTATGGACCTGCCGACCAAACGCCGGCACCTTCGGCCAGATGCTGCCAACGCTGGACCGCACTCAGCCGTGGAAGGAGGCGACCAATGGCGCTCGTTGACGTTAACCAACTTCAGGTGATGTTCGGGGAGAAAACGGCCGTTTCGGCGGCGAGTTTTACCCTCGAGAAAGGTGAAACCTTTAGCCTGATTGGCGAATCCGGCTGTGGAAAATCAACTATTCTGCGCGTGCTGGCGGGGCTGCAGCGCGACTGGCGCGGCGACATTACGGTTTTCGGCGACAATCTACAGCCGGGACGGCGCTTTACAGGCTCGCTTCGTCGCAACGTGCAGATGGTATTTCAGGACCCCTGGGCATCGCTGCACCCTAACCACACTCTTTCACGCACGCTGTCAGAGCCGTTAACAATCCACGGCGAGACGCAGATTGCGGAAAAAGTGGCTGACGCTCTGCAACAGGTCGGGCTTTCTGCGGACGCAGGCAAGCGCTACCCGCACCAGCTTTCCGGCGGTCAGCGTCAGCGCGTAGCCATTGCTCGCGCGCTGCTGTTGCGCCCGCAGCTTCTGCTGCTGGATGAACCAACGTCGGCGCTGGATATGTCGGTACAGGCTGAAATTCTCAACCTGCTCAACCGCCTGAAGCAACAGCACGGCATGACATATCTGCTGGTGAGCCACGACGCGGATGTGATTGCGCATATGTCCGACCGCGCGGCGTTTATGGCACAGGGTGAAATTCAGCGGGTGTTTGACCGTGAGGCGATGCTGAAGGGCGAGCATCGGATGGGATAACCCGTGCGCCGAGTGCCGCACGGGTTTTATCGGCCGGGTAAGGCGTAGCCGCCCGGCTAAACGTTACTTCAGCAGCTTCACCGTAGCGTCGATGTCAATCTCATCTTCGGTGAAGATCAGCGTCGTGTTCTGGAAAGTCGTGATCGCCAGCTTCTTCACTGAACGCATTTCGCCCGGCTTTTTATCTGCTTTCGGCTTGATGCTGTTCATCAGCAGGCCAACCGACAGCACCGCGTTCTCTTTATCGATGCCCGTGTCCGCAGGCTCTTCTTCGGTAAACACCACGAAGGATTTGATCGACGTGAGCTTCACGCGCTCGCCCGCGATATAGAGGTGCTTACTTTCCGGGATCACCTTCACCGCGTAGGCGGAAAGGCCTTTGTTATTGGTGGTCGGCTCGAAGGTCACCGCGGCATCTTTCTTAATCAGATCGGGGTTCGCGACCTTAATCACATGAAAATAGCGGTTGTCACCGTTTTCATCTTTGATAAATCCAAAGCCTTTATCTTTAAACCACGTTGTGATTGTACCGTTCATCGCTGTTACCGCCTGTGTATCCGATCGTTTGTTAACTCAATTTTTGCAGGGCGGAGTGTAAAACACAATGGGGCTGGGGGCGAGAGATTTGGGGCAAGGATCGGGTGGTGGCTTGCCGATATGATGTGAGAATGTTGATAGTGGATAAAGTTTCTGACACAGGAGCGAAGGGTGACGGTGACGGCCGGTCCCTCTGGCTGATTTTCTTTGTCATTATACCAATGTATTTCAGCTTAATTTATATGGTGGCATAATCGGCCCTGTGAATGGGGGGAGAATGGATAAGACATATCAAAACCAGATAGCAGACACCGATATTGCTCGGGTATTGCTAAAACACCGAAAGGCAAGGAACTGGACAGTTGCAGAATTTGCTCAGCGATCCGGAGTAAGCCAGGCCATGATCAGCAAGGTTGAACGAGGTACCTCCAGTCCCAGTGCCGCCATTCTTGGCCGCCTGGCCCAGGCCCTGAATATCACGTTGTCAAAACTGTTCGCTGAGCTTGAGGTTAACCGCCAGAACCCACAGGTGCTCTTTTCCGGCCAACAGCAGTACTGGACCGATAAGCTATCGGGCATTACCCGATGGTCGATTTCACCTGCAGGGGCTCATCCAGAATTGATTAAAGTTGAAATTCCGGCTTTAGGGCGACTTACAATACCGGCAGCAGCTAATGAGCATCTTGCCGGGCAAACACTCTGGATGTTAAGTGGCACGCTTGATTTTCGCGTCGAAAACCAGACTCACCATTTACAGACCGGTGACTGTATTGCACTCACTGTGTCAGGAGACTGCGATATCAGCAATCCCGATCGCGAGAAGTGCTCTTCGTACATAGTTGCGTTCACCCAGAAAAAACCGTGAAATCAGGCCCGCCGCGGCTATATCCCGTTGTCAGCCCGGCTTAGGTGCAGCAAGGGATAGGGTCTTCCCTGCCCATCAAGTTCGGAACGGCCCGAAATCTGAAACCCCATATGTTGATAAAACCCGAGAGCCTGTTGGTTCTGTTCATTAACATCAACGGTTAAGTTGGGGTGAAGGCTCACCGCATGTAACAGCAACTCTTTTCCGACACCACACCCGCGGGCTGAAGCATCGACAAACAGAGCTTCAAGATGCCCATCGTGCAGGAACATAAACCCTGACAATTGGTTATCCGAATTAACCGCCACCCAGACAGGGTGGGTGGAGAAAAACTCAACAACGTCTTTTTCGATCTCCTTTCGGTCATTTGCAGTGAGAAAATCGTGGGTAGCGTCAACTGAACGCCGCCAGATCGCTATGATTACTGGTGCTTCAGAGGGTTTTGACATACGTATGTGGATCATGTGCAGGCCTTATTCAGCGTTCAACAAAGGTATCTGTAATAGGAACAGATATCGCCGTTAATTTACTATTGTGAATTTAAATTCACAATAAGAAACAAAAAGACAATCTGCAGAAAGGTATAGCCATAGATTTCTCTGGCTTAAATACGCGCCACTAGCCCATTTAGCCTTTGGTGTAAAACCTAGCGTGTTGACATAAAAATCACTGCGTCCTGAAACACCATTCACGGCGATCGTCAGGCGCCCCATACTGGGTAAAGAGAGAACGCTCCCGTTGTCTATACTCAGCTGACAACTGTTGATGGAGCACTCCATGCCCTTACCCGACTTCCTCCCTTCTGAACCTTTTACCCTTGGCATTGAGCTGGAACTCCAGGTGGTTAACCCACCGGGCTACGATCTCAGCCAGGACTCTTCCGCTCTTATTGCCGCCGTCAAAAACTACATAAAAGCCGGTGAGGTGAAGCACGATATCACCGAAAGCATGCTCGAAATCGCCACCGGCGTGTGTCAGAACATCGACCAGGCGGCAGCGCAGTTTTCCATCATGCAGCAAAGCATTTTACGTGCCGCCGAGCAGCAGCATATTCAGATCTGCGGCGGCGGTACGCACCCTTTCCAGAAGTGGCAGCGCCAGGAAGTGTGCGACGACGAGCGCTATAACGTCACGCTTGAACGCTTTGGCTATTTGATTTTGCAGGCCACGGTGTTCGGCCAGCATGTGCATATTGGGTGTCGAAACGGGGATGACGCCATTTATCTGCTGCACGGCCTGTCGCACTTTGTGCCGCACTTTATCGCCCTGGCGGCAGCGTCGCCGTATATGCAGGGCACCGACACGAAGTTTGCCTCGTCGCGGCTCAATATTTTTTCGGGATTCCCGGATAACGGCCTGATGCCGTGGGCGGAAAACTGGCAGGAATTTCAACGGTTGTTCCGCAGCCTAAGCTCCACCAGCATGATCGACAGCATTAAAGATCTGCACTGGGACATTCGCCCCAGCCCGCATTTTGGCACCGTGGAGGTACGGGTGATGGATACGCCGCTGACGCTGGCCCACGCCATTAATATCGCCGGGCTGATCCAGGCAACGTCACACTGGCTGTTGACCTCGCGCCCTTATAAACATCAGGAATACGACTTTCTGCTGTACCGCTTTAACCGTTTTCAGGCGTGTCGTTACGGGCTGGAGGGCATTCTGACGGACGTGTATACCGGAGAGCAAAAAACCGTGGCGGAAGATATTGCGTGGTTACTGGAAAGAGTTGCGCCCTCAGCCGAAAAACTGGGGGCGACAAGTGCGATTCAGGAGCTTGCCCTGCTGTTAAAGCAGGGCAAGAGCGAGGCGCAGCGAATGCGGGATTTCGTCAACGACGGAGGTTCGCTGACCTCGCTGGTGCAAAAACATTGCGAGCTATGGGCGACTAGTCCGTAAGCTTGTGTGCCCACTCGCGCATTCGCTGGAACAGAACGAACAGCGCCGGGATAAAGATAATCCCCACGACCGTTGCTACCAGCATGCCGCTGAATACCGTGGTACCGATAATCCGTCGGCTCTGCGCCCCCGCTCCGGTGGCCAGCATCATCGGCAGGACGCCGATAATAAACGACACCGCGGTCATCATTACCGCACGGAAGCGGCGGGATGCCCCTTCTCTCGCGGCATCGACAATCGACATCCCGTCCATTCGCCGCGCGCGGGCAAACTCGACGATCAGGATCGCGTTCTTGGCCGCGAGGGCGATCAGCAGCACCAGGCCTATCTGCACGTACACATCGTTGGCGTACCCGGCGAGCCACAGCCAGATCAGCGCCCCGCCGATGGCAAACAGCACAGAGAGCATGACGCTCGCCGGCAGCGTCCAGCTCTCATACTGGGCAACAAGGAACAGCCACGCCATCACCACCGCGGCCAGCACAATCCACACCGCCTGGTTGCCGGTCTGTTGCTCCTGATACGACATGCCGCTCCAGGCATAGTCGTACCCGGCAGGCAGGCTCTGCGCCAGAAGCTGGCCCATCACCGCCATTGCCGTGCTGCTGCTCACCCCCGGTGCCGCTGAACCGCTTACGGATACAGACGGGAACTGGTTGTACTGCTGCAGGAACGGCGCGCCGACGCTCGGCGTGATGGTCACCAGGTTGCTTAGGCGCACCCGCTCGCCGTTATTGCTGCGCACAAAGAGCTCGCTGATTTGCTCCGCGCGCTCGCGCCACTGCATCTCGTTTTGCATGACAACGTGGTAGACGCGGTTGTTAACGCTGAAATCGCCGGCGCGCGTGCCGCCAAAGGCGGTTTGCAGACTGCTGAAGATGCGTGAAACCGGTACGTCGAGACGGGCCGCGCGCTCGCGGTCAACGGTGAGGGTTAACTGCGGCACGTTGCTGCTCCAGGTCGTAAACACCCGGCTCAGCTGCGGATGCTGGTTAGCTTTCGCCAGCACCTCACGCGTGACGCGCTCCAGCTCCGCCGGGCTTTGCCCCGCCTGCGCCTGAATACGCAGGTCGAAACCGGAGGCGTTGCCCAGCCCCGGCAGGGTCGGCGGCGCGAAGGTCATGATGGTCGCTTCCGGCAGGGCCAACAGCTGGCGCTGCAACGTCCCCATTACCTCATCCAGCGGCGGGCGCTCGCTCCAGTCTTTCAGCATGATGGAGATAAACCCGCCGTTAGACGCGCTGGTGCCGTTCAGAATGTTGAAGCCGGACACCTGAATGACATCCGCGACCGCCGGGTTTTTGGCAATCAGCTCCCGCGCGGTGGCCATTACCGCTTCCGTACGCTCCAGCGACGCCGCTTCCGGCAGCTGGACGCTGGCGAAGAAGTAGCCCTGGTCTTCCTGCGGCAGGAAGCCTTTTGGCATCGACATAAAGCTGAACACCACCACGGCAGCCGCGACCAGCGTGGCCAGCAGGGCCACCCAGGGGCGCAGGTTGAAGACGTTAACTATCCGCGTGTAGACGTTTCGCGTGGCGTCCAGCCCGCGGTTAAAGCCCCGGAAAATGGCCGCCGGGCGCTCAGGGCGCGGGTGCAGCAGCATCGCACAGAGCGCAGGCGTCAGGGTTAATGCCACCAGGCTTGAGAGCGTCACCGCCGTTGAAAGCGTCACCGCAAACTGACGGTAAAGCTCCCCCACAATGCCCGGCAGAAGCGCTACCGGCACAAATACCGCCAGCAGGACGAGAGTCGTAGCGATGACGGGCCCGGCGATCTGGCGCAGCGCCAGCGCGGTTGCCGCCGTTCGGCTCTGCCCTTCCGCCATCAGGGTTTCGACACTCTCCACGACCACAATGGCGTCATCCACCACCATGGTGAGCGCCAGAATGATGGCAAACAGGCTCAGCGTATTGGCGGAGTAGCCGAGGGTATACAGCACCGCAAACGTCCCCACCAGAGAGACCGGAATGGCGAGGGCAACAATTAGCGTCGCGCGCCAGCTTTGCAGGAACAGGGAAACGATGGCCACAACCGCCAGCATCGTCAGCGCCAGCGAGACGCCAATCTCCCTGATGGTGGCGGCGACAAACGTCGTGGTGTCGAATTTCACTTCATAGACCAGATCGTCCGGGAAGCGCGTCGAAAGACGTTCCAGCTCCGTGCGCACCGCATCCGCCACGCGCAGGGCGTTGGCAGACGGCGTAGGATAGATCCCCAGATAGGCAGAGTCGTGCCCGTTTAGCTGCGCGCCGGAGCTGTAGCTGCGCGAGCCAAGCTCGATGTTTGCCACATCCCTTAAGCGCACCAGCTGGCCCATATCACCGGCACGAATAATAATGTCGGCAAAGTCCTCGGCCTGGTTTAAACGCCCCAGCCCGTTGATCGTCAGGGTCTGCTGCTGGCCGTTAAACACCGGCGGCGTACCGACCTGACCGGCCGCCCCCTGCACGTTCTGCTCGCGCAGCGCCTGCGCCACGTCGTCGGTGGTCACGTTCAGGGCGTTCATGCGATCCGGACGCAGCCAGATGCGCATGCTGTAGTCGCGCGCGCCAAACATCTGCACCTGCCCGACGCCCGGCAAACGGGACAGCGCCTCGCGCACCTGGGTGCTGGCGTAGTTGCTGACGAACAGCGGCGTGTGGGTATTCTTCGGTGAGTAAAGACTTACCCCCATCATCAGGTTGGTGGCGCGTTTACGCACCTGCACGCCGTTTTGCTGCGCCTCGGTGGGTAGCTGCGCAATGGCCTGCGCCACGCGGTTTTGCACGTCGATGGCGGCGAGATCCGGGTCCGTCCCTGCCGCAAAGGTAATGTTCAGGCTGTAGGTGCCTTCGTCCGAACTGGTGGACTCCATATACAGCATGTGGTCCACGCCGTTAAGCTGCGTCTCCAGCGGCGTGGCAATGGCTTCCGCCACGTCTGCCGAGCTGGCACCCGGCCAGCTGGCTGACACGTTCACCACTGGCGGCGTGATTTGCGGGTACTGCTCCACCGGAATAATTCTGAGCGCAATGGCCCCCAGCAGGGTAATCACCAGCGCAATCACCATCGCGAAACGCGGGCGTTTGATGAAAAACGTCAGCATGATGGCTCCTTAATTCAGAATCTGAACGGTTGCGCCTGGCTGCACGCGCTGCGCGCCGTCAGTGATCGCTCGCTCACCGGGCTTAACGCCCGAGGAGATCTGGAACTGCTGGCCAATCTGGCCGACGATGGTCAGCGGACGTTTTTCGGCCTTACCGTCGGCGTTAACCACCCAGGCAAAGAACCCGTCGCCGTTCTGTTGTACGGCAGCTGCGGGCAGGGTCAGCACAGGCTGCTCGCTGACCGGGCGCAGGTAGACGTTCACATTCCCACCGGGCAGCAGCTGATGGCGCGGATTAGCGAACTCGGCGCGCAGCATCACGCTGGCGGTGCGCGGGTCAATGCGGTTATCGACCGAGGTCAGCTCGCCGCTGACGCGCTGGCCGTTGCTGTCAATCAGCGCCTGCCAGGCCTTTTTCATGGCGTTGATATCAGGATGCTGTCCGGCTTTGGTGGCAAAGGCCCCCTCTTCCAGCGCAAAGGCAATGCGGATGGGGTCAAGCTGAACCACTTCCACCAGAACGCCGCTGGACGGGTTCACCAGGCTACCGGCATGGAACTGGCTGTGCCCCACCCGGCCATCAATAGGCGAGGTGATGCGGGTGTAGCCCAGCGTCACGTTACGGGTTTCGAGCCGGGCTTTGGACTGTTCCAGCGCAGCGCTGGCGACATCGCGCTGCATGCGGGCGTTATCCACGTCGTGGCGGCTGATGGCGTTGCTGTTGCCCAGGCTCTGAAAGCGCGATAGCTGCTGCTGGGCCTGACGCAGGGTGGCTTCAGCGCTTTTTACCTCGGCCTGGGCCAGACGGAGGGCAGCACGCGGCTCGGCATCGTCCAGCTCAAACAGCACGTCGCCCTTTTTCACATATTGTCCGTCACGAAAAGGGGCTTTGGTGATCACCCCTTCCGTGCGTGCGCGCAGTTCTACGGTATGGATAGCTTCAATGCGACCGGGGATCTGGCGCTCTGCGGCATGCGCGGTTTGCTCAACGGGGGCAACACGAACGGGAATGGCGGCGGCAAATGCGGGCTGGAGAGTGCAAGCGAGGAATGCGAACAGCACAGGAAATTTCATGGAAGTGCCTCAGATTAACTCCCCTCCCCCTAACCCTCTCCCCATAGAGGAGAGGGAAATTAAACACCCTCCCCCCTGAGGGGAGAGGGCTGGGTGAGGGGTAAGGTTTTAAGGTTTATTACGCAGCCTTACGGAACCTGCGAGTCAGTCGCTTCTCAATCTCAACGATAAAGAACATCACCCCCGCAACCGCCAGAGTCACAAACCAGTAGCGCAGCGGCAGGGCTTCAGTGCCAAACAGCATCTGCATAAACGGCAGGTAGATAATTGCCGCCTGGAGCAGGAACAGCACGCCCGTCACCAGCCAAATCCCTTTGTTCGCCAACAGACCACGGTTCAGTGAGAACCCTTCGGTGTAACGGCAGTTAATCATGTAGACCCACTGCGCTGACACCAGCATCTGCAGCAACACGGTGCGGATAAACTCTGCGCTATGGCCGCGCGGGGCCAGCCATGCTTCCAGCGCAAATGCCGCTATAGCAATCATAGTGCCGACAAATGCCACTCGCCACACGGCGTACGCATCCATTACATGCTGTCCGGTCTGACGCGGTGGGCGACGCATGATGTTGCGCTCTGCCGCTTCAAACGCCAGGCCGAAGGAGAGCGTGGCGGAGGTCGCCATGTTCATCCACAAAATCAGGACCGGCGTCAGGGGAATAATGTTCCCCGCCAGCAGCGCAATCACAATCAGCAAGCCCTGCGCCAGGTTGGTCGGCATGATGAACAAAATGGTCTTCTTCAGGTTGTCGTAAACGCGACGCCCCTCTTTCACCGCACTGGCGATGGTGGCGAAGTTATCGTCCGTCAGGACCATATCCGCCGCCTCTTTGGTCACTTCCGTGCCTTTAATCCCCATCGCGATACCGACGTCCGCCTGACGCAGTGCCGGCGCATCGTTCACGCCATCGCCGGTCATACCGACAATTTCGCCTTTGCCCTGCAATGCCTGGACCAGACGCAGCTTATGCTCCGGGCTGGTACGGGCGAAGATGTCATATTTCACCGCCGCGTCTGCCAGCTCGGCGTCATTCATCTTCTCCAGCTGGTAGCCCGTCACCGCCTGCTCGCTGTTCGTAATACCCAGCATTTGGCCAATACTCATTGCCGTCTGCGGGTGATCGCCGGTGATCATCTTCACGCGGATCCCCGCCTGCTGGCAGGCGTTAATCGCATCAATTGCTTCCGGACGCGGCGGATCCATCATCCCGGCGATACCGAGGAAGATCAGCCCGTGGCTTAAGTCATCGTGGGTTAATGCCTGCTCGCCGTTCGCCGGTTTGAACGCCGCGGCTACCATACGTAAGCCCTGACGCGCATAACGCTCCATTTCGCTTTCCCAGTACGCGCGGTCGAAGGCCTCTGCACCGCTACGGGTCTGCTGCTGTGCGCACAGGCTGAAAATCACGTCCGGCGCGCCGGTAATCAGGATCTGCTCTTCAGCGCCAATCTGATAGTGGGTACTCATGTACTTGTACTGCGAGTCGAACGGGATCTTGTTAATCAGCGTGGTCACGACCGGCCCAAGGTTAGCTTTTGCCGCCAGCACCTTCAGTGCACCCTCTGTCGGGCCACCGGTGATGCCCCACAGGCCACGCTCGTCCTGGATCATCTGGCTGTCGTTACACAGGTCGATGGTGCGCAGGTACTGCTCCAGCACGGTGCCCGGCTGAATGTGTACCGGCTCGTCGCTGCCTTCCAGGTAGATGTTACCCACCGGCTCGTAGCTGTTGCCGTCCACGCGGTAGCAGCAGTCAGCGGTAATAATAGCTTTTACCGTCATCTCGTTCATGGTCAGGGTGCCGGTTTTATCCGAGCAGACCACGGTCATCGCCCCCAGCGTTTCGACCGTCGGCAGCTTGCGGATAATGGCGCGCTTACGGGCCATCGCCTGCACACCCAGCGAGAGGATGATGGAGATAATCGCCGGCAGACCTTCCGGCACGGAGGCCACCGCCAGGCTAATCAGGGAGAGCAGCAGCTCGCCCATTGGGATTTCGCGGAACACGAGGCTGAAGACAAACAGCGCGACCATCATCGCCAGAATAATGGCGAAGATCGCTTTACCCAGCTTGTCCATCTGCACCAGCAGCGGCGTGCGGTGTTTTTCAATGCCCGCCATCATCTGGTTAATGTGGCCGAGCTCGGTCTCCTGGCCGGTGGCAATCACCACGCCGACGCCCCCACCGGCACTCACGGTGGTACCGGAGAACACCAGGTTGGTGCGGTCGCCCAGCGGTAATTCACCGCTCAGTGGGTTGGTGTGTTTATCCACCACCGTCGATTCACCGGTCAGAATGGCTTCTTCCACGCGTAAATTATGCGCTTCAATTAAACGCATATCCGCCGGGATACGATCCCCCGCGCGCAGGACAATAATATCGCCCGGGACGATGTCGGTTGTCGGAAGGGTTTCATGGTTGCCGTTACGAATAACGCGCGCTTCGCTGGAGAGCATATTGCGAATACTCTGCAGAGATTTCTCAGCGTTACTTTCCTGAATGTGGCCAATTAAGGCGTTGATCACCGCCACGCCGAGAATGACCAGCGTATCGACCCAGTGGCCCATAACGGCAGTTAATACCGCAGCCGCCAGCAGGACATAAATCAGGACGTCATTAAAGTGCGCGAGAAAACGCAGCCAGCCCGGCTTGCCTTTTTTCTCCGGCAACGCGTTCGGGCCATGCTTCTGCAGGCGAGCCTGCGCTTCGCTACGGTCAAGCCCGCTGGCCTGGCTCTGCGTGTGAGAAAGCACTTGCTCTACAGTCTGCTGGTACGCCTGTCCGCCTGCGGGTGGCATATTCTGTGAAATATTTTTTTTGGTCATCGTATTTTTCCTTCAATATCCATTAGACGAAAGCCAGAATTCCTTTTCAGCTTTAATAAATTCACTTTTAACACTTGCGGGGTAAATTGATCTGCCGCAATATAATGACTCCAGGGCAACTCAAAATGACGATAAATTTTTTCAACACCCTGATTTTTACAAAATATTTCTAAACCAAGATTAAACAAGGAGGAAGCATGTTTGGCATTTATCGCGGACGCCGCCTGGCGTTATACATTATCGCAGCCATTGTTGTTGCAACGTTAATTGGATATAGCACGTATATGTTTGTAAGTTTATTTTCCTGATTCAGACATTTATTGACATAACGAGAGAATAATTTAAACGTCGGCAAATAATTAATCCTGACGTGTTATTTACGCGCAGGATTATGCCTTCTTTTTAACCAAAACAGCTGGCCGGGTTTATATTGCTTTACGTTCGAGTATGCCGGACAATGACATTTTTAACTGACGATTAACATTAAGATGAAACACCCGTTAGAATCGCTGCTCACGGCGGGGGGCATTTTATTGATGGCCCTGCTCTCATGCCTGTTGTTACCGGCACCCTCGCTGGGGCTGGTGCTGGCAGAAAGGCTGGTTAAGACCTTCCATATGGTCGATCTGAACCAGCTCTACACTCTTTTGTTCTGCCTGTGGTTTCTGGTGCTCGGCGCCATTGAATTCTTCATCCTGCGTTTCATCTGGCGCCGCTGGTTTTCACTGGCGTCGTAAGCCGGTTAAATCGCGCATCCCGTGGATCAGCGCTTCGCACCAGGCCACGTAGTCGTGGCCGCTGGATGACGGATGGAAACTGACGCGATAGCCTTTATCCCGCAATACCTGTTCAAACGCCAGCGTGCCCGGATAGTTTCCCCCACCCGGTCCGGCCGTTTCAAACCTTCCCGCCTGTAACCAGAACCGCACTGGATACTGCGGTGACTGCTGGTATTGGCGCGTCAGCCAGCCTGGCGCTTCGCCTTTGGGCGCCCACCAGTACGAGCCTGAAAGGCTCAACACGTTGCCAAACAGGCGCGGGTAGCGTAGTGCAACCCAGGATGAGGCAATTCCCCCGTAGCTGGAGCCGGCCAGCACTGTTTTTTGCCGCTGCAGCGCAATGCCCTGCCCGCGCAGCCACGGCAACAGTTCATGCGCCATAAAGTCGGCGAAATCCGGGTTCGGCGGCAGCTCTTTGCCGCGACGGGCATGATCGAGGCTGTCGATAAACACCACGTTAACGGGCGGCAGATGATGGCGGGCAATCAGGCCATCCATCACGTTAGCAAAATGGTACTCGTCCTGGTAAATTTGCCCGTCGAACAGGAGTAACGTCCAGCGTGCAGGCTGCGCGCCGCGCGGTTTGTAAATCATCACGTCGCGGGCATTGCCGAGGAGAGTACTGGTAAATGTTTGCCGGCTTAACGTGCCTTGCGTCAGCGGCCGGGCTGCAGCCTGTGCAGAGCAGTAGCGGGCCGGGCTAAGATCGAGCAGCGAAGAGCGGCGCCAGCGATCGCCTTTCTGCTCGCCAAAGCTGTCTGGATTGAGGGGATCGGCCTGTGCGTTAACCAGGATTGACCGTCGCCGGTCGCGCGGCGATCCGCCGATAAACGGCACATCCGGCGCGAGTTTGTACTGCATTACCGTATCGGCCGGCACCACGTAGCTGCGAAACCAGACGTCGCTGTTGCCCAACCGGAACAGCGGATCGTGCTCGCCCGCCGGTGAGCCGGAGAGAAAAACATTCTCCCTCGCGCCGCGCCACAGAAAAGTCACGCGCTTATGGGTGGCATCCACCGGCTCCACCATCGGCGTTCCCTGCAGAGCCTGCGCCTGCCAGAACGCATCGGTACTCCCACCGGCTGCAACCGTTTTTGCCAGCGCCTGAAGCGTTGGGCTTTCTGGCTCCAGCATTTGTACGCGCGGCAAGGCATAGGTCTCTTTCATCCGCCACTGAAAACGCCACGGTTTACCCGCTTCACCGTGCAGCACCAGCGAAGTGCTCTGCTTTACCGGCAATGCAAAGAGCAAGGTATGCTCACCGTCGACGGGGCCATTTTCAACCAGCGTGCGAATTCGACGGTTTTTCCCGTCCAGCAGCCGCGCATCCGTCACGCCGTTGAGCGTGACCGAAACATAGTTTTCGGTCAATTCGGGCAGTAAAAAGCAGACTTCACCGCTGGCATCAAACTTTCCCTGAACCTCTCCCTGCAGGGAAGCGTGCTCGCAGGTCGCCGCCACCGCAGGCAGCGCACCAATCCCTAATACCAACCCACTCCATGCCCTCTTCATTACCGCGTGTTCCCTGATAAAATGTGCAAACAACGCTAATGCAAATGGTAATGATTTGCAATATCACACATAATTTGGGTGAAACGGGAAATAAAAAAAGCCGGGCGGCGACTGCACCTTACCCGGCCTGAATGTCATCAGCTTCAGTGCGTCTGGCTGTGATTTTCCTTGCGGTACGCGCCTGGCGGCTGGTTGAAGGTGCGCGTGAAAATGCGCGTAAATGTCTGCTGTGAGTCAAACCCGTAGCGCAGGCAAATGTCATAGACGCGCTCGTCTGACTCACGAAGATCGCGCGCTGCCAGCAGCAGCTTACGTTCACGAATGTAACGCCCCAGGCTTTCCCCTTTATACTGCATAAACAGGCGCTGCAGGTGCCATTTTGAGTAACCCGCGTGACGGGCGATCTCTTCAATACGCAACGGTTGATGTAGGTTGTCATCGATCCACTCGACGATAGTGTCGATGACCTGAGCGGAAAGCGTCATGCTGCTCTCCCCCTCTGCTTCTCGCTTAAACATTATTCCCACCACTCACGAAATTGTTGCGTCGTATCACTCACACGGACAGGCTCACCCAGTTCCGGCGTCAGCAGTCGATAATCCTTATCCTTGCTGGCCTGCGCGAGCTGGATAAGCGGGTCATTCCAGGTATGTTTCGCCAGCACAAAGCGGCCGTTGTGCCCGGGCACGATGGCTTTCGCGTTCAAATCCACCGCGGCCTGCGCCGTTTCGTCCGGCAGCATGTGGATGTACTTCCAGTCCTGGTCGTACTGGCCGTTTTCCATGATGGCTAAATCCACTGCCCCAAACTGCTCGCCGATGGCCTTGAAATGCGGTCCATAGCCCGAGTCACCGCTGTAGTAAACGTTCTGCTCTGGCGTCACAAACATAAAACTGCCCCACAGGGTCTGGTCACGCTTAATGCCGCGCCCCGAGAAGTGACGCGCGGGCAGCACGTGAACCGTCAGTTCATCGCTGATGCGTACGGACTGGTTCCAGTCTCGTTCATCGATAATCTCCGGGTTCATGCCCCAGTAGCGCAGGTGGGATCCGACGCCGAGCGGCGTCACCACGCGCTTCACCTTCGGCAGCAACGCCTTGATGGTGGCGTAATCCAGGTGGTCGTAGTGATCGTGCGAAATAATCAGCAGGTCGATCTCCGGCATGCTTTCCGCGTGCCACGGATACTCCCCGGCGAAGGCTTTATTGAGGAACGAAAACGGCGCAGCGTAGTTGCCGAGCACCGGGTCGATCAGAATGCGTTTACCCGCCAGCTGCATATACCAGGAGGAGTGACCGAGCCACACCAGGGTGTCCTGCGTCAGCGGCAGGCTGGCGAGATCGGTTCTCACCATCGGTAATGGCCGCGCAGGACGGGCATTTTCCGTTTTTTTAGTCAGAAACTCCCACACCGCCACCAGCATATTTTTGTCGCCGTTGTAGCCCGGCGTCGGAAGCGTATTGTGGAATTTTCCGTCCCGATAGTGCGGTGACGCTTCCACTTCAGAGAGCTGCGCGCCCTGCGGCGGCTGGCCAAACCCGGGATTCAGGACAAAAGGTAAACTCGCAGCTGAAGCAATAATCATGACAAACACCACGCAGATGAAGAGAGACTTTTTCATATCCTGACCCGGCTACGCGCCCCTTCCGTTGGTTTGCGCGGGTTGAACTTGATTATGAGTGAGTAAGCACTCATTATAGATAGGAAGAGAAAGTCGTCAAGACGTTTTCGATCTTTGACATTCCGCGTTGCAGCGTGATGAATCGCATGCTTCAATACGTTTTTTTACAATTGACAAACAGGAGAATTTAGTGGCACGTCCGAAGAGTGAAGATAAAAAACAGGCCTTACTGGAAGCAGCAACCGCAGCATTTGCACAGTCAGGCATTGCCGCCTCAACAGCGTTAATTGCCCGTAATGCGGGCGTCGCTGAAGGCACTCTGTTTCGTTATTTTGCGACCAAGGACGATCTGCTGAATGCCCTCTACCTGCACCTGAAGCAGGATCTTTGCCAGACCATGCTGTCCAATCTCGATCGCTCGCTCACCCAGCCGAAAGAACATACCCGAAACATCTGGAACAGCTACGTCGACTGGGGGATCCGTAACCCCGTCGCGCACGCCGCCATTCGCCAACTGGGTGTTTGCGAGAAGATCAACGCCGAGACGGAACAGGCCGTGAAGGAGATGTTCCCGGAACTTCATGAGGTCTGCCGCCGCTCGGTACGTCAGGTGTTTATGTCCGACGAATTTAAAACCTTCGGCGATGCCATTTTCTTATCGCTCGCCGAAACCACCATGGAATTTGCCACCCGTGACCCATCGCGCGCCGTGGATTTTAAAGCGCTGGGCTTTGAAGCCATGTGGCGCGCGCTGGCCTTTGAGGAAGCCGATGGACAGTAAATCACTGCAGGCACACGCGAAGCGTGTGGCGCTGGAACAACCCTTCACCGAGCATTGCTGGCCGTTTGGGCCAGAATATGACGTATTCAAAGTGGGCGGGAAGATTTTTATGCTCATGGGCGTGGCTCACGGGCGGCTTCACGTCAGCCTGAAATCGGATCCTGAAAAATCCTTGCTGAACCAGCAGATCTACCGCGGCGTTGAGCCGGGTTATCACCTGAATAAAAAGCACTGGATTTCCGTTTACGGTACTGACGACATCACCGCCGATCTGGTCACCGACCTGATCAATGACTCGTGGAACCTGATCGTCGATAAGCTGCCCAAAAAAGACCAGAAGTGGATACGCCCGTCCTGATTGTTCGTCTGGGACGAACAGATTAAACGCCCGATTTGCGCTTATCTTTTCCCGCTTCGCCCTGTACTCTGCTTTCCTTTCGCGCCCGCGTGCGGGCGAATTTCATCACCAGGAGTTGTTATGGATATTATTTCTGTCGCCCTGAAACGCCACTCAACCAAGGCGTTCGACGCAAGCAAAAAACTGACCGCTGAAGAAGGCGAAAAAATTAAAACCCTGCTGCAGTTCAGCCCGTCCAGCACCAACTCACAGCCGTGGCACTTCATTGTTGCCAGCACTGAAGAAGGCAAAGCGCGCGTGGCAAAATCTGCCGCAGGCGGCTATGTGTTCAACGAACGCAAAATGCTGGATGCCTCTCACGTGGTGGTGTTCTGCGCAAAAACCGAGATGGATGATGCATGGCTGGATCGCGTTGTCGACCAGGAAGACGCCGACGGCCGTTTCGCCACCCCGGAAGCGAAAGCTGCGAACAACAAAGGCCGCCGCTTCTTTGCCGATATGCACCGCGTTGACCTGAAAGATGACGACCAGTGGATGGCGAAACAGGTTTACCTGAACGTCGGTAACTTCCTGCTGGGCGTGGGCGCGATGGGCCTGGATGCCGTGCCGATTGAAGGGTTCGACGCCGCCATTCTCGACGAAGAGTTTGGCCTGAAAGAAAAAGGCTTCACCAGCCTGGTGGTGGTGCCGGTTGGGCACCACAGCGTGGAAGATTTCAACGCGACGCTGCCAAAATCCCGCCTGCCGCTGAGCACGGTTGTGACTGAGTGCTAATGTAAACGGGCCGCTGCATGCGGCCCGTTACGTTTTGCTTATGACCAGCCTACGATGCGGGTGCACTTCCCGGTCGTGACCCCAGGCAAAAGTAATCCAACGCTCTTCCAGTTCGGCATAAGAATTGACAGACGTTAACGTCCACTCTTCTCCCACCGCACCGTCTGCGACGCTTATGCGATAGTTCATGGTAAACGCCCAGTCGATCATCCGCAGCCAGAACCGCTGCCCGTCTCCCGTTTGCTCGCTGTCCGAAACAACGATGTCATATTCACTTAACAGCCACTGGAAAAAGAGTTGCGGTAATCCGCTTATCACGCACTGGTGGACGGCGCGTGGAGTACGCCAGACCATCACCTGCGTAGCAGCACCATGGGGAAAGGTGATTTCTTTATGAAACGTCAGCTTAACAGCATAGGCCGTGTAGGGCTTGCCGTCGTCGGTGGTTACGAGACGGTATTCATCGCCATAACGTGATTTTAAGAGACGATAACCCACAGGCAGCAAAAAACCCGGCAGATGGAAATCTACCGAGCCTCGCGCCAGAAACGCTTCAGTATGTTCCACGTTTCGGGAGATGAGGCCGAGCTTTTGGCTGAATTCTGCGGAATCAATCATCAATGGCGACATGGGTTGTTTCTCATCGCATGAGTATAGCCCACTTAACTACTCATCTAAATGACGTAGATTCAGTGGGTTGTTTTAAATGAGAACTCACCTTACGCCTTTTAGAGCAACATAACAGAATGAGCTTTGATTCCCTGAAAGCGCCTCGCAAAACCTTATCTCCCCGCATGCCAAATCTTCTCGGCATATCGCCCTATCACCGCCAGCGATGCCGCCAGAATCAGGAAGAACACCACTTTGTTCATCCCATCCCAGAAGTATTCGAAATAACGGGTGTAGAGGTTAATGGCGAGGAACGTCAGGCCAAAACCGCGCAGCATGCCGTCGTCCGTTTTAAGGCTGATGTAAATACACAGCACCGCCGCCACGGCGAACAGCAGCGCCCACGGCAGTAGCGATGCCTGCGTCACGCTGTACCAGCTATCAATATCGTAATTGCCAAAAATCGACATGATCCACAGGGCGACAAACAGGTACGTTAGCCCCATCGCTTTGCTGGTCGTGAAGAGATGGCGTGCCTGCAGCATGGCGCGAAGCACCCAGCACAGCGCCAGCAGCGCACCGCCGAAGAGGATAAAACGCACCGGGTAGTTCATCCCCAGCCAGTAGGCGCCCCAGCCGGACATATAGCCGGTTTCTGCGCCAAACCAGTTGCCGAGCGAGAGCAGGAAGAACAGCCACACCAGCCCGGAGCGGCCAAAGAAGCCGACCAAACCGTAAATCGCGCAGCCCGCCAGAAACAGCGGCGCAATGTGCCCGCTGCCGTTATCGAGCCGTTCGCCCAGCTGCCAGAGCGCGATAGCGGTAAAGAGCACGCCGAGAAACAGTATCGCTTCGGTGCTGTAGTGCCACTGCGTTTCCCGCCGCTGGCGGCTAAAGCCCCACAGATAGAACAGCACGGCCACCAGCGCGGGCAGCCCAATGCGGGCGAGAGAGGAGAAGGCGAAGAATTCAACAATGCGCGCCACTAGCTCGCTGTCGGAAAACAGGCTGCCGATGGCGATAATCACGCAGGCCAGCGCCGTCCAGAAGGCGTAGCGGCTCAGGCGCTGCCAGTCCATGGTGACGCGTTTTAGGGTACCGGCCAGCCGTTGATGATCGCTGGCCGTCAGCGCGCCCTCTTGCTCCCATTCGGTAAGTACGCGGCGCAGGAGTCGTTCCTGCTTGCGGGTGACGTTCATGTTCGCTCCCTGAAAAATGTAGGATTTACGTGAGTATAATAGCCTTCTCCGCCAGCCACTCCAGCGCCCTCTCCCCTGCTTCATCCACCGGCAGATACACCAGCAGCCGCGAACCGTTTCGCGGTGCTGAATACCAGTACATCTGCTGCAAGTTAAAATCTCCCAGCTCAGGGTGGCTGAACAGCTTGATCTGATTCTCTACCCCGCGAACGTCGTTGCGCTGGTGCCACAGGGTTTTAAACTCTTCAGACACGGCAAAGAAGCGCGCCAGTTTGGCCTCCCACTGCGGGTCGCCCCGGTGCTCCGCCATGGCTGCGCGGAAGTAGGAGACAAAAATGGGCAACACATCATCCCGCTTTCCAAGCCGGGCGCGCCACGCCGGATGGGTGAGGAACAGGTAAATACAGTTACGGTCTTCCGGCGGGATCTCATTGAAATCGACGCCCATCAGATGACCAAAACTGTCGTTCCACGCCACGATGTCGAAATTGGGTTTCTGGATGCTGGCAGGCTTCGGCATCAGGGTATCGAGCAGACGACGCGTGCCTTCGCTGATCCCTTCACACGGGATCTGTTGTGGCGCTTCGCCCGGCGGCAGCCCCGCCAGAACAAACAGGTGCCGGGTTTCTGTTGGGGTACACTGCAGCGCTTTTGCCACCGCCGCCATCACCACGCTTGACGGATTAACGTCCCGGCCCTGCTCCAGCCAGGTGTACCAGGTAACACCGACATCCGCCAGCAGGGCGACCTCTTCACGACGCAGCCCCGGCGTGCGGCGACGGCCGCTGCGCGGTAAACCGAGTCGCTGGGGATCGAGGCTTTCACGTCGTGCGCGTAAAAATGCCCCGAGCTGTTTTCGGGTGTCATCCTGAAGAGAAGTGACAGGTTCAGACATCAGCGCCATAAATCCCCCTGCATGGTAGTGCCAATACCAGTATAAGCAAGAACTGGTACCCGTTTATGAGATAGACGATGCTACGTCCATCCGCGGTTTGACGCAATGGAGTTACCATGAATTCGTCAGTTGTTTCACCGGGTCGTGCAGGCCTGATATTGCTGTTAACGGGCCAGATGCTGCCGCTGATTGATACCTCAATCACCAACGTCGCGCTGGACTCCATTACCCATTCATTACAGGCCACGGCGACCGAACTGGAGCTGATTGTCGCGCTCTATGGCGTGGCGTTCGCCGTCTGTCTGGCACTCGGCAGCAAGCTGGGCGATAACCTCGGCCGCCGTCGCCTGTTTATGTGGGGCGTGGCGAGTTTTGGCCTTGCTTCGCTGCTGTGCGGTATGGCGGGCAACATTGAACAGCTGCTCGCCGCCCGTATTGTTCAGGGTGCAGGCGCGGCGCTGATCGTGCCGCAAATTCTCGCCACCCTGCACGTCACGTTGAAAGGCACTGCCCACGCAAAAGCCATTAGCCTGTTTGGCGGCATCGGTGGAATTGCGTTTATCGTCGGGCAAATGGGCGGCGGCTGGCTGGTATCCGCGGATATCGCCGGTCTGGGTTGGCGTAACGCCTTCTTTATCAACGTTCCGATCTGCCTGGTGGTGCTGGCGTTGAGCCGCCACTATGTGCCGGAAACCCGCCGTGATGCCCCGTCACGCATCGACTGGGCAGGCACTGCTCTGCTGGCGGCCATTCTTTGCTGTCTGCTGTTTCCCATGGCGCTCGGCCCGCAGTGGCACTGGTCGTGGTCGCTGAAGGCGGCGCTCATTGCGATTATTCCGCTGGCCTGGCTAATGGTACTGAATGCGCGAAAAAAAGAGCGTGAGAATGCACACCCCCTGATCCCGCCGCGGCTGCTGCAACTTGGCAGCATTCGCTTTGGCGTCCTGATTGCGATGCTCTTTTTCAGCGTCTGGTCCGGGTTTATGTTCTGCATGGCGCTAACCATGCAAACCGGTCTAGGGATGGCACCGTGGCAGTCCGGGAACAGCTTTATCGCGCTTGGGGTCACGTATTTTATCTCCGCGTGGTTTGCCCCGCGTCTGATTGCGCGCTACAGCACCAGCACAATTTTGATCGCCGGCCTGGTGATACAAATCACCGGTCTGCTGGCGCTGATTGCGACATTCCGCTATTGGGGGATGGCGAACACCGCGCTAACGCTGGCACCGGCAACGGGGCTGGTGGGCTACGGGCAGGCACTGATTGTGAACAGCTTTTACCGCATCGGGATGCGCGATATCCAGCCGGATGATGCCGGAGCGGCGAGTGCCATTTTAAGTACCTTGCAGCAAGCCGCGCTGGGGCTCGGCCCGGCTATCTTCGGCGCTATTTTACTGCATGCACTGCACGGCCACCACGGAGATTACACCCAGGCAATCAACGCGTTCCTGGTGGTGGAAACCGTCATGATGATTGTCCTGGCGCTGGCAACGCTGCGCATGCGCCATCACCTGCGTATGCCCGCGATAAATGCCTGCCACGCCGTTAAATAAGCCCGCTGAATTTGCATAATAGATCCGCAGCCGCCATGATGGGGCTGCATTAAATACAGGAGACGTTATGCAGGAATTAATTGCTCAGGTTGAAGAGTTAGGGATCGAAATTAATCACACCACCTCTTTAGCGATTATCTTTGGTATTATTTTTCTCACTGCCCTCATCGTGCATTTTATTTTGCACAAAGTGGTGCTGCGAGCCTTTGAAAAACGCGCGCAGGCCAGTAGCCATTTGTGGCTGCAAATCATCACCCAGAATAAATTATTTCATCGTCTGGCGTTCACCCTTCAGGGGATAATCGTTAACGTTCAGGCCGCGCTGTGGCTCCAAAGAGGCAGCGAAGCAGCGGAAATACTGACCAGCTGCGCGAAGCTGTGGGTCATGGTCTATGCCCTGCTGGCATTTTTCTCGCTGCTGGACGTGATTTTTAATTTGTCGCAAAAAATGGCGACCGCCTCCCAGCTGCCCCTGAAAGGGATATTCCAGGGCATTAAGCTGGTGAGTGCAATTCTGGTAGGGATCTTGATTATCTCCCTGCTGATCGGCCAGTCCCCCGCTATTCTCATCAGCGGCCTGGGCGCAATGGCTGCGGTGTTAATGCTGGTCTTTAAAGATCCGATCCTGGGGCTGGTTGCCGGTATTCAGCTCTCAGCTAACGATATGCTTAAGCTTGGCGACTGGCTGGAAATGCCGAAATACGGCGCAAACGGTACGGTCACCGATATCGGCCTAACCACCGTTAAAGTGCGCAACTTCGATAATACCATCACCACCATTCCCACCTGGGCTCTGGTGTCTGACGCCTTTATCAACTGGAGCGGGATGTCTGCCTCCGGCGGACGCCGCATTAAGCGCAGCCTGAACATTGACTCCACCAGCATTCATTTTCTGAATGAGCAGGAACAGCAGTATTTGGTGCAGGCCAAACTGCTCAAGCCCTATATGGCCGCGAGACATGAAGAAATTACGCTGTGGAATCAGGAAAACGGCGAAGGTGAATCCGTTCTGAACCTGCGCAAAATGACCAATATTGGTACCTTCCGCGCCTATCTGAATGAGTATCTGCGCAACCATCCGCGCATTCGCAAAGATATGACCTTAATGGTGCGGCAACTTGCACCGGAGGCTAACGGTTTGCCGATAGAGATTTATGCCTTCACCAACACGGTGATCTGGGCAGAATATGAGGCTATTCAGGCAGATATATTCGACCATATTTTTGCGGTCGTGGATGAGTTTGGTCTGCGCATTCACCAGTCGCCAACCGGAAACGACATTCGCTCGCTGGCGGGCGCAACCCTTCCAGCAAAGTATCAGTAAGAAAGTTACGCCCTTCTCCCCTCTCCCATTGGGAGAGGGTGACAAAACGTGCTATTTCTTACGCGACAGCTTAAACGCCACAAACAAGAACACGACCCAGACCGGCAGCAACATGGCGGAAAGGCGCATATCGTCCAGGGTGCACATCAGCACGAGGATCATTGCCAGGAAGGCGATGCAGATATAGTTGCCCGCCGGGTAAAGCAGCGCTTTAAACTGCGTCTCGCGCCCTTTGCGGCGCATCGCGGCACGAAAACGCAGGTGCGCGAGGCAGATCATGATCCAGTTCAGCAGCAGCGTCGCCACAACCAGCGCCATTAACAGACCAAAGGCCTGTTTAGGCAGCAGGTAGTTAATCAGCACCACCAGCGAGGTGATGGCCCCAGAAAGCAGAAGTGAATTCACCGGCACGCCGCGATGGCTGACGCGGGTCAGGAACTTCGGCGCGTTGCCCTGCACGGAGAGGCCAAACAACATACGGCTATTGGAGTAAACGCCGCTGTTATATACCGACAGGGATGCCACCAGAATGACAAAGTTCAGCGCCGAAGCCACCACGTTGCTGTTGAGATCGTGGAAAATCATCACGAACGGGCTGCTGTCGGATTTCACTTCGACCCATGGGTAGAGTGCAAGCAGTACCACCAGCGAACCGATGTAGAACAGCAGAATACGGTACACCACCTGGTTAACCGCTTTCGGAATGCTTTTGTGCGGATCGCGCGCTTCCGCTGCCGTGATACCAATCAGCTCCAGCCCGCCGAAGGAGAACATGATTACCGCCAGGGAGAGGATCAGCCCCTTCCAGCCAGTCGCCAGAAAGCCGCCGTGCTGCCACAGGTTGTCGATAGTCGCACGCTCGCCGCCGTGACCGGAGAACAGCAGCCAGATGCCAAAACCAATCATGCCAATAATCGCCAGCACTTTGATCAGCGCAAACCAGAATTCGGTTTCGCCATACAGGCGTACGTTTACCAGGTTGACGGCGTTGATAATAATGAAGAAAGCCGCTGCCCAGATCCACGTCGGGACATCCGGGAGCCAGTACTGCATGTAGATGCCCGCGGCGGTGAGCTCTGCCATGCCCACCAGCACGAACATCACCCAGTAGTTCCAGCCAGAAAGAAACCCTGCAAATGGGCCCCAGTATTTATAGGCGAAGTGCGCAAAGGAGCCTGAAACCGGCTCTTCAACGACCATTTCGCCGAGCTGGCGCATGATCAGGAAGGCAATAATTCCGGCGATGCCGTACCCCAGCAGTACCGCAGGGCCAGCCATTTGAATCGCAGGGCCGATGCCGAGAAACAGCCCGGTACCGATAGCGCCGCCCAGGGCAATTAACTGAATATGTCGATTTTGCAAACCACGTTGCAGCGTCGGATTCTGTTCCGACGAGGCTTCAGCGCTACCATTGCCTGAAGCGGATGACGCGTCTTTCACGCCTTTCCCCTGTCTCTTTTTTAGAAGGGGCACGTTTTAACACTTCATGCTGGAGGTAGCAAGTTAAAGCCCATGAAAGGATTGGGGCATCCTTGCCCCTGATAACGAGGGTGGAACTTAGAACTCGTAGCCAACCGATACTTTAAAGGTACGCGGATTGCCCTGAGTGATGTAGGTGCCTGAATCGTCAACGCTGGACCAGTAATTTTCATTGGTCACGTTCTCGATGCCTGCACGTACAGTCATTTGGTTTTCATTGTGGTTAACGGCAAAGCGATAACGCATGCCCAGATCCAGCGTGGTGTAGCTGTCCAGCTTTTTGGTGTTGGCCAGATCGGCATATTGCGTGCCGGAGTGGTTTACACGCGCGGTGGCGGTCAGGCCATCAATAGGTTTGATGTCATACTCCGCGCCCAGTACGGCGTAGAAGTTCGGAACGCCAATGGCGTCGTTACCCTGGTTGAGGCCGTTATTGGTTTTGGTCAGCTCCGCCTGCAGCCAGGTGGCGCTGGCATTCAGGCGCATACCCAGCATTGGTTCACCGAAGACGTTCAGCTCAACGCCGCGGTTACGCTGCTCCGCGTCCAGACCATAGTGTTTGGTCTGGCTGTCGAGGATAGCCGATGGCATTTTGATTTCGAACAGCGCCAGGGAGCCGCCCACGCGGCCGAAGTCTGCCTTCACGCCCACTTCGTTCTGTTTGGAGTGAACGATACCGGTGCTTTGCCCGTAGTTCGTCGCGGTGTTCGGCGCCGTGTTACCCGGCTGCAGGGCTTCAGTATGGTTGGCGTAGAGCGAGACCTCGTCCAACACTTTGTAGACCACACCGTAGGTTGGCATCCAGCGGCTACCGTCAAATGCGTCGGCCGCATTTTCTGCACCGGTGACCTTGTTATATCCGCGGATCACCACCTTCTGGTGTCTCGCCCCGGCGGTGAACAGCAGCGTGTCGTCCAGCACACCCAGCGTATCGCTCAGCAGCCAGCCCTGGGTGCGGGTACGCCCGCTGGTCAGCGGATCGCTATATTTCCCGCCCAGACCGTTGAAGTTAGAGCTGTCCGGCATAGCAACGCCCGTATTGTGATAAATGTTGGTGGTCGGGTTATCCGCCGCCGCCGACATTTTCCACGCAATTTTCTCGTTTTTGGTCATCGCGGAGTAGCCCACGTTCACTTTGTGGGAAACGAAGCCCGTATCAAAGTTGCCGCGAATGCCTGCCATTCCGCTGACAGAATCGCTGATACGGTTGGTATCAAGACGGCTGACCGTCGCCTTACCGCTCTTATCCAGCAGTTTTGGCGCGCTATAGATCCCTTCTTCATGCGCGTGCTGTGCACCAAGGCCGGTATAGGCCGTCCAGCTGTCGGTGATATCGTACTCGCTGCGCCACATCCCGAACTCATTTTCGATGTCGCTATAGGCCCATTTCTGCGAGAAGTTGCGATCGTTTTTCGGCAGCGTCGGTACGAAATCCACCGCCGAAATGTTGACGCTGGTCGGGCTGCCGTGGAAGGTTTTCTTCTGGTACCCCATGTCCAGCGAGGTGCGGAACTTATCGCCCTTGTAATCCAGACCGGTAGAGAGCAGCGTCGTACGGCGGCGATCGTTAGGCACGCCGGTTTCCCCTTCACGATGCACGAGGTTAACGCGCGCGCCAAACTGGTCGTTATCGCCAAAGCGGCGGCCTGCATCCAGGGTGGTGCCAATCTGGGAGTCCGAGGTGTAATCCACACCCACTTTCGCCTGCGGCGTATCGCCCGCGTGTTTTGGCTCGAGGTTGATCATCCCGCCGACGCCCGAGCTAGCTGCACCGTTCATCAGGGCGTTTGCGCCTTTGAAAATTTCAATGCGTTCAACCATCTGCGCGTCAACAACCTGACGTGGCAGCACGCCAGACAGCCCGCCGAAGGTCATGTCATCGCCGTCAAACTTCAGGCCACGAATGCGGAACGTTTCCGCGCTGTTACCGTAGCCCTGAACGAACTGTACGCCCGCGTCGTTGGCAATCACATCCGCAATGGTTCTCGCCTGCCGATCTTCCACCAGTTTCGAGGTATAGCTGATGATGCTGAACGGCACGTCCATCGCGTTTTGCTGGCCGAGCATCCCCATGCGCCCGCCGTTCGCAACCTGACCATCAAGGAAAGCGGGAACCAGGTTGTCGCCGCCCGGTCTGAAATCGCTAGCAGGAGCTGCCTGGACAACAATGGTGTCCTCTTTTTTAGCGTCCGCCGCAAAGGCGGAGTGCGTAGCCGTGCCGATGGCGATCGCCAGCAGCGTTTTGTGCATCGTGGTGTTGTTCATAAGTCACTCATTAAAAATGCGCGCAAAAATGGCCCGTTACCGGGCCTTAGAATTTAGTTAAGTGCAATGCGAACGACGCTGTCCGGTCCGTTAGTGGAGTGGTCTTTGTTGAAAGCCTGTTTAACGGTGACATACAGCGTCTGTCCATCTGCCGACAGCAGCAGGCTGTTTGGGTTTGGCGGCAGATCCCAGGTGTGTTTGATGGTGTAGGTCGTGGCGTCCAGGCTCAGCAGTTTTCCGCTTTCGCGCTGGGTGATGTACAGCTCATTACGTTTGGCGTTGAATTTCACGGCCAGTGAATCACCAACGTCCAGCTGTTTGATCACGTCACCGGTGTGAATATTCAGCACCAGCGTGGTTTTGGCTTTGGAGTTATCGGTGACGAACAGACGTCCGGTGGCCTTGTCTTCCGCCAGATTCAGCAGCAGCGCAGGTTTGTCCCCCAGCGGCTTCCAGCGTTTTTCGATTTTGTTGCTGTGTGGGTTGATCGCCAGGATCTCACCGCCGCCATTGGCCGCATAAATCCGATCGGTTTGTTCAGACCACAGCAGCCCGGTCACCCACTGTCCGGCATTCTTGATGGTTTTCTTCAGCTTCAGCGTTTCTGCGTCGACCACCCAAATCACCCCTGGATCGCCCACGCCACCAACGTAAAGCGTACCGTCATGCAGCATGATTTCACGCGCGCCAAACGGGAAGCCTTCTTTGTTACGCTCGGTAAACATCAGGCGTTTTTTGACTTTGCCGTCTGCAGTGCTGATGGCGCTGATGCCGCCATCAAGCGAGTTAGTGACGTACACCGTCTGTCCGTCCGGGGAGATCGCCATCGCAAAGTTTTTCAGGTCGGTATGGCTGCGGCCAATGGTTTTCAGCGTGGCGGGATCGAGTTTATAAATTACTCCGCCCTGCACATCCTTGAACCCTTCAGCGCTGGCGACAAACAGCGCATCCCCTTTCGGGTTGAGCACCATTTCATAGAGACCATCGGCGAGTTCACGCTTGATGATGCCCGTTTCAGCGGGAGCCGTGACGGTGTTCTGGGCTGCGGGAGCCGGCGTAGCCGCCTGTTGAGCAGCGCACCCGGAAAGTGAAGCAGCGATAAGCAGTGCCAGCGCGGACAATTTTTTGGTCATCAGGAACATCCTTTACCGTTCAAAGAGAGTCAGGCGGGGATCTGCGTCGCATAAGGTTGCGATTATGATTGTTTAGGCAGGCTATAAGGCCAGGGCAGGATCCACCGTTGTACTCAGTGTTCCGTGTGAGACCTGCTCACTGCTAGTGCGGGAAATGTCCGTCAGCGCCCGCAAACACTAAAGAGAATGAGAACTATACTCATTATCTTTGTATGATCAAGTGTAAATATGCGTAACGCCTTAAATTAAAAGGTGCTCAATGATGAGGGGTATTCGCCCCTCATCCTTTGGTGCAGTAAAACGCGGGGGAGTTTCCAAAACTAAAGAGGTAGCTGCTGGCGTTAACCTGCACCATTTCAACGCTGATGCCACGATCGCGGTGCTGGAAAAAATCGGGAATATAGCGGCGGAAGGGCGGGTCTTTTTTCGGCAATTCATTGGTATCGCTGGAAATCATAATAATCTTGCCGTCTTCATCCCAGTAGTGAAAGGCGATTTTATTGCTGATGGTGATGGGTGGCTGACCTGACTGATTATATTCACCGGTTGAATCGAACGTGCCTGAACCATTGTGAAAAGCAAACGTCATGAGGGAATCTACTCGCGAATCCGCATTAACAATCGTTAAATGGCTCTCGCAGGTAAAGTTATTTCTCTGGTAATGAAGATACCAGGCATAAAATAAAGGTGCACTAATGACAAGCGTAACGATCGCCCCGCGCACAATATGGCTATTCACTCTCATGATATTGCTCCCTGTACATGATGGAATCACATTGTGTCCCTTCATTTCCCGGCGGTGAGTTGCATACAATCACGGAAGTACCGTTTTGATAACGGTTGAGCGTCATATAGGCCACATCCCCTTCATTGCATTGAATGGGATAACGCTGGTTTAGCGCGCTAAAGATACGCTGACTTTTTATTTTATCATGCCAGGATGAGTAGACTTCACAGCCTCCTAATTTGCCTATCGGTTGATAGCCCTCAAAGCCATTACGCGCACCGTTTAATTGAAGATACAGCACTGAGCAGGAAGCCAAAAATAGCAGACCCGCCACACCGTAAGCTATTTTCGTCGTGAAAATACGACGGCGCGGGGCGTTATCTTCCGTCTGGGAGGAGGGTAGATTCTCAACAGGCGGTGGCAGTTTGACTACCGGCACAATAAAGGTGTCGAGCGTTCCCGTCTGGAGATGAGCAACTGACTTAAAACCCTCCTTCGGTACTGTCTGAACAACATTATCTACCAAACCTGCCGTTTTAAGCGCTTTGCGGATCGAGGCGATAGTTTGATACAGCGCATTGGTGGTGACAATCGCCCCCTGTTTTTCCCACACCGCGGCAAATAGATAGCGCTGGGTGAGGACCTCGCCGTTGTGTTCCAGCAAATGAAGCAAACACTCACTAACCGGGCCATGCAAGATGACCACCCGTTCCGGATAGCCCGCAAGCGGGCAAAGCTGTCGCTTATCAGGCTCAAAAAGCACCAGGCCATTAATCAAAAAGACCGGCTTCATGGCGCACCTGTCGGGCGGGCGAAAAAGTAAGATACATTCATCATTGTTTGGTTGTCGCGTCCGTTTACTATTTCTGATTCAGAATTATATCGTTAATTATCATGTCGTTATTTTTATCCCTACATAGCATCCTGACCTTCAGCGCCCCCTATCAGAACCTCCTTAATCAGTATAAATCATTTAACTTCACTCCTCTTTGTTCCTCTTAACCCGTAATGTGAGTCACCACACAAAGGGCATATCGCATGTCGCTTTGCCTGGCTGAACGTGCAGCGAGAGATGCTGTTATTTTTTAGAAATTCACCTTTAAATGTTGAGCGTTCGACTAGACTGCTTATTACGGCACAAACATGAAGAATCAGGATAAAAGTTAGTTTTTCACTCTATAAATACAACTTACATCGACAAATACTCTATGAATGGGTGATGAACTACCGGTTTCTCATAGCGCACAGGGTTGTGTATTGGAAAGTATTCATAGCAGCCATATAATCCACCTTATAAAGTCATGGGTTATTTTAGCGCTTATATGTCGGGGTACATGTTAGTCATAATTTAATGCAGGTAAAAGATATGGGCTATCGTCTATACGGATTTATGATCGGTAATGAAATTCACTTCGATATTTCAAATCGCAGGCTGTACCGACTCACAGGTAGCCATACCGAGAAAAGCATCGCTTTTGCGTCAATTTATTTTAATGAAACCATGCTGCGGCTTTTTCTTTATCTGCTGATCAATGGTCGAACAAAACCGGTGCCCAAAGATGAGTTATTTGAAGAAATCTGGGAAGCACACGACCTAAGCCCGTCCACACAACGGTTATGGCAGGTTCTGCACAACCTCAACAATAAACTCCGTTTACTCGGTTTACCCGAAGATTTTATTCGAAATATTAAAGGGCGTGGTTACACCATTAATTATCCGGATGTAATCCCCGTTTATTACAGAATGAGCGAACTCCCGGCTCACTCTGTCAAAAAAGAGGAGAAGACAGATACCCTGAGTGAGTGATGTCAACCCAGGTGTTTGCCCCGATCGCGTAAGTGTGAAGGGCTTTTTTTTCCCCTTCTCTTCTGCGCCCTCTGTTTTGTTAATGATATTTAAATAGCACTGTTGTTCGGCATAGACCGACACTGGAATAATATATGAGCATAATCAACCGTTTCACCAATTTAAAAGTGAGTAAGAAATTATTCTTTGGCTTTTCTACCGTCCTGCTCGTCACCGTTGCCATTCTGGGTTCAGGCTTGTTTGGTCTGAATAATATCGAGGACAAAGTGGAGAAAAATGGCCATACCACCGATCTGTTCAATGCGTTGTCACAGGTTCGTCTGGGACGAACAGGTTTCCAGTATACGCTGGACACAAAATACCTCGACCAGACCAATACTGCGACACACCGTATGCAGAGCATCATTACGACTCTGGATGGCTATAGCTGGTCGCCAGAAAGTAAAAAAGCGCTGGATGACACGGCAAATGCCGTCAATAGCTACATCGCCACTCTGGTGCCTTTTACCAAAGCGCTGTCAGAGAAAAAGCTGATCGAGCAAAAGCTCAATACGCAGGGCTTATGTGATAACTCTGAACTGGCCTTCCAGATGAGCCGTAGCGGAACTCTGGATAGCCAACGCGCGTTAGTGGCGGCGCAGATCGCATTTATCATGAGCGATATCGATTCGCAGGTGACGTCATACAAAAGGAAGCCAACGGATGCGTTAATTAAGGGGATCCGTGCCCGTCTGGAGACAGCAAAATCGGATACGGTGCAGCTTCTGCCTTTCGCCAACGAAGAGCAAAAAGTCTGGTTACAGTCGGGCCTCGAGGTTATGAAGAGCGTGGCCGAAGAGCTGGAGAATTACAAAAACGTCTGGACCCAGCAGGCTACCCTCTCCGATACCTTAGCGAGTGAAGCTATTGTCCTGACGAATGCTATTCAGACGATGTACAACGTGCAGCAGAAAAAAGTGTTTGATACGGTTGATAGCGTTGAGATGCAGATGGGTATCGTTGCCGCCATCGGTATTGCGCTGGGCATGCTTCTGGCCCTGGGTATTACCCTTTCAATCACTCGTCCGCTGAATGAAACCCTGCGCGTGGCAGAACAAATTGCCAAAGGTGACCTTACCAGCACGCTGACCAGTTCACGCCGCGATGAGCTGGGACTGCTGATGAAGGCCGTTGCCACCATGAACGCGAATCTGAAAAACATCATTAATGATGTGCGGGATGGCGTAGACAGCGTTGCGCGATCTTCCTCTGAAATCGCGGCAGGGAATATGGATCTGTCGGCGCGCACCGAGCAACAGTCTGCCGCGGTGGTCGAAACCGCCGCCAGCATGGAAGAGTTAACCTCCACCGTTGCGCTGAATGCAGAAAATGCCAACCACGCCCGGCTTCTGGCGGACGAAGCGTCACAGAACGCAACGGAAGGTAGCCAGATCTCAATGAAGGTGATCGATACCATGAAAAACGTGCGCAGCAGTTCGCACCGTATTTCAGAAATCACAACCGTGATTAACAGCATCGCTTTCCAGACCAACATTCTTGCACTGAATGCCGCCGTAGAAGCCGCGCGTGCCGGGGATCAGGGCAAAGGCTTTGCCGTGGTTGCTGCGGAAGTCCGCACGCTTGCCCAGCGCAGCGCCCAGTCGGCGAAAGAGATTGAGACGCTGATCAATGAATCGGTGGTGCATGTGGATACCGGGTTTAACCTGGTTGAAAGCGCCGGTGACGCGATGACCAAAATCGAAACCTCCGTTGCCCAGGTACGTGACATCATGAACGAAATTGCTGCGGCCACAGGCGAGCAAAGCCGGGGGATCTCCCAGATTGCGCAGGCAATGGCCGAAATGGATACCACGACCCAGCAAAACGCCGCACTGGTGGAGGAGTCTTCTGCAGCAGCCAGTTCCCTGGAAGACCAGGCTATACAGCTTGAGAAGGTGGTGTCTATCTTCCGCGTGTCGGACGATCGGCTGGCACAGGCGGAAAAACGACCGGTACACCACGCGAGTACCGCTAGCGTGAGCGCGCTGAAACGTCCTTCCACCAACAGCCAAAACGACTGGACAAATTTCTAACGATGACCGTGCGGTGACCAACAGGTGACCGCACATCAGGGGCTCGCGATGATTACCTTAACGAAACACAATGATGGGTTGTTCTCTGGCGTCAGCGCGTTTCTGGCCCGCCTTTTTACCCATGCACCGGAAAAAGCGTTGCGTGACGCCATTGCACAACGCCAGATCGTGCCCGTATATCAGCCTTTTTTTGACAGTCAGACGGGGACTATCGCGGGCATTGAAGTGCTCGCCAGATGGAAGCACCCGCTTTACGGTAACGTCGCCCCCGATACGTTTATTCCCCTCGCGGAGGAACACAACCTCATTGCCCCGCTGACGCACTATCTGATTCAGCAGGTTATTGCCGATCTTCAACACCGGATCCATCTTTTCCCGGACGGACTGTACATCAGCCTTAACCTGAGTCCGTATAACTGTCTCGATCCCCGTTTTGAATCAGACACCGTTGAGCTTTTACAAAAACTCGCTTCAAGCCGCGTGCAGCTAGTTATCGAAATCACAGAACGGCATCCGCTACATTTCACCCCGCAGCTGAGCGAGTGGTTTGCGACGTTGCGAAAATCCAACATCACCGTCGCGCTTGATGATTTCGGTACGGGGTATTCAAACCTCTCTTACATCCATGCTCTGGATCCCGAATTCATCAAAATAGACAAAATGTTTATTAACCAGATTGATGAAAATGGTGACACCCGCCTCGTGGACAGTCTGATTGAGTTGGCGAAAAAGATGCATCTGCGGATCATCGCAGAAGGCGTTGAAACCCAGGCTCAGGTCGACTACCTGCGCGGAAAAAACAGTGATTTTTTACAGGGTTATTACTTATGTAGACCGGTTCAGATTGACGAACTCGTCAACATGACGCATGGGATGAACAGAAAGTTTAACTAAGCCGTGCAGACAGCCCCCCCGACGCCAGGGCGGCTGTGATGTCATTATTTTTTCTTGTAGATATTGGCCGTACCGTGAATTTTATTGTTGGTATTGCCTGACGTGAGCACCAGAACATCTGCGCCCTTCTTATCCGCTTTCTCAATCAGTTCTTTTTTAGCATCATCAACCGATACTTCACCTGACGTGTTTACCGTACCGATTTTTTTATACTGGGACGCCACTTTTTTAAACTCGCTTTTCGTCAGCAGTTCAGCGGCAAAGGTATTGGTTGTAAACAGAAACGCAGTTCCCAACAAAATAGCAGTCGTCTTTTTCATAACCTTTTTCCTTGAGATTAATCAGCAACTACGAAAAACCTCGCGATTGATGGCGAGGTGTAATCAGCATGGTAGAGAAACTCAGGAAATGCCATGTGTTCAGGAAAATTGTTTTATAACAAATCGTTGGCAGAAAATACTAACGAGTATTAATAATTTTCAACAACAGGGGAAACCTCAGAATACACGGGCATGGCCGATGAAATGAATGCGCACGGCCGTACCCGGGTTCCAGCCAGGCTGGCTGACGGTTTTCAGAACAACAGGCTCATGATGCCCGGCTAGCGCCAGCGTCAGCGTGGACAAATGGCCGGTAAAATCCACGTCAACAATCGAGAGGGGGCTTTCATGCGGAGCACAGGCGGTGACCTGCAGCTGTTCAGGACGGAGCATCACTTTGCCCTGCCCTGTTACCGTCGTATTGTCCGTGGGCACGTCACCCAGTGCACAGACCGCAACGCCCGGATTTAGCACGGCAGGCAAAATCACCGCATCGCCGAGGAACAGCGCCGTCTCTTCATCCACAGGTTGGGCGTAAACCTCGAACGGCGTTCCCACCTGGGTAAAGCGCCCGGAGCGCATGACCGCCACCTGGGTGGCAAAGGACAATGCTTCGTTTTGATCGTGCGTCACCAGAATAGCGGCAACGCCCGCGTCAGCCAGCAGGTCGGCAGTCGCTTTACGCGTCATGGCGCGTAAACCGGTATCCAGGGCGGAGAAGGGTTCGTCGAGCAGCATCAGAGAAGGCCGTTGTGCCAGCGCACGGGCGAGGGCAACGCGCTGCTGCTGGCCGCCGGAAATCTCGTGCGGCCAGTGCGCGGCGAGCTGCCTGTCCAGCGACACCATGTCCATCAGCGCATCTACCCGCGCACGCTTCTCGTGTCGGGAGCCATCGACTCCCCATGCGATGTTGTCTGCTACATTGAGGTGCGGGAACAGCGCACCCTCCTGCGGCACAAAGCCAATTCCTCGTAGATGCGCGGGGATAAAATGGCCTTCATCAAACAGCGTTTTCCCCTGCATCATGATGCGCCCCGTATCTGGCGTCTCGAACCCGGCAAGAATACGCAGCAGCGTGGTTTTACCCGATCCCGACGGCCCGACAATGGCCGTCCTGCTCCCAGGCGCCACGCTCAGGTTGACGTTATCGAGCACCCGTGCGTCGGAAAAAGATTTAGAAATGGACGTTAATTCAAGCATGTCATAGCCCTGCAATTTTCTTGGACTGCATGTAGAGGATGGCGGTCAACGGCAATGAGATGAGGATCATCAGCATGGCGTAAGGCGCAGCGGCAACGTAATCAATTTCACTGGTCAGGGCCCAAAAGCCGGTTGAAAGCGTGCGCGTTCCGAGCGGTGACAGCAGCAGCGTAGCGGTCAGTTCATTGCTGACGCCAAGGAAGACTAGCGCAGCCCCCGCCGCGGCCCCCGGTGCGGCCAGGCGCATAGTAACGCTCCATAACGCCTTCGCGGGCGTGCTGCCCAGACTGCGCGCAACGTTTTCCAGCTCCACGGGTGCCTGCGCAATCCCGGCTCGCAGGTTGATGAGCGCGCGGGGCATAAACATCAGCAGATAGGCAAGAAACAGCGTAATTTCCGTCTGATAAATCGGACGCGCGTAATGAATGGTGACCGTGACCAGCGCCAGCGCTGTGACAATTCCCGGCAGCGAGCTGGTGATGTAGATACAGCCCTCCAGCATACGAAACAGGCGGTGCGGGTAGCGAATACCTAACCAGGCAATCGGGATCACGCATGCGGTAGTCAGCAGCGCGCCGCCCGCGCCCAGCATCAGCGTCTGGCGCAGCGAGTGCCAGAGATCGGCATTCATCCAGTTTTGCACACCGCCAAGCCCTATCCAGCGGCACAGTACAATCAACGGCACGCCCAGCGCCAGAATGACCAGCACGAAGAAGAATATCTGTCCGATGGCAGCCGAACCGGCTTTTAGCGGCCACCGTTTTTGCTCTCGCGCCGCCCCGGCTCCAATACGTGCATAGCGCGCTTTTCCCCGGGTAACCCCTTCCAGCACCAGGATCGCCAGACAACACAATGCCAGCACGCCCGCCAGCATGTTTGCTGCCGGCCCGCTGAACGTTGACTGGAACTGGTCATAAATGGCCGTGGTGAAGGTGTCAAAGCGGATCATCACATACAGGCCATATTCCGCCAGCAGGTGCAGCGCCACCAGCAGCGCACCGCCGCAGATAGCCAGTTTGAGCTGCGGTAAGACGACGCGGAAAAAGACCCGCCAGGGAGGGGTACCTAGCGACGCGGCGACGTCTTCAAGCGTCGGGTCGAGTCGGCGTAGCACCGCGGCAACGGGCATATAGATAAAGGGGTAGTAGGCCAAAACGGAGAGAAACACGCCGGCGGAAAGACCGTGCAGAGAAGGAACGACGCTTACCCAGGCATAGCTTTGCACAAAGGCAGGGATCGCCAGCGGAGCCACCGCCAGCGCCGACCAGCTCCCCCTTCCGGCAAGCGTTGTGCGCTCCGTCAGCCAGGCTATCGTGACGCCTGTCACAATACACAGCGGCACCGCGAGCACCGCCAGCCACAGCGTGTTGCTAAGCAGCTCAGCAACACGCGGGCGGAACACCAGCACCTTAATGGTTTCCCAGCCCGTCTCAATGCCAATGGCAATGATAAAGCCCAAAGGCAGAAGCGCCATGACTGAAAACAGCACAGCTAACGCCACCATCGGCAGTGCAGGCCGCCTGCGAACAAGCTTCCGTGCACCGTTTCTTCCCATGTCGAGACTCAAACCAGACATATGATGTTCACTTAACGCTTGGGATTACAGCAGGCCAGCCTGGGTCATCAGATCGATGACTTTCTTGCCGTTGAGCGTTGAAGGTTCAACTTTCGGGGCATCGAGATCTTTCAGCGGCACCAGTTTTGGGTTCGAGGCCGCGTTAACGCCCACCGCGTATTCAAAAGCGTTGTTGGTGCGCAGCTGCTCCTGACCTTCTTTACCGGTGATGTATTTCACAAAGGCCTGTGCCTGCGCTTTATGCTTGCTGGACGCCATAACGCCGCCGCCGGAGAGGCTGACAAACGCGCCAGGATCCTGGTTTTTGAAATAGTAGAGTTGGGTATTTTTGCTGTTTTCTCCCGTTTTGGCTTGATCCACAAAACGGTAGTAGTGATAAATCACGCCGCCATCAATCTGACCCGCGTTGACCGCTTTCATGACGGTGCTGTTCCCTTTATAGGCAACAAAATTGGTTTTCATCGCCTTGAGCCATTCCAGCGTGGCTTGTTCACCTTTCAGCGCCAGCATCGCGCTGACGATGGCCTGGAAATCGGCACCGGACGGCGATGCCGCCCAGCGGCCTTTCCACTCTGGTTTAGCCAGATCCATCAGCGATTTAGGCAGTTGCTGCTCATTCAGTTTTTCCGGGTTATAAACAAACACCGTACTGCGCGCGGCAATACCGATCCAACGGCCGTGCGCCGGACGATATTCAGCGGGCACTTGTTTTAATGTTTCGGCATTTAATGGCGCAAATAATTTTGCATTATCGACCAATACCATTGAAGGCGAGTTTTCAGTCAGAAATACGTCTGCAGGTGACGCACTGCCTTCCTGAACCAGCTGGTTACCCAGCTCGCTATCATCGCCATTACGCAGGGTAACTTTTATACCGGTTTCTTTAGTAAAGCCATCAACCCAGGACTTCACCAGGTTTTCATGCTGCGCGTTATACACAACGATACCGTCGCTGTTTTCAGCTGCAACTGACTGTGTGGAAAGGAAAATTGATGAAGACAACAGTGCAAGCGAGAAGCATGACAATACGCGAGAATTCATAAAAGTATCCTTAATAGACCAAAGTGAATAACAACGAATGGCTAGCGGATACGGATTAAAGCATATAAAAATGCTAATGATAATTACTATCAATCCAGTTTTTACGTAAAAGTGAAAAATATCTTTGTAGCGGAACTTATAATGATAAAAATCTAATAATAAAAAATGATTAAATAGAACATTAAGAAAACCTTAGTTCTGAAAAATAATTATTCATTAGCGTTCTGTTTTATCCGTCAGACCACGGACATGTTAAGGGGCCAACAGGATGGATCCCTGCCAATAACCGCCGACGGCGATTACTTCCAGACAGTATTTTTTACGACGGAATAACGGCCCGCCCCCAGAAAAGCAACCGCCATCGCGCTAAGAAAGAAATAGACCAGATTTTCAATTGCCCATGCCCCAACGGCGTCCAGAGCAAATGTTTTACCCATTCCCACCATAAACCACGCAACCACGACCGTAAACGCCAGCACCAGTGCCGCAGGGCGGGTCAGTATCCCTAAAATGATGAGCAAAGGTGCAACCACTTCCCCCATCAACACACCGTATGCAAGAAACCCCGGTAAGCCTTTAGCCACTAACAGGGCGCTGATGTCCCCCACGCCGTCAAACACCTTATGCAGACCGTGGAAAAGCATCAACCCACCAACAGCAAACCGTAACAATAGTTTACCGAGATCGTCGTGTGACGTTTTTTGGTTACTTGCACTGAGCATTGATTTGATCACCATTACAGTGTCCCATTGAGTCGCAGAGAGTGCTGTACCCAGTATAGCCCAACGGTATGCCGTCAAGAAAAAAAACAAGATTGATAAGGCTGCTATAATACTCATGAGGCTCATTAATTCTAAAGTTTAACAACATTAATCCATGCTGGTCTTAACGGGTTGTTAAGTGAGCATCAGATATAGCTGGCGTATTTTTAATAACAGGATAATGATTAATGAAAAGATCGACTTTATCACTTTTATCTCTGTTTATTTCAATTTGTATCACCCAACCTACCCTCGCAATAACATTACCGTTACCTCATGATGGAGGTCGGTTGATAGGGAATAATGTATTTTATAAAGTTGAGAATAATGGTGGTTCTCTTGAAGACATTGCAAGAAAATTCAATGTTGGTTTGTTAGCGTTAAAGCAGGCTAATCCAGGCGTTGATCCTTTTCTTCCAAGGCCCGGAAGCGTGCTGACCATCCCTGGACAGCTGCTACTTCCCGATGAGCAACGGGAAGGCATTGTGATAAATCTTGCCGAGTTAAGACTCTATTTTTATCCACCGGGGAAAAATGAGGTGACGATATACCCGATAGGAATCGGTCAACTGGGCGGAACGACCGTCACGCCGACGATGATTACACGCGTCTCTGAAAAACGACAAAACCCAACATGGACGCCGACGGCAAATATCAGAGCCCGTTATCGCGCGATGGGGATCGAATTGCCTGCGGTAGTTCCAGCAGGGCCTGACAACCCAATGGGGCTTTATGCGATAAGACTCGCGGCATTTGGTGGCGTGTATCTCATTCATGGCACAAATGCAGATTTTGGCATTGGCATGAGGGTTACGTCTGGGTGTATACGTTTACGAGATGATGATATTCAAGATCTCTTCAACCGAGTTGCGATTGGCACAAGAGTAAATATCATAAACGCACCTGTAAAAATCGCTGTTGAACCTAATGGATTACGTTGGGTAGAGGTACATCAACCGCTGTCATTACATATTGATGATGACCCTCGTACGACACCTATCATACTTGATGAACAAATGGGTGAATTCAAAAGGTCAGTAAAAACAGACGGTGCAGGTATGTCCCGAGCGATCACTTATCGATTCGGCATGCCAGTTAATGTCACGAAATAATCTCTCTATTTCACACTGTACGTCCAGCGGGTGCCAAGATCGTTAATCAGTTCGTACGACCACGGTCGGGCCCCCTTACCTGGCGCTACAGGAATGCTAACACTCGACGCCGGTTCCACCATTACGCCACCGATACGCGATCCCACAAAGCTCATATTCGTCAACGTCATATGCCAGGAGGTGGGATTTGTGACCACCATCTGCTGCCCATTTTGGGTTGTCTGTAAACTGAAGCGAAGTTTATTGCCGTCTTGTTCTACCGGATCATCCACTCCTTCCGGGCGAATAAAGACTTTCATCCTTAGACGCAGCGGCAACACCACCTGCCGGGTTCCCGATACCCTAGCGGTATTAGGCGGGATCTGGTAGATATTCAACCAAAACAGCGACTCTTTATCTTTCGATAAGGCGCCTGTAGACGTCAGAAGAAGTTGTACCACCCGAACTTCACCCGGCTTCATACTAAACACTGGGGGAACGGCAATCAGCGGCGTGGTCGTTTTTTCAGGTGGCGTAAGCGGATCGCCATTATCGCTCCATATTTGCACCATCGTAGGCTGCTTTTCTGAATTAGAAAGCGTGAGGGATACAGAGCGTTCTCCCTGATGGATAATGACCCGGGTCCCTTCAACGTTAACTACCGCCTGAGCAACGGGCAGAAACGCAAAAATAATCAACAAGCCGGGCAAACATCTCATCTCAATCCCCTATTGAAAGCTAACCATAATCTGCAATTGCGCATTCACAGTGCCTGGCGTGACTGACTGCTGGCCTATTGCTTCAAGCGATGCAGTAAAACTTCCCGTATAGATGTCAGTATTACCACTCGACACAAGGGTCGTTAAATCTCTGAACGCATACCATCCCCGGGGATTGCCTGTGCCATAAGAGGTGAGATCCGGCAATAAATTTAACGCGCTGCCGCTGCCCGTATATATACGAATCCCCACTCCTGAGGCCTCCCCTGCGCCTGCACCATAATGATTATCCAGCAGCCAGGTTAATCCTCCCCCAGAGGTAGTCAACCCTAGCGACGTGGCCGCGGCTACCGCGCCGGGCTGATTCACTAAAAATCCCATTGCGACGTTCGCCGCGCTGGTTGTCGATTGGCTGGTACTGGACAACGCGCCGGTTTCGCATTCAATAGTGACGTTAAAGCCCGCCTGGCTAGATCCCCCCTGGCTCAACTGCGTTGCCGTTATGGTGGGGAGGGCCACGACGTTAGGGAAATCATTTACCCGACAGGTCGCGCCGCGGACAAACGTCACGCCGGTGCTATACAGGCTCCATGCCCCCGGCCATGCGTTGTACCAGCCATTGTAGTTTGAGGCAGAGTCAGCACCTTCCGTGACGTTGGCGCTCAGTCCCGGGCCTTTAAAAGCGGTGTAACCATGAGGTTGCGAATACATATAGGTGTATCGATTGGAGGAGTTACTAAAATAGGTTGTGCTGTCGATGCGAAAAATTTCCATCATGACATCGCTAAACGCACTGGCTGGAATATAAATATAGGTGCCGTCGGAGAACCAGTCTTCTTCAGTAAGCTTCCGCCCTTGCCAGAAACGTGAAAAGTAAGCCCCTGTTTTCAGGTTAGTGAGCCGAACGGCAACGTTACGCACATAGCTATAGTAAGCCCCCTCCACTTCACTCGCGGCATACATCCCTGTCCAGGTATTGTCTCCGTTCGTGGCATACATTTCATATAAGCTATCGGCATCGGCAACGGCACAGCGGAACAAGATCTGATTTGAAGTATAGGCCGTTGTAGCCCCCTGACTCAGAAAGCTAATGGCTGAACTGGCAAGCAGCGTACCTGAAGGCTGAAATGCCCCGCTGCTCAAGCTGATGACTCCCGGGATCCCAATGTTTCTACCGTTACAGGTGTCACACGCTCCGGTCCAGCTTGTTGCTGTATAGCCGGCATCTATCGCAGCCTGAGAAAGCGTACTGCTACTGGTGACGCGGCTACATGCCGCCCAGGACATCTGGCACACGATGAGCAGCGCTAACAATCCTGATACCTGTAAAATACGTACGCTCATCTTTTCCCCCGAGGTAGACAGGGCTGATTTAAATGTATAAATCGCTCCCCAGAACGAGAAGGTAAGGTGTAGTGCACCTCACACTGCTCATTCATAGCCTCTCCCCATTTAATTGTCAGAATGCCGCTCTGCTCGGCAATACGTGCATAAATCTGCCCTCCCTGGCCCACCATCCCCTTACTGTCGCCCGCGGCATCAACCACATCGGCCCCCATCGGGGGATAGTCACCCTCCGGCAAATGGGTGGTGATTAAAACGGCCTGCCCTCGCAGCGTGGTGAACGTGACTTTCGCCACCGCCCCAGCGTAAGGGACGACTTTTTCGCTGCCGCCCAGCAGCTCGGTATCTTCATCCATTTGGCTCGAGTCCAGCGTTATGGTGTTATTTTGGTAGGGGGTCAATGACGGAAGAATCGCATAGCCAAAACGGTTGATTTGCGCACCCTGTCCATTGCGGATCGTCGCCCCCTTCGCACCTGGCGCATTTACGATAGCAAACGTATCGCCCGCATAAGGCCCAGCCGTCACGCCCCCCTGATGCAGTAGCAATGTGCCGGAAGTACCAACACCATATTGTCGGTAACCTTCCCCGGTGCTGGCTGACGCGCGTACTGAACCCAGCGACGTATTTTGCTGAACACTGCCCCCAGCCGTCATTGCAGTATTGCTGTGTTGATAATTTTCCAGCCCCGTATACGCCGACCAACTAAGCGGATTGTTGTCACCGGTCGCCCCCGCGACATTGAGTATTCCGGAGCGGGAATCACCGGTGCGGGTCATATCCAGCGACGCGACGGCTTTTGTTTTACCAAAATCAAACGGGATAGAAATCCCCAACGAGAAGAGCGTCTCTGTGACGCGCTGCTCACCCGTCGTATCAAAGTCGGCATCGTTAACGCTATTGAAAAAACGCCCCCTGTCCATGACGGTACGCTGGCGAGCAACGTTGAGGTTATAACCGATGCTTCTCCAGCTATTGCTGTATCCCAGCTGCAGTTGCGTTACCCGCGATGAATCATCATAGTAATCGCTGGTACTGGCAGTGAAGTTAAGCATGCCCCAGCTATCCATCGACTGATTAACCGAAGCAGAAAAGCGATTCTTCTGATTCAAACTGTCGGACCAATACGTCACACCGTTCTGGTACTGATGACGTTGGCCAAGTACATCCTGCAGGTCACGAAAGCCGGCCGTAGAGTAACGCCAGGCCGCCAGGACTATGCTGGTTCCCGTATCAAAGTTCCGGCTGTAATTTAACTCACTGCGCCAGCCTGTCTCGCTTTGATCGACGATTTCAGCGCGAGACCAGGTGGCATTTAACCCAAACGCCCCCACTCTGGTGCTGATAACCGTTCCGATAAGGCCAGCAAAGTAGTCATCCGCGACACGAACACCGCCGTTCAGGGTAAGCGTATTACTTATCCCGCGCTGAATAACGCCTTCAACAAACTGGTTATCAATGGAAGAGAAATCCCTCACTTTCCCGGCAGCAAGTTCGTACTGCCAGTTGCCAGGGCGCATGGAGTCAGGAACGGAGGTATAAGGAACAGTAAAGGTCGACACGCGACCCGCAGCCTCAAGAACCGTGACACGCAGATCGCCCTGGTCGCGAGTATTGTACAAATCACGGATCACAAACGCGCCGGGCGGCACGTCTGTCTCATAAATAATCTGCCCGAGCTGACGTATTACAACATGCGCCGACGTTGCCGCAACCCCGCGGACTTCTGGAGCAAATCCCCGCCGGCTCTGGGGCCACATCCGGGTATCGGTTGCTAATTTGACCCCGTTAAACGATAAACTGCCAAACATGCTGTTACTGGTATAGCTTTCACCGATTGCGACCACGCTATCGATCGCGGGAAGAGGGCGTTCTACCCAGGTACGTACTGAATTGTATTTGTATTCGCTGCCGGCTAAATCGCTATCGTAATACCGTAAATTACCCTGATGACGAACCTGCCAAAGGCCCAGGTTTGTCCCTGCGTTTATGGCACTCCACAGATAGTTGTAGCTGTAGTCGTTACGGGTATCGTCAGTCCGGGTAAAGTTGGTGTTATGACGTAAATACATCACCGGTACGCCGCTGTCCCATTCAGAGACGGGGATATAACCACGCGGCGTATGCAATAGAGCCTGCTGTGGTACGCGCAGATCGAGACGCAGGGTCGTCATATCCAGCGCTTCAGAGACGGTTTGTCCGGTTTCCGAAAGCAGTAAACAATCCGGATATTTACGTACTTTTGGCGACTGAACGCGAATAGCCGTTTTTTGCATAAGCTCTGGGGACAGGCAAGGTGAAATCTCGCCGCTCGCGTCCGCATTGAACATGACGGTTTCGCCAGTTGCAATGAGCTGACCGTTGACGAAGACATCCAGCACATGTTCCCCCGGCTCGGCCGCGGGTTCCGTCTGGTTAAACCTGGCTAAATCCTGCCCGTATGATGCTCCTTTTAATAATTCCGGGTCGAAGTAGTAGTCCTCTGCCTGTACAAGCGGAACGGAGCTTCCGGTACCCAGTATTAATAAAAATGCGACCTTTTTGAGAGGGCAAACGGACCGTCTATAACGGTATGTCACCACTGATGCCAGCCCCCTGATCGTTGATAATGGTCAACGAAATCGTGTTATTTCCCATATTCGTCGCACGAGTAAACCAAAATGTGCGACTGCCAAAAGGTGCAACCATATCGGCAGCGGCCTGCGGTGAGCCACTGGCTCCGTTTAGCTGTATGCGACTTAAATTGAGGTAGAAAGGTAAGGAATTTGTAAGCGTCACGCCAACGCGGCTGCCCTCTCTCACTGGAGAGGCTTTTATGGTTGAAATAACATTCGCAGGCAGGTTGCCTAGCCGTGAAGGACGATAAAATAATTTCACCCTGTTACGTAACACCACCAGCATTTTATTTCTGCCTTCAGTGGTCGCACCGCCGGCATTTGAGGGGGGGATCTGCTGGAAATTAAAATAGAAAACGGATTCACGATCTTCGGGTAAGCGACGCGAGGCCGTGTGGGATACGCGCACAACCTGTCCGGCCCGGGGCTGGATACGAAATGAGGCAGGCGTCGCCACAAAGGGGACGTTTGTTTTACTTTCCGGGCCATCATTGATATTTCCGGCGTCAAACCATGTTTGTACCACAAAAGGAATATTTGCATTGTTTGCCAGATTGACATCAACGGAACGCACATCGCTACGGTAAATAATGCGCGTTCCGGTCATGGTCACATTGGCCCAGCTGGGAACGCTTGCCATTAAGGCAAGAAGTGCGAGAGAGAGGCAACGCAGAAAATACGATGGCTTTGATGCAATCATACTCATACCCTGTTCTGACAAGAGGAAAGATTTTCTGGGTATGATGATTATAAGTCAGTGTTGTAGAAACTGCCCCCCGATGACGCATACTTTAGTCTGAGCAGGGCATTGAGAGTCAAGGAGAAAGGGCCTGGAATCAGGCCCTCTGAATTTACTGGTAAGAAATAGCGTACTGCATCGTTGACATTACGCTGCCGGGTTCTGCAGCTCCAGTCGCAAAATACTGCGCGGTATAGGTTGAGCTTGTACTGGTCTGTCCTGAGGCCAGAACCAAATCCCTATTTCCGGTGAAGCCGCCAGTAAAATTAATTTCTGTACCCGTGGTATCGAGGATTTGCAATTCAACATTCTGGGCAGTGCCCGTATTTCCTAAATTGCCTGATTCGGTTACCTGATTACCGACAAAGACGGTAGAAAAGCTCATTCCTTCCTCGCTTGCGGTACAACCCGTGACGCCAATATCGAAGGTCGTCGCGCCTGCAACGTTTCCAGCCACATTAAGCTGATTCGTACCGACTGTCGGCAATAAAACCACCGGTGAGGCATCATTACCGTTTACCGAGATCGAACATGTCTGGGCCGCCACTTCGCCCTGAAACGTAATCGTATTACCCGAGGCAAAAGCTAAACCAGGCAGCATCAACGCGGCGCATGCCAAAGTGCATTGTTTCAACATCATTTAATTACCTTCTCTGTCAGAATTAAAAATAAATACTGAATGAACAGTGAGTCGCTCACGAGTAGATACGGTGATGATGTACGAACTAAATCATTTGCCACGTCATTGTGAGTATTCAAATGGATGCTTATCCATTTCCCTGTATTACTCGCTAAGAAAAATCCTAACAGCAGTTTTATGCAGAACTGCATCTATACTGTATAAATTAAAGAAGTAGTGTAAATAATCATATTACAAACAAAACACTAACGATTCAGAAACAATTAACACATCACCTTCAATGACAAAATAATCATTCACAGCAGAGTGCCAGCAGCTGCAGAAGATAAAATATATTACTTTCCGCAGAGTTTATTTCACGTCGATACTTATAAAAAAGTCACTACGTCAGATAATTAAACCGTTAGCGAGCTAACACCTGTGAACCCAGAACCTGATACGATCGAATTATCTGGCGAACCGGACAAGGGGTATCAGAATCAGATATGCAGTGCGGTGGGCATCTGGCACTATCCGATACCTGGACGTCTTCTTAAAAAGAATGAGTAAGTCACTACGCTAAAGCCCTTTGACTTAGCCCGGGAGCATCACTGTCATTTGAAGATTAATGACTCTTACACTATTGTTTTAAAGTAAAATTTGATTTTTTTTACAGGTGGTAGCGAAATGTTTGAAAGCATCAATCAAAATGCCTTGAAAAGCTTGAGCTGTTTTGCTGCTGTAACTTTTTTTTCCCTAAGCCACTTTTGTACATATGAATGTTTCATCAGCAATGATGTAATGAGCATCCTCTATTTTACCTCTACAGTCGCTAAACCACTTTTCTTTTTATTAATGGGATATATAGATGAGGTTGAGAAAATATCAAAAAAAGAATTATATTCAAAAATACGTTCAATAATTTTCATTATAATCTTTTGGAATTTGATCTTATCTGTCATTAATACACCCTATGTTAATATGAGCTATATACTCCAGAACGGGATATTGCTAGGGATGGTAATTATTTATATTTCATATCCATTAATTCTAGCCTGCATAAAGAAGTGGAAAGTTGCCGCATTAGTTTCTGTCGTACTCATCTTAAGCTTGAATGCCTTTTATATTTTTAGTGATTTTGAAAGCAATAACGACCCAATTTATATTTCAAGTTATTATTCTATATGGGTGTGGGCTGGTTACTATATAATTGGACATATTCTTGGTGAGCCGAAAGGTCGAAGATTCACTAAAAAAAGAAATATCGTTATCTCAGCAAAAATATTTCTTATGCCAATCGCAGTTTCATTATACTTTTTTGATCGTTATTTATCGATTAACATTCATGAGAGATTCGTTGGCTGGTTTTTGTTGGAGCACTTGCATTTGTTGTGCTTGAGTTTAGCATTATTTATTGTATTTGATAACATCAACATTAAGAACCGACTGATTACCAGACTGGTCGAATTCATCAGCCCAGCAATGGTAGGTATATACATTGTTCACAACAGCGTCTTCTTCATTGTAAATGCATTTTATAATTTTAATGATGCGATTATCAAAATAACATTCCCGGTAATTGTTTTTATATTTTCCGTACTGTTATGTAGGCTTTTATTATTAAACCGCTTCACGGCAAAGCTTATTTCCTTTTGACCATTGCTAGAGCCATTTTGGATTTCGCGTGAAGGAAATAGTTAACCACCGATGTGGTCCCTCTTCACCAATAGCATCAGCAATTCTTTCACGAATATTATCAAATTTCTTAATGCCATAATGTTCCATGCTCTCTGGTATAACTACATGAATTTCAATAAAAAGACCTCGACCAACGCGGGTGGCGTAGTTTGAATGTTCCAGAAAACCGTATTCCATCGTCAACTGTGCCATTATAGACTCCATTCTACAAGACAGGCTTGTGGGCGTGATTTGTAGAATTTCCCTTCCCGCTGAAATAACTGTTTTAACAGGCACAGGAATGAGTATTAATGTGAGGATTGCTAAAGCAGCGGGATCTGTATACGCATTAAGATATTCATATTTTGTTCCCTCAAGAACCCAATAAAGAAAGAAAGCAACTAAAAGCGCCGAACTGATACAGGCTGACATCAACCAACTTTTGGTATCAAGAGCGATTAATCCTGACTTTATTTTTTTATTAATTCTGCGTTGTTTAAAGTAAATGATAAAACAAATCAAACTGACAGAAATAGCATATGCCAACGCCCATCCTAATTCAAGCTCTCGCCCCCCTTTGAGGATCCCATTAACAGCATTAATAAACGCATAAATACATAATAAGGTTAGCATACTTCCATTAAATGCCAGTACTAATGGTTCAACGTGTAAAAAACCATATTGAAAACGACGGCTAAGCGGCTGGGCAAGAAGCCGGGAAACCAAAAGCGACAGTGAACACATTCCAGCGTCCACCGCCGAAAACATGCCGTCGAAAACGATTGACATAGAACCACAGAGTAAGCCAAACAGGATGCCTGTCCCTGCAACAATGAAGGTGAAATAAATTGAGCGCTTCAGTACTCTTTGCTCGAGCGTTGTGCTTTGGGGCTGTTGTTGAACCGATTTGTAAATATCATTCATAATTGCGCCCCATTCGATCTCCGTCAAATTTTAGTCACTGGTCCGTGCCCTTTTCTACAGGTCCGTTAATGCTCCGTTTTTATTTAAGCACTTCAGCCAACGCTCGTGCCGCCAGCGACCATTGTGATAACGTATTTTTAGTTGAGCCTTCCATATCATTCCTTTTGAGAAATTGCGTCAGAGTTAATGGTCTGAAAGAAGCCCTCAAAGCTCCACTAAAAGCTTAGTATCTACGCTTATTTTTTGGAAAAAACATTATTATCCATCCTTCCGGTCGCGGCAGGATATGGGGGGCTGGGAAAGCATCGAAATGGTTCGCCGATATGCCCACTTAGCACCTAACCATTTAACGGAGCATGCGAAGCAAATTGACTCAATTTTTGGGGTTGATGTCCCAAATATTTCCCACGAAGGAAATCAGGAGGATGTGAAAGAGGCGTAAGTGCCTGTTTCTAAATGGTACGCCCTGTAGGATTCGAACCTACGACCTACGGCTTAGAAGGCCGTTGCTCTATCCAACTGAGCTAAGGGCGCACGGAGAAGAGTGAACTTCGCGGCGGTGAAGCGCGAGGAATTATACGGTCAATGGCAGGTGAGTCAATGCCTTTTCCGCCTTCTGCACAGCTAACGGCTCGTCATTGTTCAATACGGCTGCTTTTTCAACACGTTTACCCTTTTTCTGCGCAAAAATTACCGCTGCGAAAAGGCTTAGCCGCATTTAAGTAACGCCTGCTGTTTTCCGGCGCGCCACCCCGTCACACTGTTGCGCGACATCCCGGCCATCCGGAGGCTGAAAACACAGGACAATGGAGTGACAGCGCGAAACCAAACCTGTACGCCTTCACGGTTACAGCATATTTCTTTGGACATCATCGGCATCAAACTGGAGCCTATCGTCAACCTCGCCTCTTTGCACCCCGTGGGTGCCGAGGTGCTCAGCGTGCTGCACCCCAATCTGCAAAACGAGCGTTTTTTTCACCGTCAACCAGCGGCCGAAGCCCTGACGCTACTTGAAGCACAGCTCGCGGCACTAAAAAATAGCGCAGAGGCTAAAAATCTTTTTATCAATCTGCCGATAACAGTATTCACAGAGCACGAAACCTTCCAGAGGATACTGCAGCTAAGCACGCCACCGCTGAATATAGAAATCGTTGAACCTGCGGCATTTTTTTCACTAGCTGGTAGGCTTCGCGCACGGGTTATCCAACGCCTGCAGCAACTGGCCCGGTTGGGGCATCGTATCTGGCTGGATGACATTGACGAAGTATTAGTACAGCCGTTTTTATCCTGTCAGCTGCCGCTAAGCGGCATCAAAATTGATAAGGAAGCATTCTGGCGTTTACGCGCCACGCCTGCTCTGGGGCAACTGGTGTCGCTCTGCTTTCAGCTTGCGGAAAATGTGCTTATTGAAGGTATTGAGACTGAAAGGGATCATGCCTGCGCATTACAGTCAGGCGCTGGACTCGGCCAGGGGTTTTACTGGCCATCCTGGACATGGCCGGAGGATTAATCAGCCATCTCCAGGAGGGAGGCCATGCGAATGACAGTGCGCCGTTACCGCCGACGTCGTACAGGAAGTGATGCACTGGGATTTACGCACTCCCCTTTTGCTCTCCCCTTTTTCGACCGGCTGGAGTTCTTGAGCCAGTCCATAAATGTCCCTCCAAAAACAGATGCGCCGTTTATCATCCTGGTCACGGAAGATCATTTCCTGCGCACCGGGTTTCTGAACGGCCAATTTCCCCTGAGCAGCTGCTGTGACTATTCAACGTTGGAAGAGGGCTTTAGCGCCCTGAACCAGTGGCCGTCGGCTCGTCTCGTCGTGGATATCGAAAACCGCACCACGCCACTTATCGACAGGCTGGATCAGCTAAGAAGACTCAGCCTTTACCCCCCTTTTCTTTCTCCGTATCTGTTGATCAGAGCGGATGATTACGACACGCGCTTGTTCTGTAAGGCCGCGGGCCCTTTTCATGTCCTCGAACGGCAGTTAACCGCCGCAATGCTCCAGTCCAGCCTGCTGGAAACAAGACCCCCTTCCGGTGTGAAAAAGGAGTGGTTCTCTCGCACTGAATGGCCCATTTTGCAGGCGTTGTCGCGAGGCAAGACGCTTCGCCAGATTGCCCTGATACAAAACCGCCCCTATAGCAGCATTATTTATCGCCTCGGCTGTATTCTGGCGAAACTCGGGCTAAGCCAGCGCCAGGAACTGCTGCATCTTCTCAACAACCTCTCAGATTACACGCTTTAAGCCACGCACTAACCTATTAATTCCTAAAGATCTTTAGGAAAGTACTTAGCACTAACGTTAAATTTTTGTTTAAATTTAACGTTTTCGCAAAAATTATAACTATTCCTAATTTCTCCACTTAAACCACGTTAAATGTTACGAAATGAGTCAAAGCTAGCACTTTCCTCCATACGTTAATCAATGAGCTATTCCGTTAATAAGGTGATAATGATGTAAAAACAAACAACTTACTGACGAGAGAAGGGAGCCAAATGTGGAATGCACAGCATATCCTGCTGTTGAAATGAGACATTTTCCTGAAGTCCACAGAGTGCTTTCAGATGAAGGTACAGCGCCGAACGCAGACAACTTTCGATCGCCGGATCGACGAATTTGAGGTTACCTCTCCCCTTTAGATTATTAACATTTGATCAACACACAGAGATATCTGTTATTTTTTGTTATTACATAAAGATGAAAACATGTTGTAAATGGAATAACAGGAGAGATCAGCTAATTTTAAAAAATTAGCCATTAAGTTCCAGAAGATAATACAAAGCAATGTGTCGAAATCAATTTTCAGGGTTTTCGGAGAAAGCTTACAAGGTATAATAAGACGTGTTTCAAATATGAATAAGAAAAAGCTTTTTTGTCACCGTCGGTCATATGCGCCTTCCGCGCTTCGACATTGATTTTCTCACGAGCTTAACAAGGATGCTTTCGTACTTTCCAGGGAATACTACCGTATAAGGATCTGCATTTTTATCCTTCCGGCTTTTCGAGAGTTTTAACAAAACTCAGCATAACGCTTTTAACAATCTGAGGCATAAAAAATGAAACCGGCATCCGTTATCATTATGGACGAGCACCCTATTGTCAGAATGTCGATAGAAGTCCTGCTACAGAAGAATAAAAACATCCTGGTCAAACTCAAATCTGGCGATAGCCATGAGGTGCTTGACTGTATCCGCAATCACACGATTGATCTGGTGATCCTCGATATCGAACTGACGGGGACTGACGGATTCTCATTACTCAAAAGAATCAAGAACTTAAACAAAGATATTAAAATCCTGTTTTTGTCCTCAAAGTCCGAATCGTTTTACGCGGGGCGCGCCATTCGTGCGGGCGCAAATGGGTTTGTCAGCAAGCGGAAAGATTTAGGTGAAATCTATAATGCGGTGGATATGATCCTCACCGGTTATTCATTTTTCCCTTCAGAAACGCTGAATTTTATAAATCACCTGGGCTCCCGAACCGGGACGGCGGTAGATATGCCATTATCAAATCGTGAGGTGACGGTGTTGCGCTATCTCGCAAATGGATTATCAAATAAGGAGATCGCCGAGCAATTGCTTTTAAGCAACAAAACCATCAGCGCTCACAAATCCAATATTTATTCTAAGCTGGGCGTGCAAAGTATTGTGGAGTTAATTGATTACGCGAAAGCGCACGAATTGCTTTAACCTGAATTCACTCCCTGCAACTTATACGAGTTGCAGGGAGTGCGGTCAGGGCTAGTTATAATTAATCATAAACGTGGCATCCGCATCGGCTCGGCCCGGTTGCGGATTATCGGCCGTCGCAATGTAGTTGGCATAAAACGTCAATATCGCATTTCCCTCCCCATCTACCGTCACCGGCTGGCTGTCCTCCTGCAGTGACAGACGCGTTTTATCGCTATCGCGTATCTCCACGGCCACCTTATCGGCCGTGCTGGCATCGTTCAATGCCAGTAACCCGCTGTCGCTTCCGTCAACTTTCCCTGAAAAGGTGATGGATGCGACACCAGGCGGGCATCCTGTCAGCTTTAGCGTAAAGGGCACGGGCTGCGTGCGGCTTCCCGTGGTGCGGAGTTGTTTTGTCGGCCAGGTTCCCAGGGTGACGGTTTTATCGCTGTCGTTACCCTCTGCCACGCAGGTGAAATCAACAATGTTGCCGTACATTTCAATATTGATTTCACCCAGTGCCGTGGTGGCCTGCGCGTTCACGTGAAGCATAAGCAGTGCAGCCGCCATAAAATGCCGTTTCCAGTTGTGCATCGCGCCTCCTAGTCGTAATCCACGCGCAGGTAGCCGCGTGAGGTGAAGCGCCCTTCGGCAGGCTTTTTACCCGTCACGCTCACCGGCCAAACCCGGATCCCCACCTGCGCCTGGGCGCTATCGTCCAGGGTGAACGGGATTTTGCTGGTCAGATTGTTGGGCGTCAGCGGTGTGCCGCTTTCATTGGCGACCACAAACCCCAGATCCGCATTATCGGAAACCAGCGCATTTCCTGAGATTTTTTCCGCTTCAATACGCATTGTCAGCAAGGCATTCGCTTCCACGTTCGTACATTTAATGGCGATCGTTTTACTTTGCGGCGAAACCTTCTGCGGACGATTTCCAGCGCCAGCTTCGCTGAACAGCGAGGCGCGAATGTCACCAAAATCGAACTCCACGATCTGCCCGGCGTTAATCACGCAGTGTTGTGGTACCTGAATGGTTCCGCTGTAGCTGATGGTATACACCGGCGTGCTAAGCGGGTCAGACGATGTGGTGGTGACATACACACGGAACATGGTCTGCTGTGGGATCACCACCATGTTGATAAACCGTCGCGTAACCCTCAGGCGAAAGACCAGTTTCGAATCCGTAACCGGAAAGGCTTTGTTGTTCGGGACGTTGGGGTGCTGACCCATTTGAATGAAATTGGCGGGCGGGTAAAACGTGCCAGCAAAGTCATCGTGGATCTGCATTGCGCCATCGAGGTAATCATTGAGCTGCACATACTTGTAGTTGTCGATCACCGTGGTGATCGGCAGGTCAGTGGTATAGCTGCGCATGGTGGATTTCCCACTGGTCCCCTTTGGACAAATGGCGTTGACCCCCACCAGCCCGGACTTTTGCGCCAGCGTGACAATTTGCCCCGGTTTGTTGTTTGAACTGTCAAAGACGTTGGAGAGATCGTATGAAATATCTTTCGCGACCCCATCCGAATTCTGACACACCGTCGCCCAAACCGGCAGCGCACTGCACATCAGAGCCACGCCGAAGACGTTGCGGAACATGTTCATCATTGGATTCCTGTTAGCGTTCACAGCGTGCTCCTGCCAGGGTAATGGCCTGGTTCTGGCTTTCAGGCGGTAAACGATACTGCGCGCGACACTGGGACTGCATTCCGTCGCCCCACTGGATAAGTAATTCGCCCTCAACAGGCAGCCCGCTGAGGTAAACCTGCCCGTCATCTCCCACCATGCTGGTGACGCCGCTCTGGGTTTCACGCACTACCGCCCCAAAAGGCACCGGCTGGTTATCACGCGTCACGGTGATGAGCGCGCGCACGCCAATGCGGGTCTCAAAGGTGGCACGCGCCAGTGCGCCGTGGGTTGGCACCACGCTGCTTACGTTGTTCTCGATGTCGGTATTGTTGCTCATAGTGTTGGTATCCAGCGCCACGCGGTTGTAGCGATAAACGGTGGCGTAAGGCATTACCGCGTAGCCACGCCAGTCGGTTCTGACCCCGGTCTGGTTTTCCACGCTGACGCCCGATGCCCCCGGCGCTTTGATGAGTACGTTGGTGTCGCCTAACGGCTGGCTGAAGGTGACGCCATCAGCATGACCCACCACGCCCCCGGAGAGCTGCCAGTTGAGATCGTGCCGATCGCGCGCATAGTTGTAGCCAACGCCGAGCGTACCGTACGTCGCCTGCCAGTTAGCATTGGCGCTACCGGTGGAACCGTTGTTGCTGGTGTGGCCCTGCGTCACGCTGTAGTTGAGGTTACGGCCTTCGAGCAGCGTACCGCTGACCCCGGTTTGCCAGCTGGTATCACCGTCGCGGTTACGGCTGGCAGATGCCGTGGCGTAGGCGCGGTCGATCGCGCTGTCGCGGCGATAGCCGTGGCGGGTAAACAGGCTGAACGGAACGGACACATTAAACGACGCGATTCTGTCCGTGCCGTCAATCCCAACCGCCTTGTTCCAGGACAAGGACGCGGAGTAGTTGATCCCCTGTACGCCCCCCGCATAGCCCAGCTGATACCAGACGTTCGACTCACTGGTTCCCCAGTACGTTTGCTCGCTGCCGGAAACATACACTGAACCGTAGTCCCCCAACGACTGGGAAATATTGAGCTGAAAGCGCCCTTTTTTACTCCACGTCAGGTTGTGGTAGCTCTGTACATCCGGCACGCCGTTTTCATCGTTTTTCTCGCCGTACTGGTAGCCTTCCATCGAGCGCCAGGCCACGTCATCCAGGGTGTAAAACCCTTTCGTGGAGTAGCGATAGCCCAGCAGCTGGAAGTTGGTTCCATAGCCGTTAAGAGATTTAGCATAGAGAAAGCGTAGGGATTGCCCTTCATGACGACTGTCGTCCGCAAGCTGGCTGCGGGCGTGAGTGAGATCGAGAGAAACCGCCCCCCAGTCACCCAGGTTTTTCCCGGCACCCACGGCGAGGGCGGAATAGCGTGATGCCAGCTGCGTGCCGCCGTATATCGTGTAACCATCGGCCAGGCCGGCAATCAACGTACCCTGCGTGAAGAACGGCGTATCTTGCTCGCTGTTGCCGCTGCGGTAATCCCCTGCCACCAGATCATATTTCCAGCGACCCTCACGCTGTAACAGCGGTACGGTGGAGTACGGGACGGTGTAGCGCTGCTGGCTGCCGTCTTTCTCTTCTACCGTCACCTCAAGGTCGCCGCTTGAAGAGGTTGGGTTCAGATCGGTAATGGCAAATGCCCCGGGTTGAACATAGCTCTGGTAAATGACATAGCCGTTCTGACGAATAACCACCTTCGCGGGCGTGCGGGCGATACCGCGAACGGTGGGCGCGTAGCCCTGCATGCTGTCCGGATACATACTGTCGGAGGAGAAAAGCCGCCCCCCGCGAAAACCGATGCTGTCGAAGACATCGCTACCGGTATTGCTGTCACCCAGCACCAGCTCGCTTTTCAGCGGAATAACCGTTCGCTGTGCCCAGGTGCCAATATTTTGCCACTCGCTGTGGCGCTGTCCGTTGTTTTGCGTGTATTGCCATGCGCCGCTGTTGCGTAACCGCCACGCACCGTAGTTCAACCCGCTTTGCAGGTTCAGATAATAGCTGTCGTCCTCGCTCCCCCGGTTGCCAGTGAAACTGTAATTCAACAGCGCGGCAGGAATGCCTTCATCCCACTGTTCGGGAGGAATATAGCCACGGGCACTGTTCTGCATCGCCACCTGCGGGAGGCTGACGTTCAGCCGCAGGGACGCAAAGTTGAAGGCCGTTTCGCTACCCGGAATAGCCGTTGTGAGCGGGACACAGGTGTCACCCTGCACGTTCGCCAGCTCGGGGAAGGCCGCGATATTAACGCCGAAACGGTCGAGCATCGCGCGCGTGATGCACGCCGACAGCCCGCCCGCCACCGGCGGCGTATTGTCTGCCTGTTCAAAGCGCACGTCCTGGGTACCGATAAACTCATCGTTGCGCCAGATATCCACGCGGTAGACGCCCGGCGCCTGCTGATGGCCTTGCTCAAAACGCGACAAATCCGCCACATTCGCGGTGTCGTCGGATAAAAATGCCGGGTTGAAGTAACTTTCGCCCCAGCCGGACTGCGGCCAGAGCGTTGCCATCAGGGCCAGTGCAACCGGGCAGTAACGCCATTGAGTGTTCATCACCCTGACTCTGCTCACAGATTGACGCTACGCGCCGGGGTAATGGCACCGTAGTCATTTACGCTCTGCCAGGAGAGCGGGCCACTTGCTGTGGTCGGTAGCACCTGCTGCGCCGAGTTTTTTGGTGCGATCATCAGATTGTTCAGCGTCTGGCTGCCAAGCTTCAGGTTGACCAGCGTAATGTAGTACGGCGAGGCGTTGCTGACTTTAAGGTAATTCCCGACGCGTTCGAAACGCAGCTGCGAGAGCGCCTCTTCCGGCTGCATGGCCAGCTTATTTGGGCGCACAAACAGTTTGATCCGTGACAGGATGGCCAGCTGCAGAACGTTGTTGTTCTCCGTTTTCGCTTTATTCACCGACGGGATCGCCTTCACGTTCATATAGAACAGCGATTCGCGGTCAGCGGGCAGCGGCGGGCCTGCATAAATAATACGCAGCGTGTTTTCGCTGTCCGGTTCGCTGACAAACAGGGGCGGCGTGACGGCGAAGGTTTTTTCCTTTTGGCCGTTGGCGTTTTCAATCCAGGCGTTGATTAAATAACGCTCTTGCTTATTACTGTTAGTGATCGCCAGCGACGTCTGTTTGGCATCCGCCGGATAAATAACGCGCGTCGCGCCCAACGCAATTCCACCGGATGCATTTGCGTACCCGGAAACCATCATCAAAATAAAAGATAAAATTAGACCGGGTTTAATCAGGATGTTCATCACAACCGTACCTTTACTATTATGTTTGCAGGCTTTATGGGTAAATCAGCGTAAACCAGACATCTGACTGAATATTGCCTGGCACGAGGTGTTCAGAAATAGCCCGATATCGGGCGCTAAAATGAAACGCCAGCTCACTGGTGTTGATGGGCAACCAACTGACCGCCGTTGCATTTGGGATAATATGGCGCTGTTGTTCGTCAAAAAGTGCCAGCCCAACGCCGCTGCTGACTGGGGTCTCACCAGGCCGCGATGTCGCCAGGAAGACTTGCGGATCTTCTGCAGGCGTCACCCCCTGAAACTGAATCCCCACGGTGCGGGAAACATCCACGCTGCAATCCATCAGCCGCACGGTGAAGGGAACATTAACCGTTGAAAAACTGCCGACCCCAGAAAAGGCGTTTGTGCGGTATTGCCCCATATCCACGCGCATGTTCTGGCTATCTGGCGCAACGGCGCAGCCACCGTTAACCAACTCGCCCCGGAGGTGGACGTTGCCGCCTTCAATCACCACGGTGTGTGCATTGGCAGCGGAGAGCGTCGCAAAAGCCAACAGCAGTATCCCAATCCTTGTCATCCTTCGTTCCCGATGTTAACGACTGAAAAGCCTCCTCCCTGAGGCTGTGATGCGTCCTTGTCTCGAGGAATTATTCGTATTTCAGTACGAAGGTAGCGTCCGCATTCGCCTGGCCTGGCTCGGTGGTCGCTGCCGTAGCTTTATAGCGCGCGGTAAAGTTCAGGGTGTTGGTCCCTTCAATCAGGCTCTTGGCTGCAGAGAAGGTGGCACCGTCTGGAGTCAGGGTGGTGGAGGCGCTGTCGAGGATCTCGATACCGACACCTTTAGCGGTGTTGTCGTTGCTGCCAGAGCTTACCGCCAGCAGGGTTTTATCCGTCGCGTCGATCTGACCGGTGAAGGCAACGGCAGCCGTTTTTGCCACCAGCGGATCGCAATCATTCAGTTCGATAGTGAATGGGATATTGGACGTGGTATCACCGATTTTGGTGAATTTCGCGGTACGGTACTGACCGAGATTAACCGTCTGTTCTGATGAATCAGTATTTACTGAACATGCGGCATTCACTAATTCGCCTTTAAAATGCACGGTCCCGCCATTAACGGAAACCGGCGTAGTGGTTTCATCTTCAGCGTGAGCGGCACCCGCGACCAGGGCCAGAGTGGCAATAACGGTAGAAGCAATATTGCTAAGTTTCATGTCTATTCCTTTAAATGTAATTAACCCTTCCCGTGAAATCTCGGGAATAAGAAATATGTTCAATCAGTTAATTGAAGGCTTATTTCGGAGGAGACAAAGTAGCGCATGGCGGTATTTTTAAATATGCTAAAACGCTGCCATTTCGCCAGGCCACATCCTATTCCTACCTAAGAAATTGACCATGCCATAAGAAGGGTTTTTGCCACCCATGGTGGAAATCTCGCAAAGGGTGACTGACAGCGGCGCTCGCTTCTGACAAAATATAGGCAATCCCCCTTTCGAACGTTACAGACGGAATCTTCTCTCTGATGGCAGCAAAGATTATTGACGGTAAAACGATTGCGCAGCAGGTGCGCTCTGAAGTTGCGGAAAAAGTGAAGGCGCGTACAGCGGCCGGAAAACGCGCTCCAGGGTTGGCTGTTGTGCTGGTTGGCAGCAACCCGGCATCGCAAATTTATGTCGGCAGCAAACGTAAAGCGTGTGAAGAAGTCGGTTTCATCTCCCGCTCTTACGATCTGCCGGAAACCACCAGCGAAGCAGAACTGCTTGAACTGATTGACACCCTGAATGCCGACAACACGATCGACGGTATCCTGGTTCAGCTGCCGCTGCCTGCAGGCATCGACAACGTGAAGGTTCTGGAACGTATTGCGCCAGATAAAGACGTTGACGGTTTCCACCCGTATAACGTTGGCCGTCTGTGCCAGCGTGCTCCGCGCCTGCGTCCGTGCACGCCGCGCGGCATCGTGACCCTTCTTGAGCGTTATAACATCGACACCTACGGTCTGAACGCCGTGATCGTCGGCGCATCCAACATTGTTGGCCGCCCGATGAGCATGGAGTTGCTGCTGGCGGGCTGCACCACCACCGTGACCCACCGCTTTACCAAAAACCTGCGCCAGCACGTCGAGAACGCCGATCTGCTGATCGTAGCGGTTGGTAAGCCGGGCTTTATTCCTGGCGAGTGGATCAAAGAGGGCGCAATTGTCGTGGACGTCGGTATTAACCGTCTGGAAAGCGGCAAAGTGGTTGGCGACGTCGTTTTCCAGGACGCCGCAGCGCGAGCATCATACATTACCCCCGTCCCGGGCGGCGTAGGTCCGATGACGGTTGCAACACTGATTGAGAATACATTACAGGCGTGTGTGGAATACCACGACGTAGAGGAAGCGTAAAATGGCTACATTTTCATTAGGTAAACACCCGCACGTTGAGCTGTGCGATCTGCTGAAGCTGGAAGGCTGGAGCGAAAGCGGCGCACAGGCCAAGATCGTGATTGCCGACGGGCTGGTCAAAGTGGACGGCGCGGTAGAAACCCGCAAGCGCTGCAAGATTGTCGCGGGCCAGACCGTGAGCTTTGAAGGTCAGAGCGTTACCGTTACGGCCTGAGCCGTCTGATGTCTCACCCTAACCCTCTCCCACCGGGAGAGGGGATAAAAAATCCCCTTACACCCATCAAGGTTAATTATCGATCAACTTCAAAGAATCACGATTTCATCTGTTGAAATGTGAAATTTAAGTTGCACGAAATTCATGCTTTCCTCACGATAAGTAGAACGTTCTACTAAAACGTTCTACTTACAATAACAGCGCGAAAAAAGCGCTACTCGGGGGAAATCAGCATGAGTCTGATATCAGGGTTTGTTAAATCGCTGTCAAAATTATCCATGATTGGTCGCGCTTTGATGCTGCCAATTTCACTGCTTCCCGCTGCGGGCCTGCTGCTGGCCTTCGGCGATAAGTTCCATATGCCGCTGATGATGAACGCAGGCGGCGTTATCTTTGATAACCTGCCGATGCTGTTCGCCATTGGCTCCGCCGTGGGTCTGGCATCCGAATCGGGTATTGCCGCACTCTCAGCTGCCGTTTCGGTGTTTGTTACCAACATCACCATCAGCACCGTACTGAGCATTACGCCGGAGATGGCCTCCCAGGGCGGGAAATACGCCATGGTGGTCGGTATCCCGACGCTGCAGATGGGCGTCTTTGGTGGCCTTATCTGCGGTATTCTCGCGGCCTGGTGCTACAACCGCTTCCATACCATGCAGCTGCCGGAGTTCCTCGGCTTCTTCTCCGGTAAGCGCTTTGTGGCCATTGCGACGGCGTTCCTGTCGTTCCTGCTCGGCCTGCTGCTTCCTCATATCTGGCAGCACATCCAGTCCGGCATCGACTCACTTTCCGTGGTGGTGAACGGCGATAATCAGGCGGCCTCGACCTTCATCTTTGGCTTTGTGGAACGCGCACTGATCCCACTTGGCCTGCACCATATCTGGTATCCGTCCTTCTGGTATTCCTTCGGGGATTACACCACCCAGGCGGGCCAGGTGATCCACGGCGATCAAACCATCTGGTTCAAAATGCTGGAAGAAGGGGTGAAATCCTTCAGCAGCGATACGTATCAGAATGCCGGTAAGTTCATGCAGGGTGAATTCCCGCTGATGCTGTTCGCGCTGCCTGCGGCATGTCTGGCGATGTATCACGAAGCGCACAGCAAAAATAAGAAAATCGCGGCCGGTATTCTGTTCTCCGCGGCGCTCACCTGTTTCCTGACGGGGATCACCGAACCGGTTGAGTTTACCTTTATCTTCGTGGCGCCGATTCTGTACGTCTTTAACGCCATCATGGCGGGTCTGGCGTATATGACCATGTATCTGCTGCATGCGCATATCGCGAAGTCTTTCTCTGCGGGCTTTATCGATTACCTGTCGTTCGGGATCCTGCCGTCGTTTAACGGCTACCAGACCAACTTCCTGAGCGCCATTATCATCGGTATTCCAATGGCCCTGATTTACTACTTCACCTTCCGCTTCGTGATCCGTCGCTTCGACGTGAAAACACCGGGGCGTACTGAAGTCACCGCCACTGCGGATGATAAGTCTGATTCCGAACTCGCGACCGAGATCATCGGCCTGCTGGGAGGCGCACAGAACATCGATTCCGTAGGCTCCTGTATCACCCGTCTGCGTCTGGAAGTGACGAAGAGCGATGTGGTGGATAAAGACGGTCTTAATGGACTTGGCGCACGCGGCGTGGTGTTTGTCGGTGACAACGGCATTCAGGTGATTTTCGGTGCCAGAGCACAGTTTATCGCCCAGACCATGTCCACGATGATCGGCAAATAATAAGATGCCTGAACGACACGTCTCCTGTACGCTGGGAGACGTTGTCTTATCTGGCTGATAATCGGTAAATTTCAGGGAGCGGTTTTGAAGAAAGTCAGCATTATTGATGTCGCAAAGCACGCGGGCGTCTCGGTTTCTACCGTGTCGCTGGTGCTTCGCCAGAAAGGGAAAATCTCAGAGGCAACGATCGAGAAGGTCAATGCTGCCATCACTACGCTGGGCTATGTTCATAACGTCGCTGCCGCCAACCTTCGCGCCAACACCTCTAATCTTATCGGCCTGATCCTGCGGGATTTCAGCGACAGCTTCTCCATCAAAGTGATGGCAAGCATTGTTCAGGAGCTGGAGAAGCAGGGTTATATGGTTTTTCTCGGCCAACCGCTCAACGACCACGACCATCTTGAGCGTTGCCTGCTGTCGTTTAAGCAGCAGGGCGTGGCGGGCGTTGTCTATCTGTCGTCCGACACCCGCACCTCGGTTCTGCCGGAGCATATTCGCCAGTGTCCGCTGCCGATGGTGGTGGTTTCTCAGTCTCTGCTGGACGAAAAATGTAACCTGGTGATGCGCGATAACCGCCAGGCGGCGAATCTTGCCGCACGCTATCTTATCGAGCGCGGACACCGCAACATCGCCTACATTGGCGGGCGTGAAGGCTGCATTATTCGCGAGCAGCGCCTGCTCGGGTTTCGCAGTGCAATGACGCAAAGCGGGCTGGTCTGGCGCGATGAATTCTCACCTGCCTGTAGCGATGACACGCTGGCCGCCGGTTTCGCCACGCGTCAGTTACTGGAAAAGAACAACACCATTACCGCCCTGCTCTGCCATTCACCGGATGCGATAATCGGCTCACTCTCCGGCATTCATCAGGTGGGGCGTACCGTCGGGAAAGATGTGTTCCTGACCCAACAGGTTGCTCTGATCGGGTTTGAGGACATGCTGCACGTCAATCTTACCTCTCCATCGTTCACTTACGTCTCCTCCGCCAGCGAAGAAACCGGGCGTCAGGCCGCCGGGCTTATGATCCGCAAGCTGAAAGAGCCGGATCTGCAAACGCAGCGCATTACCCTCTCCGGACAGCTTATTGCGCGTGAGTCGGCGTAAATTCAGAATTCAGCACGGATCTTTTAGGGCTAAATCACTGCTATATTTCCATGATTTACCATGGATTATTGCAATGCCTACCGTTATCACTCACGCCGCTGTCCCTCTTTGCCTCGGCTTAGGCTTGGGACGCAACGTTATTCCTCCCCGCCTGCTGTTCGTCGGTGTTGTCCTCGCCATGCTGCCGGACGCCGACGTGCTGGCCTTTAAGTTTGGCGTCGCCTACGGCAATATTTTTGGCCACCGTGGTTTTACCCATTCCCTGCTGTTTGCCTTTGTAGTGCCCATACTCTGTGTACTGATAGGACGACGATGGTTCAGAGCCAGCCTGACGCGCTGCTGGCTGTTTTTAACCGTGTCGCTGTTGTCCCACAGCCTGCTGGATTCCGTGACGACGGGCGGGAAAGGTGTTGGTTGGCTGTGGCCGTGGTCGGATGAACGGTTTTTTGCACCCTGGCAGGTCATAAAGGTCGCGCCGTTTGCGCTATCCCGCTACACCACGCCGTACGGGCACCAGGTGATTATCTCGGAGCTGCTGTGGGTATGGCTGCCGGGGGGAGTGCTGATGGGGTTGTTGTGGTGGAGGCGGAGGTAAAAGCAAAACGGCAACCTGAGTTGCCGTTTTTAGTCTTTACGCCCCCTCTCCGTGGGAGAGGGTTAGGGTATCAGCGCACATCAAAACTACTTACGACGCCAGGTCGTACCCTGCGGGCCATCTTCCAGAATAATGCCCATCTCGGTCAGACGGTTACGCGCCGCATCTGCTGCCGCCCAGTCTTTTGACTGACGCGCTTCCAGACGCGCTTTGATCAACGCTTCAATCTCTGCCACTTCACCGTCGTCAGCCTGCGCACCGCTCTGCAGGAATACATCGGGTTCTTGCTCCAGCAGGCCGAGCACGGAAGAGAGTTTGCGCAGATGGGACGCCAGCGCGTTCGCGGCCGCCATATCTTCTGACTTCAGACGGTTCACTTCACGCGCCATATCGAACAGCACGGAATAGGCTTCCGGCGTGTTGAAGTCATCATTCATCACTTCAATGAAGCGCGCTTCAAACGCCTCGCCGCCTGCCGCCGCAACGGATTTGTCGGTACCGCGCAGCGCGGTGTACAGACGCTCCAGTGCAGAACGCGCCTGTTTCAGGTTCTCTTCGCTGTAGTTCAGCTGGCTGCGATAGTGGCCCGACATCAGGAAGTAGCGCACGGTTTCGGCATCGTAATACTTCAGCACGTCACGCACGGTGAAGAAGTTGCCCAGTGATTTAGACATCTTCTCGCGGTCGACCATCACCATACCGGAGTGCATCCAGTAGTTAACGTACTCGCCGCCGTGCGCACAGGTCGACTGAGCGATTTCGTTTTCGTGGTGCGGGAACATCAGGTCCGAACCGCCACCGTGAATGTCGAAATGGTTGCCCAGCTGTTTGCAGTTCATCGCAGAACATTCGATGTGCCAGCCCGGACGCCCTTCGCCCCACGGAGATGGCCAGCTTGGCTCGCCCTCTTTGGACATCTTCCACAGCACGAAGTCCATCGGGTTACGCTTCACGTCAACCACGTCAACGCGCGCGCCAGCCTGCAGCTGATCCAGATCCTGGCGTGAAAGCGCGCCGTAGGTTGGGTCCGTCGGCACTGAGAACATCACGTCGCCGTTATCCGCCACATAGGCATGCCCGCGTGCGATAAGCTTCTCGGTGATGTCGATAATTTCATGAATATGGTGGGTCGCGCGCGGCTCGCTGTCCGGACGCAGAATATTTAAGGCGTCAAAATCGTTGTGCATTTCGACGATCATACGGTCCACCAGCGCAACAAAGCTTTCGCCATTTTCATTAGCGCGCTTAATGATTTTGTCGTCAATGTCAGTGATGTTACGCACATACTTCAGCTTGTAACCCAAAAAACGCAGGTAGCGTGACACCACGTCAAAAGAGACAAAGGTACGGCCATGGCCGATGTGACAGAGATCGTAAACCGTAATACCACACACGTACATGCCGACTTCCCCGGCATGGATAGGTTTAAATTCCTCTTTTTGGCGCGTCATTGTATTAAAGATTTTTAACATCGAAGATTCCATGTAAACACGTGTGTGGACGAAAACCGGTTATTCTACCCGTAATTCAAACCCGAAGCAGCACACAATGCAAGGTGATCGCATCCTGTGGTTATGCTATAACAAGCCCCTATATGTGACCCGAATGCGGGTTAACGCACCACAATAACGGAACAGGATGCAAAAATGGTTACTTTCCACACTAATCATGGCGATATCGTAATCAAGACCTTTGATGACAAAGCGCCTGAAACAGTTAAAAACTTCCTGGACTACTGCCGCGAAGGTTTCTACGACAACACCATTTTCCACCGTGTGATCAACGGCTTTATGATCCAGGGCGGCGGTTTCGAACCTGGTATGAACCAGAAAGAAACTAAAGAAGCGATCAAAAACGAAGCAAACAACGGTCTGAAAAACACCCGTGGCACGCTGGCAATGGCCCGTACTCAGGCTCCTCACTCAGCAACCGCGCAGTTCTTCATCAACGTGGCTGATAACGACTTCCTGAACTTCTCTGGCGAAAGCCTGCAGGGCTGGGGCTACTGCGTATTCGCAGAAGTGGTTGAAGGTTTGGACGTGGTTGATAAGATCAAAGGCGTTTCTACTGGCCGCAGCGGTATGCACCAGGACGTTCCTAAAGAAGACGTTGTGATTACAAGCGTGACCGTCAGCGAGTAATTCGTGGCGACACTCTTTATTGCAGATTTGCACCTGCAAACAGAAGAACCGGCGATCGTCGCCGGTTTTCTGCGTTTTTTACGCGGTGAAGCCAAAAACGCGGATGCGCTTTATATTCTGGGCGACCTGTTTGAAGCCTGGATTGGCGACGACGATCCTAACCCTCTGCATCACGAAATCGCTGCGGCTCTTAAGGCGCTAGTTGATTCCGGTGTCCCCTGCTATTTCATCCACGGCAACCGTGATTTCCTGGTCGGTAAACGCTTTGCCCGCGAAAGCGGAATGGTTCTGCTGCCGGAAGAACAGGTCCTTGACCTCTATGGCCGCAAGGTTTTGATCATGCACGGCGATACGCTTTGTACGGACGATACCGGCTACCTTGCGTTTCGAGCCAAAGTCCACACTCCGTGGATCCAAAAACTGTTCCTTGCTCTGCCGCTGTTCATTCGTAACCGCATCGCCGCCAAAATGCGTGCAGGCAGTAAGGCCGCGAACAGCAGCAAATCAATGACCATCATGGATGTAAACCCGCAGGCGGTTATCAACGTGATGGAAAAGCATCGCGTCCAGTGGCTTATCCACGGTCATACGCATCGTCCTGACGTGCACGACCTTATCGCCAACGGCGAACCCGCCCACCGTGTGGTATTGGGTGCCTGGCATAGCGAAGGCTCAATGGTAACCGTCACGCCGGAAGGCGTGGAGCTGATCGCATTTCCTTTCTAAACCCTCATCGCACTAAATGATCAAAGATATTCATTTTTTTTGAATGATATCGGCAAATTGTTTCGATTTTAATCACCCCGTGGTCGGTCTATTATTTATCACATCAGGGCACAACGCCCTATCCCAAACAAAACACTTAAGGAATACGACCATGAAATCCATCAAAACTTTCGTTGCAGTTGCCGCTCTCTCCCTGGTTTCTTTCGGTTCTTTCGCACAGAGCGTCAGCGCTACCGCCTCTACGCTTGACCGTGCTGAAGCCAAAATTGCGGCTCAGGCTGCTGAACAAGGTGCGTCTTACAAAATCACCAGCGCACAGTTCAACAACCGCGTGCACATGACTGCAGAACTGACTAAATAAGATCCAGATTGCCGTGCCGCCAGGACAGACCCGCGACAGCGACAATACGATGAAGAAGGAACAGAAAATGAAAACAATCGGCATCGTAAGCGCCCTGCTTCTGACTGCTGTGCTGTCCACTGGCGCGATGGCGGTGGAGAATCGCTTCTCTACCCCAGAAGCTGGTTCGAATATCGATACCAGCATGCAGAACCATATTGATGTCAGCCACGCGTTCGACAAAGAGAACCTGGCAGCAGGCAATCTCCTGTAAAAACCCGTCGACGCTTTCGCTTAACAGACCGCCAAAATGCGGTCTGTTTTGTTATGCATTCACGCTATCAACGGTTCAGGTTTTAACCGCGCAACCGTTTTCCTTGCCCGTATTACATGCTATTCTCTGTGCCCTCGAAAGCAGTGTGTTTCGCACCACAGGAGTTTTAAGACGCATGTCTTCCCGCAATAATCCGGCGCGTGTCGCCATCGTGATGGGGTCCAAAAGCGACTGGGCTACCATGCAGTTCGCCGCCGAAATCTTTGAAATCCTGAATGTTCCGCACCACATTGAAGTGGTTTCCGCACACCGAACCCCCGACAAACTGTTTAGCTTCGCAGAAAGCGCTGAAGAGAACGGTTACGAGGTGATCATCGCCGGTGCGGGCGGCGCAGCACATCTGCCTGGCATGATTGCCGCCAAAACGCTGGTGCCGGTTCTGGGCGTTCCGGTGCAAAGTGCCGCGTTAAGCGGTGTCGATAGCCTCTACTCCATCGTTCAGATGCCGCGCGGGATCCCCGTCGGCACCCTGGCGATTGGCAAAGCGGGTGCGGCAAACGCCGCATTGCTCGCCGCACAGATTCTGGCAACCCACGATAAATCCCTGCATCAGCGTCTGGCAGACTGGCGTAAAGCCCAGACCGACGAGGTGTTGGATAACCCAGACCCGCGGGGTGCCGCATGAAGCAGGTTTGCGTTCTGGGCAACGGTCAGCTGGGCCGCATGCTGCGTCAGGCCGGTGAGCCGATGGGCATTTCCGTCTGGCCCGTCGGGCTGGATGCCGAACCGGAAGCCGTTCCTTTTCATCAGAGCGTGATTACCGCTGAAATCGAGCGCTGGCCGGAAACCGCGTTGACCCGAGAACTGGCGCGCCATAACGCCTTCGTCAACCGCGACGTGTTCCCGATCATCGCCGACCGTCTGACGCAAAAACAGCTTTTCGACAAGCTCGGTCTGGCAACGGCACCGTGGCAGTTGCTGTCTGACAAAAGCGAGTGGAATGACATCTTTGCCATGTTGGGCGAGCTGGCCATCGTGAAACGTCGCGTTGGCGGCTACGACGGCCGCGGGCAGTGGCGTCTGCGCGCAGATGAAACGGCAGAACTTCCGGATGATTGCTACGGCGAGTGCATCGTTGAACAGGGCATCAACTTTAGTGGTGAAGTCTCGCTGGTTGGCGCCCGTGGGCATGACGGCCATACCGTATTTTACCCTTTGACGCATAACCTGCATCAGGACGGAATTCTGCGCACCAGCGTAGCGTTCCCGCAGGCCAATGCTGAACAGCAGGCGCAGGCCGAAGAGATGCTGTCCGCCATCATGCACGAGCTGGGCTACGTGGGCGTAATGGCAATGGAGTGTTTTATTACGCCGTCCGGTCTGCTGATCAACGAGCTGGCACCCCGCGTGCACAACAGCGGCCACTGGACGCAAAACGGTGCGTCCATCAGCCAGTTTGAGCTGCATCTGCGCGCCATTACCGATCTTCCTCTGCCGCAACCCGTCGTGAATAACGCATCGGTGATGATTAACCTAATTGGCACCGATCTAAACTACGACTGGCTGAAGCTGCCGCTGGTGCACCTGCACTGGTATGACAAAGATGTGCGTCCGGGTCGTAAGGTCGGCCATCTGAACCTGAACGATGCTGACACCGACCGTCTGAGCGCCACGCTGGAAGCGATCGTCCCTCTGCTGCCGCCAGAATACGCAAGCGGCATTGTCTGGGCGCAATCAAAGCTCAAGTAAGACATCTACGCCGGGGAGTTGACCTTCCCCGTCCCCGGCGTAAAATCCCCGCCCATTGCTGCTCAGTTTTCTTCTGGAATCACCATGAACGATGGAACGGACTATCGCGCGATCCTCGCGGCCGATACGCCTTTAATCGACGTTCGCGCGCCGATAGAATTTGCACAGGGTGCGATGCCTGCGGCAATCAACCTGCCCTTAATGAACGATGATGAGCGCGCCGCTGTCGGCACCTGCTATAAACGTCAGGGACCCGAGGCCGCACTGGCGCTCGGTCATAGCCTGGTCAACGGCATCACGCGTGAGGCGCGCATCACTGCCTGGCGCGACGCCACCCTTGCCCATCCCAACGGCTATCTCTGCTGCGCGCGCGGCGGCCAGCGTTCGCACATTTCGCAAGCCTGGCTGAAAGCGGCCGGCGTTGATTATCCGCTGGTTAGGGGCGGCTATAAGATGCTGCGCCAGACGGCCATTCAGGCCACCGCCGAGCAGGTGCAAAAGCCGATGGTGCTGATTGGCGGCTGTACCGGCAGCGGTAAAACGCTGCTGGTAAAACAGCACGCGCAGGGCATCGACCTGGAAGGGCTTGCCCATCACCGCGGATCGTCGTTTGGCCGCACGCTCACCCCCCAGCTTTCACAGGCGAGTTTTGAGAACCAGCTTGCCGTCGAGCTATTAAAAAAAGATGCCGCCCGCTGGGTGCTGGAAGATGAAGGCCGGATGATTGGCTCCAACCACCTGCCGGAATGCCTGCGCGATCGTATGGTGCAGGCTTCCATTGTGATGGTGGACGATCCCTTTGAGATCCGCCTGGCGCGCCTGCGTGAAGAGTATTTCGACCATATGTGGGCAGATTTTTCTGCCGCATATGGTGAAGATGCGGGCTGGAAAGAGTACTGCGAGTATCTGCACCATGGCCTGTTCGCCATTCGCCGCCGTCTTGGTTTACAGCGTTTTGCTCAATTGTCGGCATTGTTGGATTCCGCCCTGCTGGAACAGCAACGTTCCGGAAACACCGAGGTGCACTTTAGCTGGCTTGCGCCGCTGCTGAATGACTATTACGACCCGATGTACCGCTATCAGCTGGAGAAAAAAGCGGAGAAGATTGTGTATCGCGGGACGTTCGAAGAGATTGCGGAGTGGCTGAATAGCTAAAAACAAAACGGCAACCTGGTTGCCGTTTTTAATGTTTGTTCCCTCTCCCGGTGGGAGAGGGTCAGGGTGAGAGCATCAGGCCGCACCCTATGATTCAACCTTAGAAGTCGTAACGCAGACGAACCAGGTTCATATCGCCCAGGTTGTCGGTGCTGGAGGTGAATACGTGTTCGTAATCAACACGGAAACCGTAATCCAGCTGGAAGCTGATACCTACGCCGTTGTCGATGCGCTGGTAGTTACGGCCATTCACGTACTGGATACGGTCGCCCATGAAGTAAGGCTGGATAGATTTAACCGCATACTGACCGATTGGGAATTTATACCCTGCAAAGTATTCAATACCCCAGGCATCACCGGCAAAGTAGTTGTCAGTAGACACTTTTTTGGTGGCCAGGAAGTTCTGATACCAGCCGCCGCCAGCAGAGAAGGTCCAGTTATCCGGCGTCCAGCTCAGCGCCGTACCCAGGATGTTCTGGTCGTAGGTTTTGCTATCGCTGTTAGCCGGATTGCGCATTTCTGCGCGGGTGTAGTTCCACGCGGTACCCCAGGTCAGATCGTCGGTCAGGTGGTAATCCAGACCCAGCGAGCCGCCGCCTTTACGTTTGTAGCGCAGGCCGTTGCCTGGCAGGTATTCACTGTCTTCAAACAGGTAGGATGCATAGATGTCTGCATCGCCTACTGTTTTCTTATATTTCAGCATCTTGCGTGAACGATAAGAACCATCGTAGTCACCGTTAATACCGTTACCTGGTGCCTGACCGATCATGTCGTAGTCCCAGATATCGGTTTTCGCGCCAACCACATCATAATAAACGCTATTCTGTTGACCGAAGGTCAGCGTACCCCAGGTGTCGCTCTTCAGACCGGTGTACAGCATACGACGAGAGGTGTTGTTTGCGCCCTCTGCGTGGTGGTTATCCCAGTCGAACAGAGCAGGAATGTTCACACCCAGCTCGTAGTAGCTGATCCAGCTGATGTCATCAAACAGGTAGTAATCTGCTGCGAAACGGAAACGGGTGCCGCCGTCGAAACCGTTACGCTTATAGCTGTTTTTACCATCGTCACCGGTCATGTTCTGGAACTGAGGACGGATGCTGCCCCCAACGGTGAAGTTCAGGCGGCTCAGTGGGTTACCCGCCTGAGGATCTTGTTTCAGAACAGTGATTTCCGCTTGTGATGCGAAAGACGTCAATGCCACCGCTGCGCCGATCGTTGCCGCCAGCGCTGATTTTTTTATAGTCATTATTTTTCCTTGAAAGACACGCTGCTAAATATTTAGCAGGTGAATATTAACTGGAAATAATATGGCTGTGTGTGCGGGTTTTTAATGATTTGTGCTACTAAAATGCGGGGTATTATCGATTTGTGCTACTTAATGATTACGCACCAGCATATAAACCGGTGCGTAATCATCACGGAAGTTAACTAACTAACAAACTGGCGGAACAGCGCCTTGCCTTTTAATAACCGCGTTCCGAGCCAACCGCCACACAGTGACAGCAGGATGGCACCGCAGATCGGCAACGTGAACCACAGCCGCCAGTCAGGCTCCCACGGGAAGTCGAAGACTTTGGTTTGTAGCACGGCCAGCGCCGTCTCGGCACCTATCGCGGCGACCAGACCAGACACCAGCCCCAGCAGCGCAAACTCGCTCCAGAGCGTGGTACGCAATAACCGCTTACTTGCCCCGAGCGTGCGATAAACCACCAGCTCCTGATGCCGTTGACGCATCCCCACCTGCACCTGAGCCAGCAAAAGCAGCACGCCGCAGATTGTCACCAGCACCACCATCACCTCCAGCGCGCGGCTGACCTGCTCCAGTACCTGTCCCACCTGTTTGAGGATCGCACCGATATCCAATAGGCTGACCGTTGGGAATTCGCGGTTCAGCTGGGTCAACATACCGTTGCCATTTTCCCAGCGGAAACTGGTGAGCCAGCTCTGCGGCTGCCCGTCCAGCGCTCCTGCGGGGAAGATAAAGAAGAAGTTCGGCCGCAGGCTTTCCCAGTCCACTCTGCGCAGGCTGGTGACTTTGGCGCTAAAGTCCTGCGTATCGCCGGTAAACGTGACGCTATCGCCCAGTTTGACATTAAGGCGTTTCGCCAGCCCCTCTTCCATCGACACCTCGCCCGCTTTTGGCGGCCAGGTTCCGGCTGTTATCGGGTTGTGGTTAGGACGTTTATCCTGCCAGGTCAGATTCAGCTCGCGGTTAAGCGATTCATCTTTATTGCCCTCCGTCGGCCGCTCGTTAATTTGCGTCAGGCGCGCGCGTACGATCGGATAAAACGATTCCGGCACAATATGGTGCTCTGAAAGAAACACCTTCAGCGGCGTTACCTGCTCTGGCGCAATGTTGATCAGGAAATAGTTCGGGCTTTCAGGTGGAAGCTGCTGTTGCCAGCGATCAAGCAGATCGCCACGCAGCACCAGCAGGAGCGCAAGGAGCATAAATGACAGCGAAAATGCCGACAGCTGGCTGAGCGTAGACCACGGCTGATGCAGCAGACGATTGATTGCCAGCCGCACGGGCAGCGACTTAATCGTCACCCTGCGCAGAAGGTTCAGCAGCATCCAGCCCAGCACGCCGCACAGCAGCGCCAGAACTACCGCGCCCGCCAGAACCGCCCACAACAGCGTGCTGCCGCCCATCAGCCAGGCCAGCAACCCAACCGCCACGGCAACGATCGCGGGAAGATAAAATTTTAGCGGCCAGACGTTCGCGACCACATCGCGGCGTAACACGCGCAATGGCTGCGTAGCAAGCAGCAGGCGGTAAGGACGCAAGCCAACCAGCAGCGAAATGACCGTCATCGCCCCAATCGCCCACAGCCACGGCCAGAGGCTGGCGGGCGGAAGTGCCGCAGGCAGAACCGGCTTTAATAGCACCATCAGCAGCTTTTCAAACAACAGCCCGATGGCCCCGCCGGTGACGGCCGACAATACCAACACCATCAGCCACTGGCCAACAATCAGTTTACGCAGTTGCACCCGACCCGCGCCGAGCGTTTTGAGGATCGCCACCAGATCGTAGCGGCTGCGGCAGTAGTGTCCCATCGCCACGGCAACGGCGGCGACGGCCAGCAGCAGGGTTAGCAGCGCCGAGAGCAGCAGGAACTGCTGAGAACGCTCCAGGGATTTGCCCAGCGCCCCCTCGTCTTGCTCCAGCCCGTACCAGCGGTGCTCGGGCTTTAACTGCGGCAGCAGCCATTTTTCATACGCATCAAGCTGTGCGGACGTACCGCCAAACTTATAGCGCCAGGTCACGCGGCTGCCAGGCTGCACGGCATGGGTTTTCGCAACGTCGGCGGTGTTCATCAGTAGTCGCGGGGCGAGCTGGAACGGGTTAAAGCCCGAATCCGGTTCCTGCACAACCTCTCCGGCAATTTTCAGCGTGGCGTCACCAACGTCAATGCTGTCACCCGTCTTCAGGTTCAGGAGAGCCATAAGGCGCGGTGCCAGCAGCACCGTGCCGGAGGTCGGTTTCAGCCCCGGCGGGCGGGTTTGCAGCTCCCCGTACATCGGGTAGATGTCATCAACGGCTTTCACGCTGGCCAGTTGGGGCGTGTCGCCTGCGAAGGTCATGGTCTGGAAACCGATCTGCTCGCCCACCTTCAGCCCCAGCCTGCGGGCTTCTTCAATCCAGCCCGGCGGAACCTCGCGAGAGCTTTGCAGCGCCCTGTCACCCGCCATGAACTCCCGGCTTTGCTGGCTTAGCCCTTTTTCCATGCGGTCGCTGACGCTGCCGAGCGCCAGCACGCAGGCCACCGCCAGGCTTAATGCCAGCCAGACAATCAGCAGCGAGGGCGAGCGCCATTCGCGCCAGAACCAGCGGGTAATCATGCTTCCTCCTGCAATTCACCGTTCACCAGACGCAAGCGTCGATCGCAGCGGGCAGCCAGTTGAGGATCGTGAGTGACCAGAATCAGCGTGGTGCCATGCTCGCGGTTGAGTGAGAACAGCAGATCGGCAATTTTGTCTCCGGTTTTACGGTCGAGATTGCCGGTAGGCTCATCGGCAAACAGCACCTCTGGTCGGCCATTGAATGCGCGAGCCAGCGCCACGCGCTGCTGCTCACCGCCAGAAAGCTGCGCCGGAAGATGATCAAGGCGTTTGCCCAGACCGAGCTGCTCCAGCAACGCTTTCGCATGCTGTCGGCTTTCACGCGTATTCTCACCGCGAAGTAGCCCCGGCAGCTCGACGTTTTCCAGCGCATTCAGGGTGGGGATAAGCATAAAGGACTGAAAAACAAAGCCGATATGCCGGGCGCGCAGCGCGGCACGCGCCTCTTCGTCAAGCTGATGCAGCGGCTGTCCGACCAGGTTGACCTCCCCGCTGCTGCCGTCGTCCAGCCCGGCTAAAATCGCCAGGAGCGTTGACTTCCCGGAACCGGACTCGCCAATCAGCGCGATGGTTTCTGCGCGTTTGACAACGAGTTCAACTCCGGTGAGGATGGACAGCTCGTGTTCTCCCTGACCGACGGACTTCTTAAGACGATGAACTTCAACACTGTTTTCCGCTGGCATTTGCCCTTCCTGTTTTTGATTCTGATGACATTCCGCGCGGCGGCAGCGGACACATTACTGGTTCTCGGTGACAGCCTGAGCGCAGGCTATCGCATGGCGGCCAGCGCGGCCTGGCCGGCTCTGCTTAATGATAAATGGCAGAGCACAACGCCGGTGATAAATGGCAGCATCAGCGGCGATACGTCGCAGCAAGGCCTGTCACGCCTGCCCGCCTTGCTTAAGCAGCACCAGCCACGCTGGGTGCTGGTCGAGCTGGGCGGTAACGATGGCCTGCGCGGCTTCCAGCCTCAGCAAACAGAACAGACTCTGCGCACCATTTTGCAGGACATTAAGGCGGCCAACGCGCAGCCGCTGCTGATGCAAATTCGTCTGCCTGCCAACTACGGTCGTCGCTATAATGAAGCCTTTAGCGCGATCTACCCTAAGCTTGCCAAAGAGTTTGATATTCCGCTGCTGCCATTTTTCATGGAAGAGGTTTATCTGAAGCCTCAATGGATGCAAGACGACGGTATTCACCCCAATCGCGATGCTCAGCCGTTTATTGCCGACTGGATGGCAACACGGCTGGCTCCATTAGTTAAACATGACTCGTCAAACAGCTGAGGCCCTGACAGGTAAAGTTATGCAAAAATCGGTCTTAATAACAGGATGTTCCAGCGGTATTGGCTTTGAAAGTGCACGCGAATTAAAACGTCAGGGATTTTGGGTTCTGGCGGCCTGCCGCAAACCCGAGGATGTCGAACGCATGAATGGCATGGGCTTTACCGGCGTGTTGCTCGATCTGGACTCGCCGGAAAGTATCGAACGGGCAGCCGACGAGGTCATTACGCTGACGAACAACCGATTGTTTGGTCTGTTCAATAATGCCGGTTATGGCGTTTACGGCCCGCTGGATACCGTCACCCGCGAGCAGCTGGAACAACAATTTTCCGCTAACTTTTTTGGCGTACACCAGCTCACTATGCGACTGCTTCCCGCCATGCTGCCGCACGGAGAAGGACGCATTGTGATGACGTCTTCGGTGATGGGGCTGATTTCCACCCCTGGCCGGGGCGCTTATGCCGCCAGCAAATATGCGCTGGAAGCCTGGTCCGACGCTCTGCGCATGGAACTGCGGCACAGCGGCATCAAGGTCATCCTGATTGAACCCGGCCCCATTCGCACCCGTTTTACTGAAAATGTTAACCAGACACAGTCGGACAAGCCGGTTGAAAATCCGGGTATCGCCGCACGTTTTACGCTCGGCCCTGAAGCCGTTGTGGCCAAAGTGCGCCATGCTTTTGAGAGTGATAAGCCTAAAATGCGCTATCCGGTGACGTTGGTTACCCACGCCGTAGGCTGGCTAAAGCGCCTGCTGCCAGGCCGGGTGTTGGACAAAATTTTACACGGTTGAGTTGAAGCATCACCGGTCACCCCCATGTAAAGAACAAACCGATAAAAGAGAATTCCGCATGTCCGTACAGAATATCGTCAACATTACTGAAGCTAACCTGCAACAGACGCTCGAACAGTCGATGACCAAACCGGTGCTGTTCTACTTCTGGTCCGAACGCAGCCAGCACTGCCTGCAGCTGACGCCGGTACTGGAAAGCCTTGCAGCACAATACAACGGCCAGTTTATTCTCGCTAAGCTGGACTGTGACGCTGAGCCAATGGTGGCGTCTCAGTTTGGTCTGCGCGCGATCCCAACCGTCTATCTGTTCCAGAACGGCCAGCCTGTCGATGGCTTCCAGGGACCGCAGCCGGAAGAGGCTATCCGCGCCCTGCTGGATAAAGTCCTGCCGCGCGAAGAAGAGTTGAAGGCGCAGGAAGCCGTGGCGCTGATGCAGGAAGGCCAATACGACGAAGCGCTGCCGCTGTTGAAAGACGCGTGGCAGTTGTCAAATCAGGATAGCCAGATTGGCCTGCTGCTCGCGGAAACGCAGATTGCCCTGCACCGTTCCGAAGAGGCTGAAGCCGTGCTGAAGACCATTCCGATGCAGGATCAGGATACCCGCTATCAGGGCCTGGTGGCGCAAATTGAACTGCTGAAGCAGGCGGCGGATACCCCTGAGATCCAACTGCTGCAGCAGCAGGTTGCGGACAACCCGGCCGATGCCGCGCTGGCAAGCCAGCTGGCGCTGCAGCTGCATCAGGTGGGCCGTAACGAAGAGGCGCTTGAACTACTGTTCAGCCATCTGCAAAAAGATCTGGCTGCAGCTGACGGCCAGGCGCGCAAGATGTTCCAGGAGATCCTGGCAGCGCTGGGTACGGGCGACGCGCTGGCATCGAAGTATCGTCGCCAGCTGTACGCGCTGCTGTACTGATAAAAAAAGCCCGGTAGCGCTACGCTTGCCGGGCCAACACGGACGCGATTAGCGCGTCTTTTTCAACTGCGTCACCACCAGCTGGTGACGCGCGTTGTAGAACTTCCTGTAGGTTAAGTAGCAGGCAATAATGGTTGACAGGCTCGCCGTAGAAAGCAGCATAAACGTCACCATAATCTGATACTTAATCGCTTTTACCGGATCGATCCCCGCGAAAATCAGCCCTGACATCATGCCGGGCAAGCTCACCAGCCCCACCGTTTTTGCCGAGTCCACCGTTGGGATCAGCGAGGATCGAATACTCTCGCGAATCAGCCGCGTTGAGGCCACTTTCGGCGTGGCTCCCAGACTTAACTTTTCCTGCAATTGTTGCTGTTCGCTGCTAAAACGCATCCCCAGGTTGTTGTAGCACAGCCCGACGGCAACCATCGCGTTCCCCGCTATCATCCCGGAAATAGGAATGACCTGCATCGGGGTAAACTCAATTGACCCCGACAAGACCAGAACCCCCAGCGTGAGCGCCGTCCCGGTGGTAATCGCAATAAACGAAGAGACAAATGCGTTATCGATATACTTGCTGCGCTTTTGCGCATTCCACGCGGCGTTGAAGCAAATAAAGAGCACCATAAGCAGCGTCAGTACCGCGTGGTTTACGTTGAAAATGTACTTCAGCACATAGCCCACAATGATGAGCTGAATGACCGCCCGGCAGATGCTCCACAGAATGTCTTTTTCCAGCCCCAGCTTCTCCCGGTAACTCACCACGATAGCGACCAGTACCAGCACCATCGACAGCGCCAGGGATTCGTTGGTTATATGATGCTCACCCACGGTTTGCCTCCTGCATTTTTCCACCCTGTGGCGCTAGCGTAATGACGTCATCCGCATGGGTAATTTCGTTTGAGTCGTGCGTCACCCACAGTACCGCGATGTTTTGCTCACGGGCATAGCGATGAACGATCTCGTTGACGTTGCGTTTGTTGGCATCGTCCAGCGCGCTGGTGATCTCGTCCAGCAACAGCACTTTGGGTAAAAACTGCAGATTGCGGATCAGCGAGACGCGCTGCTTTTCACCGCCCGACAGTTCGCTGATGGATTTGGTCAACGTCTCCTGCGACAGGCCAAAGCGGGCCAAATCGCGAATGAACTGCTCAGGTTCCGGCGTTTTATTACGGATTTGCCACGGGAAAATCAGGTTGTCGTAGACCGTGTCGCCGAACAGCGCGGGTGTTTGCACGCAATAGGAGACCTGCTGACGATAGCTTTCCGGGGAAAGCGTTGCGACATCGTGGCCTTCAAAACGTATTTCACCCTCCGTTGGGCTAAGCAGCGAGGCAACTATTTTCAGTAATGTACTTTTACCGCAGCCAGACGGCCCGGCGATCAGCTTGAACTCACCCGGTGAGAGATAAAAATTAACGTGCTGAAGAATGGTGTTTTCACCTGCGCGAAATCCGACATCCTTGATGTGTAGAATTGCTTTTTCGTTATTCATTTATTTTCCCAAGTCACTTCCGAACCTGTCCAGGTATTGTGTCACCGCCCATTTTACCCCCTCATCCTTTACATACAATTAACGCCGGCCTGTTTGTTTAGCGTTTATTTATTAAACATATTTTACACTTTGGATTTACAGTTTACGGTGTGACATTGGTGACACTTCAGCACACTGGGTTTAGAACCTTCGTTAAAGTGGTGTTAAACTCTGTACGCAACACAATAAGGAAGTACCTGAATGTCTAACAATCACACTTTTTATGAGTTTTCAGAGCTTGAACCCGGCGTGAAAACAATAGACCAACTTCTTGCGGCTATTGCTTCTGAATCTGTTACTGCATATGTGTTTGGCGGCGAGCTGGTCAGGTTCGTGAAGGGCCTGCTGAAGATGAAACCCGTTGTTCAGCTTAAAAATTGCCGTTTTGCGTTTGAGAATGGCGCGCTCTTTGTTGAAGTAGACAATAAAGGGAATGTTAAAACGTTCGAGCCGGGTCAGGTTCCAGCCTGGTTCCAGTCTCCCGGCGAATTTGCCCGTGGCCAGTGGTTAGTTAACCATGACTTTGCTGATTTAATGACGCCAGCGTTCATCAGCACATTTAACGAACGCTTTCCTGATGTTAAGAAAAGACGCGAGCACGCTAACCTTCTGTTTGACCTGCAGCTTGGCAAGGTACCAACCTCAACAGTCCAAACGACAGCGAAACGCACAGGCAACATTCAGGGAAAAACCACCAAGCCTAAAGTCACCGATCTGCAGTCTTTCGAACTCTTCAGCCAGTTTTACGATCGGATGAAAACGGCCGTGTATGCAGACCAATTCCCAACGCTGCAGATCCTGACAGGCCATGAATCTGCCAATGAAGCGCCAACGTCGCTCAAGGGAGCGGTACGGACCTGGTTTAAGGGGATCACCGGCCAGCTTCCGCCGAATAATAAGCGCGTAGGCGCGGGTAATGCAGAGCTCTTCTGCGCCCCCATACGAGAACAACTCCAGCAGATTGAACAGATAGGTCTTGAGACCTTTTATCAGGGTCTGTCAAAAGCCATTGCAGACGCAGGTGAGCGCGCGCTTATCGCCGACTTTACCTACAGCTTTCACGAATGATTCCTCTGTTTGTTAGCCCCCCGGGCTTTATTAAAGCCGGGGTCCGCTTCCCCACCTCATTCCAGAGGCGAAATTAAGACCAATAGCCGATATACTTACGAATAACTCACACGCAATTCTTTCGTTTGGCATGCAAAACAGGAGGTTTTTATGCTCATCGTTATTCCTGTCCTTATCTTCGTTGCGCTGGTTATCGTGGGCGCAGGTGTCAAAATTGTTCCACAGGGCTACCAGTGGACCATAGAGCGGTTTGGCCGCTACACCAATACCCTTCAGCCCGGCTTAAGCCTGATCGTTCCTTTCATGGACCGAATTGGTCGTAAGATCAACATGATGGAACAGGTGTTGGACATCCCTTCCCAGGAAATCATCTCCAAAGATAACGCCAACGTCACCATTGATGCGGTGTGCTTTATTCAGGTTATCGACGCGCCAAAAGCAGCGTATGAAGTAAGCAATCTGGAGCTGGCAATCGTCAACCTGACGATGACCAACATTCGTACCGTACTTGGCTCAATGGAGCTGGACGAAATGCTCTCCCAGCGCGACAGCATCAATACGCGCCTGCTGCACATTGTCGATGAAGCCACCAACCCGTGGGGGATTAAAGTCACGCGTATTGAGATCCGCGACGTACGCCCACCGGCTGAACTGATCGCTTCCATGAACGCCCAGATGAAGGCCGAGCGAACCAAGCGTGCCTATATTCTGGAAGCTGAAGGGGTGCGTCAGGCGGAGATCCTGAAAGCCGAAGGTGAAAAGCAGTCGCAGATCCTGAAAGCCGAGGGCGAACGCCAGTCGGCATTCTTACAGGCGGAAGCGCGTGAACGTTCGGCCGAAGCGGAAGCCCGCGCAACGCAGATGGTTTCCGAAGCCATTGCGGCCGGTGATATCCAGGCGGTGAACTACTTTGTCGCGCAAAAATATACCGATGCGCTAAAAGAGATTGGCTCCGCTAATAACAGCAAAGTGGTGATGATGCCGCTGGATGCCAGCAGCCTGATGGGCTCTATCGCCGGGATTTCTGAACTCATCAAAGACAGCGGAAACGAGCGTAAGAGATGATTGAGCTTATCGTTGCACATCCTCATGCCTTCTGGCTAAGCCTCGGCGGCTTATTGCTGGCAGCCGAGATGCTTGGCGGCAACGGTTACCTGCTCTGGAGTGGTTTCGCTGCGGTGGTGACTGGGCTGCTGGTCTGGCTGCTTCCGCTGGACTGGGCGTGGCAGGGCGCGCTGTTTGCCGTGCTCACCCTGGTGGCGGCGTGGCTGTGGTGGCGCTGGCTCAATCGCCGGATTAGCGCACAAAAACCGGCAGATGCGCATCTTAATCAGCGCGGTCAGCAAATCGTCGGCAAGCGTTTTACGCTCGACACCACGCTGGTGAACGGGCGCGGCCACATGCGCGTCGGAGATAGTTCGTGGCCTGTACTGGCCGACGATGACCTCCTCGCCGGTACGCAGGTTGAGGTCATTGCAGTAGAAGGAATTACCCTGCGGGTTAAAGCCTGTTAAGCCTGAGACTTACGGTGGCAGCAGCCGGAAAGATTGTCGATAATCGGGCAGTCGGCGCTGTCATCTCCCGGGCAGGATTCCGCCAGCCCTAACAGCTGTTCACGCATCGCCTGCAGTTCAACAATGTGACGCTCGATCTCCGCCACTTTTTCCAGCGTGCGTTTTTTCACGTCGGCACTGTGGCGCTTCGGGTCGTTAAACAGGTTAACCAGCTCGCCGCACTCTTCCAGATTAAAGCCCACCTGTCTGGCCTGGCGCAATAACGTCAGCTCATCCAAGTGCAGCTGCGTATAGCTACGGTAGCCGTTTTCGCTGCGCAGCGGCGGCGTGACCAGGCCCTTCTCTTCATAAAAGCGAATAGCTTTGCTGGTCAATCCTGTTTTCTTTGCAACGTCGCTAATATTCATATTTCCCCTCCGGCTTCCAGCCTAATAGCTGGCCCACACAGACTTATTGTAAGGCCAACGCGTCAAGAACCAAGCTCTTTGCAAAACACCCATCAGCCATTAAAGGATATATTCCCCATTATTCAAGTGGTTGATGTTCATAACCCATTTTTTATCTGTGATGAACCTCACATTTAATTACTTACATGCCGTTATGAATTGACGTAAGTCAAAGATGCATCGGGTTTGCATCTTAAGGTCTGGACGTTAATGCGCGCCTTTAATATAAATGCGAACGATATTAATTATCATTAAAATTAAGGTTCGATATTATGACGCGAAGGACTGGTCAGGGGCGCATGATGCTCTCCGCACTCTCTCTCCTGGTGGCAGGCACCGCCAGTGCCGCCACTTTGACGACAGCACAGACAAACACGAACAGTAGCGATACGTTGGTGGTCACCGCTAACCGTTCGGAAAGCAGCCTCTGGGAAAGTCCGGCGACGATCCAGGTCATAGACCGCGACAGGCTGGAGAAATCAACAAATACCTCAATTGCAGACGATCTGCGGGACATTCCCGGAGTTGAAGTGACGGATAACGCTCTTGCGGGCCGCAAGCAGATCCGCATTCGCGGTGAGGCCTCCTCACGCGTGTTGATCCTGATAGACGGTCAGGAGGTCACTTACCAGCGTGCCGGACAAAACTACGGTGCAGGGTTATTGATCGACGAATCTGCGCTTGAGCGTATCGAAGTGGTAAAAGGCCCCTACTCCGTACTTTACGGTTCGCAGGCGATTGGCGGCGTCGTGAATTTTATCACCAAAAAAGGGGGCGATAAGCCGCTGGGCGGCATGGTTAAAGCCACTTACAATTCGGCGACGGCTGGCTGGGATGAGTCTGCCGCAGCCTGGGGCAGCATTGGGCAATTCGACTACCGCATTAACGGAAGCTACTCCGATCAGGGCGATCGCGATACCCCGGACGGCCGCCTGCCAAATACCCATTTCCGCAACAACAGCCAGGGCGTATGGCTTGGTTATACCGTCGATCGCCATAAGTTTGGCCTGTCGGTAGACCGCTACGCGCTGAGCACGCAAACCTATTACGATGACCCCACCTATGAAGATTTCAGCGTCAACATTCCCCAGTTGAAGCGTGAGAAAGTGGGTCTTTTTTACGATTTTGACGTCGCGGGCGATTACTTCAAAACGTTGCATCTGGATGCGTATACGCAGAATATCAAACGAAAATTCGAGAATAACGTTGCCGTTAATACCCCTACCGGCAGCCCTATGATCGGCAGTTTACGCGTCGCAAACCAGACCCGTTCGCAAGATAAACAAGAAACCCAGGGTGTTACCCTACAATCTAACTTCAGCCTGCCGGGCGCTAATAATCTGGTGATGGGTGCGCAGTATCAGCGCGACACGGTTAAACAAACCTCACGCAGTACAACAGACTCTTCGAGCACAACCGGCTTTCCATCAGCGGTGAACTACAGCAAAAACACGCTAACGCATAACCGTGCTGAGCAGACAAACCTGTCGGTATTTGGACAGAACGACTGGACGTTTGCGGATAACTGGACATGGACAGTGGGCGCCCGCCAGTACTGGCTCTTATCAAAACTGACCGGCGGAGACGAAACCACCACACATTCGCTGAGCGGAACCACCTCCTCATCGCTCGGTAAAGACAGTACGCATGATAACGAACTGGTGACCTCAACTAGCCTTCGTTACTCCGGATTCGACAACCTGGAATTGCGCATGGCGTTTGCGCAGGGTTATGTCTTCCCGACCCTAAGCCAGCTTTTTATGCAGACCTCTGCAGGCGGCGGCGTCAACTACGGCAACCCTGACCTGAAAGCCGAGCACTCAAATAACTATGAAATTGGCGCACGTTATAACGGCAATCTCTGGGTCGTTGACGGCGCGGTTTACTACTCTGAGGCAAAAGATTACATCGCCTCCGTAGCCTGTTCTGGCCAGCGTATCTGCAACGGCAACAGCAATAGCTCGCGCACGGGTTATTACTTCTACGACAACATCGACAGCGCTAAAACATGGGGCATGGAGCTAAGCGCCGAATATAACGGCTGGGCCGTCTCGCCTTACCTGAGCGGTAACATTCTGCGCAGACAGTATGAAGGCAGTACGATCAAAACCTGGGATACCGGCGAGCCGTTGATCAACGGACGTGTTGGCGTGAAAAATACGCACGCGTTCAATACCCTGAACGTCACGACCGATCTCTTCGTGCGCGCCGCCTCCAGTGCCTCGGACAAAACAAGCGATAGCGAAACCCGCTATCCGGGCTGGGCGACCCTCAACCTGGCCTTCAACACGGAGTTCGGTGCGCAGGATCAATACCTGGTTAACCTTGCCCTCAATAACCTGACCAACAAACGCTATCAAACCGCGCATGAATCAATTCCTGCCGCGGGGTTTAACGCTGCCGTTGGCTTTGCGTGGAAGTTCTGATGATGAAAAGATTCCTCACCGGATTTCTGCTGCTCTGCGTTACGGCGATCGGCCACGCCAGCGATCGTATTGTGGTTGCCGGCGGCTCCCTGACTGAAATCCTCTATGCGCTTGGCGCGGGAGACCGCGTGGTCGGTGTAGATGAGACCACCTCGTGGCCGTCACAAACCGCTAGTCTGCCGCGCATCGGCTACTGGAAACAGCTCAGCACCGAAGGGATTTTATCGCTGCACCCTGACATGTTTATTACCTGGCAGGATGCCGGCCCGACCGTGACGTTGGAGCAGCTTCGCACGCAAAAAATCAAGGTTGTTACCCTACCGCGCGTGCCCGCCACGCTGGAACAGATGCTCACCAACATTCAAACCCTGGGCAAAATGCTAGGGGCAGAGAACAAGGCCAGCTCACTCATTGCTGACATCCGCCAGCGGTTGGGTAAGGTGAAGCAGGCTAGCGCTGATAACCCCCCTGTGCGCGCAATGTTTATTCTCTCTGCGGGCGGCAGTGCGCCGCAGGTGGCCGGGAAAGGCAGCGTTGCAGATGCCATTCTGACCCTTGCGGGTGCACAAAATGTGGCAACGCATACGCAATATAAGGGGTACAGCGCGGAGGCCATCCTGGCTGCGGATCCGGACGTTATTATCGTTACTCGCGAAATGGTTCAGGGCGATCTAAACCGCCTGAGCACGATTACGGGCATTACCCGCACCGCCGCGTGGAAAAACCAGCGCATTGTAACCATCGACCAGGCGCTGATCCTGGGCATGGGGCCGCGAGTGGCTGACGCGGTTGAGTCTCTGCATCAGCAGTTTTGAGTAAAAAGGATCTTTGTCATAATGAATTCAACCCCTCTCGATCTTAGCGCGCACTTTGCGCAGGAAAGCGGGCAGCCGTTTACCGATCGTCATGCCACTATGCCGTGGCGTGGCGCTATACCTGTCGCCAAAGAAGAGCTGCAGTCTAGCTGGCAAACTCTGCTGGGCCAGGCGATGCCGGCCCGAAAGCGGCTTCTTTATCTACACATTCCTTTTTGTGCCACCCACTGCACCTTCTGCGGGTTCTATCAAAATCGCTATGAAGAGGATCACTGCGCCCGTTATACGGACGCTCTGCTGCACGAAATTGCAATGGAAGCCGATAGCGTATTGCATCAATCAGCCCCCATTCATGCCGTCTATTTCGGCGGTGGTACGCCGTCTGCCCTCTCTGCACACGATCTCGCACGTATCATCACCGCCCTGCGCGAGCAGCTGCCGCTGGCACCAGACTGTGAAATAACCGTTGAAGGTCGGGTTCTCAATTTTGATGACAGCCGCATAGATGCCTGTCTGGACGCAGGTGCTAATCGTTTTTCTATTGGTATTCAGTCTTTTAACAGCAAGATCCGCAAAAAGATGGCCCGAACCTCGGACGGCCCAACAGCGCGCGCCTTTATGGAAGGCCTGGTGAAACGCGATCGCGCTGCGGTGGTGTGTGACCTGTTGTTTGGCCTGCCCGGGCAAAATGCAGAACGGTGGGCGGAAGATTTAACTATCGCTCGTGATATCGGTCTGGACGGTGTCGATCTGTACGCGCTGAATTTGCTGCCGCAAACCCCGCTGGGCAAAGCCGTGGCGGCGGAACGCGTTTCCCTCCCCTCTCCCGCCGAGCGCCGCGATCTCTATCTTCAGGGCTGCCAATTTATGGATCGGGCGGGCTGGCGCTGTATCAGCAACAGCCACTGGGCGCGAACCACGCGTGAACGCAATCTGTACAACCTCCTGATTAAGCAAGGGGCGGACTGCCTGGCGCTGGGATCGGGCGCAGGCGGATCGGTGAATGGCTGGTCATGGATGGTTGAACGCAATCTCAACGCATGGCACGCGTCTATCGCCGAGGGGAAAAAACCGCTGATGATGATGACGCGAACGCAGGAACAGGGCTTCCAGTGGCGGCATATTCTGCAGGCGGGAGTGGAAACCGCGCGCATTCCGCTGAATGAGCTGACTCCCCGCGCAGCGGAGCTCGCCCCCTTACTGGCGCAGTGGCATAAGGTCGGGCTCATCAAAGACGCATCTGACTGCATCCGACTGACCCGCGAGGGCCGGTTTTGGGCAAGCAATATTTTACAGTCCCTTCAGGAACTCATTCAGCAACTTAACGCGCCACACGCTGTGGCCAGACAATCATAAAACGGAGTTAACCATGAGCCATGTCTCTTTACACGAATTCATGAAAACCGAACCTGATGGCACGTTAGAAGCCATTGCTACTCAGTATGGCGTGACGCTTCTGGATGTGGTGAAAAACCTGCCATCGCATACACTGCTTAGCGGCGATAAATTCGACGCGGTCTGGGATAGCGTTGGAGAGTGGGGAAACGTGACCACGCTGGTACACACTGCAGACGTGATTCTGGAGTTTACTGGCGAGTTACCTTCCGGTTTTCACCGCCACGGCTACTTCAACCTGCGCGGTAAAAAAGGGATGACGGGTCATATTAAAGCGGAAAACTGCACACATATTGCGCTGGTGGAACGCAAATTTATGGCGATGGATACCGCATCCATCCTCTTCTTTAACGCCGCAGGCAGTGCGATGTTTAAAATTTTCCTCGGGCGCGACGATCGCCGACAGCTGTTAACGGCGCAGATTGAGGCGTTTCGCGCGCTGGGGCAGACCCTTAACGAGGCAACGGTATGACTCCATGGTTAATTTTTGGTGCTGGCGGTACGGGCGTGGGCGCGTTGACGGTTGATATTGCGCTACAGCAGCAGCGTCCTGTCTTCGCACTGGTACGTAATCCGCAGGCTGCCGAACGTCTGCGGGAAAAAGGTGTACAGGTTGTTACCGGTGATGCCTGCGACGGCGAGCGTGTCGCTGAAATCTGTGCGCTGGCGGGAAAAAGCGCCTGGACAATTTCCACGCTGGGGGGGCAAGCAGAGTATTTGTCAAACCGCACCATCATTGATGCCGCCGAACACGCAGGCATCAGGCATATGATTCTGGTGACATCATTGGGCTGCGGCGACAGCTGGCCCTGGCTATCCGAACGGGCAAAAGCGGCATTTGGCCAGGCCGTGCGGGAGAAATCACTGGCGGAGAGCTGGCTGCAAACCAGTACGCTTGATTTTGCCATTGTGCGCCCGGGTGGCCTGCTCAACGGCGCGGCAACTGGCCAGGCTGAACGATCGCAGGGCGTCGAAGTTCACGGTCTGGTCATGCGTGCAGACGTTGCCGCAGCAATCTCGGAGCTAGCAGCCTCCCCTTCTCTGGATAACCAAATCTACAGCCTCATTGAACCGGGCCTCAAGCCCGCGTGATGTTATTGCGGCAGCATAGGCTGCCGCCCTTTAGGGAGTTCTGCGTGTTGAAGGATTCACTTTCATCGCTAAGCGTCTGCATCGGGCTGGCGTTCACGCTGGCCGCGCTCACATTGGTCGCCGCCAGTCAGGGGGCGATGAAGATTGGTTTATCGTCGCTAATGGACGAGATGTACCGCGATATCTGGCTCAATATCCGTTTGCCACGGGTGCTGCTGGCGGTTTTGGTGGGAGGTGCGCTGGCCGCGTCCGGCGTATTAATGCAAGGGCTGTTCCGAAATCCCATGGCGGACCCAGGCCTGCTGGGTGTCAGCAGTGGTTCGGCACTGTTCGTTGGGGTTGCCATTGTTTTTCCCGTCGCATTACCCACCCTGTTTATGCTTTATGAGCAGATGATTTTTGCCATTGGTGGCAGCCTCATGGTCTGCGCGGTGATTTTTCTGATAAGCCTGCGGCATACGCACGGCGGAATGATGCAGCTGCTACTGGCGGGTATCGCCATTAACGCCCTGTGCGGGGCGGCTATTGGGGTCTTGAGCTATGTTGGCGACGAACAACAGCTACGTCAGCTCACGCTGTGGATGATGGGTAGCCTCGGCCAGGCGCAATGGTCCACGCTGGCAGTTGCGGCAAGCGCAATCCTGCCGACGCTTCTCGGCACGCTGTGGCTGGCGAACACGCTCAATCTTCTGCAGTTAGGGGATGAAGAGGCGCATTATCTTGGCGTGAACGTGACGCGCAAACGCCAGCAGCTATTGCTCCTAAGCTCCGTGTTAGTGGGTACCGCCGTATCCGTAAGCGGCGTGATCGGCTTTATTGGTCTGGTGGTTCCTCATCTCATTCGCATGGTCATCGGTGCCGATCACCGCTGGCTGCTTCCCTGTGCCACACTTTCAGGGGCTTGCTTATTACTGGTTGCCGATACGCTGGCTCGCACCCTGGTTCAGCCAGCTGAGATGCCGGTTGGCCTCCTCAGTAGCCTGATTGGCGGCCCCTATTTTCTGTGGTTAATATTGCGTACAAGGAGAGCGATGTGATTGAAGCAAGTGAACTGAGCTTCAGCCTTCAGGGGCGCACGTTAACCGACAACGTCTCATTTACCCTTCCGGGCAATGAAATCGTCGCCATCCTCGGCCCTAACGGTGCGGGAAAATCCACGCTGTTGCGCCAGCTCACCGGCTACCTGAAACCCGACAGCGGCGAGTGCATACTGTTTGGCAAACCCCTGCGGGAATGGTCAGCGGCAACGCTTGCAAAAACGCGCGCGGTGATGCGCCAGAACAGCCATATGGCGTTCCCGTTTAGCGTGCAGGAAGTGATTCGCATGGGGCGCCATCCGCACCGCACCGGTCATGCCCGAGATGAAACTGAGCACATCATGACGCTTTGCGGCTGCGAAGCGTTAGCGTCACGCGATTACCGTCATTTGTCTGGCGGCGAACAGCAGCGCGTGCAGCTTGCACGTTTACTGGTGCAGCTCTGGGAACCCACCCCGTCACCGAAATGGCTATTTCTCGACGAGCCAACCTCGGCGCTGGATATTCACCACCAGCAGCAGCTGTTTCGCTTGCTACGTGTCCTGGTTAAAGATCGGCAGTTTAACGTCTGCTGCGTGCTGCACGATCTGAATTTAGCCTCTCGCTATGCCGACAGAATTTTACTGCTGGAAGCAGGGAGAATTGTCGGTAACGGGTCGCCGCAGGAGGTGTTAACGCAGGATCGGTTAACCCGCCTTTATCACGCGGATCTGACCGTAAACGCCACCGCAAACGACGCTACTCCACTGATTGTGCTCGATCGTTAATCATTTTTACGAAACCCCTTGACCTTCCAGTTGCTGGAAGGTTTAACCTTGATCACAGTTGGTAATTTCACTGAGGTAAAAGGAGTCTTAGTATGTCTCAAACAATCAACCTGACGCTGGAGGGCCTCTCCTGCGGCCACTGCGTCAAACGCGTTAAAGAGAGCCTGGAACAGCGTCCTGATGTTGAGAGCGTTGATGTCACTCTCGACCACGCCGCCGTCACCGGCAGCGCCAGTGCGGATGCGCTGATTGATACTATTAAGCAAGCGGGCTATGGCGCGGAGCTCAGCCACCCAAAGGCTAAACCGCTGGCAGAGTCATCACTCCCGTCGGAAGCACTGACAGCGGCCACTCCAGAGCTTCCGGTAGCTGATGATATTGATGACAGCCAACAGTTGCTGATCAACGGCATGAGCTGCGCCAGCTGCGTGTCTCGAGTACAAAATGCCTTGCAGGCTGTACCGGGTGTTGCGCAGGCACGGGTCAATTTAGCGGAGCGTACTGCGCTGGTCATGGGCAGTGCCTCCGCTGCAGATTTAGTTCAGGCCGTTGAAAAAGCAGGCTACGGCGCAGAAGCCATCGAAGACGATGCCAAACGCCGTGAACGCCAGCAGGAAACGGCTATCGCCACCATGAAACGCTTCCGCTGGCAGGCGATTGTCGCCCTGCTGGTCGGTATTCCGGTGATGGTGTGGGGCATGATCGGTGACAACATGATGGTCACTGACGACAACCGTACGCTGTGGCTGGTCATTGGCCTGGTTACGCTTGGCGTCATGGTCTTTGCCGGTGGCCATTTCTACGCCAGCGCCTGGAAGAGCCTGAAAAATCGTACCGCGACGATGGATACGCTGGTTGCGCTTGGCACCGGTGCGGCGTGGCTCTACTCGATGAGCGTGAACGTTTGGCCGCAGTGGTTCCCCATGGAAGCACGCCATCTCTATTACGAAGCAAGCGCAATGATTATCGGCCTGATTAACTTAGGTCATATGCTTGAAGCCCGCGCTCGTCAGCGCTCCTCAAAAGCGCTCGAAAGGCTGCTCGATTTAACCCCACCGACGGCACGCGTCGTGACGAAAGACGGTGAGAAGAGCGTGCCGCTGGCTGACGTTCAGCCCGGCATGACGCTGCGCCTGACGACCGGTGACCGCGTGCCCGTTGACGGTGAGATTACGCAGGGCGAAGCCTGGTTTGATGAAGCAATGCTGACCGGCGAACCCATCCCACAGCAGAAATCCCAGGACGATCCTGTGCATGCGGGTACGGTGGTGCAGGACGGTAGCGTGCTGTTTCGCGCCAGCGCCGTTGGCAGCCACACCACGCTGTCGCGCATTATTCGCATGGTACGCCAGGCACAGAGCAGTAAACCGGAAATTGGCCAGCTTGCCGATAAAATATCCGCCATTTTTGTTCCGGTGGTGGTCTGTATTGCCTTGTTCAGCGCGGCGATCTGGTATGTGTTCGGCCCCGCGCCCCAGATTGTGTACACCCTGGTGATTGCCACCACGGTGCTGATTATTGCCTGTCCTTGCGCGCTCGGCCTCGCCACGCCGATGTCGATAATTTCGGGCGTTGGTCGCGCCGCAGAATTTGGGGTGTTAGTACGGGATGCCGATGCCCTGCAGCGCGCCAGTTCGCTTGACACGGTGGTCTTTGATAAAACCGGTACGCTGACTGAAGGCAAACCGCAGGTCGTGGCCGTGGAGGTTCGTGGTTTCACGGAACCCGACGCGCTGCGTCTCGCCGCCGCGCTGGAGCAAGGTTCCAGCCATCCGCTGGCGCGCGCCATTCTCGATAAAGCCGGTGGGTTGGCGCTGCCGCCGGTGAGCAACTTCCGTACCCTGCGTGGATTAGGCGTCAGCGGCGAAGCCGAAGGACACCGCCTGCTGCTGGGTAACCAGGCGTTGCTGCACGAAAACGGCATTGATACGACAGCTCTGGAAAGCGAGCTGAATACGCAGGCATCGCTGGGGGCAACTCCTGTACTGTTGGCGGTCGATGGCAAAGCGGCGGCACTGATGGCGGTGCGCGATCCGCTACGCAAGGACAGCGTGGACGCCTTAAAGCGCCTGCACCGCGCAGGCTATCAGTTGGTGATGTTAACCGGAGATAATCCAACCACGGCAAATGCTATCGCCAAAGAGGCCGGTATTGACGACGTCATCGCCGGCGTGCTGCCGGACGGCAAAGCCGATGCAATTAAAACCCTGCAAAGCCAGGGTCGCCGGGTGGCGATGGTGGGTGACGGGATCAATGACGCCCCCGCGCTGGCGCAGGCAGATGTTGGTATCGCGATGGGCGGCGGGAGTGATGTGGCCATAGAGACGGCGGCGATTACGCTGATGCGCCACAGCCTGATGGGCGTTGCAGATGCGCTGTCCATCTCGAAAGCCACGTTGCGCAACATGAAGCAGAACCTGCTGGGCGCGTTTATCTACAACGCTTTTGGCATCCCAATCGCCGCAGGGATCCTGTGGCCGCTGACCGGCACGCTGTTGAACCCCGTCGTTGCAGGGGCGGCGATGGCGCTCTCTTCTATCACCGTGGTCAGCAACGCGAACCGTCTGCTGCGGTTTAAACCGAAGGATTGAACCTTCGTCTCCTACGCGCTAGCATGAACCTTTCAGTTTATGGAGCGCGTATGAGTCTGTTTAATCGTATAAAAACGTCGTTTCGCGCATTCTTTCCCCGTCGCTATGCTTGGCCTGGCATGGATATTTCACTTCCCGGCGGGCAGCATCTCCATCTGGTCGGCAGCATCCACATGGGTACGCAGGATATGTCCCCGCTGCCATCCGGTTTGCTAAAACGGCTGAAGAGCGCCGATGCGCTGATCGTCGAGGCAGATATTTCCGGGCAGGAATCCCCCTTCGCCGGGCTCGACAGCGCCCTTCCCCTGGCTGAACGCCTGAACGATACCCAGCTTAGCGAACTGACCCGCGTTGCGGATGAAACCGGCGTGTCTCTCGCCATGCTGGACACCCTGCCGCTCTGGCAAATTGCCATGGTTCTACAGGCGACACAGGCTCAGCGCCTGGGGCTGCGTGGGGATTACGGTATTGATTACCAGTTGTTGCATGCGGCAAGGGCGCACAACATGCCCGTCATTGAGCTGGAAGGCGCGGACAGCCAAATTGCCCTGCTTCGACAGCTTCCTGATGATGGCCTGATGCTGCTGGACGATACGTTAATCCACTGGCATACCAACGCTCGCCTGCTGCAAACGATGATTGGCTGGTGGCTGGATGCCCCACCGGCAGACGGCAAACTTGCCTTACCCTCGACGTTCAGCGAATCCTTATATGATGTGCTGATGAACGAACGCAACCTGGCGTGGAAGCACACGCTGCATGCCCTGCCAGCCGGGCATTACGTTGTTGCGGTTGGCGCGTTACATTTATACGGAGAAGGGAATTTGCCGTCGCTGCTAAGATAAAAAAATGGCCAATATTTCTATTGGCCCGTCAAAGAGGAATTTCATCGTTTTTATTATGCCGAAGGAGACCTTCGGTTGAGCCGATTGTCGCTCAAAGTGACCATCACTGCCAACACTATTGCGCAAGATGGTGCTATTTTTTAGACAAACGTCAGGCGTATGCTGTCAGCATGAATTGTCTGTCGTAAGAAGGATAGCTATGACTCCCGCCGTTAAATTGCTCGAAAAAAACAAAATCGCTTTCCGGATCCACACTTACGATCACGATCCGAATGAAACCAATTTTGGTGATGAAGTGGTGCGCAAACTGGGGCTGAACGCTGACCAGGTCTACAAAACGCTGCTGGTGGCACTGAACGGGGATATGAAACACCTCGCCGTCGCGGTGACCCCTGTCGCCGGGCAACTGGATCTGAAAAAAGTCGCAAAAGCGCTCGGGGCAAAAAAGGTCGATATGGCAGATCCGATGGTTGCGCAACGCACCACGGGCTATCTGGTCGGTGGGATCAGTCCGCTCGGTCAGAAAAAGCGTCTACCGACGTTAATCGATGCCCCTTCTCAGGAATTTGCGACCATCTATATTTCGGGCGGTAAGCGCGGGCTGGATCTCGAACTGGCTGCCGCCGATCTGGCGAAAATACTGGACGCGAAATTTGCGGACATCGCACGCCGCGATTAAACGGATTGCCCGGTACACTCGCGCTACCGGGCAACCCCACCTCGTTACTGCCAGCTCACCTCGCCTTTCGGCTCGTACGCGTTCACGTCAATCGGTGAATTCTGCTCGATGAACTGCTTCAGCACTTCCGCATCAATAAAGCCGGTGTTCACATACCCCGGTTTATTGTCGATTTGCGGGTAACCGTCACCGCCCGTGGCGTTAAAGCTCAGCGTCGCCATGCGGTAGGTTTTCGCAGGATCGACCGGCTCACCTTTGATTTTCAGGTCGTTAAGCTTACCGTCTTTTGCCACAAAGCTGACGTTGGCAAACTGCGGATAGGCTCCGGAGTCCGGCTTCATCTGCGCCACAGCGGTCAGGTAATCAATCACCTCTTTACCGCTCATGTCGGCATATACCACCACGTTACCGAACGGCTGCACCTTCAGGACATCTTTGTAGGTGATATTCCCACCTTCGATGGAGTCACGGATCCCACCGCCGCTCATCACGCCGAAGTCCGCGCTGGTTCGCGCCATCTGCGCTGCCAGCAGCAGGTGCCCCATATTGGTCTGCACGAAGCGGACTTTACTGCGATCCCCTTCCAGGCGACCGTTCAATGTGCCGATCTTCACGCCCAGCTGCGCTTTCCCTTTATTCTGGAATGGCGTCAGCAAGGAGAGCATCTGCGCGTTCTCTGCAATCTCTGGGGTGTACAGCACGCGTTCGCTTTTCCCGTCAGGGTATGTCACCTTCTTCTTCAGGTTGACGGGGATCAGCTGGTAATGCACCAGCTTCATCTCGCCATTACGGAACTCAAAATCTGCGCGCCCGACATATTTGCCCCATTCGTGCGCCTGCACGATCCAGATACCGTTCTGACGATCGGGTGCACACGGCGTACCCGGCACGTAATCCACCTGTTTTTTATTTTCTGATGCCATACACACCGGGTCTTGCGAGTGGCCGCCGACAATCATTGCCAGCGAACCTGCAGGCAGGCTGCGCGCCATCTCTACGTCACCCGGCGCATTAGAACCGTGCTCGCCGTTGTCGTAGTGCCCCATATGGGTGGTGGCGATAATGACGTCCGGCTTTTCATTCTGCTGTAATTCCTGAATCACCAGCTTCGCTTCATCGGCGGGTTTGCGGAATTCGATATCGGTAAAGAACTCAGGATTGCCAATTTTCGCCGTGTCGTCCGTGGTTAATCCAATCACCGCGATTTTCAAATCCTGTCGCTTAAACAGTGCCCACGGTTTAAACAGGCGCTCACCGGTGCTTTTTTGATAAATATTGGCGGAGAGGAACGGGAATTTGGACCATTTTTCCTGCTGGCGCAACACGCTCAGTGGGTTATCAAACTCATGGTTACCGACGGCCATAGCATCGTAGCCGATAAGATTCATTCCGCGGAAATCTGGCTCGGCGTCCTGTAAATCAGATTCCGGCACACCGGTATTGATGTCCCCTCCAGACAGCAGCAGGACGCTTCCCCCTTGGGCGGCTACCTCTTTGCGAATGCCATCCACCAGCGTTTTTTGCGCCGACAGGCCATATTCGCCATATTCACTGCGCCAGAAATGACCGTGGTGATCGTTGGTATGCAGGATAGTGATTTTATAGGTTTTATCTTTTTCATACGCCTCTGCAGGCAGGCTGGTTAGCCCCCACGCCGCAATAAGCGCCAGCGCGACACCCCGCTTCATTAACTTCATCTTCTCTCTCCCTGACTAATAGACAAACGCAAAAATTACAGTCACTAACAAGAATAGACAAATAAGTTTTCAGAATTGCGACTTTCTTCAAAAGTCACAGACGGGTATGTTAGTCGGATAATAATTACTCCCTGCATTTCTAATAACAAAACGACGTGGTATTTATGGCAATCAGTGAAACAACCCAGCCCGTTTCGGGCGCTCCGGCGTCGCCGCCACAATCGCGCACTTCATTCAAAGTATTAGGCGCAATCAGTCTTTCTCACCTGCTCAACGACATGATCCAGTCGCTGATCCTGGCAATCTACCCGCTGCTGCAGGCTGAGTTCTCGTTAACCTTCGTGCAGATCGGGATGATCACCCTGACCTTCCAGATGGCCTCCTCGCTGCTGCAGCCGGTCGTGGGCTACTGGACAGATAAATATCCGATGCCGTGGTCGCTGCCGATTGGTATGTGCTTCACCCTCAGCGGGTTAGTGCTGCTGGCCATGGCGGGCAGTTTTGAAGCGGTGCTGGTGGCGGCTGCGCTGGTGGGGACGGGCTCGTCAGTCTTCCATCCTGAATCGTCCCGCGTGGCACGCATGGCCTCCGGAGGCCGCCACGGGCTGGCGCAGTCACTGTTCCAGGTCGGTGGCAATTTTGGCAGCTCCCTCGGCCCCCTGCTGGCGGCGGTTATCATCGCGCCTTACGGCAAAGGCAACGTAGCATGGTTTGTGCTGGCTGCCCTGTTGGCGATTATCGTGCTGGTGCAAATAAGCCGCTGGTATGCTGCGCAACATCGGGTGAACAAAGGCAAACCTAAAGCCGCGGTGGTGAATCCCCTGCCGCGTAACAAGATTATTTTGGCGGTATCGGTGCTTCTGGTACTGATTTTCTCGAAATACTTCTATATGGCGAGCATCAGCAGCTATTACACCTTTTATCTGATGCAAAAATTCGGATTATCGGTACAAAACGCCCAGTTCCACCTGTTTGCCTTCCTGTTTGCGGTAGCGGCAGGTACGGTTATTGGCGGGCCTGTAGGCGATAAAATTGGGCGAAAATACGTGATTTGGGGCTCGATCCTCGGCGTCGCGCCTTTTACCCTTATTTTGCCGTACGCAAGCCTTGAATGGACGGGGATTTTAACCGTCATTATTGGTTTTATCCTCGCATCTGCCTTTTCCGCCATCCTGGTCTATGCGCAGGAGCTGTTACCTGGGCGTATCGGTATGGTTTCCGGGCTCTTTTTCGGTTTTGCCTTCGGTATGGGTGGCCTGGGAGCCGCGGTATTAGGGATGGTTGCAGACCACACCAGCATCTTCCTGGTTTATAAAATCTGTGCTTTCCTGCCACTTCTGGGGATATTGACCATATTCCTGCCTGACTATCGTCACAAAGCGTAATATAAGGGTCGCCAAAGTTTAACTTTGGCGACCCGATACCCTGATACCATAAGGGTTTCCTCTTCCTCCCCACGCTGAATTTGTCAAAACCTGCTTTTTTTCACTCTTATTGCTGTTTTATTCAAACTTCAACAATTATTCACAAACATAAGCTTAAAAATTGTCATAAACTATTACTCGGTTTTTTGGTTTTTCACCAAAAATGGAACACCCACCACGAAAGGAGACGGAATGCATCACGCCACACCGCTTATCACCACCATTGTTGGTGGACTTGTGCTTGCTTTTATCCTCGGCATGATTGCCAACAAACTGCGTATTTCGCCTCTTGTGGGCTATTTGTTAGCGGGTGTGCTGGCGGGTCCTTTTACGCCAGGTTTCGTTGCGGATACCAAACTGGCGCCTGAACTCGCGGAATTGGGTGTGATTCTGCTGATGTTTGGCGTCGGCCTGCATTTCTCCTTAAAGGACCTGATGGCGGTAAAGTCGATCGCCATACCGGGAGCGATCGCCCAGATAGGGGTGGCGACGCTGCTGGGGATGGCGCTTTCGGCAATGCTTGGCTGGTCACTGATGACCGGTATCGTGTTTGGGCTGTGTCTTTCAACCGCCAGTACCGTGGTGCTGCTGCGCGCGCTTGAAGAGAGACAGTTGATAGACAGTCAGCGTGGGCAAATCGCGATCGGCTGGTTAATTGTGGAAGACCTGGTGATGGTATTGACGCTGGTGCTGCTGCCTGCCGTCGCCGGGATGATGGAAAGAGACAACGTCGGCTTTGCCTCGCTGGCGCTGGATATGAGCATCACCATCGGGAAAGTCGTGGCGTTTATCGCTATCATGATGCTGGTGGGCCGCCGTCTGGTCCCGTGGATTATGTCGCGCAGTGCGGCAACGGGTTCTCGCGAACTCTTTACGCTTTCCGTTCTGGCGCTGGCGCTGGGCATCGCGTTCGGTGCGGTCGAGCTGTTTGATGTCTCATTTGCGCTGGGTGCGTTCTTCGCCGGAATGGTGTTGAATGAATCCGAGCTGAGCCACCGCGCCGCGCACGACACGCTGCCGCTGCGCGACGCCTTCGCCGTTCTGTTCTTCGTCTCCGTCGGGATGCTGTTTGATCCGCTGGTCCTTATTCAGCAGCCTCTGGCCGTTCTGGGCACGCTGGCGATCATCATCTTTGGCAAATCCGTTGCCGCCTTCTTCCTGGTACGCATGTTCGGCCACTCACCGCGTACGGCACTGACCATTGCCGCCAGCCTGGCGCAGATTGGCGAGTTCGCCTTTATTCTGGCGGGTCTGGGAATGGCGCTGAATTTGCTTCCGCAGGCTGGGCAGAATCTTGTGCTGGCAGGGGCGATCCTCTCCATCATGCTGAACCCGGTGCTGTTTGCCCTGCTGGAAAAATACCTCGATAAAACCGAAACCCTCGAAGAGCTGACGCTGGAAGAGGCGACGGAGGAAGAGAAGCAGATCCCGGTGGATATCTGCAATCACGCTCTGCTGGTTGGCTTTGGCCGCGTAGGTAGCCTGCTTGGCGAGAAGCTGATGGCGCAAGGTATCCCGCTGGTGGTGATTGAAACCTCACGCACCCGCGTTGACGAGCTGCGTGAGCGCGGTATTCGCGCCGTGCTGGGCAATGCGGCTAATGAAGAGATTATGAATCTGGCGCACCTCGACTGCGCGCGCTGGCTGCTGCTTACCATCCCGAATGGCTATGAAGCCGGTGAGATTGTGGCGTCAGCCCGAGAGAAATGCCCGCATATTGAGATTATCGCCCGCGCGCATTATGACGATGAGGTGGAGTACATCACCGAGCGTGGTGCCAATCAGGTGGTGATGGGTGAACGCGAGATTGCGAATACAATGCTGACGCTGCTGGAGAAACCGCCGGTTGAAGAGGCGGTAACGGGCTGAGTGTTGTGCGGCCTGATGCCCTCACCCTGGCCCTCTCCCACAGGGAGAGGGAATAAACACTAAAAACGGCAACCAGGGTTGCCGTTTTACTTTTACCGATCCCAGTACGCCTCTTCGAGGCTGTCTTCCCTTTCAGGCAGGCCGCGCGTTAAGCGCGGCGAGTGCTGGTTCAGCACCTGATAACTCACGCGGTTCGCGTATTTACACACCTGTGCAAACGACGAATAGGTGAGCCAGTTGCACTTATGCTTGCTGGAGTTCGGTACGTTGGTTTTGTGATAGGCATTCGCCGTAATGTCATGCAGCAGCGCCGCCAGCGCACCGTCGCCCGCACCGTTGGTGTTCATGATTTTCTCTGGTCCGCCCATGTACGGCGCGATGTGAGAGTAAATCCTTAGCGGGTTCACGCAATCTTTGTGACGCATACCGCGGCTGAATTCGTACTGGTTGAATTCGGCAATCGCGCCCGGCAGCAGCGGATGCTGAGTTTTGCGTTTGCTCTCTTCTTCCGTGAAGCCCGCCATATACAGCCCTACCGGCCCGGCGGTACAGAGCACCAGATCCACCCAGTTCAGCGCTTTATCAGACGCCAGCAGCGGGTCGCTCTCACCCGTTAACGCTTCGGCTTCTTCTTCGTTCATTGCCAGAATCGAAACGTGTTCCTTGAGGAACGCCTGCCACCACTCTGGGTTATCCGCGATAACGAATTTGGTGCCCAGGGTCAGTACCACCGGCACATCGTACTTTTTCGCGTACGCAATGGCCTTCATGGTCGCTTCCGGCATAGGTTCGCCGGGCTTGCAGCGCACAAGGTAGGAGGTCAACACCAACGCAGACGCACCGGCGATCACCTCTTCAGGGATGCTCTCGGCTCGCAGCTTATTCATGTGGCCCGGACTGATGGCAAAGGTGCGCTCGCCGGATTCCCCAATTAGCGTAAAGCAGCGGCCAATCGGGCCGTCAACGCCCTGCAGATAGTTCAGGTCGGTTCGGCTAGAGGTGTTGCACAGATAACGATAGGCATAGCCACCAATTTCGATGTTGCTGCACATCACGCCGAGCAGAACCGAGCGGTCGTCTGCCAGCACGGAGTAGTTGTGCATGGTATTGCCGATGGTGCCACCGGCAAACTGATGGGTAATCAGATTCTCACGCACCAGTTCCTGATACAACGCTTCGGCAACGCCGTCCTCAATCACCAGCGAATGCCCGGCGCTCAGGCCGTAACGCGCGACAAACGCATCATCCACTTTCGCTTCGATGTCCACCAGCGTCTGATCGATTCCGACCACCCATGCGGCGCTGGTTTCATTTTCCGGCTGAATTTGCTGCAGCAGAGGATCGCGGGCATTGACGGGAAAGTAGTGTTTGGATTTACGTTTACCGGGAAATTTCATGGTCTGAACTATGCAAGGAATAGAAGCCGGGAATGGTAGCACAAACCCGGCTCACAGTGCGATCAGCGGCTGTTCTGCACCAATGACACCATCATCTCGATATGCTCTGGAGAGTCGTTAAGCGCCGGAATGTATTCGTACTTTGTTCCACCCGCCTCGAGGAAGAATTCTTTATTCTGCACGGCAATTTCTTCCAGCGTTTCCAGACAGTCCGCCGAGAAGCCCGGGGACATCACCTGAATGTGCTTCACGCCTTTTTCACCCAACATCTTGAGCGTTTCATCGGTATACGGCGTGAGCCACGGCTCGCGGCCAAAGCGCGACTGGAAGGTCATCATCACTTTCTCCGGCGGCAGACCGAGCGCGGACACCAGCTCGCGCGTGGTATCGCGGCAGCGCTGGGGGTAATCATCTCCTTCGTCGGCAAAACGCTGCGGAATGCCATGATAGGAGAGGAGAAGCAGATCCGGTTCGCCATGTTTTTCAAACGAGGCGCGCGCGCTGCTGGCAAGCGCTTTAATGTACAGCTCGTTATCGGCGTAATCGCGGATAAAGGTCACCCCAGGAATGCGGCGGCGTGTCGCCAGTATGCGTGCCAGCTCATCCCAGACGGCAGCAACGGTTGAGCAGGAGTATTGCGGATAAAGCGCCAGAACGACAATGTGTTCGACGCCCTGTGAAAGCAGATCGTCAACGGCGCTTTTCAGGGACGGTTTACCGTAGCTCATGCCGAGCGCAACGGGCATATCCGGCAGGCGGGCTGCCAACGCTTTTTCCTGTCGGCGGCTGTAGACCATCAGCGGTGAGCCTTCTTCCATCCAGACGGACTGGTAGAGTTTTGCTACGCGAGGAGAACGAATCGGCAGAATGACGCCACGCAGCAGCGGCCACCACAGCAGTCTCGGGGTATCCACGACGCGAGTGTCGCTTAAAAATTGTCGTAGGTAACGTTTCACCGCGTCCGGGGTGGGTGCTTCTGGAGTGCCAAGATTGGCAAGCAGGATGCCGGTTTTCGCCTGACTCATTCACGCCTCTTAACCATTTGAAGGGTAGTCAATTGTAGCGGAAATGCGTTTAAACGGAACCCATTGCTGTGATAGATAAAATGAGAATTTTTCTCACCCGGGGTTCCGGGTGAGAGAGGTGCGATTAGCCGAGGATTTTTTCCAGCTCTGCACGCACGTCAGCAACGGCCTGGGTGCCGTCAACTTTTGCGTATCGGGTGTTACCCGCCTGCGCTTCTTTAGAGTAGTAACCGATCAGCGGAGCAGTCATCTGATGGTATTCCACCAGGCGCTTACGCACGGTCTCTTCCTGATCGTCTTTACGGGTGGTCAGCTCTTCGCCGGTCACGTCGTCTTTACCTTCAACCTTAGGCGGGTTGAATTTGATGTGGTAAACGCGGCCAGAAGCGGCGTGTACGCGACGGCCAATAATACGGTCAACGATCAGATCGTCCGGTACGTCGAACTCCAGAACGTAATCCACGTTGATGCCCGCTTCTTTCATGGCATCAGCCTGTGGGATAGTGCGCGGGAAGCCGTCCAGCAGGAAACCGTTACGGCAATCTTCCTGAGTGATGCGTTCTTTTACCAGGGCGATAACCAGTTCGTCAGTCACCAGTTTGCCTGCGTCCATGATGTCTTTTGCTTGTTTGCCCAGCTCGGAGCCAGATTTAACAGCGGCACGCAGCATGTCACCGGTAGAGATTTGCGGAATACCGTATTTCTCCATGATGAACTGAGCCTGAGTTCCTTTACCCGCGCCCGGAGCGCCAAGCAGAATAATACGCATTGCGAAAATCCCCTCAAAAGTTGGTTCAATTTTTCAAAAGCGCTAAACAATACCATCAGAACGGATGTGGCTCAAGGAAGGCGGGACGGCTGAAACGGTTAACGGGGGAGATTATTTGGGATAGTGCAGAAGTTTCCCCTCACCCTAACCCTCTCCCCAAAGGGGAGGGGGAACTCGAACACCCTCTCCCCTTTGGGGAGAGGGCTGGGGTGAGGGGGAGGTTTTTAATTACGCCAGCAGCAGCGCATTCACACGTTTAATGAACAGGTTAGGATCTTCCAGCGTGCCGCGCTCGGCCAGCAGGGATTGATCCAGCAGCAGTTCAACCCACTCGGCGAAGCGAGCTTCGTCCTGGGTATCCGCCGCGCGTTTCACCAACGGGTGATCCGGGTTCAGCTCGAAGATATATTTCACTTCCGGCATCGCCTGGCCCGCAGCGGCAAACAATTTCGCCATCTGGGTGCCCATTTCGTCCGCATCGGTGGTCACAATTGCCGGGGTGTCGGTCAGACGGTGAGTGAAACGCACCTCTTTCACGCGATCGCCCAGCAGGGTTTTCACACGCTCAACGAATGGCTCCAGCGCCTTCTCGGCCTCTTTCGCGGTTTCATCCACTTCGTCAGCCAGCTTGTCGATGGACTCATCAGCTTTAGCAACGGACTGGAAGGTTTTGCCGTCGAACTCGGTCAGGTAGTTCATCATCCACTCGTCGATGCGGTCAGAAAGCAGCAACACTTCAATGCCTTTCTTACGCAGCAGCTCAAGGTGCGGGCTGCTCTTCGCCGCAGCGTAGCTGTCTGCGGTGATGTAGTAGATCTTCTCCTGCCCGTCTTTCATGCGGGAGATATACTCTTCCAGCGACACGGTCTGCTCGGAGGAGTCGGTGTGCGTGGACGCAAAGCGCAGCAATTTGGCAATGGTTTCAACGTTCGCCGTGTCTTCCGCCGGCCCCTCTTTCAGCACCAGACCGAACTGCTTCCAGAAGGTTTGGTATTTTTCCGCGTCGTCTTTCGCCAGCTTTTCCAGCATCTGCAGGGTACGCTTGGTCAGCGCGTTACGCAGGTTGCGGGTTACGGTGCTGTCCTGGAGAATTTCACGGGAGACGTTCAGCGGCAGATCGTTAGAGTCAATCAAGCCGCGGGTAAAGCGCAGATAGTTCGGCATGAACTGCTCGGCATCGTCCATGATGAACACGCGCTGCACGTACAGTTTCAGGCCGTGCTTGTGATCGCGGTTCCACATGTCCCACGGTGCCTGCGCCGGGATATACAGCAGGCTGGTGTACTCCTGCTTACCTTCCACACGGTTGTGGCTCCAGGTCAGCGGGTCAGTAAAGTCGTGCGCGATGTGCTTGTAGAATTCGTTGTACTCGTCGTCTTTGATTTCAGACTTGTTACGGGTCCACAGCGCCTGCGCCTTGTTGATTTTCTCCCAGGAGACAACGGTTTCGCCGTCTTGCTCTTCCTGTTTTTCAATCTCAACCGGCAGCGCGATGTGATCGGAGTATTTGCTGATGATCGAGCGTACGCGCCAGTCGTTCAGGAAATCATCTTCACCTTCACGCAGGTGCAGGGTGATTTCGGTGCCGCGATCCGCCTTGGTGATATCGTCAACGGTGTACTCGCCTTCGCCGTGGGATTCCCAAAGCACGCCGTTTTCAGCGCTATCGCCCGCCGCACGGGTACGCACAGTGACTTTATCCGCCACAATGAACGCCGAGTAGAAACCTACGCCGAACTGGCCGATAAGCTGGCTGTCTTTCGCCTGATCTGAGCCCATAGACTCTAGGAAGGCCTTGGTGCCGGATTTCGCGATGGTCCCGAGGTGGTCGATCACCTCGTCACGGTTCATCCCAATGCCGTTATCGGCGATGGTCAGGGTACGGTTCTCTTTATTGAAAGAGACGCGCACGCGCAGCTCACCGTCGCCTTCATACAGGTCCGGGTTAGACAGTGCACGGAAGCGCAGCTTGTCCGCCGCATCGGATGCGTTGGAAATCAGCTCACGCAGGAAGATTTCTTTGTTGGAATAAAGGGAATGGATCATCAGGTGCAGAAGCTGTTTTACTTCTGACTGGAAACCACGGGTTTCTTGTCCTTTCATCTAAGTCGACCTCAACAATGCCATTTAATGGGGTTTTTACACGTTGAGTGAGAGATGGGGATAAGCGGGGAAAATTTCAAGCGGAGGCGGCGAAGGCTGCCTCCGTTTGGTCAGAAAATAATCTTGTGACGTCCGGCCAGAGAGTGCGACAGCGTGGTGCCGTCCACCATTTCCAGCTCACCGCCCACCGGCACGCCGTGAGCAATACGGCTGGCCTCAACGCCATACTGCGAGCACAGTTCAGCGATGTAGTTAGCGGTTGCTTCCCCTTCCACCGTTGGGTTGGTGGCGAGGATCACCTCGTTGATCGTTTCGGATTCCAGACGCTGTTCAAGGCGGTCAAGACCGATATCGTCCGGGCCGATGCCGTCCAGGGGGGAAAGGTGCCCCATCAGCACGAAATAGCGGCCCGAAAATTGCCCGGTTTGTTCGATGGCATAGATGTCCGCCGGACTCTCCACCACGCAAATCTGGCCATTTTCCTGACGACGCGGGTTCGTACAGATATTACACACGTCCTGCTCTGTAAAGGTGCGGCAATCCGCACAGTGACCAATTTCTGACATGGCGCGGGTCAAAGCCTGCGCCAGGCGCATCCCGCCGCTGCGGTCGCGCTGCAGGAGCGTGAACGCCATGCGCTGCGCTGACTTTGGGCCAACGCCCGGCAGGCAGCGCAGTGCTTCCATAAGCTGCGTGAGCAGCGGACTGGTTTGCATCAGAATGGCATCTTGAAGCCCGGCGGCAGTTGCATGCCGCTGGAAACAGAGGCCATTTTCTCTTTCTGAGTTTCGTCGATACGGCGAGCAGCGTCGTTAAACGCGGCTGCAACCAGATCTTCCAGCATCTCTTTGTCGTCTTCGAGCAGGCTTGGGTCGATTTCAACGCGGCGGCAGTTGTGCGCACCGTTGATGGTCACTTTCACCAGACCGGCACCGGATTCACCCGTGACTTCCAGTTGAGCGATCTCTTCCTGCATCTTCTGCATTTTTTCCTGCATCTGCTGAGCCTGCTTCATCAGGCCACCCAGACCGCCTTTTCCACCAAACATAGGCTTCTCTCTCTTTCACGTTTAATGATTAAAACCGTAAGTCAGACTCACGATCAAATGGGGCGAATACTCTCTTCATCCAGATCGGCGTCGAAGAACCGGCGCAGGGTCTGAATGTTGTTATCCGCAATAATCGACTCGCGCGCCTGCGCGAGCTTCTCTTCATATATGGCCTGCCGCCACTCCAGTGGCGTGCGTACTGCCGGATTATCATCTTCAATGATAGTCAATTCAACCGGCGTACCCTGTAATGCACTGAGCGCCTCTGCCAGCGCTTTTTGTGCGCCAGGGGAATTCAGGTGCCGCTGGCCCGGTCGCAAATGCAGACGCACCTGATTGCCGTCCTGCTCTTTCCAGGCGTTGAGCGCCACCTGCTCCACCAGTTTCGGTAACTGCAGCTTACTGACCTCTGCGGCCCAGGCATCGCGTTCAATGGACTCTTCAGCGAGCTTCGCAGAAAGCTCCGGCGTTTTTTCATGCTCCAGCGCTTTTTTCAGCGCTTTCGGCGTGGCGACCTCTTCCTTCACCGTTTCGACGATGGTGGTGGCCTTCCAGCGGTATGCCTCTTCTTTCGCCGGGGCTTTTTGCTCGAGCGCGGATGGCGCAGGGCGCGACTGTACGCGCTCCGTTACCGAGGCCAGTCGTTCAAGCGCGGCGTTGTTAACCGGCCGCGCTCTTGCTGGCGCTGCCGGTTCACTCTTTTTTGGTTTGGTTGCTCCCTGCGCACGCTGCAACTGGCTTCGTGCGGCAAGCACCGAACTGGTGGCATCCGACAGCGGCGCATTTTGCGGCGGCGGCGTCGGCTGCGGTGGAAGCTGCTGCGGTGACATAACCGCAGTCGGGGCGACCGGAGCAAAGGACTGTCGTGGCACTTCCGGCTCGGGCAGCGGCATGCGCGGGTGGAACGCCAGCGCGCGCAGCAGCGTCATTTCGACGCCCATCCGCCGATCCGGCGCAAAAGAAAGCTCTTTGCGACCAATCAACAGCGTTTGATAGTAGAGCTGAACGTCGGTAGGCGGCACGGTGCGGGCAAGCTCACGCATTCGTTGTTCAATGGCCGCCATATCCGCCCCAATAGCCGACGGAGAAAGTTGCAGCATCGCGACGCGGTGCAGCAGGCTAAGCATTTCAATCAGCAGCGCTTCCCATTCGACGCCGCGGGCGGCTGCCGCGTTGACCAGCGACATCACACGCTCACCGTTGGCGGCAATCATCGCTTCGATAAGAGACAGCGCCTGATCGTCATCCAGCGTGCCAAGCATGGTGCTGACCGCATCGGTCGAGAGTTTTCCATCACCGCTGGCAATGGCCTGGTCGGTAAGGCTTAACGCATCACGCAGGCTACCGTCAGCCGCGCGCGCAAGCAGCTGTAGTGCACGCGGTTCATGGACAATTTTCTCTTCATCGAGGATGTGTTCAAGCTGTGCGCGGATCTGTTCAACGTCCAGCGCCTTCAGGTGAAACTGCAGGCAGCGCGACAGAATAGTGACCGGCAGCTTTTGCGGGTCGGTGGTCGCCAGCAGGAATTTGACATGCGCAGGCGGTTCTTCCAGGGTTTTCAGCAGGGCGTTGAAGCTATGGCGCGACAGCATGTGCACTTCATCGATCAGGTAGACCTTGAAGCGTCCCCGCGCCGGCGCGTACTGCACGTTGTCGAGCAGATCGCGGGTATCTTCAACTTTAGTGCGCGAGGCGGCGTCGATTTCGATCAGGTCAACAAAACGCCCCTGCTCTATCTCGCGGCAGTTATCGCATACGCCGCACGGCGTGGCCGTGATCCCGGTTTCGCAGTTCAGACCTTTTGCCAGCAAACGGGCAATAGAGGTTTTGCCGACGCCACGGGTGCCGGAGAAAAGATAGGCGTGATGGATACGACCTAGCGACAAGCCATTCGCCAGGGCCGTCAGCACATGTTCCTGACCGACAACGTCAGCAAAGGTTTGTGGTCGCCATTTACGGGCTAACACCTGATAACTCATGGGCAGGCTCTGCAACGCTGGAAGGTGAATTTATGGAGGGGAATGCTATCACAACCTCACCCATTGAGCGAGGTTGTGAAAACCGGGATTAATGACCCGGGAAAGGAACCAGGCTGTAGCTGGTGATACCCTGTTTTTCCAGGCGCTGTTCGCCACCCAGATCGAACAGGTTGATGATGAATGCCGCGTCGGTCACTTCACCACCCAGACGACGGATCAGCTTCACGGTTGCTTCGATGGTGCCGCCGGTCGCCAGCAGATCGTCCACCACCAGCACTTTGTCGCCGGGTTTGATCGCATCAACGTGGATTTCCAGCTGATCGGTGCCGTATTCCAGCTCGTAGCTTTCGGCGATGGTTTCGCGCGGCAGTTTGCGAGGTTTACGCACTGGCACAAAGCCCACGCCCATCGCCAGCGCAACCGGTGCGCCAAACAGGAAGCCACGGGCTTCAGTACCTACTACTTTGGTGATCCCGGCGTTTTTATAACGCTCGACCAGCAGTTCAATGCTGAGCGCGTACGCTTTCGGGTCTTCCAGCAAGCTGGTGACATCACGGAAAAGAATGCCAGGCTTCGGATAGTCCTGGATGCTTTTGATGCTGTTTTTCAGATATTCAAGCTGCTGTGCAGTTGCGGTCATCGGTTTGTGCCTAAATGAAACAGTGTTACTCACAGCGCGCAAAGAGTCGGCCAAGGCAACAATTGTTTAACCTTTGACCAAGCGCACCTGTGCTCGAAAACGGTCGAATTTACTGGCTGCGCGCGATAATTGCAACAGCCATGATGAGGCTTCAGTGCTTTTGTTGTTTTTCATCAACGACGGGGATCCGCCACATGAAGATGAGCAGGCAGGCCAGGATCGCCAGCAACAGCAGACGTACCCACATCATCTTCACCATCCACAGTGAAATGGCGAAGGTGATCAGGATCACCGCAATCGCGCGCGGCTTGGCCCCGGGCGGCATCGCTCGGTGTTTTTGCCAGTGGCGCAGGTAGCCACCAAACCACGAGCGGTAGAGCAGCCAGTGGTGAAAGCGCGGCGACGAACGGGCAAAGCACCAGGCCGCCAGCAGGATGAACGGCGTGGTCGGCAAAAGGGGTAAAACGACGCCCAATGTGCCAAGCACTACCGCGAGCCAGCCAATGATGATTAAAATAGTACGCTGCATAATGCGAATCGTTATCAAACTGAACGGCTACTTTACCACTGGAGAGCGCATTGAAAACAGCCTTGCTTCTGGAGACGCTGCAAAATCAGCTCATTGCTCTGCGCGCGCAGGCCACGCCGCTGATGGGACACGCCACGCTAAAACCGCGCTTTGACCGGCAGCTTTTCCGCACCCGCAGTACGCTAATCCAGGATTACCTTGCCGAAGCGCAGACCCATCTCGATGAATTGCGTCATGCGGTACAGAGCGAGCAGCAGGAACAGGTGGCGTGGCTGGCTGAACATCTCACCGAGCAGATCACCGCCCTGCACAGGGAAATTATCGCCTGGCCGCTGCGCGCGTGGGACAGCGCGTCGCCGGGTCTCGGCAAGTGGCAGCGCAAGCGGCTGGAGAACCAGGAATTTGAGCGCCGCCTGTTTGAGATGAAGCGCGAGCGTGAAGTCCGCCTGAACAACAGCGAAACGCTGGAAGAACAGCAGCTACTCATGCGTGAGGTTAGCGCCCTGGAAGGCCGCATCGCCCGCTGCCGACAGGCATTAGACGAAATTGAACGCGTAATCGAACGCCTGACCCGTTAAAAGGAACACACTGATGTCACTCGACAATGCACCCGATGAAGTCAAACTGGCCGTCGATTTGATTATGCTGCTGGAGAATCATGAAATCCCGGCGGAAACGGTACTAAAGGCGCTGGAGATTGTGCGTAAGGATTTTGAGGGAAAGGTGAAGGCCTGTTGCCCTCACCCTAACCCTCTCCCTCCGGGAGAGGGAAAATAGATTAAGCCGGAGTGGGATCGTCACCTTTAATGTCGCGTTTCACTTCCGTATGCTCCTCACCTTTTTCGTTGCGCAGGTGAACTTCAAGCTGGTTGAACGCAATATTAATGCCGTTTTCACGACACAGGCGATCGATAGAGCGGTTCAGCTCATCGACCGTGTAGCTGCGATCGCGCAGTTCGCGGACATACAAACGCAGTTCGTGATCCAGCGTACTCGCAGCAAAGGTGGTGAAGAACACTGACGGCCCCGGATCGTGCATGACTTTTGGATGTTCTGATGCCGCCTTCAACAGCACCTCTTTCACTTTGTCCAGATCCGAACCGTACGCCACGCCCAGACGGATCACTACACGCGTGACCGTGTCAGAGAGCGACCAGTTAATCAGACGCTCGGTCACGAACGCTTTGTTCGGAATGATCACCTCTTTACGATCGAAATCCGTGATCGTAGTGGCACGAATGCGGATCTTACTGACAGTCCCCGAGAACGTCCCGATGGTCACGGTATCGCCAATGCGCACCGGACGTTCAAACAGGATGATCAGGCCCGAAACGAAGTTACCGAAGATCTCCTGCAGGCCAAAACCCAGACCGACCGAGAGGGCGGCTGCCAGCCACTGCAGTTTATCCCAGGAGACGCCAAGCGAACCGAAGATCGTCATCGCACCGACAATAATGATGACGTAATTCAGGATCGTGGTGATGGCGTACGATGCTCCCTGACGCAGGTTCAAACGAGATAACACCAACACTTCCAGCAAGCCAGGGAGGTTGCGGATCAACGCCCAGGCGACCACCAGCGACACGAATGCGAACAGCAGGCTGCCCATGGTCACGCTTTTCATGACCGCGACCCCGGCTTCGGTACCGCTGTACTGCCAGAGCCTGATGCTATCGAGGTAGGCGAAAACGGTAATTAAATCAGACCAGATGGCCCAGAACATCACCCCAAACAGCGCCACCATCACCAGCATGGTGATACGCAGCGTCTGCTGGTTAACCTGCTCAAGGGCAATGGTCGGCTCTTCCAGCGGTTCAGCCCCTTCTGCCCCTTCCTTCACCTGATGCTGGCGACGTGCAATAGCACGGCGGTAGGCTATACGGCGGGCGGCAACGCTCAGGCCGCGCAGCACGGTCTGGTAAAGCAGGTTCCAGATAATGACCAGATAGACGGTTTCAATCCAGCGTCCGGAGAGACGAAGCGTGGTGTAGAAATACCCCGTCGCCGTGAGAACCATCAGCGCCAGCGGGATAAACGCCAGTATGGTTACCGTGGCCAGACGAATATTGTGGGACTCTTTATCCCGCCAGCTGTCACGGCACATCGGCCACATCAGAACGGCAATCAGCAGCAGGTTCAGCATAATGACCAACTGACCCAGCACATCGTCCATCAGGTGCAGCGGAGAAAGCTCCGCGACGACTGACCAGAAATGCAAGGGCAGCAGCGCCAGGCTGATACGCACAATCTGGCGACGCCAGTGGCTGGTCAGCTGTTCTGGCATGTTGAAGTGGCGCACCGCCACGCCGTCTTTTTCCAGCACTTTCCAGCACACGCCAAACACCAGCCAGAACAGCGCCAGTTTTTTACTGAAGGCCCACAGCAAATCGCTGATGTTGAGCTGCATGGTAAGCAGGATCAGACCCACGGCCAGGATTAGCAGACACACCGGCAGCGCGCGGATCAGGTCGATTAGGATCGCTTTTGGCGTGTGCAGTTGGCTATCGTTTCGCAATTGCCCCACTTCAGACGCCAGTTTGGACTGATATTTCTTCAGCCAGCCCAGACGCCAGCGAATTAACCCGGCAATCAGCAATAGCGGTAACCCCGCCAGGAAGGCAATCATCACCGCAGGCCAGGCCTTCTCCCAGTTAACGGTGATTTTCATGCTCTTGATCTGGGATTTCAGCGCTTCCGGGAACGATTTAATCCAGTCCCAGTCCATCGGCTTGTTGCTATTTACCCAGAAAATTTGCTGCGTCAAAATCTCCTGCAGGCTTTTAGACACGCTAACCAGCTGCTGCTGGTTGATTTGCAGGTTAATCGCCATCATCAGCTGGTTGCCCAGCTGTTTATTAAGCTGGTCAAGCAGCTCACGACGCATATCCACAACCTGTAATAACGCGTCGTGAACCTCCGGATTGACCTCATCGGAATGGCCTTCCTCCACTTTCGCGACAAAGGTATCGCTCTGGAAAAGCGCATCACGCTGCTGGTTCACGTCAAACTGCTCAAGACGTAAATCGGCGATACGGCTGGTCATATCTTGCAGCTCATCGGCGGACGGCAGCGTCTGCTGTTGCTGGTAGAGAATACGTGAGAGCAAGAGGCTGCCTTTCAGTACAGCAATCTGCTCTTTGATATTGCGCTCCGCCTGCAGGGCGCGATCCAGCCAGTTTTTAACTCTGATATTTTGCTGAACCAGCGAGTTCCCGTTTTCCGTCGCCTGAATCAGACGCTGGCTTAGCTGGTGGTTAATATCCAGCTCCTGTTTCACCAGCGGGTTTGCCTGAATGCGGGCCGTTTCGTCCGGAGATACGGCTTCCTGAGCCGTTTTTTCGGTTAGCGTCAGGCGCTTACTGTTAACCGCTTCTTGCAACAGCTGAAGCTGGTGTTCGAGACGATTGATGTTTGCAGTGACGTAATCACGCTGTTTTTGCAGCGTATCTTGCAGCACCGTATTCCCTTCCAGGCTTTTCCGCTGCTGTTCAATTTGCGCATTGAGCAGCGCCTGCTGAACCAGTAATAACGTTTGCTGAGTCGGGCGTAGCGCCTCATCCCCCACGGATGTGCCATTCAAGCGATTGCGGATTTGCTGCAGCTGCTGAGAGGCGGCGTACATGGTGTTTTGCACGCGCTCTGGCTGAGTTTGCAGTGAGACAAGCTGGCTGTTGTATGTCGCGAGGTCGGACTGTGCAGTTTGCAAATCGTCAAGCGCCTGCGCGACGCGCGACTCCAGCTGACGCAATGAAAGAGTAGCGAGCGTTTTGCGGGTTTCATCATCGTTATCAACGTCGCTGAGTGCGTTTAGCGCATCGATTGCTTTACGCATGTTGTCCGGCGCCTGCGCGACCTTTTGACGAAGCTGTGTGGTTTCAGCTTTTACACGCTCAATTTTATCAATCGTTTCCAGCGTTTCCGTCAGATCTTGCTGGACAAGTTTATCCTGTGGCGTGAGGTCTTTTTGTTTGTTCAGGGCATCGAGCTGCGACTGAACGTCGGCACGTGCGGGAAGTTCATTGCCGTTATCTGCGCGGGCCCAGGTAAGCGGTGCTGTTGCGAAAAAAAACAGCGTCGCAAAGAGAAATGCAAGAACAGGATGTTGCGAGCGATTGGTGTGCAGCATAGTCGTGAATGATGTCAGAGGATGACCAAAAATAGTCCGGCGTGCAGAATATCACGCCCGCCTGAAGCAGAATAGCGCGAACATCAGCCTCTGAGATAATTCCTGGAAAGGGTTCAGGCGCTTAGCGGCGGTGTCTCGCTACGCAGCGTCGGGCAGAACTGGCACATTTCCAGCAAAATCGCGACATAGCTGCGGGCTTCTGCTTTCAGGTCAAAAGATTGCGGCGCGAAAAGCCAGTTTTCCATCAGCCCTGATATATAGCCGCGCATCAGGATAGCCGTCCGACGCGTCAGCAAATTGGCCGGCAACATGTTTGCCTGCATACATTGATTCAGGGTCTGCTCTATGCGGTCATAGCTTTCCAGACACAGGCTACGTTGCGCCTGCTGGACAACAGCCATTTCGCCCACAAACTCGCATTTATGAAAGATGATTTCCATCATTAACCTGCGACGTTCTTCAACTACTGTTGCTTCAAGGATATATACTAATATTTCTCTTAATACTGAGAGTGGATCGTCAGGGAATTTTGCCCGATACTCAATCTCAAGATCGCTAATGCTGGACTCTGATAGTTGCCAGATTTCACTGAACAGATCTGACTTGTCTTTAAAATGCCAGTAAATCGCTCCCCGCGTGACGCCCGCGGCCTGAGCAATCTGCGCCAGCGAGGTTGATGCAACACCGTGCTGAGAGAACAAACGCATAGCCACATCCAGAATGTGTTTTCGGGTTTCCAGCGCTTGTTGTTTGGTTTTTCGTGCCATACGTCGGTGAATTTACAGGAGTCAGATTTACATACATTTATGAATGTATGTACCATAGCATGACGATAATATAAACGCAGCAATGGGTTTTTGGACTCAGGACCATTGATCAATTTGAAATCGGACACTCGAGGTTTACATATGAACAAAAACAGAGGGTTAACGCCTCTGGCGGTCGTTCTGATGCTCTCAGGCAGCTTAGCGCTTACAGGATGTGACGACAAACAGGCTCAACAAGGGGCTCAGCAGGTGCCAGAAGTTGGCGTCGTGACGCTCAAATCCGAACCTCTACAGATGACAACCGAGCTACCAGGTCGCACCAGCGCTTACCGCATTGCGGAAGTTCGTCCTCAGGTAAGTGGCATCATCCTGAAACGTAACTTTACCGAAGGCGGTGAGATTAAAGCAGGTGAGTCTCTGTATCAGATTGATCCAGCAACCTATCAAGCGTCTTATGAAAGCGCGAAAGGCGATCTGGCTAAAGCGGACGCTGCAGCAAAAATCGCTCAGTTAACGCTTAACCGCTATAAAAAACTGCTCGGTACGCAGTACATCAGCCAACAGGATTACGATTCAGCCCTGGCGGATGCACAGCAGGCTAACGCCGCCGTGGTTGCCGCTAAAGCAGCTGTCGAAACCGCACGCATCAATCTGGCCTACACCAAAGTGACCTCTCCAATTAGCGGTCGCATTGGTAAATCCTCCGTGACGGAAGGGGCTCTGGTGCAGAACGGCCAAACTACTGCGCTGGCCACCGTGCAGCAGCTTGATCCGATCTACGTTGACGTTACCCAATCCAGCAACGATTACCTGCGTCTGAAACAGGAGCTGGCAAGCGGTGCGCTGAAACAGGAAAACGGCAAAGCCAAAGTTGAGCTGGTTACCAATGACGGTATCAAGTTCCCGCAAGAAGGCACACTGGAATTTTCTGATGTGACGGTCGACCAGACCACCGGTTCCATCACTCTGCGTGCGATTTTCCCGAACCCTGACAAAAATCTGCTGCCAGGTATGTTCGTTCGCGCACGTCTGGAGGAAGGGACTAACCCAACCGCACTTCTGGTCCCTCAACAGGGTGTGACCCGTACGCCACGCGGCGATGCGAGCGCACTGGTTGTAGGAGCAGATGACAAAGTCGAAACTCGTAATATCACCGCAGCGCAGGCGATTGGCGATAAATGGCTGGTGACGGAAGGTCTGAAAGATGGCGACCGCGTGATTGTTACTGGTTTGCAAAAAGTACGTCCTGGCGCACAAGTAAAAGCACAGGAAGTCGCTTCTGACACTCAACAAAAAGCCGCAGCCGACGGTCAGTCAGAACAAACCAAGTCTTAACTTAAACAGGAGCCGTTAAGACATGCCTAATTTCTTTATCGATCGCCCCATATTTGCATGGGTGATCGCCATTATTATCATGCTAGCTGGGGGACTTGCGATCCTGAAGCTGCCTGTCGCGCAATATCCAACGATTGCGCCACCGGCGGTAACGATCTCCGCAACCTACCCAGGGGCTGATGCGAAAACGGTGCAGGATACCGTTACGCAGGTTATCGAACAGAACATGAACGGTATCGATAACCTGATGTACATGTCCTCAAACAGTGACTCAACCGGTACAGTTCAGATCACCCTGACCTTCCAGTCAGGTACGGATGCTGATATCGCGCAGGTTCAGGTGCAGAACAAACTGCAGCTGGCCATGCCGCTGCTGCCGCAGGAAGTACAACAGCAAGGTGTGAGCGTCGAGAAATCGTCCAGCAGCTTCCTGATGGTTGTCGGTGTTATCAACACCAACGGTACGATGACGCAGGAGGATATTTCCGACTACGTAGGTGCCAACATGAAAGACGCCATCAGCCGTACTTCCGGCGTGGGTGACGTTCAGCTGTTTGGTTCCCAGTACGCAATGCGTATCTGGATGGACCCAAATAAACTGAACAACTTCCAGTTGACGCCTGTTGACGTGATCAGCGCCATCAAAGCACAGAACGCCCAGGTTGCAGCCGGTCAGTTAGGGGGTACTCCGCCCGTTAAAGGCCAGCAGCTTAACGCCTCGATCATCGCGCAAACCCGACTGACCTCCGCCGAAGAATTCAGCAAAATTTTGCTGAAGGTAAATCAGGATGGTTCTCAGGTTCGTCTGCGTGACGTGGCGAAAGTCGAACTCGGCGGCGAAAACTACGACATTATTGCGAAGTTTAACGGTAAACCGGCTTCCGGTCTGGGTATCAAACTGGCTACCGGCGCTAACGCCCTGGATACCGCCAGCGCGATCCGTGCAGAACTGAAGAAGATGGAGCCATTCTTCCCGTCAGGCCTGAAGATCGTTTACCCATACGACACCACGCCGTTCGTTAAAATTTCGATTCACGAAGTGGTAAAAACCCTGGCTGAGGCGATCATCCTCGTCTTCCTGGTGATGTACCTGTTCCTGCAAAACTTCCGCGCAACGCTGATCCCAACGATTGCTGTGCCGGTGGTACTGCTGGGGACCTTCGCGATCCTGTCGATATTTGGCTACTCGATAAACACCCTGACGATGTTCGGGATGGTGCTTGCCATCGGCTTACTGGTTGATGATGCCATCGTGGTGGTCGAGAACGTTGAGCGTGTCATGGCGGAAGAAGGTCTACCGCCGAAGGAAGCAACCCGTAAATCCATGGGCCAGATCCAGGGCGCGCTGGTTGGTATCGCGATGGTACTGTCTGCGGTATTTATCCCGATGGCCTTCTTCGGTGGCTCTACCGGTGCGATTTATCGCCAGTTCTCCATCACCATTGTTTCGGCGATGGCGCTGTCGGTACTGGTGGCGTTGATTCTGACGCCAGCGCTGTGTGCCACCATGCTGAAACCGATTCAGAAAGGCGGCCACGGCGAGCACAAAGGGTTCTTCGGCTGGTTTAACCGCATGTTTGATAAGAGCACGCACCACTACACCGACAGCGTGGGGAACATCCTGCGTAGCACCGGTCGTTACCTGCTGCTCTATATTATTATTGTGGTGGGCATGGCGTTCCTGTTCGTTCGACTGCCAAGCTCATTCCTGCCAGATGAAGACCAGGGCGTGTTCCTGAGCATGGCGCAGCTTCCGGCGGGGGCGACGCAAGAGCGTACGCAGAAAGTCCTCGATGAGATGACCGACTACTTCCTCACCAAAGAAAAAGACAACGTTGAATCCGTGTTTGCGGTTAATGGCTTTGGCTTTGCGGGTCGTGGTCAGAACACCGGTATCGCCTTCGTTTCTCTGAAGGACTGGTCTGAACGCCCGGGCAAAGAGAACAAAGTTGAAGCGATCACTGGCCGTGCGATGGGCACCTTCTCGCAGATTAAAGATGCGATGGTCTTCGCATTCAACCTGCCAGCGATTGTTGAACTGGGTACGGCAACCGGTTTCGACTTCCAGCTGATTGACCAGGGCGGTCTGGGCCATGAAAAACTGACTCAGGCGCGTAACCAACTGTTTGGTGAAGTTGCGAAACACCCTGACCTGCTGGTTGGCGTGCGTCCGAACGGTCTGGAAGATACGCCACAGTACAAGATCGATATCGATCAAGAGAAAGCACAGGCGCTGGGCGTGTCTATCAGCGACATCAATACCACACTGGGCGCAGCCTGGGGCGGTAGCTACGTCAACGACTTCATCGACCGTGGTCGCGTGAAGAAAGTGTACGTAATGTCAGAAGCCCAATTCCGTATGTTGCCGAACGATATCAACACCTGGTTCGTTCGCGGTAGCAACGGACAGATGGTCCCGTTCTCCGCCTTCTCCACCTCGCGTTGGGAATACGGTTCACCGCGTCTGGAACGTTATAACGGGCTGCCGTCGATGGAAATCCTTGGCCAGGCCGCACCAGGTCGAAGCACCGGTGAAGCAATGGCCTTGATGGAGCAACTTGCCGGCAAGCTGCCTTCAGGCATTGGCTATGACTGGACCGGTATGTCCTACCAGGAACGTCTGTCTGGTAACCAGGCACCTGCCCTGTACGCCATTTCGCTGATTGTGGTGTTCTTGTGTCTGGCAGCACTGTACGAGAGCTGGTCCATTCCGTTCTCCGTTATGCTGGTTGTTCCGCTGGGGGTTATCGGTGCGCTGCTTGCCGCAACGTTCCGTGGCTTAACCAACGACGTATATTTCCAGGTGGGGCTGCTGACAACCATTGGCTTGTCGGCGAAGAACGCGATACTTATCGTTGAATTCGCCAAAGATCTGATGGAGAAAGAAGGCAAAGGCCTGATTGAGGCAACGCTTGACGCGGTTCGTATGCGTCTGCGCCCAATTCTGATGACGTCTCTGGCGTTTATCCTCGGTGTTATGCCGCTGGTTATCAGCTCCGGCGCGGGCTCCGGTGCGCAGAACGCAGTAGGTACTGGTGTTATGGGTGGTATGGTCACTGCGACCGTTCTCGCTATCTTCTTCGTACCGGTGTTCTTCGTGGTGGTACGCCGCCGCTTTAGTCGGAAAAATGAAGATATTGAGCACAATCATTCGGTAGAACATCACTGATACCGGTTTCACATGATAAAAAGGCCGCATTAGCGGCCTTTTTCATTCCAGTCTGAAAATCATATAATAAGCTTATTGATAGTTGATTTAATTACTGCCATTTTAATAAGACATACCATAAATACTGGGTAACTCAATCGACGAATTCATGATTTTTTTAATTTCATTTCCTCGCGTAAGTTATTAGGAATATTCCTAGCTTCCGATTCTGGATTGTGAATGTCTGAAACTGGACTTCATATGAAGCTAAATGTTAACTCAATGATACGTAAGGAAACCGTAAAATAGTCATTCCTTTTATAGATTCCCCCACCCGATCCGGGTGAACAATTGCGTACAGACTCGCAGCATCGCGTTTTAATTGTAATTTTTCGTAATAGCGCGGTGAAATCTTGATCAGAGTGGCTTATAGTTAGAGTTATCAGGAACACTGCACCCGGGCGTGCAGCTAGGTATGTTGTATCCATCCCGACATTGATGTTCGGTGAGTAAGAATTCACTCAGAAGGGGATGCGCTATGGACGAGTACTCGCCAAAAAGGCATGATATCGCGCAGTTGAAATTTCTCTGCGAATCCTTGTACCATGACTGCCTCGCCAATCTTGATGAAAGTAACCATGGCTGGGTGAATGACCCAACGTCTGCCATCAACTTACAACTGAACGAGCTGATTGAGCATATAGCAACCTTCGCACTTAATTATAAAATTAAGTACAATGAAGATAATAAGCTGATTGAGCAAATTGATGAATACCTGGACGACACCTTTATGTTGTTCAGCAGTTACGGCATTAACGCACAGGATTTGCAAAAATGGCGTAAATCCGGAAATCGCCTATTTCGTTGTTTTGTCAACGCAAGCAGAGCTAACCCGGTGAGTCTTTCCTGTTAAAATTATTACAAATACTAAGGTGAATTTATGTCTGATAAACCATTAACCAAGATCGATTATTTGATGCGCTTACGACGTTGTCAGTCGCTTGACACACTCGAACGTGTAATTGAAAAGAATAAATACGAGCTTTCTGATAATGAACTGGCTGTATTTTATTCAGCGGCTGACCATCGTCTTGCTGAACTTACGATGAATAAGCTGTATGACAAAATACCCTCTTCGGTGTGGAAATTTGTCCGTTAATTTTTGAAGCTGTGTCTGTAGAGGTTCTACGCCACTTTGTAAGCTAAATTCACCTTTCAGTTACGTTCCCTGTGCATATGCCAGGTCCCCGTGTAAAAGCGTTCGTTAGCAACTATGTTGTGACTGTCGTCACACTGACTTTTCGGGAACGTTCCCTTTCTGGTTAATTCGCTTTACCCTTCGGTAATTCACGATCCCAGAGAGGTTTCTATGAGTGAAGAAAAACAAAAGATGATTGCCGGTGAACATTACCGTCCCGGTGATGAGACATTACGGGCAGACCGACTGCGCGCTCGCCATTTGATTCACCGCTATAACCACACCGCCCCCGATGAAAAAACAGAACGCAAAGACATTCTGGGTGAACTCCTCGGTCAAAGCGAAGGGGCTTACATAGAACCCAGCTTCCGCTGCGATTACGGGTACAACATCTATCTGGGCAAAGAATTTTACGCCAACTTCGACTGCGTGATGCTGGACGTGTGCCCAATCCACATTGGTGACAACTGCATGCTGGCGCCTGGAGTTCATATTTATACTGCAACCCACCCGCTTGATGCGAACGAACGCAATAGCGGTATTGAGTTTGGCAAACCCGTGAACATTGGTAATAATGTCTGGATTGGCGGACGTGCCGTCATTAATCCTGGCGTCACCATCGGTGACAACGTGGTGGTGGCATCGGGTGCGGTTGTGACCAAAGATGTCCCGGCAAACGTGGTGGTGGGTGGTAATCCGGCCAAAATCATTAAACAGTTATAAGACCCTCGGGGATAACTGTTATGGTCTTTCCCCGCACAACTGTTACTTTTTTCGCCCTGCGCGCTCCCCTAAAATAGGCAGATCCCCTGTATTTTCAACATTCATGAAGGCAAAAAATGACAGAGATACAGCGCCTGCTCACCGCGACCATCGACGATCTTAACATCCGCGAAAAACGCGATAATCGCCCGCGCTTTAGCATTAGCTTTATTCGCAAACATCCCGGCTTATTCCTCGCCATGTACGCCGCCTTGCTGGCAACGCTTGTGGTCATGCTGACGTCCGAAACGCTGGTAGATTCCGTATGGCTTCTGGTTGTGCTGTTTGTGGTGTTTAACGCGTTCTTCTTTTTCGACGTCAATCCTCGTTACCGTTACGAAGATATCGACGTGCTTGATTTTCGCGTCTGCTATAACGGCGAATGGTATAACACCCGCTTTGTCCCCGCTGAACTTATCGATAGCATCATGCACTCACCGGCGGTAGAAACGGGGCTTAAAGAGAAACTGCAAAAAATGGTATTAACCAAAGGCGATCTCTCTTTCTACGATGTTTTCACGCTTTCTCGCCCTGCTGTTGTGTAATCAGACGCTGTAAGCGCCGGATGCCCGGCGCGAACAGTGAAGCAGAGGTATTGCCGTACCCTAACACCAAACCGGTTTGCCCCTGCTTTACGTCAAGGTAGTACCCGCTCAGCGCAGCGGGGGCCAGCTGAAATGCCCTCGCCTCCTGCACAAGCTGCCTGTCATCAATACCCTCAATAGCCACCGTCAAATGCATTCCCCCTTCCCCGGCCAGGAGACGATGGGGAACATGAAGCTCTGCGTTAAGCACCTCACACAATTGCCGATAGCGTTTACGATACAGGCGACGCATAGCGGCCAGATGACGAGCGTAATGCCCCTCCTCGATAAACAGAGCCAGGGTACGCTGCTCGGCACGATGCCCGCCGCGGAGTAACGCGCCAATTGCTGGGGTAGCCGCTTTTGCCAACGCTTTGGGAAAAACGGTGAAGCCCATTCGAAGCGATGGAAACAGCGTTTTGCTAAACGTCCCCAGGTAGGCGACAGGCGCGTTATTTACCATTCCCAGCATTGCTGGCACGGGTTCACCGGCATAGCGAAACTCGCTGTCGTAATCATCCTCAATAATCCACGCCTTATGCCGCTGGGCCAGTTCCAGCAGCGCAAGACGCCGTCTCGCGCTCAGCACGCTGCCATAAGGAAACTGATGTGAAGGCGAGGTAAAAATTAGCGAGGGAGACGGCGCAGGCTGCCCTTCCCAGCACATCCCCTCCTCATCCACGGGTATCCCTGTCATCTGTAAACCGGCTTTCGCAAATGTGCTTTTTGCACCGGCATAGCCGGGGTCTTCCACCCAGGCGACATCTCCCGGCTCACTCAGCAGCATCGTGCACAGATCCACACCTTCAAGCGCCCCTTCGGTGATGACAATCTGACTGGCGTCACAGTCAATTCCACGTGATAGCGCAAGATGGCGAGCAATAGCGGCCCGCAACGACGGCTCGCCTGCCGGATCGCCATACCCGAGTAAAGTACTGCCCTCCTCCCGCAGCACGCGATCGTACAAACGTCGCCACAGTGGCAGGGGAAAATAGTTGATCGCCGGCGTGCCTGGGGTAAACGCAGGAACGGGCGTGCTTCTGGGGACGGGGGCTGGCAGCAAGGACACCCGTCTGGCAAGCGTCACGGTGGGCTCAGGCAAATCCTGGGCAATATTGCGGGAGGCCAATTTTGCTACCCACGTTCCCTGACGGTTTCGCAGCAGGTATCCCTCAAGCGTGAGCTGCTCCAGCGCCGCATTCACCGTGTTCCTGGAAAGGGAAAGCTGGGAAGCCATTGTTCGCGAACCCGACAACCGGCTCCCGGACTGCAGCCTGCCGGCCAATATGGCTTCCCGCAGCGCCAGATAAAGCGCGCGCTGCAGCGTCTCATCTCCGCGATTTTTCAGTGCGACTTCCAGCAAGGTATAAAGTTCGTCACCCGGTATATTCATCTCACCCCCCAGTGGTACCACAAAAACATATCTCAATGGTGCTTTTTAAGGAACCAGTTCTTTACTAGTCTGGAACTCTTTTCAACGTCACGGAAATTAAGATGAACACTTTCAACCAGTTTGGACAGCCTGTCGGCGATGCGCTTATCGACTGGCAGCCGCGCCAGCACCCTTCCCGCGTAGTTTTGGAGGGCCGTTATTGTCGGCTTGAACCCCTGAAGGTAGAGCACGGAGAAGCCCTGTTTTCCGCCTATGCCCAGGCCGAAGACACCCGTAGCTGGACCTGGCTACTGCGTGAACCCGATGCCAGCGCAGACGAGTTCACCGAGTGGGTCGCGAGCGTGTGTGAATTGTCCGACCCCATACATTTCACCGTCATCAATACCCAGACCCAGACTCCGGTAGGAACGCTGGCGCTGATGCGTATCGATCCCAAAAATGGTGTGGTGGAAGTGGGGCACGTTCATTTCTCTCCCCTGCTCAGCCGCACGCCCATGTCCACGGAAGCGCAGTACCTGCTGATGCAGTATGTGTTCAATACCCTGGGCTACCGGCGCTACGAGTGGAAATGCAATAGCCTGAACGAACCTTCCCGCAAAACCGCGCTGCGTCTGGGTTTTCAGTTTGAGGGACGTTTTCGCCAGGCGCTAGTCACAAAAGGGCATAACCGGGATACCGACTGGTTCTCGATTATCGACAATGAGTGGCCTGCGCTGGCGAGTGCATTTGAGAGCTGGCTTGCCATCGACAATTTTACCGCCGATGGCTCGCAGAAAAGAACCCTGGAAAGTTGGCGTGAAACGCGCGTCTAGCGCCTTTTTTTACGTCCCTGAACGGCTTTAAAGCGCGGGTTAGATTTACAAATAACGTACAGGCGTCCTTTGCGTTTGACTATCTGGCAATCCGGATGACGCTGTTTTGCACTGCGTAGCGAGTTAAGCACCTGCATGGTTAACCTCGCTTCGCATTAAGAAAGCCGCCAAAACGCTTACGAAAGCGTGCCGCGCTGCCATCCGTCGAGAACGTTTTTTGCTTACCGGTATAGAACGGATGCGATTTCGAAGACACTTCAATGGTGATGTAAGGATAGGTTTCACCATCGAGTTCAATTTCACGTTCAGTCTTAATGGTCGAGCCGACTTTAAAGTACTCGTTGGCACTGGTGTCATGGAACACAACGGTGCGATAGGCTGGATGGATATCAGGTTTCATCATTCACTCTTTATGTTTTGTTATAACATAACAAAATAATATCCGAGCTGTGCTGTAAAAACAACCCCTCGATCCTATGCCACGATCCGCGGTCATTTTTCTGATTTACCTTACGGATATAAACCCCGGGGCTTTCGCATGCTATAACTGTATCATTTCGCGATAAAATCTTTCTCCTCTGGCGAGCAAACTCAATGCCCAGGAGCGGGCGTATGAGGAAGGAAACAGCAGTATGAGAACCCGACATCTGGTCAGCCTTGTAACAGGCATACTGATCTTTGCTGTGCTGGTGCCTATTTGCCTGAGCGTCTGGCTGGCTCATCGTCAGGCGGAAGAGAAGTTTGTTGATGCGCTGGATAACTACGCCTCTCGCGTCCTGCTCCGCACTGACAAAGTAGTAGACCAGGCAAAAGATGCACTGAAACAGTTGCAAACCATTGATTTTACACCATGTAGTAAAGAACATCTGCGAGAGATGCGCAGGATCGCGTTTTCTTGGCGCTACGTACAAGAAATTATTTACGTTAACCGTTTAAAGCCCGTTTGCTCCTCTCTCGAGCAGGCCAGCAATGCAGCACCTTTCCCACCTCCGATGCGCATTACGTCTGATGGCTACAGCGCGTGGCTAACCACCCAGAATGATTTGGGGTTTAACCATTACATGGCCGTTATAGGCAAAGGAAACTATCTGGTCATGATCGATCCGGAATCACTGGTCGATGTGATTCCTTTTGGCGCGCTTCGTACCGATGCCGCGCTGATTGGTCACGGGAATAATATTATTTTTGCCCACAGTAATACGCTGGACCCGCATATCTATAAGCTGATTAAAAATCAAAGCCTGACGCGTTTGCAGTACGAGGGCTCAATGTACGTGGCAAAGTCCGTACCTGACCTCGGATTTACCGTAGTTGCCTGGGCAGAATTAGCACCGCTGGAAGAAAGCTGGCATGAACAACTTCTGTTCTGGCTGCCCTTTGGCATATTGATGAGCCTGGTCGCCGCGCTCTTTGTGCTGCGGATACTCCGACGCTTACAGTCTCCACGCAATCGCCTGCAAGACGCGATCAACAGCCGCGACGTTGTGGTTCACTATCAGCCGATCCTGGCGTTAGGCAGTGGAAGGATAGTCGGTGCAGAAGCGCTGGCCCGCTGGCCGCAGCCAGACGGAAGCAGCCTGTCACCGGACATCTTTGTCCCACTGGCTGAACAGACGGGGCTTATTTCGCAATTGACCCAGCTCATCGTCGAGAAGGTCTTCGAGGATATGGGACACTGGCTTAATCGTTATCCAGATCAACATATCTCTATCAATCTCGCGCCTGACGATCTCATCTCTGGCAAACTGCCGCCCCTGCTGCGTAACCTGCTGAATAAATGGGAAGTTCACCCCAGCCAAATTGCCCTTGAGCTCACCGAGCGCGGTTTTGCCGATCCCAAGGTCAGTGCCCCTGCCATCGCGGCGTTCCGCCGTTCCGGCCATGCGATTTATATTGATGATTTTGGGACCGGTTATTCCAGCCTGAGCTACCTGCAAGATCTGGACGTCGACACGCTTAAAATTGATAAATCCTTTGTGGACGCACTGGAGTATAAAAACGTCACGCCGCACATTATTGAAATGGCGAAATCGCTCAATCTGGCGATGGTGGCGGAGGGCATTGAAACCGAAGGACAGCTCGCCTGGCTGCATCGCCACGGCGTGCAGTATGGACAAGGATGGTATTACAGCAAGGCGCTACCCAAAGAGGAATTTATGATGTGGGCTGAAGCTAACCTCAGAAAGCATACAGGTGAGTAAAGCGGCCACCTACGTGGCCGCATCGGGTTCATCAGTTCGCGTTTTGTTGCCAGCTAAAGGCATAGCAAAGCTGGCGTTTTTGTAAGATGAATTCCGGTGAAACGCTGGGGCTCCAGGAATCATCCCCCCCGACGCCCATATGGAATGCATCCAGATTGAGCCAGCAGCCGGGCTCCTCGCGCAGCAAATGGCGATGCGTGGTCTCTCGAAGCTGCTGCTGGCTGTAGCGGCTGACAGAAAAATGAAATTGCCCCTGCAGCTGGTGCATCCCTACTTCAAGCTCACGGGTATCGCAGCGCAGCCCATTCTCGGTTGGGAAAATGTACGGCATATGCATAGCGGCCAGCGGTAATTCCCAGCGCCCCTGCTGCGCAGCCAGTTTTCTGTCCGGATAGTTCTCATGTGGCCCCAGCCCTAACCAGCGTGCGGCTTGCGGCACCTGCGCAAGCCGGCAGCTTAAGCCAATACGCGCAGGTTCAGGAATGTCATCGGCAACCCGTACCTGCACCTCGGCATGCAGTACGCCACGATCGTCCACCCGCCAGACTTTACGGCTCAGAAACAGCGCTTTGCCGCCATGTTCCCAGGCATGCAGCGTGGTGACAACCGCGCTATTTGCACGCTGTTCTCCTTCACACAGCAATACCCTCGGGGCTACGTCGTACATGCCCGCGGCTTTCCAGCGCTCTACCCACGCGTTCGGGTCGATTCGCGTGGCCTCGCTTATGCCAATATCATTATCCAGCGGCGCGCGGCTAAAGTTATCCGTCAGCGGCGAGAGCAACGTTTCCACGCCTTTGTTCCACCATTGCACCAAATTCCCTGAAGCACATTCAAAATGCCAGCGCTGTTGCTGGTGCGTTACCTCCAGGACGCCGTCCTTTTGCGTCAATACCGGAGCTACTCCAGCCGGTACCGGCGGCGCAATAAACAGCGGTGCCGGAAGTGACCACTGCTCCCACGCACAGCGGTGGTTCGCAGGAGACCACTCGGTCGCCTGCGGCTGGAATACGTCGACATTAAGCCAAACCTCACCCGGCTCTGCAGCTAGCGGCGCGAGCGCGATCTCCAGGCGCTGTGTGCCCTGTGGCGTAATATTCAGCTCAGCCTCGCCCTCTGCCAGCCTCTCCCCGTCGCGGGTAATAAACCATTTCAGCCGCTCGTTGGTTGTATCCCGGAACAGGTAGTCGCTTTGGACTTCGACCACCAGCGGGGACGTGCTCACTAACGTGAAGGTGAAGAACTGCTGGGCACGCTGCGCCTCATACAGCGCCGGATGCGGCGTGCGGTCGGGGAACACCAGCCCGTTCAGGCAGAACTGTCGATCGTTGGGTTTATCACCAAAATCACCGCCGTAGGCCCAGAACGGCACACCGTTCTCGTCTTTCTTCGTCAGCGCCTGGTCGACCCAGTCCCAGACAAACCCGCCCTGAAGGCGCGGATGGCTGCGAAACGCCTGCCAGTATTTAGCAAAGCCGCCAAAGCTGTTCCCCATCGCGTGTGCGTATTCGCATAGGATCAATGGCCGCGTTTCATCCGGCATGCCGATCCATTTTTTGATAGACCATTTTGGTACGGCCGGGAAAGGCTGATCCTGATCGACGCGCGCATACATAGGGCAAACAATATCCGTTGCGGCGGTATTCGCCCCACCCCCTTCATACTGCACCGGGCGCGTCGGATCGGTGGTTTTCAGCCAGCGGTACAGCGCGTCGTGGTTAGCACCGTGACCGGACTCATTTCCCAGCGACCAGATGATAATCGACGGGTGATTGCGATCGCGTTGTACCATGCGGGTGACGCGCTCGCTCATGGCAGGCAGCCAGCGGGGATCGTCAGAGAGACGGCTCATCGGCACCATGCCGTGGGTTTCGATGTTGGCTTCGTCAACGACATACAGGCCGTAGCGATCGCAAAGTGTGTACCACAGCGGGTGGTTCGGATAGTGCGAGCAGCGTACCGCATTGAAGTTATGCTGTTTCATGATTTCAATGTCGCGACGCATCGTCGCTTCGTCCATCACCTGGCCGTGTTCCGGGTGATGTTCATGACGATTCACCCCGCGGATCAACAGCGGCTTGCCGTTGAGTTTCAACAAGCCATTGCTGATTTCCACGCGGCGGAAGCCGACATCACAGGCTTCAATCTCAAGCACGTTGCCCTGCGCATCCAAAAGCGCAATCGTCAGGCGATACAGATCCGGTGTTTCAGCACTCCATAACGCGGGAGCATTGACGGGGATCTTCACCGTTAAGCGCTCGGCCCAGTTCCCCCGCTCGTCCACAACCCCGGAGCCGGGACGCTGAGCGGCGCTGGCGCATTTTTCACCGTTTCTCCACAGGGTAAATGCCACTTCACACGCCGCAACGTCCGAGCCTGCCAGCGCAACATCGACGTTGAGCACGGCCCGATCCATCTCGGTATTCAGGTCGGTCGCATGATGGTAATCCGTAATCTGGGTATCGGGCTTATGCAGTAGCGAGACATCGCGAAAAATGCCGCTCATGCGCCACATGTCCTGATCTTCCAGATAGCTCCCGTCGCACCAGCGCAGCACCATCACCGCCAGGCGGTTTTGACCTGCGCGCAGTACCGTTGAGAGATCAAATTCGGCGGGCAATCGGCTATCCTGTGAATAGCCAATCCACTGGCCGTTGCACCACAAATGAAACGCAGAATTCACACCGTCGAAGATAATGCGGGTTTGCCCGCTCTGCAGCAAGGCGTCGTCCACTTCAAATGTGAGCGAGTAACAACCGGTCGGGTTTTCTGCCGGAACAAAGGGGGGATTAACGGCAATGGGATAGGTAACGTTGGTGTAGATCGGCGTATCAAAACCCTGCATCTGCCAGTTCGACGGGACGGGCATTGCAACTGCATCTGCACAATCTTCATCTACCCACGCCTGCGGAACCTGCTCAGGTGCAGTATAGAAGTTAAAACGCCACTCCCCGTTGAGAGAGCGTCTGCTTGCCGAACTAGCCTCCTCTCTGGCGGCAGATTCATTACGCCAGCTATGGAAGGGGGCGTGTGCCGCCAGGCGGTTCCACTGCGTTACGCTGGGGTTTTCCCAGTCCCGACGAGCGAGGAGTGTGTTGAGTGTCAGCGGTGGTGTGTTGGACATAAAAACCTCTTTTGCGAAGCGCTCACAATTTTAGTCAACATGCCCTGACTAATGACGCCGGTAAAGTCTCCTGTCGCGAGGTAGCGAGTCAGATCACAAAAGTCTTAACTGCGGGCGAGTTGTTCCGCCAGCAATGCCAGGCTCCTGAGCTGCTGTGCAAGATCTTCACGATCCGCCTGTTGCGGCGAACGGCGCGCGCTGGAATGTCGGGCAACCAGCGTCACGGGCAGCTGTACCTGCCAGCATTTTTCACCCGCAGTGGGAGCCAGCAGCCATTCCACACTGCGCTCACCCGCCTCACGAAATGCCTGGCGGACGGTGGTAAGCGGCGGGGAAAACCACGCGCTGTCTGCCGTATCATCAAACCCGACAATGGATATCTGCCCGGGTACCACAATTCCCTTTTCTGCGCAGGCCCGCATCACGCCCAGCGCCATTTGATCGTTAGCCACCAGAATGGCTTCTGGTAGGGACGCGCCTGATAACAGCTGATGGCCTTTTTCATACCCGGAAGCCGCACTCCAGTCCCCCTGCGCAATGGCAAGGCTCTCAATCCCGGCCTTCGCCAGCGCCGCTTTCCAGCCAGCCAGGCGCGCGCGTGCAGAGACTGAGCTTTCCGGCCCGCCGAGCAGCGCAATTTTCTGATGCCCCAGCGAGAGCAGATGTTCAGCCCCGAGCCTTGCGCCCTCCTCTGCATTAAACGCCAGGCTATTCACCTGCGCGGAAGGCGAAACATCAAGGAACAGAACCGGAACGGGTGACGCCAACGCCGCGAGCTGTTCTGCGTACGGATCTTCCAGCGGCACATTCACCAGCAATGCTTCCACCCGCTGTGCCAGCAGCTCCTGGAGGGCAGCCTGACATTGCTGCGGGTGCTCAACCATTGAAATGAGCACGCTCGCCCCCTGCTCCACCGCGCGGGATTTGACTGCCGAGGCAATTTGCGAAGGCGCATGTAAAGCCAGATCCGTGGTGATCAACCCCAGCGTGCGGGTGCGTTTACCCGCCAGCTGTTGTGCGCCACGGTTAGGGACGTAGTGCAGCTCTGCCATCGCCTGCTGCACCTTTTCCCGCGTGCGGGCGGAGACATGCTCCGCACCGTTAATCACGCGAGACACGGTCTGATAAGAAACCCCCGCAAGGAGGGCGACATCATAAAGAGTGATCGCTTTCATGCATTCCGGCATCGCTACAAAAGAAGCCACTATTCTGGCACAGCCATGCAATTAATACATGTGAGCGCTTCGCAAAATTAAACAACCTGCTCCGGCTGCGAAACATTATTGACGCGCGGCTTCTGGCGGAACCACGGCAGGCAGAGCTGGATAAGCGGGCCGATGGTCAGCGCATAGAGCACCGTCCCCACGCCAAATGAACCGCCAAGAATACAGCCGATAATCAGGACGGACACCTCAATGGCGGTACGCACGCTGCGGATTGACCAGCCCAGCCGGGCATGCATGCCGGTCATCAGACCATCACGCGGACCCGCGCCAAAACCGGCGCCAATATACATCCCGGTGGCGATGGCGTTCACCACAATGCCGGAAACCAGCAGGGCGATACGCAGGGGCAGCGAGGTCATTTCAGGGATCAGCGCCATCGTGGCATCTGCGGCCAGACCAATGCAAATCACATTACTGATCGTGCCAAGCCCCGGAAGCTGACGCAGCGGGATCCACAATAACAGCACCGCGGCACCGGTCACGATGATCACCGTTCCGATACTCACGCCAAGCTGTAAGGCCACCCCCAGGTGAAACACGTCCCACGGATCGACCCCCAAATCAGAACGAATGAACATTGCGGTAGAAAGGCCGTAAAGGCCCAGGCCGACATAAAGCTGTAGCAGGCGACGTAACATTATTATCTTCTCCAGTGAACCAGACTTTCATCTTGAGCGAAAATGGCACTATGATTAATGTCCAGTTTTCAAATAGTGGACTGCATATGTCATCACGTCGTTTCGGAAGCCAGTCTTTAGTGCGTCTTTTGGGCCACTGGCAACAACCCTCATCCCGGACGCCACTCTGGCGCCAGCTGGCTGACGCGTTACGCCTGCTTATTCTTGACGGTAGGCTAGCACTTAGCACGCGATTGCCGGGTGAAAGAGAACTGGCCAGCGCGCTGGACGTGAGCCGCACCACTATCAGTAGCGCGCTGGCTCACCTGCGGGAAGAGGGCTACCTGGAAAGCCGGCATGGCAGCGGTTCACGGGTGATCCTACCGGATACCCGCGCAGTACCAACGCTGTCGGCGGCAAGTGCGGCACTGGACCTGTCCACTGCCGCGCTCAACGCTGGCCCGGAACTTCATCAGGCTTATACGCATGCGCTTTCGGCAATCCCGCAGCATCTTTCGCTTACGGGCTATGACCAGCTTGGGTTACCGGCCCTGCGCGACGCCATTGCCGCACGATATACCGCACGCGGGCTGCCAACGCGAGCCGACGAAGTGATGGTCGTCAATGGCGCAGTCAGCGGTTTTGCACTGGTGCTCCGAATGATGACCGGCCCGGGCGATCGCGTTGTGGTCGATCACCCAACCTACCCGCTGGCGATAGCGGCCATCCAGGGCGCGCTTTGCCGACCCGTGGGGGTTTCGCTACCGGAAACTGGCTGGGATACAGACGGCTTCGCTGCAACAATCGCCCAGACCGCACCGCGACTGGCATACCTGATGCCCGATTTTCATAACCCGACGGGGCGCTGCATGGATATCGCCACCCGTCAGACAATCACCGATATCGCGGCGCAGACCCGAACCACGCTGGTCGTGGATGAAACCATGGTGGATTTATGGTTTGATTCGCCTCCCCCACCTCCGCTGGCGTCGTTTAACCCGCAGGCATCGGTTATTACCCTGGGTTCTGCCGGTAAAAGCTTTTGGGGAGGGCTTCGTCTCGGCTGGATCCGTGCGTCCTCGCGGACCATTGCCACGCTCACCCAAACGCGAGATACCCTGGATTTAGGATCGCCGCTGCTTGAACAGCTGGCGACACAATGGCTTATCGAGAACAGCGAGACATTTCTGCCCGCACGCCGGAAAATGCTGGCGGAACGTCGCGATCGATGCGGAGAATTATTGCGCGAGCATTTTCCGCAATGGGCATTTCAGGAGGCTGAAGGTGGGCTTTCATACTGGATAGAACTGCCGGGAATGCTGGCGACACAGCTTGCTGCTCGCGCAGAAGCCTTAGGGATCAATCTGGGAACCGGCACACGCTTTGGTTTATCAGGTGCTTTTGACCGCTATCTTCGCATGCCCTTTTCGCTTAACCCGACAGAACTGGAACAGGCGTTACTGCGGATTAAACCTCTGTGGCTGGCACTGAATAGCACCACCCCGTCTATTAAACGAAGCCTGGTATAATTCAAATAATAAAAACTGCTGACTGTAATGCATGCAGTCAGCAGTTTTCATCTGTAAGATTCAGTGCTGAGGAGGGATAGGGAAACCTTTCAGTGAAATAACGAAGTTTTCACCTTCTTTCTTTATTTTTGCGCCAGTATCACACCAGTCGGTCGCAATACGAAAGAACTCATCACTTCCTACATTCCAGCCGAGACGTACATGCTTCACGTAGCCTGAACGTAGCAGATCGCAGGCCTCTTTGTAGTCATTGGCAGTTGACAGTTGTTGTTTCATTTTCTCTTCTTCAGAATTTTGCGTAGTGCTTTGATTTCTTTAGGAGTAAATGGAGTTACACTCTCTTCTTCCGTATGCTGATTATCAATATCCTCTTCCGATACTCCCGCCTCTTCTACCGCTTCAAATGCCAGCAGTAGCAGTTTCTCTGTGGTCACGCTGAGATTCTCGTTATTCACTTCGGCATAGTGGCGAAGTCTTTCTTTTAGCGCTTGATCAATCTTAACATTTAATACTGCAGTAGCCATGATTGTAACTTCCATTCGGAATAAGTTCTTTATTTAATACACGAAGTTAACAAAGCGATCCAGATATATATTTTTTAGTTATAACAGAAAAAAAACACCCGATAATAAGATGACAGTCTATTATTACAGGTTTATGACAATAATATTTCAACGCAATGAAGGATATATTACACGCGACATTAAAACCACAATCTTTATATGGAGTAAAGATTTACTGAGTCGAGTTTGCTTGAAAAAAAGAGTGAGAAAATTTGAGAGAAGGCACAAATGGGTGGGGGCCCTGCCAGCTACATCCCGGCACACACGTCGTCTGCCCTGGCTGCTTCCTTCCGGACCTGACCTGGTGAACAGAGTAGCGTTGCGGGAGAACCAACAGGGCCCCCATTGAGAGCGTTGTTACCCAACGCGCTGGCGCATTATCCCTATGCAGCCCTTCAATTGCAAGCCACAGTCATTCGGATGCTGGTTTATTGCGCAACCCGGCGCAGCAATCCGCCCTGCCTTGGTTTAACATGACACTACGATAGGGATCAGCAGGAGTAAGAATGGACGAACATGACTCTTTCCCACAGCGCGTGTGGCAAATTGTGGCTTCTATTCCTGAAGGTTACGTCACCACCTATGGTGACGTTGCTCGGCTCGCGGGATCCCCCCGCGCAGCGCGTCAGGTGGGCGGTGTACTGAAACGATTACCGGAAGGCAGCACCCTGCCCTGGCATCGGGTGGTTAATCGCCACGGCGCCATCTCGCTTGCCGGGCCGGATTTACAGCGCCAGCGTCAGGCATTGCTTTCAGAGGGAGTACAGGTGTCAGGCTCGGGGCAGATAGACTTGCAGACGTATCGCTGGGTGTACTGACGTCCTCCCTGACAGAGAGGACGTCATAAAGCATTACAGCTGGGTAGGTGGTGTTGGCACCGCGGGCTGGTTAGCCTGCTGCGCAACGGGAACCTCGGTTTGCTGTACCGGCACCAGATTCAGGTCGATTTTCGTCCCACCGTTGTTGATCGCTTCATGCACCGTATCGGTGATAAAGACCAACTTATCATTGATCGTCACCGCTGCACTCAGGAGGATACGCGCATTTGGCTGCACATCTGACGGGTTGTACGGCAACACAAAGCTAAACGGAGCCTGTTTACCCTCGGTACGTACCGCGCGCTGGGACAGAACTTTTGATGGCGCATCAGCCAGTGAGGCATCAGACAGGGTTACCGTAAGTACCGCATCCGGCGGTAGAGCAACTCTCTGTTTGATCCAGATAGTCCCGGATACATTTGGCTGCTGAATGGACAGCTGTGTTAGCGTCGCGATCCCGTTCGGGTTTGCAGCTGGCACCGGCACCTGGGCGCTCTTACCTGCACAGGCGGACAACGCCACCGCAATTGCTATACCACTAAGCATTGGCACGAGTTTCATTGAAGTCTCCTTATCATCAATGCATCAGCGGGATCGATCCCATCCGATGTCGTTTCATTCACATAACGTAAACAAGTGTGGCACAAATCCCTGATTAATGCCTGAATTCTCCCCGATATTCAGACTATTCTACCCATCGGACCACTTTCATTTGTGCGTTATACTTTGCTTATCTTTCGCCACGGCGTTTATTGAGGACGACTATGAGTCACGCACTGAACAATCTGCTGACATTACTGAACCTGGAAAAAATTGAGGAAGGACTCTTTCGCGGACAAAGCGAAGACTTAGGCTTACGCCAGGTCTTTGGGGGACAAGTTGTCGGACAAGCGCTGTATGCGGCTAAGGAAACCGTCCCGACAGACCGTCTGGTGCACTCTTTTCACAGCTATTTCTTACGCCCTGGCGATAGCGCGAAACCCGTCGTGTACGACGTTGAAGTCTTAAGAGACGGCAACAGTTTTAGCGCTCGTCGCGTGGCGGCCATTCAGAATGGTAAGCCTATATTCTACATGACCGCCTCTTTCCAGGCGCCAGAGCCGGGCTATGAGCATCAAAAAACGATGCCATCCGCGCCGTCGCCAGACGATCTTAAATCCGAGACGGACATCGCCCGTTCGCTGGCGCATTTGCTGCCGCCCCAGGTGAAAGAGAAGTTTCTCTGCGATAAGCCTCTTGAGATCCGCCCGGTTGAATTTCATAACCCAATGAAAGGCCATACTGCGGAACCCAAACGCCAGGTGTGGATCCGCGCTAACGGCACCGTACCGGAGGATTTCCGCGTTCACCAGTACCTGCTGGGCTATGCGTCCGACTTCAACTTCCTGCCGGTTGCGCTTCAGCCACACGGCGTGGGCTTCCTGGAAAAAGGGATGCAGGTCGCTACTATCGATCACTCCATGTGGTTCCACCGCCCGTTCGATATGAACGACTGGTTGCTTTACAGCGTGGAGAGCACGTCAGCCTCCAGCGCACGTGGGTTTGTGCGTGGAGAGTTTTATACGCAGGAGGGTGTTTTGGTTGCGTCAACTGTGCAGGAAGGGGTGATGCGTAATCGCGGATGATCCTGGATGCCTCCTCTCCCACGGGGAGAGGGCGCAAACACTAAAAACGGCAACCGAGGTTGCCGTTTTGCTGTTTGTTACGCGTTATACGCATTCTCGCCGTGGCTGTTGACGTCCAGACCTTCGCGTTCCTGTTCTTCCGGTACGCGTAGGCCGACTGTCATATCCGCCAGCTTATAGCCCACGAACGCGACAACGGCAGACCATACGATGGTGATGGCGATGCTTTCCAGCTGCACTAGCACCTGGTGAACCATGGTCACGCCTTCGGCGTAGCCCACTCCACCCAACGATTTCGCCGCGAAGATACCGGTCATAATACAACCGATGATGCCGCAAACGCCGTGCACACCAAACACGTCGCACGGGTCGTCAACGCGCAGAAGACGTTTCAGTGCGGTCACGCCCCACAGACCCGCTAGCCCGGCAACCAGACCGATGAGCAGTGCACCACCGACGCCTACATAACCACAGGCCGGGGTGATCCCCACCAGGCCAGCAATGGCACCAGAACAGGCACCCAACAGAGACGGTTTACCCCGAACAGCCCACTCACCGAATACCCATGAGAGGATTGCACCCGCCGTTGCCACCACGGTGTTCACGAATGCCAGCGCCGCGATTTCGTTAGCCGCACTTGCTGAACCCGCGTTAAAGCCGAACCAGCCAAAGTAGAGAATGGCGGTGCCGGTAAACACCATTGGCAGGTTGTGAGGTTTGAAGGCTTCTTTACCAAAGCCCACGCGTTTGCCAATCAGGTAAGCCCCTACCAGTCCCGCAACCGCCGCGTTGATGTGCACAACGGTACCGCCTGCGAAATCCAGAGCACCGTGGGTGGCCAGTAAGCCGCCTCCCCACACCATATGGGCAATCGGAATGTAGGAGAGCGTCAGCCAGACCACAACAAAGATCAAGACGGCGGAAAAGCGAATACGTTCAGCCAGTGCACCGACAATAAGCCCTACGGTGATGCAGGCGAACGAGCCCTGGAATGCAACATGAATATACTGATAGAAGCTGCCCATCAGCGCGGTCAGCTCGATATTTTTCAGCATGACCCAGTTAACGTTACCGAAGAACGCGTTCCCCTCGCCAAAGGCCAGCGAATAACCGTAGATAATCCACAGCACGCACACCAGCGCGAACGTTACCGTTACCTGCGTCAGCATGGAGAGTACGTTTTTACCGCGGATCAGACCGCCGTAAAACAGCGCAATGCCTGGTATGGTCATGAACAGCACCAGCGCGGTGCAGATCATCATAAAGGCGTTGTCGGCTTTGTCAGCCACCGCAGGAGCCGCCATTGCCAGGCCCGGTAGCAGTGCCAGAGAACCCAGACCCGTTTTGATTGATGCTATTTTCATTTTCTCGATCCCTATCACTGTGTGCCAGACGTTACTTACAACGCCGCTTCGTCGGATTCGCCGGTACGGATGCGAATGACGCGCTGCAGTTCGGCAACGAAGATTTTGCCGTCGCCAATTTTGCCGGTGTAGGCCGCTTTGCTGATGACATCAACCACTTCATCAAGCTGTTCATCCGCAATCGCGACTTCAATTTTTACCTTTGGCAGGAAGTTAACGCTGTATTCCGCCCCGCGATACAGTTCGGCATGGCCTTTCTGACGACCAAAGCCTTTTACTTCAGTGACGGTCAGCCCCTGAATACCCACAGAAGACAACGCCTCGCGCACGTCTTCGAGTTTGAATGGTTTGATTACCACCGTAACCAGCTTCATAAATCCCCTCCAGTCAGAATTCAGTAATGGCCGCAGCTAACACGAAAGGGATATTGCAAGGCGTGTGCCAGAATTGAAAACAGAGGAAAATAGCGGCGCAATACGCGCAGAAAGTCAGGGCGGGAAGCACAGGCGAAAAAAAACGCACCACTGCAGTGCAGGGTGCGTTACAGTTTTGCACCAACAGCTATAGCTGCGGGAGCATTGACTGGTTTTGGTGCATCAGGCGCTAAGTGACTCTTCCTCACGCGCGCTAGCAGCCAGCTCTTCGCCTGCCAGCTGCAGCTGGTACATTTGCCAGTAGCGCCCCTTCACCTCTAACAGCTGTCGGTGCGTGCCGCGCTCAACGGCCTGACCGCGATGCAGCACCAGGATAGTATCCGCGTCGACAATCGTTGAAAGACGGTGAGCAATGACCACCAGCGTCGTATGGTCTCGCACAGCGGCCAGCGCCTGTTGAATAGCCTGCTCAGTGCCGGAGTCGATACTTGCCGTCGCCTCGTCCAGAATCAGCACTTGCGGCGTTTCAATCAGCACGCGCGCCAGCGCCAGAAGCTGCTTCTGCCCGACGGAAAGGTTATTCCCCTGCTCGCCCAGTGTGGTATTGATCCCGTCGCTCAATCCGCGCGCCAGTTCAGCCAGCTGCACCTTTTCCAGCACTTCCCACACCTGCTCGTGCGTATAGGGCCGACCCAGCGTCACGTTGGCGTAAAACGTATCGGCCAGCACCACGGGGTCTTGCTGCACCATCGCAACGCCTTTTCGCAATACATCGTGGCTTAGCGAGGAGAGTGGACGCCCGTCCAGGCGGATCTCACCTTTGGTTAACGGGTAATAGCCCATCAACAAACTCGCAAGCGTACTCTTACCGCTTCCAGTGTGTCCCACCAGCGCCACAAAACCGCGCGACGGGATATCAAGACAAATGTCCTGCAACACCAGTCGATCGTCACGGTAGGCAAACGAGACATTATCAAAGGCAATCGCACCGCTTTGCAGAGGGCGCCGATCGTCACCGTAGGTCTGGCGTGGTCTGTCCATCAGCTCGAACACGCGCTCCCCCGCCACCACGGCCTGCTGCAACATCGATTGCTGCGTGGTGAGTTCAATCAGCGGCTCGTTAAGGCGGCCAAGATAGCTAATAAAGGCATAGAGTACCCCCACCTCAATGGTGCCGTGGGTTGTCAGGCCAAACAGCATCAGCAGGCCACAAAGCACCAGAGCAGAGAACAGGCTCAGCAGTGGGCGCAGTAAGAAACCGTCAAGCCGGAGTGTCTGCATACGCGCCATGTAATGGGAACGGCTGGCTTCGCCCATTCGCTCGCCAAAACGCGCCTGCTGGCGAAACTGCTGGATAACGCTCATGCCGTTGATCACTTCGTTGAAGCCATCGTTAATATCGGCAAGGTAGGCACGCACGCGGCGGACAATCGGCGTGCTGTAACGCTGATAGATAACCATCACGATCAGCACCGCCGGGAAGATAGCGATCGCTACCAGCGCCATGCGCCAGTCAAGGCTGAACATCGCCACAAGCATTGCGCCAATCAATGCGGCACTGCGCAACACGGTTGCCACCACGGTCACATAGAGATCGCGGATCACTTCGGTATCATTGGTGACTCGAGAAATCACCTGGCCGACCGGCTGGGTATCGAACTCGCTCAGAGGCTGGCGTAGCGCCGCATCCATAACATCAGTACGCAGCTGCTGCACCACGCCAACGGCCGCCTGGTTGAAGAGCAGCGACTGGGCATAGTGGAGCCCCGCAGCCGTGAGCTGTAAACCAATGTAGGCCACGCCTAACCCCGCCACCAGCCCCAGCGGCAGATAGCTTTTCGCCACCATGTTATCGATGAAGTAGCTAATCAGCAGTGGACCACTCACTTCCGCTATCGCCGCGATCCACAGCAACCCCACAGCAATCGATAAGGGTTTACGCCACGGTGAACCATAGGCAAGCAGGCGTTTTAGCGTCGGCCACATTGTTCCTAGCTTACGCATTTACACCCTCCTCGTCCTGTTCGGGAGCATCATCCAGAGCGGCCTCAAGCTGCTGATAACGATACATATCGCGATACCAGCCCGCCTGCTCTGCGAGCTCGTCATGCTGACCGCGCTGGGCAATATGCCCATGCTGTAGTACCAGAATTTCGCTGGCCTCCGTCAACGCCGACAGACGATGCGCGCTGATGATAATCGTGCGCCCTTCGCCCCACTGGCGCAGGTTATGCAGTATCTGATGCTCCGTTCGGCCATCAACCGCCGAGAGGGCATCATCCAGAATCAAGATTTCGGCATTCAACAACAGCGCACGCGCGATAGAAATACGTTGTTTTTGCCCGCCGGAAAGCATCACGCCACGCTCACCCACTTCCGTTTCATAGCCTTGCGGCAGGCGCAGGATATCCTCATGAACGCTGGCCAAGCGCGCAACCTGTTCGATCTCTTCCTGTGTCGCCGCGGGATGGCCGAGGGCAATGTTGTTGGCAATGGTATCTGAGAACAAAAAAGGCGTCTGACTGACGACCGCCAGGCGGCTGCGCCACGCATCCAGCAGCAAGTGTGTCAGGGCAATATCGTGAAAACGGATCTCGCCCTGGGTGACGTCAAAGTGGCGCTGGATCAGTGATAAAATGGTGCTTTTCCCGGAACCCGTTGGGCCGCAAATGCCCAGCATCTGCCCCGGCTGCAGTGTGAAATCAACGTTTTCAAGTACCCTGTGTTCGGTTTGTGGGTAGGCAAACGACTGAATCGCCGCCTTCATCACGCCACGCCCTGGCGGAACCGGTTCGCTGCCGTCATTCACCACCGGCGCTTCCGCCAGCATGGCGCGAATACGGCTGTAGGCGGCGCTGCCGCGCTCCACGATGTTGAACATCCAGGCCAGCGCCAGCATTGGCCAAATCATCAGGCCTAGATACATCGCAAAGCTGGTCAGTTGACCAAGCGTCATTGAGCCTTGTACCACCATCCAGCTCCCTCCGCCAATCGCCAGCAAATTAGCGGTACCAATCGCGATATAAATGGTTGGGTCAAAACGGGCATCGATACGCGCGACGCGCATGTTTTTTGCACCGGTATCTTCAGCATCAGCAGCAAATAGCGCAGACTGCCTGTCTTCCAGACCAAACGCTTTGATCATGCGAATGCTGGTCATGCTTTCCTGGGTGCGATCGTTTAACGAAGAAAATGCGGCCTGCGCCAGCTTGAAGCGCTCATGCAGTTTTTCGCCGTAACGGTTGATTGCCAACGCCATCAGCGGCATTGGCAGCAGTGCGAGCAGGGTCAGCTGCCAGCTGATCTGTGTCGACATGACAATCAACACCGCACAGCCCATCACCAGCGAATCGACCAGGGTTAATACCCCTTCCCCGGCAGCAAAGACCACCCTGTCCACGTCATTGGTGGCACGAGCAATGAGGTCCCCGGTTCGGTGGCGTAGGTAAAATTCAGGATGCTGTCGGCTTAGCTGGCGATAAAAATCTTCACGCAGCTCGACGGCCAGCTGATAGGACGCGCCGAATAAGAGCACCCGCCAGACGTAGCGCAGCAGATAAACAATGATTGCGGTCAGCACCAGCGTGCCTACCCACATCAGCACCCGTGCGGTGGTGTAATGCTGCTCGGTGACACCATCCACGACATATCCCACCACTTTCGGCGGGATCAGCTGCAGAATGGCAATGATAATAAGCAGGAAGACTGCGCCGAGGTAGCGTTGCCACTCTCGACGAAAGTACCAGCTTAATTGGGCAAATAATCGCACGCGGTTTGTTCCTGAAGGTATTTTACGAAGTTATTCAATGGGTAGTGCTGTGGTGTATTTTATCTGTTCCATGGCAAAGCTTGAGGTGACATCTGACAAGCCTGGAACGCTATTGACCAGCCGCTTGTAAAAATCATCATAACGCTTCATGTCAGCCACCTGGACGCGCATCAGATAGTCATATTCCCCGGCCATACGCCAAAAGCCCAGCACCTCCGGCATTTCGGAAACCTGGGTCACGAATCGGGAATACCACTCGCTGCTATGGTGCTGCGTTTTTATCAGGACAAAGGCGGTCAGGCCAAGCCCCAGTTTTTCGGGATCTAACAGCGCGACGCGGCCGAGCAGGATACCGTCATCCTCGAGTTTTTTGAGACGTTTCCAGCACGGTGTGGTGGTCAGATTAACGGCATCTGCCAGTGCCTGCAAAGAGAGGGTACAGTCACTTTGCAGCAATGAAAGCAGCTTGCGGTCAATTTTATCTAGCATACCCACCTCACGGAGAAAATTTTTCTCCCCTCATTCTATTTTAAAGGTCAGATAGCAACAATTTTTTCTGTGCTTTTCGCTATGCTGGGCACAAAATGACAAACGGATAAATACGATGAATAGCACCTGGGTTAAACATGCCATCAGCGAAATCAATGCCGACTATCAGCGCTCGGCAGACACCCACTTAATCCGCCTGGCCTTACCGGGGTTCGCGGGCATTCAGCTTTACCTTAAAGATGAAAGCACCCATCCAACCGGTAGCCTGAAGCATCGCCTGGCACGCTCGCTATTCTTATACGGTTTATGTAACGGCTGGATTAAAGAAGGCACGACCATTATTGAGTCCTCATCCGGTTCAACCGCGGTGTCAGAAGCCTACTTTGCCCGCCTGCTGGGCCTGCCGTTTATCGCCGTAATGCCGTCCTGTACCGCGAAACGCAAAATCGAACAGATTGAATTTTACGGCGGACGCTGCCACTTTGTGGAAAGCGCCTGCGAAATCTATGCGGCCTCGGAAATGCTGGCGCGCGAGCTGAACGGCCACTACATGGATCAGTTCACATTCGCGGAACGCGCCACCGACTGGCGCGGCAATAACAATATTGCTGACAGTATTTTCCGCCAGATGACGCACGAGCCACATCCCGTACCGTCCTACGTGGTGATGAGCGCCGGCACGGGCGGGACTTCCGCGACCATCGGTCGTTACATCCGCTGTCAGGGTTACGATACCCAGCTAATGGTGGTTGACCCGCAGAACTCCGTGTTCCTCGACTACTGGCAAAGCCGCAATGCCGAACTACGCAGCCCGGTCGGCAGCAAAATTGAAGGGATTGGTCGCCCGCGCGTTGAGCCGTCCTTCATCCCTGACGTCGTGGATGAGATGCTTTGCGTGCCGGATGCCGCCAGCGTTGCCACCGCGCACTGGCTGGAGACGCAGCTTGGCCGAAAAGTTGGCGCATCAACGGGTACCAACATGTGGGGCGCGCTTCAGCTGGCCGTTCGCATGCGTGAAGAAGGCCGCACCGGTTCTATCGTCACCCTGCTGTGCGACAGCGGCGAACGCTACCTCGACACCTATTACAACGCAGACTGGGTGCGGGAAAACATTGGCGACATTGAACCCTGGAAAGCGCAGATTGCCGGTATGGTGAAATAAAAAAAGCCAGACCGAAGTCTGGCTTGCTGGAAGGGTCTCACTATTCGGGGGAATATGGGAGGTTATTTTTGTCCAGCCAATGCGTCAAATAATGGGACACTGCTTCATTACGGCAGTGTCCAATAACCGGTAAATGAGGGAGTTCTGCTTTAAGCTGCGCCATTGCATTCCCCATAATCAGACCGCGGCCGACGCTGCCGAGCATCTCGCGGTCGTTCATGGCGTCGCCGAACGCCATACAATCCTGCATCGTATAACCCAGATGGTCGCTCAGTACCGCCAGCGCCGAACCTTTGTTACAACCGACCGGCAACACTTCCAGGCAATCTACCGCCGAAAAGGTCAAATGCGCCCTGTCGCCTAAGGCTTCATTCAACTGAATGCGTAAGCGACAGAGATCGTCATGATCGCCGCAGAAACAGATCTTGGTCACCGCGTGGGCAGGGATCCGACGCAGATCGATAAGCTGATATTTAAAGCCGCTATAGACATGTGCATGCAGCATTTCCGGAATGTCGCGCCCCGTGAACCAGCCGCCATCGTTAAAAACATGGACGCTGGCCTGCGTGTCCCAAGTGCTATGCAGCACAATATCCGCCACTTCCGGGTTGAGATCCTGGCGATGCAGAACGTCCCCTTCGACAGAGTGAATGCGTGTGCCGTTGCCGGTGATCAGAAAGGCATCGAGGGAAAATGCCCCCAGCAGATGACGCATTTCCAGCACATGACGGCCGGTGGCAAAGGTCAGGGTGACATCATGTTCGTGCAGGCGCTTCAGGGTGCTCAGGGTCTTATCCCCTAAACGGTGATCCGGCATTAACAGAGTGCCGTCCATATCAAATGCAGCGAGCCGAGCCATGATTACTCCAGAAAATGTGATGCGGTTAACTTGCGGATCAGTATCGCGTGGGATATACGGAAGTAATAGTGAATAGTTGATAATTATTGTTCCGGGTTTATCATGCGCCAGCTTAACCGTCTCAACCAGTATCAACGCCTGTGGCAACCTTCCGCAGGCGCGCCACAGCAGGTCACCGTCACCGAACTGGCCAGCCGCTGTTTTTGCAGCGAACGACATGTGCGTACATTACTCCGTCAGGCACAGGAGGCGGGCTGGCTAAACTGGCGCGCGCAGTCGGGTCGCGGTAAGCGCGGGGAGTTGACCTTCAACGTCACCCCGGAATCACTGCGTAACGCCATGATGGAAGAAGCCTTAAAAAGCGGGCAGCAGCATAACGCCCTCGAACTGGCCCAGCTAGCCCCCGAGGAATTACGCACGCTGCTGCATCCGTTTTTGGGCGGCCATTGGCAAAACGACACCCCGACGCTGCGCATCCCCTACTATCGCTCGCTGGATCCACTTCACCCGGGCTTTCTCCCTGGCCGGGCAGAGCAACATCTGGCAGGGCAAGTTTTTTCCGGGCTGACGCGTTTTAACGGTAATAGCAGCGAACCTACAGGCGATCTGGCGCATCACTGGGATGTCTCGCCAGACGGTCTACGCTGGCATTTTTATATCCGCTCGACTCTTCACTGGCACAACGGCGATAAAATCGAAACGGTACAGCTGCAGCGAAGCCTGACGGCACTACTGGCGTTGCCAGCCCTGCGCAGACTGCTCCAGAGCGTTTCACGCATTGACGTCACGCATCCCCAGTGTCTGACCTTTATGTTGCATCAACCGGATTTTTGGCTGCCGCACCGGCTGGCAACCTACTGTAGCCGCCTTGCCCACCCTGACCAGCCCATGACCGGAAGCGGCCCATTCAGGCTCAGCGCGTACGACCCCGATCTGGTGCGGCTGGAAAGCCACGAGCAGTATCATCTCAGCCATCCACTTCTGAAGGCTATTGAATACTGGATCACGCCGACGCTGTTTGATTACGGGCTAGGAACCAGCTGTCGCCACCCGGTACAAATCGCGATTGGTGAAGAGGATGAACTGGAAAGCCTGCGATTGGTCAGTTACAGCACCAGTCTGGGGTTCTGTTACCTCACCCTGAAACAGAGTGAGCGTCTAAGCGAAATTCAGGCACGACGTCTGATCAATATCATCCATCTCTCAACACTTTTGCACACGCTACCGCTCAACGAAGGGCTGATCACCCCAACGGAAGAGTTGCTCCCCGGCTGGCATATTCCGCAATGGACAGATTTAACAGAGGTTACGCTGCCAGATAAACTGACGCTGGTTTACCATCTGCCCGTTGAGTTGCACACCATGGCAAATCAGCTAAAACAGTACCTTGCGCAGCAAGGCTGTGAGCTGACCGTTATTTTTCACAATGCCAAAACGTGGGATGGATGCCAACAGTTTGCCGATGCGGACATTATGATGGGCGACAGGCTGATTGGCGAAGCGCCGGAATATACGCTTGAGCAGTGGCTTCGCTGCGATGTGCTCTGGCCGCACCTGCTTAGCGCGCCACAGTACGCCCATCTTCAGGCCACACTGGACGCCGTGCAAAGTCAGGCCAACGAGCAGGCGCGCCATGACGGTCTGAAAGCCATATTCAGCCAGTTGATGGAGAATGCGGTGCTGACACCGCTGTTTAACTATCAATATCAGATCAGCGCCCCACCGGGTGTCAACGGCATACGGCTCAACACCCGCGGCTGGTTTGATTTCACCGAAGCCTGGCTTCCGGCATCCAAATTATGAAGAAGCTGGTGGCCGTTGGAACCAGGCGGTAACATGACGCTTTTACCGTAACTGTCGAGATGATTTATGAAACGTGCCGTCGTCGTATTCAGCGGAGGACAAGATTCCACAACCTGCCTGGTTCAGGCGCTTCATCAGTATGATGAGGTTCACTGTGTAACCTTCGATTATGGTCAGCGCCACCGTGCTGAAATCGACGTTGCCCGCGAACTGGCCCTGAAACTGGGTGCGCGAGCACACAAGGTACTGGACGTTACGCTGCTAAATGAACTCGCCGTCAGTAGCCTCACCCGCGACAGTATCCCGGTTCCCGATTACGAGCCAGACGCCAGCGGTATTCCCAATACCTTTGTACCAGGCCGTAATATTCTCTTCCTGACGCTGACGGCAATTTATGCCTACCAGGTCAAAGCAGAAGCGGTAATCACCGGGGTATGTGAAACGGATTTCTCCGGCTACCCGGACTGTCGCGATGAGTTCGTGAAAGCGCTGAACCATGCCGTGAACCTGGGTATGGCGAAAGAGACACGCTTTGAAACGCCGCTCATGTGGCTCGATAAAGCGGAAACCTGGGCTCTGGCAGATTATTGGGGCAAACTGGATTTGGTTCGCAGCGAAACGTTAACCTGCTATAACGGCATTAAAGGCGACGGTTGCGGTCAGTGTGCCGCCTGTAATCTGCGTGCGAACGGGATGAATCACTATTTCGCTGATAAAGTTGGCGTAATGGCGGCAATGCAGAAAAAGACCGGGCTGAAATAACGTTATTTCACCGTACTGTCGAACAGTTTTACCCCGACAGCACGGGTCACCTTCACGAGCGTTGTCAGCGTTGGGTTGCCATTGTCTGACAGCGTTCTGTATAGCTGCTGTCTCGACAGTCCCGATTTGGCAGAAATTTCACCGATGCCGCCACGGGCTTCGATGACGCGTATGAGTGCGATAAGATAGGCAGGTATTCCCTGCTCTTCATAAATCTCATCCAATGCAGTTTGAAGGTATAACTGAGCGTATGACGGGTTTTCGCGCAGCATTTTAACGACGGCTTCATCGTGACTGACGGAGCTTGAACATTTTCGTACGGTATTACCCATCCGGTTTAACCTTGCGATTGATGATCTTTTAGGTAGTCTATTGCCAACTCGACATCAGCTTTTTGACGCTTATTGTCACCGCCGATCGGTAACAACAAAACCTGCCGATGTTCTACTGCAAAATAGATCCTGTAACCGGGGCCACAATCAATTTTCAATTCCCAAACCCCATCTCTCAGGTATCGGTAATGACCGAAGTTACCTTTTTCTGCACGGTCAATTCGCAGAAGGATCCGAAAGACTAACTCCGGATCCCTTCGATTCATTCTCGTCACCCACTCCTCAAACGGAATTTTTCCATCGCGGGTCCGTTAACGCTCAACAACGTAGTCCCTGTCCATTATTCAATCCCTGAAAATCCTTTTTGTCTTTTATAAAAGACAAATGATTTACACGATCATCAACTCCAGTTTTTCGCGCAACTCGCCTTCCAGCGGCAGCGCTTTCTGCGTTTTAAGATCGATACAGACGAACGTGATCAGCGCATCGGCAACCACCTGCCCTTCAGGATCCAACGTCACCAGTTGGCTTAGCACACCACTCTTACCGTTCAGCTGCTGAACCTGGCTGGTTACCGTCAGCACATCTCCCAGCACGGCCGGGCGGCGATAGTTGATGTTGATATTGACGACCACAAACGCAATGTTGTGCGCGGTTAGCCATTGAAAGCTTTCGCTGTTCTCCAACCCGTCCCAGCGCGCCTCTTCCAGAAACTCGAGATAACGGGCGTTATTCACATGTTGGTAAACATCGAGGTGGAAACCGCGTACTTTGATTTTTGTCTGCATAGCGCAATAGCCTTTACGTGTTATAGGATTAGAGGTCACAACTGGTATGACCTCTTTATCCTGGCAAACTTTTGCCGCTGTGCAAGTAATTGTGTGATTACAACGTCAGGTGTGAGAGGTTGCGCTCAACCAGCGAGCTCCCCATACCCGGTACCTGCTTAAGGTCATCGACGGTTTTAAACGGGCCATACTCTTCACGGTAGCTGACGATAGCCTGAGCTTTTTTCAGCCCCACGCCATTCATTACCCGGGCAAGGTCGTCTGCAGAGGCAGAATTGATGCTGACCCGCGTACCGTCATCCTCCGTGCTTTTAACGGCATCCGTTGCTTTCGTTTTTAAAGGGGTCTGCGCGGTCGTGTCGGACTGACTCTGCACGGCCTGCGTTTTGGCCGCGGGTGTTGCCGCAAGCGCGCCTGCACTCATCCCTGTGGTAGCAATAGCAAGTGTGACTAACAGTGCTTTAATTCCACGTTTCATGCTGTTTTCTCCTTGTTTGTTGACAGCCACATCACGATAGCCGCCGACAAAAACAGGAACAAACAGCAGATTGCAGAAATGGAAAAGGCCGCGAAAGCGGCCTTTAGTTTTTGCAGAGCGTTACGAAAATCTGCGAGCAGATACGTAATTATTACTGCTGAGTCATCACATCGCCCAGCTTAATTTTGGCTTCTTTGCGCAGGTTGCTCATCATCGCCTCGAAAGCAATCTGGGCGTTGTTCTGGGTAATGCCCTGAACCATCGCTTTCTTTTGCTCTTCTGGCATGGTGCCTGCTTTCACTTCGTCCAGAGCCAGCAGAACAACGTTACCCTGCGCATCGGTTGTGGTTCCGAAGCTCGGTTTGTCCTTGGCTGGCAGACTCAGACCAAATGCCGCCTGGCTGATCGGGTCCTGGCCAGTACGGCTCAGCGTTTTCGCCTCACCAAAGCTCAGGCCGGCCGCTTTCAGCGCATCATCTTTACCCGCTTTCAGGTCAGCCAGGATCTTCTCAGCATCCAGCCTTGCCTGCTGTTCAGCTTTGTTGTGCTTAACCTGTGCAACAACCTGATCTTTCACTTCCGCCAGTGGTTTTACCGCTTCCGGTTTATGCTCACTGATACGCAGAACGAATGCGCGGTCACCGTCAACGGTGATGATGTCAGAGTTGCTGCCCGGCGTGCCGTTCTCGCCGACCAGTCCACCATTGAAAATGGCATCTGAAACCGGTTTGAAGTTCAGCTCTTCCGGTAGATTGTCATGACCGAACCAGCCTGTCTCAACGGCTTTTACCCCTGCCGCTTGCTCAGCGCCCGCCAGAGATTCATTGTCATTGCTCGCGGCATCGCTCACTTTCTGCTGAAGCGCGTAGAAGGCGTCCAGCGCTTTCTCTTGCTTCACTTTGGCAGCGATATCATCACGAACCTCAGCCAGAGGCTTGGTTTTCGCCGGCTGGATATCGTCGAGGCGCGCCACGAGATAACCAACAGAGGATTTAATCACGCCAGACAGCTGGCCTTTGTCCTTCAGGCCGGCATTTTTCAGTTCTTCTGGCGTGGTAGCATCTTCCAACCAGCCCATATCGCCGCCATTTTTGGCTGAAATGATATCGGTAGATTTTGCTTTCGCGACGGCTGCGAAATCAGCCCCGTTGTTCAGCTCATCCAGTACCGCTTTGGCATCGGCCTCAGTTTTGGTCTGAATCACGCTGTAGCGGTTACGCTGCGGCTGGGTGAACTGATCCTGATGCTGGTCGTAAAAAGACTGGATATCAGCGTCAGAGGCCGTTTCCTGCAGCGCAGCGGCATCCAGCTTGATAAAGCTCACGCGGAATTGCTCTGGGGCAACAAAAGTGTTCTTGTTCTGCTCGTAGAACGCGTTTATTTCAGCGTCGCTAACCTGCTGTTTTGCCGCCAGGGCATTCACATCAATGGTCGCCTGACGCACAACGCGCTGCTGAGACACCAGCGCTGCTAGCTCGTCCGTTTCACCTTTGAGCATGAAGTCGGTACCAACAACCGCATTGATGAGCTGTTGAGTCGTCAGCTGGTTACGCAGTGCCTGGGCGTATTGATCGGCAGTCATGCCCATCTGGTTCACAATGCTGTTGTAGCGAGCATTGTCGAATTTGCCGTTAGACTGGAACGCCTGAGTAGAGAAGATGGCCTTTTTAACCTGCTCGTCGCTGATGCCCAACCCGAGGCGTCTGGCATACTGATCCAGCAACGCTTCATCGATAAGGCGGTTCAGGGTCTGCTGACGCAGCGTTTTCATATAGCCTTCGTTCGCCGCCAGCTCTGAGAATTGATCGCCCAGCTGTTGCTGCATACGGTTACGTTCACCGGCGAATGCGTTCTCGAACTGCCCACGGCTAATTTCCTGGCCATTCACTTTTGCGGCGTAGTTCGCGCCAGCGCCAATAAGGTAACTGCTCACGCCGGTCAATATGAACGACACGATAATGATACCGAAAATAATCTTGAGCACGAGACTGTTAGCAGCCGTGCGTAAGCTGTCCATCATGGTGTAACAACACTCCGCTGTAGGTGACTGGTTACCTGACGCTGACGGAAAATCCTGCCCGTCGCGCGTGAAGGCGTATTGTGACAAGAAAACGGGGCGATTGTCAGCCCACAACTCGCATAAACTCGCACAAATCAGGTCTGGACAAACAAAAAAGGCACATCAAATGATGCGCCCTTGTACTTTCCGGCTTCCCTGAAACGGGAAAGCAATCAGTTTACTGCGTCTTTCAGCGCTTTACCTGCACGGAAACCCGGCACTTTAGCAGCAGCAATGGTGATCTCTTTACCGGTCTGAGGGTTGCGGCCAGTACGGGCAGCACGCTCTTTAACAGCAAAAGTACCGAAGCCTACCAGTGCAACGTCGTCCCCAGCCTGCAGAGATTCAGTAACAGAAGCAATTAATGCATCTAACGCACGTCCAGCTGCAGCTTTAGAAATATCAGCACCAGCAGCAATTTTGTCAATCAGTTGAGATTTATTCACTGTTCTCTTCCTCTCTTTATAATTTATATCGCGCCTGAATCCTTCACAACGCGACCGCGCAGCATTTATATCAGGCCAGCCATGACCTTACAACACTCGTTATTGATGGCTTGCCCAATCAGCAATCTAAATTAGCTATACAAAAAAAGGCTGGCAAGTCCGAAATGACTTCCCAGCCTTGTTTTTATTGACGCTCTTTGCGCGAGGTCACTATTTTGCGGTTACAACCTGCATTCCGGAGGGTTCATTTTGCAATGCGAGAGTCAGAACTTCCTCAATGCGTTTCACCGGATGGATCTGCAGATCGGCAATCACGTTGTCCGGAATCTCTTCCAGATCGCGTTTGTTTTCGTATGGGATCAATACGGTTTTGATCCCACCGCGATGTGCCGCCAGCAGTTTTTCTTTTAATCCACCGATTGGCAGAACCTGACCACGCAGGGTGATTTCACCGGTCATCGCCACATCGGCGCGTACCGGGTTACCCGTCAGGCAGGAAACCAGCGCTGTACACATAGCAATACCGGCGCTTGGGCCATCTTTCGGCGTTGCCCCTTCCGGTACGTGAACGTGGATGTCGCGTTTTTCGTAGAAATCAGGGTTGATACCCAATTTTTCTGCGCGCGCGCGCACCACGGTCAGCGCAGCCTGAATAGACTCCTGCATGACTTCACCCAACGAGCCGGTGTAGGTCAATTTGCCTTTACCCGGTACACAGGCGGTTTCGATGGTCAGCAGATCGCCACCCACTTCCGTCCATGCCAGACCGGTGACCTGACCTACGCGGTTTTCGTTGTCTGCACGGCCATAGTCGAAGCGCTGAACGCCCAGATACGCATGCAGGTTGTCGCCGTTAATCACAATGTGTTTCAGGCTCTTATCCAGCAGCAGCTGCTTAACCGCTTTACGGCACAGTTTAGAGATTTCACGCTCGAGGCTACGCACGCCCGCTTCACGGGTGTAGTAGCGAATGATGCCGACAATTGCGCTGTCTTCTACGGTCAGCTCATTTGCTTTCAGGGCATTACGCTCAATCTGCTTCGGCAACAGGTGCTGTTTAGCAATGTTTAGCTTCTCGTCTTCGGTATAACCGGACAGACGGATCACTTCCATACGATCCAGCAGCGGAGCCGGAATGTTCATGGAGTTAGACGTTGCAACGAACATCACGTCGCTGAGGTCATAATCCACTTCCAGGTAGTGATCGCTAAACGCCACGTTCTGTTCTGGATCAAGCACTTCCAGCAGGGCAGAGGCCGGATCGCCACGCATGTCCGAAGACATTTTGTCGATCTCATCAAGCAGGAACAGCGGGTTTTTAACGCCCACCTTCGCCATCTTCTGGATCAGTTTGCCCGGCATAGAACCGATGTAGGTACGACGGTGACCGCGGATTTCCGCTTCATCGCGTACACCACCCAGCGCCATACGAATGTACTTACGCCCGGTCGCTTTGGCGATGGACTGACCCAGAGAGGTTTTACCTACCCCTGGCGGTCCAACCAGGCACAGAATTGGGCCTTTAATTTTGTTCACACGGCTTTGTACCGCGAGGTACTCAAGAATACGGTCTTTCACGCGTTCTAAGCCGTAGTGGTCAGTATCCAGGATTTCCTGCGCCTGACGCAGGTCCTTTTTGACCTTGCTGCGGGCATTCCACGGAACCTGCACCATCCATTCAATGTAGCCGCGCACAACGGTCGCTTCAGCCGACATCGGGGACATCATTTTCAGCTTCTGCAGCTCAGACTCGGCTTTCTCTTTTGCCTCTTTTGGCATTTTCGCCGCGTCGATCTTACGCTTCAGCGCTTCGTTCTCGTCCGGGGCGTCGTCCATCTCGCCGAGTTCTTTCTGAATGGCCTTCATTTGCTCATTCAGATAGTACTCACGCTGAGATTTCTCCATCTGCTTTTTGACACGGTTGCGAATACGCTTCTCAACCTGCAGTAGATCGATTTCAGATTCCATCATCGCCATCAGATATTCCAGACGTTCGTTAACGTCGGACATCTCCAGCACGGACTGTTTGTCCGCCAGCTTCAGCGGCATATGTGCCGCGATGGTATCCGCCAGACGTGCAGGATCGTCGATGCTGTTCAGCGATGTAAGCACCTCTGGTGGGATTTTTTTGTTCAGCTTGATGTAGCCTTCAAACTGGCTAATCGCGGTGCGCACCAGTACCTCTTGCTCACGCTCGTCAAGCTGAGGTGAATCAAGGTACTCTGCCTTCGCAGAGAAGTGCTCGCCATTGTCAGACAAAGTGGTAATACGCGCACGCTGCAAGCCTTCAACCAGCACCTTAACGGTGCCGTCAGGCAGCTTCAGCATCTGCAAAATAGAGGCCACGGTCCCGACGGTGAAAAGATCGTTAACACCCGGCTCATCCGTTGACGCTTCCTTCTGCGCAACCAACATGATTTTTTTATCATGATCCATGGCGGCTTCAAGGCAACGGATAGATTTTTCCCGCCCTACAAATAAGGGTATGACCATGTGCGGATAAACCACCACATCGCGCAACGGCAATACGGGGATTTCAATGCGTTCAGAACGCTCAGGATTCATAGAGCTCTCTCTTAGTTTAGTGTCCGCCAGGGAAACTGGTCATGTAACTGTGCTTCACACAACCATTAACATGTAATCCAGTATATGGGGATGTTTCCCACACATTCAACGCTATGAATACGGAAAAAATAAAGGGGAGATAAAATCCCCCCTTTTTGATTAACTGCTTGTATGATTTGGTGAATTATTCGCCAGATGCCTGTTGGGCTTCCGGTTTACCGTAAATCAGCAGTGGCTTGCTCTGGCCGCCAATAACAGACTCGTCGATAACCACTTTTTCAACATCTTCCATAGACGGAAGATCGTACATGGTATCGAGCAGTGCAGCTTCGACGATAGAACGCAGACCGCGCGCGCCGGTCTTACGAATCATCGCTTTTTTCGCGATGGCATCCAGCGCTTCATCACGGAATTCCAGCTCAACGCCTTCCAGATTGAACAGCGCCTGATACTGCTTGGTCAGCGCATTTTTCGGTTCTTTCAGGATCTGAATCAACGCGTCTTCGCTCAGCTCATTCAGCGTTGCCACAACCGGCAGACGACCAATGAACTCGGGGATTAGACCAAATTTGATCAGATCTTCCGGTTCAACCTGCGACAGCAGCTGGCCTTCGTTCGGTTTTTCAGAGGTGGATTTCACCGTCGCGCCGAAACCAATGCCGGAGCCGGTTTCTACACGATGAGAAATCACCTTATCCAGGCCTGCGAACGCACCACCACAAATGAACAGGATCTTGGAGGTATCAACCTGCAGGAACTCCTGTTGCGGATGTTTACGTCCACCCTGCGGCGGTACCGCAGCGACCGTACCTTCAATCAGCTTCAGCAATGCCTGCTGCACGCCTTCACCCGATACGTCACGGGTAATAGACGGGTTATCTGATTTACGAGAGATTTTGTCGATCTCATCGATATAGACAATACCGCGCTGCGCTTTCTGCACGTCGTAATCACACTTCTGCAGCAGCTTCTGGATGATATTTTCAACGTCTTCGCCCACATAACCGGCTTCGGTCAGGGTGGTGGCATCCGCCATGGTAAACGGAACATCCAGCAGGCGCGCCAGCGTTTCCGCCAGCAGCGTTTTACCGGAACCGGTAGGACCGATCAGCAGAATGTTACTTTTACCCAGCTCTACGCCGTTGCTGGTATCGCCGTTACGCAGACGCTTGTAATGGTTATATACCGCCACCGCCAGCACTTTCTTAGCCTGCTCCTGACCGATGACATAGTCGTCAAGGTGATGACGAATTTCATGCGGTGTTGGCAGCGCGCTGCGCTCACGGTGAGGGGCTACTTCTTTAATCTCTTCGCGAATGATGTCGTTACATAAGTCGACACATTCATCGCAGATATACACGGACGGCCCGGCAATCAGTTTACGCACTTCATGCTGGCTTTTGCCGCAAAAAGAGCAGTACAGCAGTTTGCCCGAACCATCTTTGCGTTTATCTGTCATGAGTCCAAACCTCTTTTTAAGTTCTTTGTGCCGCACATGACGACGCAAATGCCATTCTAAGACGCAAGCTGCAATCAGCAGCGTGCCGCCCTACCTTAGTATAGCGGCACACTCGCGTCGCGGGCATCAATTACGATGGGTCAACACGGAGTCGACTAAGCCGTACTCAACTGCCTCTGGAGCAGAGAGGAAGCGATCGCGCTCGGTATCGCGCTCGATCTGCTCGAGTGGTTGACCCGTATGCTGCGCCATAAGTTCATTCATGCGCGCTTTTACTTTCAGAATTTCGCGGGCGTGGATTTCGATATCCGTCGCCTGCCCCTGGTAACCGCCCAGCGGCTGGTGAATCATCACGCGGGAATTTGGCAAGCAGAAACGCTTACCTTTCGCCCCTGCTGTTAACAGGAATGCGCCCATCGATGCAGCCTGACCCATACAGATAGTGCTTACATCAGGCTTGATGAATTGCATGGTGTCATAAATGGACATACCTGCTGTAATCACGCCACCCGGGGAGTTAATGTACAGGTAAATGTCTTTTTCCGGGTTTTCCGCTTCCAGAAACAGCATCTGCGCCACGATCAGGTTAGCCATGTGGTCTTCCACCTGGCCGGTCAGAAAGATAACGCGTTCCTTGAGCAGACGGGAATAGATATCAAAAGAACGCTCACCACGTGAGGTCTGTTCAATAACCATTGGCACCAGAGCCATATGGGGTGCAAAGTTATCTCGTTCGCCACTGTATGACATTTCCGTCTCCTGGATCAAAATTGAAAACACCTGCTGTACTGATTGTAACCTTACGGACGGATTATCAGCCAGTCTCATTCATCATGATTACGTACTTATGGGGTTCACAGTGCCCTATTTCAAGCATAACAACCTTTTGTTGTTACGCTAACACCGAAAGGGCGTTTTAGCACTCTTCCTGGGCTATCGCTGCGATAAAAAAAACCCGCTGCCGCAAGGCAACGGGTTTTCTGTTCAAACTTTAAACCGTTGGGGCGAAATTACGCCTGCTGGTTCATCAGTTCGTTGAAAGAGGTCGCTTTTTCGGTCACTTTCGCTTTCGCCAGTACCGCTTCAACAGCCTGCTCTTCCAGGGCAACGTTGCGCATGTTGTCCATCAGCTCTTTGTTCTTACCGTAGAACTCAACAACTTCTGATGGATCTTCGTATGCAGAAGCCATCTCTTCGATCAGGCCTTTCACACGCTCTTCGTCAGCTTTCAGCTCGTGGGTACGAATCACTTCGCCCAGCAGCAGGCCAACAACAACGCGGCGTTTCGCTTGCTCTTCGAACAGCTCGCGTGGCAGTTCCATCGCTTGCTGCTGGTTGCCACCGAAACGCTGTGCAGCCTGACGGCGCAGAACGTCGATTTCGCTGTCGATCAGGGCAGCTGGAACGTCGATTTCGTTGGCTTTCACCAGACCTTCGATCGCCTGAGATTTAACACGGTTACGCACCGCGCCGTTCAGTTCGCGTTCCATGTTCTTACGCACTTCGGTACGCAGACCCGCTACGGAACCATCTTCCACGCCGAAACGCTTGATGAATTCTTCAGTCAGTTCTGGCAGTTCGCGCTCTTCAACTTTCTTCAGGTTGATAGCGAACTTCGCTGCTTTCCCTTTCAGGTTTTCAGCGTGGTACTCTTCCGGGAAGGTCACGTCGATGGTGAACTCTTCGCCAGCCTTGTGGCCTTTGATACCATCTTCGAAGCCTGGGATCATACGACCCTGGCCCATCGCCAGTACGAAGTCAGACGCTTTGCCGCCTTCGAACTCTTCGCCGTCTACAGAACCGGTGAAGTCGATGGTGACACGGTCTTCAGCGTCAACAGCGCCTTCTTTCTCTTTCCAGTTCGCCTGCTGCTTGCGCAGGGTATCCAGCATGCCGTCAACGTCTTCGTCAGTCACGGAAACAACTGGTTTTTCAACTTCGATAGATTCCAGACCTTTCAGCTCAACTTCCGGGTACACTTCGAACTCTACGGAGTAGGTGAAGTCTTCGCCCAGTTTGTATTCGCCTGGAACGTAGTTCGGCGCGCCGGCTGGATTGATTTTTTCTTTGATGATCGCATCAATAAAGTTACGGCTCATCAGTTCACCCAGCACATCCTGACGCACGGAAGCGCCATAACGCTGAGCAACAACATTCATTGGTACTTTGCCCTTGCGGAAGCCGTCAATACGTACTTTTTTTGCTACGTTGACCAGCTCGCTTTTCACAGCAGTTTCGATGCTGTCAGCAGCGATAGTAATCGTTACACGGCGGCCAAGGCCTTGAGTGGTTTCAACTGAAACTTGCATCTTGTTACCTCAAAAAAATCACAGTGCTCGGTCAACTCTGAATCTGTCTGTTATACCGGGATGCTCTCTTAGTGCAGATTCACATTCCCTGTCGCCAGAATCATCCCGAAGACATTCATTAAGACGCGGCATTATAGCGGCATCACTTAGGTGAGTCGAGAACGGTTGGGGCATGTTGCTGCGGCTTTTTTCACACTTTAAGGCTATTTTTAGTCTAAAAAACGCACCATCCGCTCAAAACTCTGACAAAACAAAACGGCCCGCAGGCCGTTTTGACGAAATCTGTATGCAACATACTGGAAAAACTCCAGCGGTTGCAAATCCGATTTTTCAGGCTATGGTGCCTGCACCGCGACAAGGCGGTGATGCGAAAACCGTATCCTGCAAGCCTTCCCATTCCTTAATGGTGTAAGTATGCAGCGCCAGCGCATGTACGGTTGTGGAGAGTTCTTCCGTTAAGGTGCTGTAGATCATGCGGTGTCGGTTCAGGAAACGTTCTCCCGTGAAGCGATCGCTGACCAATACCACTTTGAAGTGGCTTTCAGAACCTGCCGGTACGTTATGACGATAGCTTTCGTCGACAACTTCGAGGAACACAGGGTCGAACGCTGCCCTTAATTTATCTTCTATCTGCTCACGTATCATCATGAAAATACTCCTCCGACAACGCCAGGATGTCACCCATCCCTTTAAATGTTAGCCGCTTTTACCGTTTCCATTACACCAAGACAACAAATATTTAGCTTTCATCTGATTTTCTCATCCAGGCGAATGAAGTTTACTGAGAAGCTCATCCGTTTTGTCATACTCGAGCGGAGAAAAGCGAAGAGATGGTCAGTTTTCAGACAAGACGATGAATTTACATGCGTTGACCACTTCCCCTGGCCGTTGGCGATGTTATGATGGCCGCAATTTTTCTCTCTATATGCTTACGATTCGTTGAGAACCTTAAAATGTTAAAAAAACTCTTCTTTCCGTTGGTAGCACTTTTTATGCTGGCAGGCTGCGCTACCCCGCCAACTACAATTGATGTTTCACCAAAAATTACCCTGCCACAGCAGGATCCAAGCCTGATGGGCGTGACCGTTAGTATCAACGGTGCCGATCAGCGTCAGGATCAAGCGCTGGCAAGAGTGACCCGCGACAACCAGCAAGTCACTCTGACCGCCTCCCGCGACCTGCGTTTCCTGCTGCAGGAAGTGCTTGAGAAACAGATGACCGCACGCGGCTACATGATTGGCCCAAGCGGTGCCGTTGATCTGCAGATCATCGTGAACAACCTGTATGCCGATGTTTCACAAGGTAACGTTCGCTACAACATCTCCACGAAAGCGGATATCGCCATCATCGCCACTGCGAAGAACGGCAATAAGATGACCAAAAACTACCGTGCGAGCTACTCTGTTGAAGGTGCATTCCAGGCATCCAACAAGAATATTGCTGACGCGGTGAACAGCGTGCTGACCGACACCATCTCCGATATGGCGCAGGACACCAGCATTCACGACTTCATCAAGCAGAACGCTCGCTAATCCTGCTTTCTGACCCGGTGTTTCACCGGGTCAGCTTAATAAAAACATGTCCAGTCAATACTTACGCATTTTCCAGCAACCCAAATCAGCTATTCTGCTGATCCTTGGCTTTGCCTCCGGTTTACCGCTCGCACTCACGTCCGGAACACTGCAGGCGTGGATGACCGTCGAGAACATCGATCTCAAAACTATCGGCTTCTTCTCTCTCGTCGGCCAGGCCTACGTCTTTAAGTTTTTGTGGTCACCGGTGATGGACCGCTATACCCCTCCGTTCCTGGGGCGACGTCGTGGCTGGTTGGTCATGACCCAGATCCTGTTGCTCGTAGCGATTGCCGCAATGGGCTTCCTTGAGCCTTCCACGCAGCTTCGCTGGATGGCCGCCCTCGCCGTTGTGATCGCCTTCTGTTCCGCTTCGCAGGATATTGTTTTTGATGCCTGGAAGACGGACGTTCTGCCTGCTGAAGAGCGTGGTGCTGGTGCCGCCATCAGCGTGCTGGGTTACCGCCTGGGCATGTTGGTCTCCGGCGGGCTGGCATTGTGGCTGGCCGATCGCTATCTCGGCTGGCAGGGCATGTACTGGCTGATGGCCGCGCTTCTTATCCCCTGCATTATTGCCACCCTTTTCGCGCCTGAACCAAGTGATGTGATCCCGGTTCCACGTTCGCTGGAGCAAGCCGTAGCCGAACCACTTCGCGACTTTTTTGGCCGTAATAATGCCTGGCTTATCCTGCTGCTGATTGTCCTTTATAAGCTGGGCGATGCATTTGCAATGAGCCTGACCACCACTTTCCTGATCCGCGGCGTCGGTTTCGATGCCGGGGAAGTAGGTGTGGTGAATAAAACGCTGGGGCTATTTGCCACTATCGTCGGCGCGCTGTACGGCGGCGTATTAATGCAGCGTCTGACGCTGTTTCGTGCGCTGCTGATTTTCGGTATCCTGCAAGGCGTTTCAAACGCGGGTTACTGGATACTGTCGATCACGGACAAGCACATGATCAGCATGGCAACGGCGGTATTCTTTGAAAACCTCTGTGGCGGTATGGGCACCGCGGCGTTTGTCGCCCTGCTGATGACTCTGTGCAACAAATCTTTTTCCGCGACGCAGTTTGCCCTGCTCTCAGCGCTCTCAGCCGTTGGGCGTGTATATGTCGGCCCCATTGCCGGTTGGTTTGTTGAAGCTCACGGCTGGCCAACGTTTTATTTGTTCTCCGTCGTCGCGGCGGTGCCGGGGATCTTATTGCTGCTGGTGTGCCGACAAACGCTGGAATATACCCAGCGAACCGAACACTTTATGCCACGCACTGAGTATCACCGCGCCTACCGGTTCGCTTTGCGTCTGTTAATGGCGGGCTGTTTTGCGCTGGCGCTGTGGCTCATCGTGCTCATAATTAACGCAACCACATCACTGTCACTTCCCCTCGAAGCCCTTCTGTTAGATGTCGGCGCCTTGCTGGCAATCAGCGGGATCCTGCTCGGCGGGATGCTCGATTTTCTGGCGCTGCGTAAAACACAGTTAACCTGAAGATAAAAATGAAAGGTTATTTCCCGTTGTAATCACCATGCGAAATTATAACGGCGAAATAACCGCCATCAGCTAAAAAAAATATTTGTTGTTTTGTGCGGGATACATTTTGGAAATTATTGGAGCCCACACCAAAAAGCTATTTTTCGTTAACCGATTCAGCTTTTGAAAGATTGAATTTTCGTTTTTAATATGTCTTTTTATTGATAATTAATTGTTAATTTTTTGTTTATTTTACGCAATGGTTATACCAATTGCCCCGTTTAGGGTATGCTTGGGGGTCCTTTCGTTATAACTCCCGTGCCGCGCGGCTTTCGTCTTAAAAATAGACATAATTTGCAACACTTGTGACATGTGCGGCAGAACCCAGTAACACCTTCCTGACACAGGACTAATGATGTTTACAGTAATGTAACCTTCCCGTAAAATGCCCCCACACTTTAAACGCCACCAGACTCCCGTGGAATTGAGGTCGTTAAATGAGACTCAGGAAATACAATAAAAGTTTGGGATGGTTGTCATTATTAGCAAGCACTGTATTACTCAGCGGCTGCGATTCTGCACTACTTGACCCCAAAGGACAGATTGGACTGGAACAACGTTCATTGATTCTGACGGCATTTGGCCTGATGATGATTGTGGTTATTCCAGCCGTTTTGATGGCTGTTGGTTTCGCCTGGAAGTATCGTGCGAGCAATAAAGATGCGAAGTATAGCCCTAACTGGTCACACTCCAATAAAGTGGAAGCTGTGGTCTGGACGGTTCCTATTCTGATCATCATATTCCTTGCCGTGCTGACCTGGAAAACCACTCACGCGCTTGAGCCGAGCAAACCGCTGGTTCACGATGAGAAACCGATTACCATTGAAGTGGTCTCCATGGACTGGAAATGGTTCTTCATCTATCCGGAACAGGGCATTGCTACCGTGAATGAAATCGCTTTCCCAGCGAACACTCCGGTTCAGTTCAAAGTGACCTCCAACTCCGTAATGAACTCCTTCTTCATCCCGCGTCTGGGTAGCCAGATTTACGCGATGGCCGGTATGCAGACCAACCTGCATCTGATCGCAAATGAAGCAGGCACCTACGACGGTATCTCCGCCAGCTATAGTGGCCCGGGCTTCTCTGGTATGAAGTTCAAAGCTATCGCTACGCCAGACCGCGCCGCTTTCGACCAGTGGGTTGAAAAAGCGAAACAGTCTACCAACACCATGTCTGACATGGCGGCGTTCGACAAAGTGGCTACTCCAAGCGAATACAACAAGGTGGAGTACTTCTCTAACGTGAAACCTAATTTGTTCAAAGATGTTATTGGCAAATTTATGGACCACGGTAAGAGCATGGACATGTCCCAACCTGAAGGTGAGCATAGCGCACACGAAGGTATGGAAGGCATGGACATGAGTCACGCGGAAACCGCTCACTAAGGGGCCGAGAAAGAAAATGTTCGGAAAATTGACACTGGATGCAGTGCCCTACCACGAACCGATCATCGTGGTTACGATAGCTGCAATTATCATCGGTGGCGCGGCCATACTGGCCCTCATCACTTACTTCGGTAAGTGGAGCTACCTTTGGAATGAGTGGCTGACTTCGGTTGACCACAAAAAACTCGGTATCATGTACTGCATCGTCGGTATCGTCATGTTAATTCGTGGCTTTGCGGATGCGATCATGATGCGTAGCCAGCAGGTACTTGCCTCAGCGGGTGAGGCCGGCTTCCTGCCACCTCACCACTACGATCAGATCTTTACCGCCCACGGCGTTATCATGATCTTCTTCGTGGCGATGCCGCTGGTTATCGGTCTGATGAACGTTGTCGTTCCGCTGCAAATTGGCGCACGTGACGTTGCATTCCCGTTCCTGAACAACCTGAGCTTCTGGTTTACGGTTGTCGGCGTTATCCTGTGTGACCTGTCACTGGGTGTGGGCGAATTTGCACAGACCGGCTGGCTGGCTTATCCACCGCTTTCAGGAATTGAATACAGTCCTGGCGTAGGTGTCGACTACTGGATTTGGGCGCTTCAGCTCTCCGGTATCGGTACGACCCTGACCGGTATTAACTTCTTTGTGACCATTATCAAGATGCGTGCCCCTGGCATGACGATGTTCAAGATGCCAGTATTTACCTGGGCATCTCTGTGCGCCAACATCCTGATTATTGCCTCATTCCCAATTCTGACTGTTACTCTCGCGCTGCTGACCCTGGACCGCTACCTGGGCACCCATTTCTTCACGAATGATATGGGTGGCAACATGATGATGTACATCAACCTGATTTGGGCCTGGGGTCACCCGGAAGTGTACATTCTGGTTCTGCCTGTGTTCGGTGTGTTCTCCGAAATCGCGGCAACCTTCTCGCGTAAACGTCTGTTTGGTTACACCTCTCTGGTGTGGGCAACCGTGTGTATTACCGTTCTGTCGTTCATCGTTTGGCTGCACCACTTCTTCACCATGGGTGCGGGCGCGAACGTAAACGCCTTCTTCGGTATTACCACCATGATTATCGCCATCCCTACCGGGGTGAAGATCTTCAACTGGCTGTTCACCATGTACCAGGGCCGTATCGTGTTCCACTCAGCGATGCTGTGGACCATCGGCTTCATCGTGACCTTCTCCGTAGGTGGGATGACCGGCGTACTGCTGGCGGTACCAGGTGCTGACTTCGTTCTGCACAACAGCCTGTTCCTGATTGCGCACTTCCATAACGTTATCATCGGTGGCGTGGTCTTCGGCTGCTTCGCTGGCGTAACCTACTGGTGGCCAAAAGCGTTCGGCTTCACGCTGAACGAAAAATGGGGTAAACGCGCGTTCTGGTTCTGGATCATCGGCTTCTTCGTCGCATTTATGCCGCTGTACGTGCTGGGCTTCATGGGTATGACCCGTCGTCTGAGCCAGCAGATCGATCCGCAGTTCCACCCAATGCTGATGGTTGCAGCGGGCGGTGCGGTGCTAATTGCCTGTGGTATCGCGTCTCAGCTGATTCAGTTCTACGTGTCTATTCGTGACCGCGACCAGAACCGTGACCTGACCGGTGACCCATGGGGTGGCCGTACGCTGGAGTGGGCGACCTCTTCTCCACCTCCTTTCTATAACTTTGCCATCGTGCCGCAGGTTCATGAACGCGACGCATTCTGGGAAATGAAAGAAAAAGGTGAAGCGTACAAGCAACCTGCTCATTACGAAGAAATCCACATGCCGAAAAACAGCGGTGCGGGCATTGTGATTGCCGCCTTCGCAACGGTATTTGGTTTCGCAATGATCTGGCACATCTGGTGGATGGCGATTGTTGGCTTCGCCGGCATCGTAATCAGCTGGATTGTGAAGAGCTTTGACGAGGACGTGGACTACTACGTACCAGTCCGTGAAGTTGAGAAGCTGGAAAATCAGCATTTCGACGAGATTTCTAAAGCGGGGCTGAAAAATGGCAACTGATACTCTGGCGCACTCAACTGCCCACGCGCATGAACATGCGCACCACGATACAGGACCGACCAAAGTCTTCGGTTTCTGGATCTACCTGATGAGCGACTGCATTCTGTTCTGCTGTCTGTTCGCGACCTATGCCGTTCTGGTGAACGGCACGGCGGGCGGCCCGGCTGGCAAGGACATCTTTGAACTGCCGTTCGTTCTGGTTGAAACCGCACTGCTGTTATTCAGCTCCATCACCTACGGCATGGCGGCTATCGCCATGTACAAAAACAACAAGAGCCAGGTTGTTTCCTGGCTGGCGTTGACCTGGCTGTTTGGTGCTGGATTTATCGGGATGGAAATCTATGAATTCCATCACCTGATTCTGGAAGGTTTCGGTCCGGATCGCAGTGGCTTCCTGTCCGCGTTCTTCGCGCTGGTCGGTACCCACGGTCTGCACGTGACCTCTGGTCTGATCTGGATGGCGGTACTGATGTTCCAGGTATCCCGTCGCGGCCTGACCAGCACTAACCGTACCCGTATCATGTGCCTGAGCCTGTTCTGGCACTTCCTGGACGTGGTGTGGATCTGTGTGTTCTCTGTTGTATATCTGATGGGGGCGATGTAATGAGTCATTCAAACGATCATGGCGCTTCCCACGGTAGCGTAAAAACCTACATGACAGGTTTCATCCTGTCGATCATCCTGACGGTGATCCCGTTCTGGATGGTGATGAGCGGTTCTGCGTCTAAGCCGGTTATTCTGGGTGCAATCCTGGTGACCGCGGTGATTCAGATTCTGGTGCATCTGGTTTGCTTCCTGCACATGAACACCAAGTCCGATGAAGGCTGGAATATGACCGCCTTTATCTTTACCGTGATTATCATCGCTATCCTGGTAGTCGGTTCCATCTGGATTATGTGGAACCTCAACTACAACATGATGGTTCACTAAGAGCGGCGAGTATGTTTAAGCAATACCTGCAAGTAACGAAACCAGGCATCATCTTTGGCAACCTGATCTCCGTGATCGGAGGGTTCCTGCTGGCCTCTAAGGGCAGCATTGATTACACCCTCTTTATCTACACGCTGGTCGGTGTGTCACTGGTTGTTGCGTCCGGTTGTGTATTTAACAACTACATCGACATGGATATCGACAAGAAGATGGAAAGGACCAAAAATCGGGTGCTGGTTAAAGGCCTGATCGCCCCTTCCGTCTCGCTGGTGTACGCCACCTTGCTGGGTATTGCTGGCTTTATGCTGTTGTGGTTTGGTGCCAACCCGCTGGCCTGCTGGCTGGGGGTGATGGGGTTCGTGGTCTATGTGGGCGTTTACAGCCTGTATATGAAGCGCCACTCCGTCTACGGTACGCTGATTGGTTCTCTCTCCGGCGCTGCGCCGCCGGTGATTGGCTACTGTGCCGTCACGAACGAGTTCGACAGCGGTGCGCTGATTCTGCTGGCTATCTTTAGCCTGTGGCAGATGCCGCACTCCTATGCCATCGCGATTTTCCGCTTTAAGGATTATCAGGCAGCGAACATCCCGGTTCTGCCGGTCGTGAAAGGTATCTCTGTCGCCAAGAACCACATTACGCTGTACATCATCGCCTTTGCCGTGGCAACGCTGATGCTCTCTCTGGGCGGTTACGCTGGATATAAATATCTGGTAGTCGCGGCTGCAGTGAGCGTCTGGTGGCTCGGTATGGCGCTGCGCGGTTACAAAGTGGAAGATGACAAAGTCTGGGCGCGTAAATTGTTCGTGTTCTCGATTGTGGCTATCACCTCTCTGTCCGTGATGATGTCCGTAGACTTTATGGTGCCCGATTCACACAGCCTGCTGACATACGTCTGGTAAGTGACAACGTGTGATTAAAAGGGTGCTTCGGCACCCTTTTTTATTTACCAAACTCATTAATAACGCATGTAATATTTGTTAAATAACCCTTTATTTACCCCGCCCCTTCCCCGCACTACACTATGGCCTGCTTTTGAATTGAGGTGGTAATGAACGATTATAAAATGACGCCAGGCGAATTGCGCGCGACCTGGGGTTTAGGGACTGTTTTCTCGCTACGGATGCTTGGCATGTTTATGGTCCTGCCCGTTCTGACCACGTACGGCATGGCGCTTCAGGGGGCCAGCGAAGCGCTGATTGGCCTGGCGATTGGCATCTACGGTTTAGCCCAAGCGGTATTCCAGATCCCCTTTGGTCTGCTTTCTGACCGGGTTGGCCGCAAACCCCTTATCGTCGGCGGGCTGCTCGTCTTTGTGCTGGGTAGCGTTATCGCCGCCCTCTCCCACTCCATCTGGGGCATCATTCTTGGGCGCGCGCTACAGGGTTCCGGCGCTATTGCCGCCGCCGTGATGGCGCTGCTGTCTGATTTAACCCGAGAGCAGAACCGTACCAAAGCAATGGCCTTCATCGGCGTGAGCTTTGGCGTCACCTTTGCGATTGCGATGGTGCTAGGCCCCATCATTACGCACAAATTAGGCCTCCATGCGCTGTTCTGGATGATTGCCGTGCTGGCAACGATTGGGATTGCGCTAACGCTGTGGGTCGTACCCGACAGCAAAAACCACGTCCTTAACCGTGAATCAGGAATGGTGAAGGGCTGCTTTAGCAAAGTGCTTGTTGAATCGCGCCTGCTAAAGCTGAACTTTGGCATCATGTGCCTGCATATTCTGCTGATGTCGACATTTGTTGCCCTGCCCGGCCAGCTGGCAGCGGCAGGCTTCCCGGCCTCTGAGCACTGGAAAATCTACCTGGTGACGATGCTGATTTCGTTCGTCTCCGTCGTGCCGTTTATCATCTACGCCGAAGTGAAGCGTAAGATGAAACGCGTCTTCGTTGGCTGCGTGGCGGTACTGCTGATTGCTGAGATCGTGCTGTGGGGCTCCGGCCCACACTTCTGGGAGCTGGTGGCAGGCGTACAACTCTTCTTCCTGGCATTTAACCTGATGGAGGCCCTGCTGCCCTCGCTCATCAGCAAAGAATCCCCGGCCGGATACAAAGGCACGGCGATGGGTATTTACTCCACCAGCCAGTTTATCGGCGTGGCTATCGGCGGCGCGCTCGGCGGTTGGGTAGATGGCCTGTTTGATTCACAAACCGTGTTTCTGGCGGGTGCGCTGTTGGCGATGGTCTGGCTATTGGTAGCCAGCACAATGAAAGAGCCGCGCTATGTCAGCAGCCTGCGCGTAGAAATTCCTGATGATGTCGAGATTAGCGATACGCTTAAACAGCGTCTTGAGGCGACAGAAGGGGTCAGTGAAGTGCTTATCGCCCCAGAAGAGCGCAGTGCTTATGTCAAAATTGACAGTAAAGTAACCAACCGCTTTGAAGTGGAACAAGCGCTGAAAGCCTGAAAAAATGCCCGGTTTAACCGGGCATTTTTGTCTTAATCGCGGAAGTTTTTAAACTGAAACGGCTGGCCCAGATCGCCACCCCGGATCAGCGCCATAACGCCCTGCAGGTCATCACGGGATTTACCGGTCACGCGAATCTCCTCACCCTGGATCTGCGCCTGAACCTTCAGCTTGCTGTCCTTGATGAGCTTAACGATTTTCTTCTGTACCGCGCTCTCAATGCCCTGCTTCAGCTTGGCTTCAACAAACCAGGTTTTGCCGCTGTGAACGAACTCTTCCGGCACATCCAGCGACGTCCCTTCAATGCCGCGTTTTAACAGCTTGGCGCGCAGAATATCGAGCAGTTGATTGACCTGAAAATCTGACTCGCTCAGCACCTTAATGGTTTTATTTGCGTCGTTCAGGTCAAACGTCGCCTCAACGCCACGAAAATCGAAACGTGACTCTACTTCGCGGCTTGCGTTATCAACGCCGTTGCGAACTTCCTGGATATCAACTTCGGAAACAATATCGAAAGATGGCATCTTTTCTTCTCCATTCATTTTTGTTGCGTTGCATAATACCCGCAACGAGGCATAACGAGAAGCTTAGCTGATGGCGCTATACTTAGGCCGTAACACCTGGCGCAGTTGCAGGTGAGGAGGAACAATGAAAATTACTGTGCTCGGATGCGGAGCCCTTGGTCAGCTATGGCTGACTGCGCTGTGCAAGCACGGACACGAGGTACAAGGTTGGCTGCGTGTGCCCCAGCCCTATTGCAGCGTCAATCTGATTGGTGAAGACGGAAGTATCTTTAACGAATCACTGACAGCGAACGATCCTGATTTCCTGGCGCAAAGCGACCTGCTGCTGGTTACGCTCAAAGCGTGGCAGGTTTCAGATGCGGTAAAAGCGTTAGCCGACCAACTCCCCTCCACATCGCCAATTTTGCTGTTACATAACGGCATGGGGACGATTGATGAGCTGAAAAGCATTCATCAGCCATTGCTGATGGCGACCACCACCCACGCCGCGCGCCGTGATGGCAACATCATTGTGCATGTCGCCAATGGGGTAACGCATATCGGCCCCGCACGCGAGCAGGGTGGTGACTACAGTTATCTGGCCGACGTGCTACAAAAGGTGCTGCCGGACGTCGCCTGGCACAACCATATTCGTCCTCAACTGTGGCGCAAGCTTGCGGCTAACTGCGTAATTAATCCGCTGACGGCGCTCCGCGAATGTCCGAATGGGGAATTGAAAAACCATCCGCACGAGATTGCCGCCCTGTGCGCCGAAGTCGCTTCGGTTATCGAGCGAGAAGGCTTGCACACATCGGCAGACGATTTACGTGATTATGTTGAGCAGATTATTGATAGTACGGCAGAAAACATCTCTTCGATGCTGCAGGATATTCAGGCACAACGCCACACTGAAATCGACTATATCACCGGTTATCTGCTAAAACGCGCCCGAGTGCACGGTATTGCGGTGCCGGAAAACGCCCGCCTGTATGACCTGGTTAAACGTAAGGAGAGTGAGTATGAGCGCGTCGGCACTGGTATGCCTCGCCCCTGGTAGCGAAGAGACAGAAGCGGTCACCACCATTGATTTAATGGTGCGCGGCGGTATTGCTGTGACCACCGCCAGCGTTGCCAGCGACGGTAATCTGGCGATCGTCTGTTCACGCGGCGTGAAAATCCTCGCGGATGCGCCGCTGGTGCACGTCGCTGACGGGGATTACGACATCATCGTGCTGCCCGGTGGTCTGAAAGGCGCCGAGTATTTTCGGGACAGCCCGCTGTTAGTCGAAACCGTCAGGCAGTTCCACCTTTCGGGCCGTATCGTCGCGACCATTTGTGCGGCGGCAGGCACGGTTCTGGTTCCGCATGACATTTTCCCGATTGGCAATATGACCGGCTTTCCGGGGCTGAAAGACACCATTCCTGAAGCACAGTGGGTGGATAAACGCGTCGTCTGGGATCCGCGCGTTAACCTGCTTACCAGCCAAGGGCCTGGAACCTCTATTGATTTTGCGCTGAAGATTATCGACCTGCTGGTCGGGCGTGAGAAAGCCTATGAAGTGGCGTCATCGCTGGTCATGGCGGCGGGCATTTATAATTACTACGAGTAAAAGCAAAACGGCAACCCTGGAGGTTGCCGTTTCAACGGTTTTCGCCCTCTCCCTGTGGAAGAGCGGCGGGGCGAGGGCATCAGGCCACACGGCCCTGTAACGCGCTAGGGGCGATACACCTTCACGTTAGCAAAGCCCTGTTCACGCAGATACAGCGCCTGCAGACGGCTCATCACGCCACGCTCACACCACAGCAGGTACGTTTTGCCCTTGTCGAGGTCGCCAAATTTCGTGCTCAACTTGTAGAACGGCAGCGGCATCACCTCAACGCCTTCGACGCTCAACGGCTTGGCATCCTGTTCGTCGATGGAACGGATATCCAGGATCACGTCGTTATCACCAAAACCGCTGACGGTTTCAACTTCAACCACGTCCTGTTCGGTCTGCTGGGCAATCTCGCGGATGTCAATGTTGGACGCTTCCGCCACCACCTTCTCGAGAATCGCGAAATCGAAGTTTTCTTCTTCCGCTTCAATCTTCGCCTTCACCGCCTTAACGGTTGGGCTTTTCGAGATCACTCCGCAATATTCCGGCATGGTGCGGGCAAAATCTTCGGTGCCGATTTCGCGTGCCAGATCGATGATGTGCTCTTTATCGTGGGAAATCAGCGGGCGCAGGATCAGCGTATCAGACACATTGTCGATAAGACGCAGGTTGGTCAGCGTCTGGCTGGATACCTGGCCCAGCGCTTCGCCGGTCACCAGCGCCTGCACGCCGTAGCGCTCAGCGACTTTAGAGGCTGCACGCACCATCATACGCTTGAGCACCACGCCCATCTGGCCGTCGTCGACTTTCTCCAGGATTTCGCCAACCACCGGTTCGAAATTGATCGCCACAAAACGCACGCGGTGCGAGCTGCCGAAGCGGTTCCACAGATAATGCGCAACCTGACGCACGCCAATTTCATGCGCAGCACCGCCAAGGTTGAAGAAGCAATAGTGTACGCGGCAGCCGCGACGCATCAGCATGTAGCTGGACACGCCTGAGTCAAAACCGCCGGAGATCAGCGACAGCACATCTTCCTGGGTGCCGATCGGGAAACCACCAATACCTTCATAGCGACCTTTTACCAACAACAGGCGATCGTTTTCGATCTCCAGATTAACGGTCACGTCCGGGTTGGTCAGGCGCACGCGCGCAGTCTCGACGTGCTGGTTCAAACCGCCGCCAACGTAGCGCTCAACTTCAATAGAGCTAAACTCATGCTTACCGCGGCGCTTCACGCGCACGCAGAAGGTTTTGCCTTCGATCAGATCGCGGTACTGTACCAGCGCTTTTTCGAAGATGTCATGCATATCGCTGAACGGGACGTCTTCCACTTCCAGGATATGGTGAATGCCCGGAATACGGGTCAGCGCGTCGCGAATATCAAGACGTTTGTTTTCGTCTTTCGCACGAACTTCAACGTGATCCCAATGACGCACCACGGCGAGCGTTTCGTCGTAGTGTTTTAATACGTTACGAATGTTCCCGGTGAGAATTTTAATAAAGCGCAAACGCACAGATTGGCTTTTGATGGTGATTTCAGGGAACAATTTAATGATAAACTTCATGGCGGCAATGTTTCTTAGGCAAGCGTTTAAGGCTTGTAATGGAAAAGTACAGCAGCCCCTATAACCGAAGGCTGCTTCCAGGCGCGCAAGTATACCACCATCGCGCCGCTCCTGTGCACATTGCGCGTTATTTGATAATTGCCCTGAGTCCGTTACCATGTCGGGGCGAAGAACATAAGAGTCAATTCACTATGCCGAAGAAGAACGACGCACCGGCCAGTTTCGAAACTGCGCTGAGTGAACTGGAGCACATAGTTACCCGCCTTGAGAGCGGCGATCTCCCGCTGGAAGAGGCGCTCAACGAATTCGAGCGTGGCGTGCAGCTGGCGCGCCAGGGGCAAGTCAAACTGCAGCAGGCTGAACAGCGCGTGCAGATCCTGCTGTCCGACAGCGAAGACGCAAAAACAACGCCTTTCACACCGGACGCCGAGTAAATGGATTTTACCAACGAGCTTCAGGCGCGCGTAGTTCGCGCCAACGACGCGCTGCGCCGTTTTATCGCGCCACAGCCTTTTCAGAACACTCCACTGGTTGAAGCCATGCACTATGGCGCACTCTTAGGTGGAAAGCGTCTGCGCCCGTTCCTGGTCTATGCCACAGGCAACATGTTCGGTATCAGCGATAACACGCTGGACGCCCCGGCAGCCGCCGTGGAGTGTATCCATGCTTATTCGCTAATCCACGATGATTTACCGGCCATGGACGATGACGATTTGCGTCGCGGTCAGCCAACCTGCCACATCAAATTCGGCGAAGCGAACGCCATTCTGGCAGGCGATGCCCTGCAGACGCTGGCGTTCTCGATTTTAAGCGATGCACCAATGGTCGAAGTGAGCGATCGCGATCGCCTGGCGATGGTGTCCGAGCTGGCAATGGCCAGCGGCGTTGCCGGTATGTGCGGCGGTCAGGCGCTGGATTTAGAAGCCGAAGGGCGTCAGGTTAATCTGGAACAGCTGGAGCGCATTCATCGTCATAAAACGGGGGCGCTCATTCGTGCAGCCGTTCGCCTGGGCGCACTGAGCGCGGGTGAACGAGGGCGCAAAGCCCTGCCGATTCTGGACAGATACGCAGAAAGTATCGGTCTGGCATTCCAGGTTCAGGATGACATTCTGGATGTGGTGGGCGATACTGCAACATTGGGTAAACGTCAGGGTGCGGATGAGCAACTTGGCAAAAGTACCTACCCCGCCCTGCTGGGCCTTGAGCAAGCCCAACGTAAAGCCCGGGACCTGATAGAGGATGCCCGCCAGTCGCTAAATCAGCTGGCCGCGCAATCGCTGGATACCTCGGCACTGGAAGCGCTAGCGGAATACATAATCCAGCGTGATAAATAAACAACCTATCTCGATGAGCCTTTGATGAGTTTTGATATTGCCAAATACCCGACACTGGCGTTAGTTGACTCCACCCAGGAGTTGCGTCTGTTGCCGAAAGAGAGCCTGCCGAAGCTGTGCGATGAACTGCGTCGCTACTTGCTCGACAGCGTTAGCCGCTCCAGCGGCCATTTCGCCTCCGGGCTTGGCACGGTTGAGTTGACCGTGGCGCTGCATTACGTCTATAACACGCCGTTCGATCAGCTGATTTGGGACGTAGGGCACCAGGCATATCCGCACAAAATTCTGACCGGACGTCGCGATAAAATTGGCACCATTCGCCAGAAGGGTGGCCTGCATCCGTTCCCATGGCGCGGTGAGAGCGAGTATGACGTCTTAAGCGTGGGTCACTCCTCCACCTCCATTTCAGCGGGTATTGGTATTGCCGTCGCCGCCGAAAAAGAGAACAAACAGCGCCGCACCGTCTGCGTGATTGGCGATGGCGCGATCACCGCCGGTATGGCTTTTGAAGCGATGAACCATGCGGGCGACATCAAACCGGACATGCTGGTTGTCCTCAACGATAACGAAATGTCGATCTCCGAGAACGTCGGCGCGCTGAACAACCATCTGGCGCAGCTGCTCTCTGGCAAGCTCTATTCTTCGCTGCGCGAAGGAGGCAAAAAAGTCTTCTCTGGCGTGCCGCCAATCAAAGAGCTGCTCAAACGTACTGAAGAACATATCAAAGGCATGGTCGTACCGGGTACGCTGTTTGAAGAGCTGGGCTTTAACTACATTGGCCCGGTCGACGGGCACGACGTACTGGGGCTGGTCACCACGCTCAAAAACATGCGTGACCTGAAAGGCCCGCAGTTCCTGCACATCATGACCAAAAAAGGACGTGGTTACGAACCGGCAGAAAAAGACCCGATCACCTTCCACGCCGTACCGAAATTTGACCCCACCAGCGGCTGCCTGCCAAAAAGCAGCGGCGGTATGCCAAGCTATTCAAAAATCTTTGGCGACTGGCTGTGTGAAACGGCGGCCAAAGACAACAAGCTGATGGCCGTAACGCCAGCCATGCGTGAAGGCTCCGGCATGGTAGAGTTCTCCAAAAAATATCCTGACCAATATTTTGACGTGGCGATTGCCGAGCAGCACGCGGTAACCTTCGCGGCGGGCCTGGCCATTGGCGGTTATAAACCCGTGGTGGCCATTTATTCCACCTTCCTGCAACGTGCCTATGACCAGGTGATCCACGATGTTGCTATCCAGAAACTGCCGGTGCTGTTTGCTATCGACCGTGCGGGCATCGTAGGCGCTGACGGCCAGACGCATCAGGGCGCATTTGACCTCTCTTTCCTGCGCTGTATCCCGGATATGGTGGTCATGGCCCCAAGCGATGAGAACGAATGCCGCCAGATGCTGTTCACCGGTTACCACTACCAGGACGGCCCAAGCGCAGTTCGTTACCCGCGCGGCAACGCCGTCGGCGTTGAGCTGCAGCCGCTGGAAAAACTGGCGATAGGCAAAGGTCTGGTGAAACGTCGCGGTGAGAAAGTGGCGATCCTGAACTTCGGCACGTTGATGCCGGAAGCCGCAGCAGTTGCCGAGTCGCTTAATGCGACGCTGGTGGATATGCGCTTTGTGAAACCGCTTGATACGTCCCTGATCCTTAACATGGCGGATAACCACGACGTGCTGGTGACGCTGGAAGAAAACGCCATTATGGGCGGCGCGGGAAGCGGCGTGAATGAAGTGCTGATGGCGAACCGTAAAGCCGTTCCGGTGCTGAACCTTGGCCTGCCGGATCACTTTATCCCGCAGGGTACGCAGGATGAAGCACGCGCGGCCATTGGGCTGGATGCCGCAGGCATCGAAGCAAAAATCCGCACCTGGCTGGCCTAAACCCTCCCCTTTCCGCTCCTGCTATGCTTAAACGTAATGTTTAAAACAGCAGGAGTGGAACCATGCAATACAATACATTAGGAACAACTGACCTTAACGTTTCCCGACTTTGTCTGGGCTGCATGACGTTTGGCGAACCAGACCGGGGAAAACACGCCTGGACGCTACCGGAAGAGAGCAGCCGCCTCATCATCAAACATGCCATCGACGGTGGCATAAACTTCTTTGATACCGCCAACAGCTACTCCGACGGCAGCAGCGAAGAGATCGTGGGCCGCGCGCTGCGCGATTTTACCCGTCGTGAGGATGTGGTCGTTGCGACCAAGGTTTATCACCAGGTCGGCGACCTGCCCGAGGGCCTGTCTCGCGCCCAGATCCTGCGCTCAATTGATGACAGCCTTCGCCGCCTGAACATGGATTACGTCGATCTGCTGCAAATCCACCGCTGGGACTACAACACCCCCATTGAAGAGACGCTCGAAGCCCTGAACGACGTGGTAAAAGCCGGCAAGGCACGTTATATCGGCGCATCATCCATGCATGCCTCACAGTTTGCCCAGGCCCTGGATCTCCAGGCACAGCACGGCTGGGCGCGTTTCGTCACTATGCAGGACCACTACAATCTGATCTATCGCGAAGAAGAGCGCGAGATGCTGCCGCTTTGCTATCAGGAAGGTGTGGCGGTGATCCCGTGGAGCCCGCTGGCGCGGGGACGTTTAACCCGCCCGTGGGGTGAAACCACCGCCCGTTCGGTATCGGACGAGTTTGGAAAAACGTTATATGAAGGGACTGCGGGCAGCGATGCGCTAATTGCAGAGCGCCTGGCGGGAATTGCCGATGAGACAGGCGCAACGCGCGCGCAGGTGGCGCTGGCGTGGGTACTGAGCAAACGCGGCGTAGCCGCACCGATTATCGGAACGTCACGCGAAGAACAGCTGGATGAGTTGCTTAGTGCGGTCGACATCACCCTGACCCCGGAGCAAATTGCCGAGCTGGAGACGCCGTACGAGCAGCATCCGGTGGTGGGATTTAAATAAAGCAATGCGGCCTAACCCTCTCCCCCGTGGGAGAGGGAAGTGAATGGCTCACGCGAAGTGATCGTACCCTTTCCAGTCGAGCGCTACCGGTTCACCATCACGGACAAACTGCATCCCTTCGCTTTCCGGCAAGATCTGCCCAATGCAGGTAAAAGATGCGCCAAGATTAGCCAGCGCCACGTCCAGCGTACCGCGGTTGAGTTCCGGAACGGTAAAGCACAGCTCATAGTCTTCCCCACCGGACAATGCCCAGCGCAGCGCCTGCTCCGGCTCAACGTGGCGGAGCATTGGCTCTGAAAGCGGGAACAGATCCAGGTCAATGCGTGCGCCCACGCCGCTGGCTTTCACAATATGTCCAAGATCGGAAATCAACCCGTCAGAGAGATCGATTGCCGAACTGGCGCGATCGCGCAGGGCCTGACCGTGAAGAATACGAGGCGTAGGACGCAGGTGGCGTTTCACCAGATACGCAGCATCATTGGCATCCTTAACGGTTAAACGCTCCTGAAGAATAGCCAGCCCCGCCGCACTGTCACCCGGCGTGCCGGTCACATAGATCCAGTCACCGGGTTTTGCCCCCGAACGCTTCAGGGCGCGTCCCACCGGGACATAGCCGTGGATCGCGAGCGTCATCGACAGCGGCCCGGCAGTGGTATCACCGCCAATCAGCTGCATATCGTAATAGTTAAGCTGTTCAAACAGCGCGTCACTGAACGCCTCAAGCCAGGCCTCATCGACATTTGGCAAGGTTAGCGCCAGGGTGAGCCACGCGGGATCGGCACCCATTGCTGCCAGATCGCTTACGTTGACCGCCAGCGCTTTATACGCCAGATCGGCAGGATCGATATCCGGTAAGAAATGACGCCCGCACACCAGGGTGTCGGTGCTGATTGCCAGCGTCTGTTTTTCGGGAATGTTGAGAAGTGCGCAGTCATCGCCAATGCCGGTCTCAACGTCAAGACGAGAGGTTCTGACACGGTCAAAATAACGGGCAATAAGAGAGAATTCGCCGCAAGCCATACGTTATGCCTCAGCAAAGAAAATAAAAAACCGGAGCCGCACCGCCGAAAAGGCAGTGCAAGGCTCCGGTTTACGGATCACTTCTTGTGGGGACGGATCGCAGGTGCGGCTTTATCCAGCACGCCGTTAACAAACTTGTGGCTATCTTCAGCACCGAAGGTTTTCGCCAGTTCGATTGCTTCGTTAATAGCCACTTTGTACGGCACGTCATCACGCTTGGACAGCTCAAACAGCGCAATGCGCAACACTGCTTTCTCTACCTGACCCAGCTCTTCGAGCAGGCGGGACAGGTATGGCTTCATCAGGCCATCGAGATACGCGCTATTAGTCGCCACTCCCGACAGCAGTTCACGGAAGTACAGAACGTCAACATCCTTAACGTCCTGCTCTGACAGGAACTGGTACTCAACATCAGCGATGTCGTTCTGGGACAACTGCCAGGAGTAAAGTGCCTGGACGGCACATTCACGGGCGCGGCGACGAGCAGCAGGTTTCACGGAATTCCCCTTACAAAAAATCAGGCCTTGATGGCTTTCAATACATTGATCATTTCAAGCGCGGTCAGTGCAGCTTCTGCACCTTTGTTACCGGCTTTGGTGCCAGCACGTTCGATGGCTTGTTCAATACTTTCGGTGGTCAGCACGCCGAACGCGACAGGAATTTCAGCATCCTGCGCAACGTGTGCCAGACCGTTGCTTGCACCGCCCGCAACGTATTCGAAGTGCGCAGTGCCGCCACGAATAACGGTACCCAGCGCAATCACCGCGTCGTATTTACCGGTTTTCGCCAGCGCGCCCGCCGCCAGTGGCAGTTCGTAAGCGCCTGGAACCCAAACAACGGTAATGTTGTCATCTTTAACCTGGCCGATACGTTTCAGGGCGTCAATCGCACCTTCCAGCAGGCTGTCGTTGATGAAGTTGTTGAAACGCGCAATGGTGATGGCGACGCGAGCGTCCGGGGTAGCTACAGCAGCTTCAATAATGTTCATACTCTTCCTTTACGGGTTCATTTGGCCCCGCAGGGGGGCGGATTTTATCATAATACTTTGCGCACTGCTTCCCTATTTCAGGAGCAATTACGCTGTCGTTAAATGGAGGCAGACATCCGGACCGACCGGACGAATCTCGCTAAATTTGAGTTGTGGGGCGTCGGCCAGTTTTTCAAGGCCGGGCAGCACAAACAGGCCACGCGCGTCATTCCCTAACAGTTTAGGCGCAACGTAGACAATCAGTTCATCCACCAGCCCCGCTTGCAGCAAAGCTCCTGCCAGCGTCGGGCCAGCTTCTACCCAAATGCTGTTCACCTGCTGTTTGCCGAGAAGCATCATCAATACCACAAGATCAAGGTGGCCATTATGTTCCGGCACCATGATGCTGCGTACGCCTTGCGGCCATTCACGGGCATCTTCCCGCGTGCGCGCAAACCAGGTCTCACCGGGCTGTTGCACAATTTGGTGTTCCGGCGTCACGCGATTCTGGCTATCAATGACAATGCGCAGCGGCTGGCGCAGGTTTTCCTGCGGATAGAGCGCCCGCGTGTCAGCATTCAGTTCATCCCAGCGAACGGTCATGGCCGGATCGTCAACCAGAACCGTTTCACTGCTGGTGAGGATAGCATGGCTTTGAGCGCGCAGGCGTTGCACATCGCGCCTTGCCTGTGGAGAAGTAATCCACTGACTTTCACCGTTCGCCATTGCTGTGCGGCCATCCAGCGAGGCGCCCAGCTTCAGTTGAATGAACGGAAAACCGGTGCGCATGCGCTTAAGAAAGCCTTTGTTGATGGCTTCCGCGTCATTCATCATCAGACCGTGACTGACGTCGATGCCTTCCTGCTGCAGGCGGTACAAACCGCGCCCGGCAACCTGCGGATTCGGATCCTGCATCGCCGCGACAACGCGCGAGACACCCGCCGCAATCAGCGCTTCACAGCACGGTGGGGTTCGACCGTGGTGGCTGCAAGGCTCAAGGGTGACATACGCTGTCGCGCCGCGCGCCTTCTCGCCTGCCATGCGCAACGCATGAACTTCCGCATGGGGCTCACCGGCACGATAATGAAAACCTTCGCCCACGATCTCGCCATCTTTAACAATGACGCACCCGACGTTAGGATTGGGATGGGTTGTAAAACGACCGCGCTGCGCCAGTTTCATGGCTCGCGCCATGTAAATCTCATCCTGCATGAGCTTAGTCCTGTAAGCGGGCGATCTCTTCGCCGAACTCTTTGATATCTTCGAAGCTGCGGTACACAGAGGCGAAGCGGATATAGGCGACCTTATCGAGCTTTTTCAATTGCTCCATCACCAGGTTGCCGATCATTTTACTCGGCACCTCGCGTTCCCCTAAACCACGAAGATAAGATTTAATATGATTTAACGCCATTTCAACGTCGTCTGCGCTGACAGGCCGTTTTTCCAGCGCCTTGAGCATCCCGCTGCGCAGCTTCTCTTCGTTAAACGGCTCGCGCACGTCGTTACTTTTCACCACGCGCGGCATTACCAGCTCAGCAACCTCAAAGGTTGTGAAACGCTCGTTACACACCAGACACTGCCGACGGCGACGTACGGAAGACCCTTCACCCACAAGGCGAGAGTCGATGACTTTGGTATCCACAGCGGAGCAGAATGGGCAATGCATACGGTATCCCTGTTATCTGGTTAACTGCTTTTCATTTTACCCTGATCTGGCCTGACAACAAAGGAAGAGCTTTTTGAGACAAAGGATCTATACCTGCTGGCCAGCAACTGGCTACCATTACCAGGATCCGTTATTTCAAGGAATTAAACGCAATGACAAGACGTTACCTAAGAATTCTCCTGGTGGGAAGCCTCTTCTCCCTTAGCGCATGCGCACAGCAAACAGAAGTCCACCAGATGAAACAAAGCGTGAATACGCTCAACACGGCGATGACCAAGCTGAACCAGGAAACGGTGAAGATCGCCCAGCAAAACGCGCTGAATGCGAAATCCAGCAGCGGCGTCTATCTGTTGCCGGGCGCTAACACCCCTGCACGGCTTGACAGCCAGGTTGGTACGCTGAAAATGTCACTGGTCAACGTAGCCGCAAACGCGGAGGGTACCCGCGCAACATTGCACATTCAGGGTGAATCCAACGATCCGCTGCCCGCCTTTAGCGGCACGGTAGAGTGGGGTCAGATCCAGGGCACCACTGAGAACTTCCAGGAAGTGAACGTGAAGAACCAGCTTTTCACTGCCCCGGCGAGCGTGCTGGCACCGAGCGATGTTGATATCCCGCTACAGCTCAACGGCCTTACTCCGGATCAGCTCGGTTTTATCCGCATTCACGATATCCAACCCGTCACGCAGTAACCCTCCTTTTAGCGGGGTGCAATGTCACTCCGCTAACATTTACTTCCCGCAATGATTGGCAACATAAATGATTGCCGTTACAATCCCGGCCGTTTAAAGTACGCAAACGTGAACGCAATCGATTACGTATGTGAGAGATATGTGAAACAACACATATTTTTGTGAGCAGGGATTCCTATAATAGGCTCCGCAGAAACACGAAATATTTAGAAACGCAATTCGCGCATTTTTCACTCCCGGAAGGGAATTTCAATCAGTGGCATGATTATGAAAAAAACATTACTCGCAGCTGGCGCTGTGCTGGCACTTTCCTCCTCTTTCACTGTTAACGCAGCGGAAAACGATAAACCGCAGTACCTCTCAGACTGGTGGCACCAAAGCGTTAACGTGGTAGGCAGCTACCACACCCGTTTCGGACCACAGATCCGTAACGATACCTACCTGGAGTACGAAGCGTTCGCCAAGAAAGACTGGTTTGATTTCTACGGCTATATGGATGCTCCGGTATTCTTCGGTGGTAACAGCAATGCGAAAGGTATCTGGAACCACGGTTCCCCGCTGTTTATGGAAATCGAACCGCGCTTCTCCATCGACAAACTGACCGGCACTGACCTGAGCTTCGGTCCGTTCAAAGAGTGGTACTTCGCGAACAACTATATCTACGACATGGGTCGCAACGCCTCTGGCCGCCAGAGCACCTGGTATATGGGTTTGGGTACTGACATCGACACTGGTCTGCCGATGAGCCTGTCCATGAACGTGTACGCGAAATACCAGTGGCAGAACTACGGTGCAGCGAACGAAAACGAGTGGGATGGCTACCGTTTCAAAGTGAAATACTTTGTGCCACTGACTCAACTGTGGGGCGGCAACTTAAGCTACATCGGCTTCACCAACTTTGACTGGGGTTCAGACCTGGGCGACAACGACTTCCGTGACCTGAACGGTAATAAAGCGCGTACCAACAACTCCATCGCTTCCAGCCACATCCTGGCCCTGAACTACGATCACTGGCACTACTCTGTTGTTGCACGTTATTGGCACAACGGTGGTCAGTGGAACGACGATGCAAGCCTGAACTTCGGTAGCGGCGATTTCAGCGTCCGTTCTACCGGTTGGGGTGGTTACCTGGTGGTAGGTTACAACTTCTAATCGTTTCGGGGCTGTACGGGCTGATGCCCTCACCCCGGCACTCTTCCACTCGAAGAGTGGTGAAAACATAAAAGCCAGCGTAACAGCTGGCTTTTTTACTGCTTCACTTTCCGGAGAAAATCCGCCAGCGATCTGTCCGCGCTTTCGCTAAAGCGCCTCTCCGTCAGCACAATGTTGAGGCACCTGTCGAGCCGGAAACAGCGGTAGTCGTCGCGCCGCTCGCACCACGCTGCCAGCAGCCAGTGCTCACCCCAGAAGAACATCCCCAGCGGCTGAACCTCACGCCATGAGAGCTGTCCGGCTTCATCACGGTAATGCAGCGCCAGCACGTGCTGGGAGGATATTGCCTGATGAATCACGTCAAAACCGCTGCGCGAGTGCGGCTGAAGCGCAATATCCGGCGCATAAATTCGCGTCTGCTCCGCCTTACGGCGGCTCTCCGCCGGCAGGATCGCCAGCACCTTCTCCTGCGCCGACTCCAGCTCGCGGGACAGCGATTCACCGCCCCAGGTTTTTAGCAGGCGAATCGCCACCATCAGCGCCTCAGACTCCTTACTCGTCAGCATCAGCGGCGGCAAATCGAAGCCCGACATCAGCCGGTATCCGCTTCCTGCCTCACCTTCCACCGGCACGCCCGAAAGAGACAGGTCGCGGATATCGCGATAAACCGTGCGCTCAGAAACGCCAAGCCTGTCCGCCAAGTGCGCTGCGGTCGTCAGACGCCTGCCCCGCAGGATCTGCACAATCTGAAACAAACGGTCAGCGCGTCGGGTCATAGTCTATTCAGCACTCAGGCAGGTTGATGAAGGCCGACGCGATTCCCCTCGCAGTCGGTAAATAGGGCAATAGTGCCAATCCCGTGCGGCAACACCTGCGGGCCAAACACACATTCACCGCCCGCCGAAGCAATACGATCGAGCGTCGCCGCCAGGTTATCAGTATGCAGATAAATAATAGCGCCCTGCATCGAGGGGGTAATGCCGTCAAATTTAGCCAGCGCGCCGCCGGTGGCGGGATCTTCATGCGGGAAGACCGCCAACTCCGCGCAATCCATTTTCTCGCGGCGCAGTGCGACCTGCATCACGGGCTCATAAAACGTAATGGCGCGATCCATATCCGTGACCGGGATTTCAAACCAGTTAATCACACTTTTCATACTTCCTCCTGCCTGTTATTTGGGTTCATACGCAGTCTACGACAGGGCTCCTGACAGCATACTGTCAGGAGTGTTTGTCAGGAGCAGGCAAAAAAAATCCCGGCCATCAGACCGGGATTTCGATAACGCGATAAACGCTGTATTACGGCAGAATTGACGGCTGATCCGCCCCTTCTTTTTCGACTTTCTGCTGGAGCAGGTGCTCGCGCTTCATGCCGAGTTTCAGTGCCAGTGCGGATGCCACGTAGATAGAAGAGGCAGTACCGATAGTCACACCAATCAACATGGTCAGCGAGAAGCCTTCCAACACCGGGCCACCGAAGAGATACAGCATCAGGATAACCATCAAGGTGGTTCCGGATGTGATCAAGGTACGGTGCAGCGTCTGGGTTAACGACACGTTAAAGATTTCGTACGGCGTACCGCGACGGATCTTACGGAAGTTTTCACGAATACGGTCAGATACCACGATACTGTCGTTCAGCGAGTAACCGATAACGGACATCAGGGATGCCACAATCGTCAGGTCAATCTCAATGTGGAACAACGACAGTATGCCCATGGTGATCACCACGTCGTGCGCCAGGGCGATAACCACCCCCGCCGCCAGTCGCCACTCAAAGCGGAAACCAACGTAAATCAGGATGGAGATCAGCGCTACCATCAGCGCCATCGCACCGGTCTGCGCCAGGTCAGCACCCACGCTTGGGCCAACGAACTCAATACGCTTCACCGTCGCGGTCTGGTTGGTCGATTCGTTAATCACGTTAACGACCCTGCTTCCCAGCTCCTGGCTGCCGTTAGCATCGTGCACCGGTGGCATACGCACCATGATGTCACGGCTGCTACCGAAGTTCTGCAGCAGCGGCTCTTCAAAGCCCGCTTTCTGCAGAGACAGACGCATTTCGTCCATATCAACCGGTTTTTCCAGGGTGATTTCAATCACCGTACCACCGGTGAAATCCAGACCCCAGTTAAAGCCTTTCACGCCCATAATGACGATGGACACAATCAGCAGAAAACCTGATATGCCGAAGGCCCAGTAGTCCCAGCGCATAAAGTCCCAGACTTTACGGCCGTGGTTCAATTGTTCAACAGTATATTCCTGTGCCACAACGCACTCCTCAGATAGACAGCTTTTTGACGCGCTTGCCGCCGTACAGCAGGTTCACGATGGCACGGGTGCCGACAATAGCGGTAAACATCGACGTTGCGACACCGATACCGGTAGTAATCGCAAAGCCTTTGATCGCGCCAGTACCCACTGCATACAGGATAAGAACCTTAATCAGTGTTGTTACGTTCGCATCGAAGATGGAGCTGAACGCCCCTTTGTAGCCTTCTTCAATCGCCTGTTGGACAGAGCGACCGTTGCTCAACTCTTCTTTGATACGTTCATTTATCAGTACGTTGGCGTCGACCGCCACCGCAAGGGTTAGAACAATACCCGCAATACCCGGCATGGTCAGCGTCGCCCCTGGCAGCAGGGACATGATGCCGATGATCAGCACCAGGTTCGCGACCAGCGCGGAGGTCGCAATCAGACCAAACTTCTTATAGAAGAAGATCATGAAGATGATAGACACCACCAGACCCGCCAGGCAGGCTTCCAGACCCTGTTTGATGTTCTGCATACCCAAGGTTGGACCAATGGTACGTTCTTCAACAATCTGGATTGGCGCAATCAGCGCACCGGCACGCAGCAGCAGCGAGAGCTGACGCGCTTCGTTCGGGTTGTTGATGCCGGTGATACGGAAGCTGTTACCCAGGCGAGACTGGATATTGGCGATGTTAATCACCTCTTCCTCTTTCACCAGAATGGCACGACCGTTGGCATCTTTCTTACCGCTGTCTTTGTACTCCACGAACAGGGTTGCCATCGGTTTGCCGATGTTGTCCTTGGTGAAGTTAGACATGATATTACCACCCGCGCTATCCAGCGAGATGTTAACCTGCGGCTGGTTGTATTCGTCCTGGCTTGAAGTGGAGTCGGTGATATGGTCACCGGTCAGGATCACGCGTTTGTACAGCACAACGGGCTGACCTTCGCGGGTCTGTTTCACTTCAGAGTCACCTGGAATACGGCCAGAAGCCGCTGCGGATTGATCGACGTTGGAGTTAACCAAACGGAATTCCAGCGTTGCGGTTGCACCCAGAATCTCTTTCGCACGCGCGGTGTCCTGGATACCAGGCAGTTCGACCACGATACGGTCAGCACCCTGACGCTGTACCAGAGGTTCAGCAACACCCAGTTGGTTTACACGGTTACGCAGAATGTTGATGTTCTGCTGCACTGCGTATTCACGCGCTTCGCTCAGACGCGCATCCGTCATCACCGCACGCAGCTGGTTGCTGCCCTGAGAGGTGATCACCAGATCGCGGTGACGTTGAGACAGGTAAGTAACAGCCTGATCGCGTGCCGCACTGTCGCGGAACGTAATGCTCATGCCGTAGTTATCTTCTTTACGCACGGTGGTGTACGCAATGCCTTTATCGCGCAGATCGCTGCGCAGGCTGTCGATATTCTGTTCCTGCAGCTTGCCAAGCGCAGTGTCCATATCCACTTCCATCAGGAAGTGAACACCACCACGCAGGTCAAGACCAAGCTTCATTGGCTCTGCATTTAACGCAGCCAGCCAACGCGGGGTTGCAGGAGCAAGGTTCAGCGCCACGACATACTTATCACCCAGCACGCCCATCAGCGCTTCACGAGCGCGGAGCTGCGTGTCGGTGGTGTCGAAGCGAGCAAGAATTGCGCCCTCTTCCAGTGCCACAGACTTAGCGGTAATTTTTTCTTCTTGTAACGTTTTCTGGACCTGGATCAGCGTTTGCTCACTGG